>Ga0196978_1000022_pt1 | contig 88446 bp, 61 predicted proteins | sample S3v_2013CmetaG_FD_155491 | JGI IMG/M metagenome (GOLD analysis project Ga0196978, IMG submission 155491) | Soil microbial communities from Anza Borrego desert, Southern California, United States - S3+v_20-13C | ecosystem: Environmental > Terrestrial > Soil > Desert | place: USA: California... | reverse complement strand
CGGGGACGACGCTCTCGACGAAGACGTGCGGGCCGCCCGACCCGCAGCGCCTGCCCTTTAGGAACGCGGTCAGCCTAGTGAGGTAGTGGAGGAAGTCCCCGATGCCACCCATCAAAAGCAGCGCGTGTTCTGGCATTTTACCTTCTCCGGTGAGAGGCGGCCCGCGCGCGGGCCGGCGGAAGCGTGAGGCCGGCGGGCGCCCCGCCGGCGCAGAGACCTATCGGAACGGCAGAACTGCGCGGGGAAGGATATTAGCGGAGCGGCGGGGTGTCAACGGCAATAAGGCGTCGGGTGTATGCCGTTGTGAGGCCGCCCACTAGGCCTGTCTGAGCCGCTTGAAATATACGAGCTCAGGGTCGGCCTCGTCCAGGTTGTGGATGACGCCGCTCAGGGCGTACCCCGCTTTGTTGAGCAGCGACTGCATCGGCAGGTTCGAGAGGTTCGTCGAGGTGAACAGCTTAGGGCTCCGGCAGAGCGATTCCATGTGCAGCAGCAGCGCCGCGCCCGCGCCGCGTCGCCGTCGCCCGGGGTGCACGTAGAGCATCTCGACGAAGCCGTGGCCGTAGAAGGCGTGGCTCAGCACGCCGTAGCCGATTACATCACCGTCTGCCTCGGCGACGTGGCAGGTGCCGGCAGCCACCGAGCGCGCGATGAACTCCCGGCGCGCGTCATCCCGGAGCGCGACCAGGTCGAACGAGCGGAGCGTCTCGACGTCGGCCTCGGCGGCCGGGCGGATCGTAATCATAATCTGATGCGACATAGCGCGGTGAACACAAGAGGAACGGGGAAGGGTATTAGGGGAGGGGCGGGGTGTCAACGGCGAGGCGGGGTGCCGCTACAGACGGTCGGGTGCATACCGGGCGGTGGGCGTCGTCCGCTGACTCTACTCTAACAGCTTATCTAGAGGCAGCATTTGCTTGTTCTTCGCACACCTACTGATTCTTCTTGCTGACTTGAAGTAGAAACCTCCGAATCTCGGTCTTAAGCTCCAATACAGAATGCTGATAGGTATGATACTCAATGCCATCAAGATCGCTCGGTATCTCGACGTCCCCGCGCACGAGAAGCAATATGCGACTGCGACCTAGCCTGCCCCAGAACCAGCCAACTTCGACCCACACGTTTTGTCGGGCTCGTTCTCTTTTGACGTCTGTCCGGGATGCTGCCGACGCAAGGTCATCAGGGGTAGCGAGGGCAATCGCTGCGTCAGCCTCACTAGCGAGAAATTCAAATTTCTCGGGCAAAGTCTGCCCGGCAGTGAACTGCTGAGCCATGACGACCGGATCGGCGAGATCTTCATGTCGGAGCCATTCTTCTAGCTCGACCCTGTCCCTCGCATGACCGTGGATGAGCAGTATCTTCGACGGCCGATTAGCCCCGAGTACCGTTACGACATGCGACGCTAGGTGGGCTTCCCACGGATTGGCGAGTCTCTCGAAGCTTCTTACTTCACGGAGCGCCCCGGAGCTAAGAAGTTCGGCCAACAACCGTGAACTCGCACCACCGAAAGCGCCGACCGGAATCAGACGCTTCCTCGTAAGGCGGAGTTCTAGCGCGGCCTGGTAAGTGCCGTCCGCACCACCAATAGTGACCAGCGCATCTACGTCCGACACAAACAGTTGTCGTGTGTGTCGCCAAGTGGGCGAAGGGCCAGTCAGATAGGTGAATGCTTCTGGGTATTTCTTGTAGAGATCATTGAATGGCGTAGGGCCTTTCTGTGGCCGTACGACTCGGACCGAAAGGGAATCCGAATAGCTGGAAAGGTACCCTTCTACTACATATCTGTCTGCTGTAGATCCAGAGTCGCTTCCGACAGTTACCGCTGCACCAGTTCGCGCGATGGCCTCTCCGATTTGATAGCAGGCGCTTTTAAAGCTTTCAAGATTTGAGCGGAGACCCCAAGCCTCTCGATCCTTCTCCCTCCAACTGCCCGTAATGCCTATGCGCATGTTGAAACTCCAGTTTTAGTAAGCCGCCTAATTACAATTAGACTTGGTGATGAGCAAAAGCCCCTGCCGGGCCGAATTTCACCGGGTGACCCGGTATAGCACGGGAATGCGTGGTGAAATACCGCGTACGCCCGGCCTGACCGAGTGAACCCCGGACTTTTACCACCAGCCCCCTTGTATATCCGACCTGCGTAGCCGGCATGAGGGCGGTGGTAATCGCGCGGGGAAGGTATTACCGTAGGGGTGGGCTGTCAACGACGAATATTTATGCCCCCGCCTTAAGGTCTCTCAGGAGCCTGTCGAAGGCCTTCTGGTAGGGGTCGTGCTCCTTCCAGCGGGTGAAGTCCCCGACGTGGCGCGTGCGCCTGATGTCCGCCGGCCAGCCCACCTTGACCCCCATCACTGCGTCGTCGAGCCGTACGGGGAATAGCACCGTCCGGTGCTGATCGACTTCACTCTCCATCGCCGTCTCTACTTCCTTCTCAACCCATGAACTCTCGACGGAATGCTCCGAGAGGATAAGAAGCAACCGCTCATAGACTCTAATGACTTCATCAATGCGACGCCGGAATCGTTCGCCGATCTTCAAATCCTCCGGAGCAAACCAACAGCGCACGCCTTTGCTCTGGAGATCAGCATGAAGTCTTTGTGCAAACTCCTCATCCTTGGAGCTGTAGCTGATGAAGCAGGAATAGAACTGGATCGGCTGCACCGCTGCAACGAGGGCCGGTATCTGCCTAATGAAGTCATCAGGCAACCCACAGCCGCGGAGGAATAGTTCCGGGATCTTACCTTCGGAGAGATAAATGCTGCTGATGCTGATGTCGGAAGGCCCCACGTGCCGCACTGTCTCCAGCCCCTTGACCTTACGAAAATCGACGTCGGCAAAAACAGTATTATCCGTCACGGCGTGATTGAGGTTCGCGTGACTGAGGTCCGCCCCGTAGAGATTCGCGCGGGTGAGGTTCGCGCCGCTGAGGTCGGCTGCACCGAGGTCGACGCTGTGGAGTTTCGCATCGCTGAGGTTCGCGACCGTGAGGTCCGATCCTCTAAGGTTCGCATCGCTGAGGTCGGCGCTCTGGAGGCTCGCACCGTGGAGGTTCGCGCCGTCGAGGGATGCGTCGGTAAGGGATGCAAAATCTAGTTTAGCGTTGATGAGATTCGCGCCACTGAGGCTCACGAAATAGAGGTAGGCGCCGCATAGATTCGCGCCACTGAGTTCCGCGCTACTGAGGATCGCACCCAGAGGATTCTTCTCTCTCCACTTATTCCATGCCTCTGTCCCCTGCTTCAGGATCTCGAGGTGTTTAGGGTCAGCCATAGCGGTCTGCTCCGGTGAGGGCTGGATAAAGCGCGGGGAAGGGTATTAGGGGAGGGGCGGGGTGTCAACGCTCTACCACCAGCGTCTGAAGGTACATAACATGCAGCGTGTCGCGGGTCGGGTGCATGCCGTCACAGGGTAAGAACTCACAGGGCAACACCCGGCCCAAGCAGGCCGATAAATGTCAGGCCGATCAGCGCGCCGGCAATAATCCACCCTACACTTCTAGGAATCACGAAGGGATGCCCCGCGTGCGCCAGCGCTTCCGGGATCGAGAGCGGTAGAAGCAAGAGCCAAGCGGTCAGTCCGAAAGTACCCCCCGCCGCCTCGAGTAACGCCCATTTAAACTCGAGCTGGCTACATAAGCCCGCCGCGACTGTGACGACCCCGCCGGCGATGTAAGCAGGCGCTACCAGCTCCCACGCGATTGATCTGGAGGCGCGCCCTCCGAACCCAATCAGCCTGACCAACTCGGCGCGACACAGCCGGAAAGAGAACCAGCACACTACAGCACCCGCCGACACCAGAACGCTTCTCCAAATCAACTGACCGGGGAGGCCGGAAATCAGAAAATATGAGTCCCCGTACTCGATGATAGGAGCTGCCAGCAAGTACGTGGAGGGGAGAAACAGATTCACACACACGGACAGCCAGAGGAAGTAGCGCCAGGCAGGCCGACCCGTCCCCCACGTGCGCAGCAGCCCGAGACAGACTAGCCCGGCCGCCCAGTTCGCCGCGCTACCGGCTACGAGGATAAGGTGGTACTGCCACGAATGGAAGTCTGTGATCTCTCTGACGAGGGCGGGGTAGGTGGCAGAGAGCGATCTGCACCTATTACCCACGAGGGCTGCCATGCCACAGTGCCCGACAATCTCGTGGCAGATTTTCACCACCGCGTAAGCTATAACCGCAACCGCAATCACGGTGAAGCGGTCAGATGACGCCGTCCTCCGCATACATGGCCTTTAAGTTCCACCAACTGCGCCGGCAAAGTAGAATCCGTTGAAGGCAACATCGATCCGGGGGCCGGAGCGGACACGTCTCAAACTCGTCGCGCCTAACGCCCGGCATCAGCCGCGGTCCACAACGCTCCCGTTAAGCCGACACGTGAGAGAAAGATACGCGGGGAAGGGTATTAGGGGAGGGGCGGGGTGTCAATAATTTCCCGGTGCCGGAGTAATGCGTCCTGAGCGGCAGGCACCGCGGGATGAAATGCTATGTCGGACGAAGTGGGCGACGCCCGCGGGACAGAGACGGAGGGGCGGATGGGGTGGCTCATCTCGCGCCGGACGAGGGCCGCCGCGGGCGCGGCCGCGTCTGCGACGGCGGCGGTGAGGGGGTTCGGGCCGACCTACGCCGGTCTACACGAAACCCCCCGGCAAGCCGCGGGGATTTAACACCCCGTGCAGCCGCAACAGAGATCCACGTTCTCTATGATGTAGTACGGCGAGGTGCTCCCGTTGCCACTCCGACGCCAGTCGCACGCCGTGTAGTAGACGCCGATCCTGTTCGTGTAGGTGGCGTCGCTGTAGTAGTAGATGAAGTAGTCGTGGCTGGGGCAGGTCTTAGACTCCACCCTGCCCGGCGGGAGGAAAGCGACTGACAGCGCCAACGTCAGCAGTAGCGCCGCCACGGCGAGCGGTCGCTGCAGTCTGGAAAACAGGTTCATGGCCCCTCCTGAGGTTAGTGCGTTAGTGGCCGGCTTCGCGGCAACGTAGTTGCTCGGGGGCAAAGCGAAGCTATTACTGTGAGTGAGCCCAGTATATAGCAGGGCGGGAGTCGGGTGTAAAGAAAGGCGGGTGGGGGTCGCTCTGTCGCCGTTACCGACTCGGGCAGTGAAAGGGCGGTGGGTGTACAGCCTACGCCGTCTACACCACACCTGTTCAGCCGACTTGGCCCCGACTTCACCCTCGCGGACGCCTACGACGCCGCGTATCTGGGCGTCGGGGTCGCGGAGGTCGAGGACGTGGACTTGATGGGCGCGGCCGAGCGGCAGGCGTTGAACGCGGCGATGGCCGAGTGGTACGGCATCGGCTGACGGCCACCACGGTCGCGCTGGATTGCCTGCTCGCGGTCTGAATATTCACCCTCTGGCAATCACACTTCAGCAAAGGAATCACTGTTATGGAAGAGGAACTCACCCCCTCTGACGAGGGTTACGTCTGTCCGGTGTCTCCGATCTACCGGGCGGGGGACACCGTCGTCTTCAAGTACAAGGGGAACGTCCGCGCGACGGTCGAGGGCTGCGAGCTGAAGGGCGGCAAGCTTCGGCTGCGGTGCCGGGCGGAGGTCTCCTTCCTGGTGCCGGCCTCACAAATCATTGGAGTCGAGAGAGAAGGGGAAGATTGATGCTCTACCGCCGCGCCTACATGTCCAGGTCCCGGCTCGTCGAGCGACTCCGGAGGAGGGCTCACGGAAGTGGCTGGTGGCGGAGCTGGACAGGCTCACGTCCCTGATAGTGAGGGGGAGGGACGGGAGGTGTGTGACGTGCTGCTCTGTGCAGGCGTTGCAGTGCTCGCACTTCTACTCGCGGAGGTATCTCAGCATCAGGTTCGATCTGAGGAATGTAACGCGATGTGTGCGGGGTGTAACCGGAGGCACAACAGAGACTGAAGGCAATATGAAAAGTACATGCGGAAGAGGTGCGGGGCCGAGGTAGTCGCAGAGTTGGATGAACTGAGGTTGAGGCTGGAGAAGGTGAGCGACGAGCAGCTTCGAGAACTGTTAGATGAGTATAAAGAAAACATCTAGCTACGAGAATTGGCTAAATGTGAAGACCCTACCTGCAAGTTATCCGCCGGCTTCGATGATAGCTATGTCCTCATCCGTCAGTCTATACAGTTCGTAAACCAGCTTATCGATCTGGCGCTCTAAGTCGGCGCACTTCCTCTCGTAAAAGTTACGGTCGCGGTCTGTGTATGCTGACACTAAATCTTGCTTGGCAGCCAACATTCGTTCAACTAGCCTCACAATCTGGTCGCGTCTTTCTCGATCAGCGGGGTTTGACTCATTAATCAGACACACTGGAAGTTGAGAGAGGCTAAAAATGGTTACTTGCGGAAACGAACTCTTGAAATCGGCAAACATTATTTGCCAAAAGAATGAGATTAACTTTGAGTTGATTAACCCTAGTAAATAAAGTTCGTCTCTTAATTCACCTGCCCTGACGGTAAAGATGTTCCCCGTTACCGCTATCGGCTCTCGGACGATGCTGGCCGTAGGCCGCTCACCAATTTGGCGTATGACAATTTTATGTGGCGCGAAATGAACTTCCCTATCCCAACACCCTCCGGCGGACTTGGGGCGCTCGAACAATACAAACTCAGAAGGCGGCTTGGTGTAATAACTATGCACGTCACTTCCCGCAATGATAGGGACGTGCGACTCCCCTGATCTAATTGGGGAGAAGTATTTGTCTTTGTCTCCCGTGATGAGCCCTCGATTTATTGCTCCGACTTTACCGAGGGGTACGAAGTCTTGCATCAAGCGGGTTATGAATCGGGCGTTATTTTCGTCTATCAGAATATTCCATACGCTACCCGGAAGTTTGGACAGCCACATCTGTTTTCGACTGGAATAAACGTGTGGGTTTTTAGCGAAAGCTTCATCCAAATTGGAAGTAGTGCGCACCTCATTACTCTCTCGTTTAGAGGCATCCGATTCCCTGCAAAGGCTTATAACAGTGGTGTGGACGTCGGCATCAGCAAAGACTCTCCCGCGCGCCACTGAGATTAAATTTATGCGGGTCTCCTTAAGTAGCCAGCTGCGCAGCGTCTCTGCGTAGACGTTGTTGAGAAGAGTCGTCGGTACGATATACCCTAAGCGCCCTCCTTCCCGTAGGTACGACACGGCCCGCTGTAGGAATAGATGAAACAGCTCGATTTTGAACTCGGCGGCTAGATAGTGGCCGCGAAGATATTCAAGGGTCTGTTTGTCGGTATTGTTGGGCTGTAACATTCTATATGGCGGATTGCCGACGATGGCGTCGAATCCGCCGCTCTGCATGACCTGCGGGAATGCATTCTCGAACTCCATCGGGTTCAGTCTGCGTTCCTCGTCCCGGTCGAAAAGGTGGCCTTGGAGAATGTCCCAGCCGATAAGCGAGTTGCCGCAGATGATGTTGTTGCTCAGTGTCGGCAGCAGTGCTTCACGGAACTCCAGTTGGTACCTCCTGGAGGTCGCGACGTTCTCGTCCTCCAGAAGTTTTAAGTAGAGGGAGAGTTGGGCTACCTCGACGGCCTGGGGATCAACATCGGCGCCGTAAATATTGTTTAGAAGAATGTCTCGCCGTTGCAGTAGCGACAGGTGTAACGATCCGTCCTCACGCTCAATACAACCCGCCCTCCGGCCTCTGGCCTTGTTAGCCTTATTGGCGTTGTAATAAGTGGTGTGGAAGCGCAGCAGCAGGTCATACACGCCGAGCAGGAAAGACCCGCTACCACATGCTATGTCGGCAAAGCGCATCTGCCTGACGTCTTCCGGCGTTTTCCCTTCAATCAATTCCCCGACAGTGCTCTCGACGATATACCGGACTATGTACTCGGGGGTGTAGTACACCCCTCCGGCCTTCCGGACTTCCGGCTTCTCCTCTACCTGCGCGCCCTTCTCGGTTACGGTGATGACTTTGCCTAAGAATCTTTCATAGATACTGCCGAGGATGTGTATCGGGATGGCATTAAAGTCGTAAGGGGAGGTCGTCTGGGCCAAGCTAAGGCGTACGTCGTCGAACGCGACCTCATCGACTTTGAAAGCCGGGGAGTCGAGCAGCGCGTGTTTCTTAAAAATAATGCCGTTGTAAACCCTGTCGAGCCTGTGCGACGCGGCCACGAAGTCCTGCCACCCCGAGCCGTTGACGCCCATGTTCTCGACGAGAGGCTCCTGCTCGATCAGCTTATCCTCCAGGAAGCGCATGAACACCAGGCGGTCTAAGGTGCGCTGGGTGACTTCCGTCAGTTCGTAGCTGTCCAGGAGTGGATTCTCTTTCGCGAACGATTGCGCCAGCTCCTCGCGGTACCCGTCCAAGTCCGCCAGAAAGGACTCGTCGATGCTTTTGAAGCCGCCGCCGAACAGCGTCCGCTGGTGGGCCTTCCCTGATGGCTTCGGCAAGGCCGCCGCGTACTTCTCCAGTAAGCCGCCCCTCGCCGCCTCGCGCGAGAACAGGTAATAAAGCTCGGCGAATTTCTCGGGGTCGAAATAGTCGGCGTAGTGAAACTTTTTAACCGCCCGGTGTAGTGCCGTATCAAGGTCGGGTTTATAGCGACAGTCTAGAACGCGGAATTGTTCAAAATCAGTGAGAACCGAAAGTGGCGTCCGTCCGTTCCACCCGTAGCGGATTGTCTGAAAATAATAGAGGCTGTTGTCCAACTCGGCTTTAGGCTTTTTAGCCTCAACGTAGAAGAGCACGTCGTGGAAGTTCGGGGCGAGGAAGGCGTAGTCGGCCCGCTTGCGGCCCGCACTCATGACCACGCCGCGTTCGACTTTTACTTCCTGCTCGTAGGGGTTGGTCTGCCGCTCGTGATTCACGTCCCAGCCGAGTGCCACCCAAAACTTATCGATGAAATCAATACGCGCCTGCGCCTCGGAGTAGGAGGGCGCCCGCGACGACGCGGCCGAGCTGGCGGCCGTGGCGGATGCCCTCCTTGGGGAAGTAGCCCTTGCACGAGAGCTCGGCCTTGGGGCCGCAGGGCAGGCCCGTCATGTCGAGGTCGAGGACTTGAGGCGAGCCGACGTAGTCGTGGCGGGCGGCGCGGGAGTGCGCGCGGCAGAGGGAGGTGACGACCCGCCGCAGTTCTTCGACGTTCTCGGCGCTACAGGCGTCGAGCGTGTCCTGGACGAGCGAGTACTCGGCGCAGGTCCGGCGGCCGAATGAGCGCTAGAGGGTCGTGTCGCAGCGCAGCCGGGTGTTGATCTCGGAGAGGCCGTGGGCGCCCGAGAGGATGGCTAAGAAGGCGTCGTAGAGCTTCTCGGCCGGGGTGTGGCGCACCGTCTTCTGCGGCACCTTGACCGTTGTGGCGATGGCTTCGAGGAAGCCGAGCCGACGGAGCCGGAGGCCGAGGGCGGCTAAGGATGCGCGCGGGGAGAAGTGCTTAGCGGTAGTGCTCATGGTGCCCCTCCTGCAGGTGTGCGGGCCACCTTAGCAGGGGCGGGGAGTGTCACCTATGGAGACAAGCGGGCCCTTATTCGGGCGAAAGGAAAGTATGTTCACCAGCGATAGATGAATATGTTGACAATAATAGTGCGCACGCATACATTGCTTGCTTCTACTTGAATGGATGAGCCGGTGAACTACTAATGGCTTGGGCCATTCAGCCTCAAGGAAGTCAGCTGTTCACACTAATCATTGGCTCGTACTGATTCAAGCCTCATGAACACATACCGCGTGAAGGGCCCCGATGCAACCGCAATCGGTTGGATACCCTATTACGATAAGTGGCCCGACATACCTAAGCCGCACCTTTACCGGCGGAGCATCGCGATGCGTGTACTTTTCAACTCCGGGAATAGTGAACCGCGCGAAAACTTTAGTGATGGCGACACCTTCCAGGCTTGGGTTGATAGCTCTAAGGACTACCGTGGAGCGCTCTGGATGCGCGATGTCACTCTGGAGTGGAGTGACGAGGATGTGCGCCCGGTCCTGACCTACACGGGGGACGGGCTGGTAGGTTACACCCCTCCCCGCGTTATCGTGAGAGGCACCGATTTGACCCCACCCCTGATTCGCGGTTATTACGACGGCAGAGGAGCCTATTCTGCCTCCCGTCCAAAACCCGACCCTGATTGGGGCGGTGTAGAAGTCACACTTCAAGTTAAGTTCAAGCTATCGGGGCTGTGGGAGAAGTTCGGTTATCTAATGACACGCTACTGGGCCCCCTCGGCGTGGATGGAGTTGAGCTATAGGATCGAGAAGTCAGGCAGAGTGGCGCTCAAATTTTGTGGCAGCTCCATCCCGAGTCAGGCTTATTACGTTAACTGGCGAAGGGGTGGGGGCCACGACATGCTGCATAACGTAGAGCGCCAGATCGATAGCTTCATCGAGCAGTCGGAGAGCTGTAAGATAGCCCCCGGGAGGGAAGAGTGTTTCGAGCCCCCGGAAGACCTGTATGTGGTAGAATCTGGCAGGCAGTAGCAGGTGGGAGGCATGAGCGGCACGGGCGGCATACCCCAGAGGCACGAGGACGAGAAGGACGCGGCCCGCGAGCCGGGCCAGTCGCTCCGCGGGTCGCTGTTTAAACTGTGGGGCTGGGCGAAGCACAGGGCCAGGAGCTCCTTCGCCGCGCAGGTGCTTCAAATCTTTAAGGAGAGTGTGCCCGTGGGCGACGAAGAAACAGGGCCCTGGTTCGCCACCGTCGAAGCGGCGAATTGGGATGAAGACGACGTCGATCAGGGGCAAATTTCTTTCAGATTCGTAGTATCGAAGGAGCCGCTAGAGCCGCCTCAGGAGGTCCGCTCCGGCTCGCTGGCGCGGCCGCGCACGGTGACTTATGATTTTCGGGACGAGGCGCGCTCCCAGGCCGACGACATGCTGACGGTCTTTTTCACCTTCACGGACGAGTTACCGCTCGCTCAGAATATTGAACTGTTCAGGGACTTCACCACACTTCAAATCAAAGATTTACAGCTCGCGTCCCTCCACGGTAAAAAGTAAGCGTCCGCGTCGCAGCTGAAATCGAAACGAGCAATACTCTAGGCCATCAGACGGCCATCCATCGACAACCTCCTTTCTTGTAATAAGAGACCGCGAAACTGCTCTAGTCGCGCGGTTGAAGAAGTGGCTTATTTGCCGAGACAGCCGCTGCCCGCGGCGGGGCCTCAGTCGGCTGTGTTCAGGCCGTCGTGCCGTTGCGGGTAGGGAGAGCCGGTCAGCCCTGACATGCGAGACAGCGTCCCGTCGAAAGCTCCCGCGCTAGTATTCGTGACCGAGGGCCACCTCGATCAGTTGATCGGCATCGGCTGCATCCTCAACGTGTTAAAGAGCCTGGGCCTCATTCATCCGTCAAACCATAGAACGTGGATCGTCGCCCCCGCGTTAACCGTCGCCGGTGTGAGGGAGTTCATCATCGGAGGTTGTGGTGGGTTGGACCTTCGTTTCGTGGACTGCGAGACGCGGGCGGACGACAAATACTATCTACAACTCGGCTTGCGTAAAGTCTTCGAGGAGACGGACGCCGGCGAAACGTTGCTCAGCCTCGATTACGATCACCTGATACTAAACCCTCGCGCCTTCCGCTTCTCTTCGCCGGGCCGGGAAATAATAGTGAGTTCGGAAGTTCAGGAGACGGTGGCCGCCGAGGCGGGGGTTGATGTTGGGGAATACGACCTGCCGCGGAGGCACTTAAATGCCTCGCTGATTTGGGGGCGTGCTCTTGAATTGCGCAGGGTCGGCGCGCTGTGGCCGCGGTCGTACGAGGACCTACGCCCTCTGGTGCCACAGCGCAACCGCGTGGAAGTCGCCTTATCTCTCGCCGCAGAGCGAGCGAACGTGTCTCTGAGCCCTTGCCCTCCGGCCGTCCAGGGGAACTTCGCCGTCCCGACTTTGGACTGCTGCCTGTTTCACTACGGCGGCGAGACACATGGCTCTAAGGCGATGAAGTCGAAGCTTGCGGAGTTAGCCGACGATCATCGCGGGCGAGCTGTCAGGCCGGACGACCTGCTCATGTCGCACGAGCTGCTGGTCGGCGAACTCAATTCCTTGCTGGGGTGAGTGAGATGTTGATACGGGAATCGGTTTGGAAGCATCTCGGAATAATCCCCGATGGGGGGCGGCGCTGGGCACGAAGGAACGGAGTCACCTACGCCGACGCTTACCGCAGGAGCTTTCTCCGCCTCGCCGACCTTCTGTCCGGCGCCCACCGCATCGGATTTCAAGAGACGTCGATTTATCTACTCAGTAAGGATAATCTTTCCCGACCCGCCGAGGAGTTGGGCGCGGTGTACGAGGCCCTGGCCACCTTACTGGAGGGGCTGCGGCGCCTGTCTGACAGCAGTACTTGCAGCGAGGTGCGTCTGGCGGGTGACGTTAACCTGTTGCCGGACGAAGTTCGGTCGCTTCTCCTCTCAATAGCCTCGCTGCGGGGTGATGGAAGTGGCCTGAGGGTTAACCTCCTCGCGGCGTACGATTCCTGGGATGAGGTCTCCCGCGCCGCCTCCCACAGCGGGGGGCGGATAACGCTCAAGGATTTGTGGGTAGAGACCCGGGTCGATGCGGTCATACGCACCGGCGGGAGCGCTCTCCTGAGCGGGTTTTTGCCGATGCAAACGCAGTACGCACACATCCTCACGAGCGACAAAATGTTCAACGACTTGTTGGACGCAGACTTCGATCAGCTACTCAAGGCGGCCGCTGCGGTCACACACCTCTTTGGAAAGTGACAGCAAATTATCGACCGGCGTCTCCACGGCAGATAGAGAAGACATGGGCACGCGAGCGGGTCTTGCCGCACGATGATCAGCATAGTCATCCCAACTTATAACGGCGCGGTGCTGCTTCGCGACTGCCTCGACTCCATCTTCCGGCAGTCGTTCATGGAATTTGAAGTGACGGTCGTCGATAACAACTCGACAGATCTCTCCCACGAAGTTTTCGCCGAGTTCAAGGGACGGATAACCGTAATAGGCCTTGAGGAGAACAAAGGCTTCGGCTCGGCAGTCAACAGGGGCATCGCACGTTCTACCGGCGACCTGATCCTTGTCCTAAACAACGACACGGCGCTGCACTCAGACTGCCTGCGTGAGATCGCGGCCGCGGCCGAACGGCACAGGGACTATTCCTTCTTCGCCCCCAAGATTTGCGAGTACGGTAACGTCGAGCGCATTTATGCCGCGGGGCTGATGTTCAGCACCCGCGGTTACGGCAACCGCTCGCAGCGGGAAGAACTGCAAGGAGTGTCAGCTCCGAGAGAGGTGTTCGGCGCCTGCGGCGCCGCCGCCGTTTACCGCCGCGAAGTGCTCGACGAGGTGGGGCTATTTAACGAAGCTTTTTTCTTCCTGTACGAAGATTTGGAGCTGAGCTTTCGCCACCAGCTGCGCGGACACAAGTGCTTGTACCTGCCGTCCGCGGTAATCAGTCACCACGGCAGCGCTACGCTGCGACATTATTTTTCTGCCGCGGCTAAGGAGGGGATTAAAAACTCGCTCATCACCTTGATAAGTTGCGCGCCGGCACCATTCCTCCGTAGACATTGGAGGGAAGTCTCCAGGTTCTACCTGAGATTTTGGCTGGCGTTCATCCGCAGGGGATTTGCTCCGGAACTGTGTGAAGCGCTGCTGGGGGTCGGGGGGAAGTTACACTGGGTGTTGCGGCGGCGGAAGACGCTACAGGCCGACAGCAGGATCGACTTGAGCCACTTCAACTCGTTGCTTTACGACGGCGTAATCAGAGTAAATTTTCCGAGTGGCCCTGTCGAGCTGTGACCCTACGGGGCGAGGCCCGTAGCCCGGAACGGCTAAGCAGGCAGCGGCAGGTCGTATTTACTGGCTATCATCTGAATGCCCCTGATCTGATGATACAAGCCGTAAGCGTTCGCATCCGCCAGGCTCCTATTCAACAGCTCCTGGGCCTCCTCCTTCCTGTCACTCCTTCCCGTCAGGATGAGTAAGGGGATCAGGTCCTTAATCATAACCTCCTTGAGTACACGATCCTGGTCATACATCTGCCCAACGCGCTGTATCGCCGCGGTCATCCTTTCAATCGTGTCGTCGAGGACAAGATGATCCCGCGGATAGGGCCTCTCGGTCAGCCGCCCCTCCAGAATGATGGCCTCAGCTCGAATCAGATCAATCTCGCGCCGCGGGCGTATTTCTTCTAACTCCTCACAGACCCACGCGGCCGCCCTGTAAAGCTCAGCGGCACTGTTGAACTCGCCGACCATGGCGTAGCTCTTCGCCGCGTCACAGTAAAGAGAGAACAGAGCATTCTTGGCGTCCAAATTGCGGTCTCGGCGTAGTAAAGCGACTAAGTCGTCATCGAGGGCTGTCTGTAAGGCTGCGAGATTCAGAGCAAGATATTTGACATCATAACTCCTCATAAACCGCTGGCGCTCGACGACCGCTTTACGCAGGAAGGCATGTGCCAATTCGACAGGCTTATGAAGGTGCTGCCAACTGGCAATGGCACCAACGGCATGAGTCAACGCCGTATCTTGGTATACACGCTGGCTAGTGGTAAACAGAGTTTCCACGCGCAGATCGTTAATTTTGGCTTTCCAAAAAGGCTTCGCCGGCCCTCTCAACGTGACGACGGCCTGATCCAACTGAGTCAGATACAAATCAACGAGACCAAATTCGCACCTCCATCTTGCCTCCTGCGTGGCCCATAATTTGGCGGCTATAGCCTCCTCGGCGTGACGATCTCCGAATAAATGAGGGGCAACGATCAGTCCGTCAGCGCTAAAAAACTTCAGGCGATTGCCGCCTGAGCGTAAAAGGCGTTCGTAAGCGAGCTCGAACGCGAGTAGTGTCTGAAGCTTGGCGGGCGCTTCGTCGTCATCCTTGGCACACTTGGCCCTCAGCGCCGCTGTGCGAGAAGTAACCTCAGCACGCTCTAGGTCATGATCGGAATTAAGTATATTGAACCCATCCGCGCAGAGGGTTTGAACCCCGCGACTGATATCGGAGTATACATGCCCCAGCACGGTGCGCTGCTCACCGGTCAAATGCCCGAGCACATAATCGATTTGGAAATCGGAAAACACTAGGTGATCCTTCCCTTATCACCAAAGATTCCGCGTTAATCATCACCCGCCTGAGCTTCTCGATCAAGTCGATCACGCGTTGGTCAGAGCAACCTGTGAAACCTATCTTGTATAAGGGTTGAGAGCGTTCAGTAAAAATTGTGAAGACGTTTAGTAAAGCGAGCCGTGCCGCCAGGGGCGAACGACTTGAACCTTTTTGATGAGTATGTCGGTTGGAGGTGCCCCCAATGCGGACAAACTGACATTGAAGGAATAGGAAGGTGTAGCTGTGGCAGCTATGTTCTTAATTATTCTTGGGAGTACCGAAAAGTTCCATCCTTGAGTGCCTACGAAGAAGGCGTACCGCGCTTCCAGGCATATCTGGAAGGAGGGGTCGATAACAGAAATGACGAGTATAAAAAATTCGGTGCGCAATGTATCGCCTGTAGGCACTGCGATATATGTTCCCAGCCATTAAGAACTTTTGAGATTGAGTTAGATCTGAGAGAGAGGCAATATGACGATAACGGACGTGAAGTAGTTTGGTGGTGGAATTATTATCACAAGCTTTGTTTTGAGCAGAAACGGAAGATAGAAGCAGAGAAACAGCGCCTAGCCGAAGAAGGCCGGCAGAGACAGATGGCGCAAGCAGCGTGGCAACGATAGTGGCAGAGGCGAATCCAACAAAGTCTATGTACTAAATGTGGCGCGCCTCTGAGCTTTACAGATAAGGTGATGGGTGGCGAGAACATAGGAGGTGCTAAAATTATGGTCACAGTAAAAGTAGTATCGAAAAGCTCTGGCAATCCTATAGAAGGCAAGAAAGTTGCTCTTGGCATTAGCGGTCTCTTGTCTGGCGGTGTAACAAGAGGTGAGTGGACTGATTCCAACGGCGAAGCCCACTTTGATGTCAAACCCTCTCACGGGAAAGTCTTTGTTGATGGCTCGACAAAACATGAAGGACATCTGTCTGGGCGAGTTGTGGTTTACATCTGAATCAGCGTAGCAGGATCATCATTTTATTAGAAGCAGTCTCATAAATACCCGTGCTAGCATTTCTGCATGGCACGAGGCGAAGAGTTAACGGACGACCAATGGGGCATCATCGGCCCGCTCATCCCGGAGCCGCCGCGCCGCGAGGACGGGCGCGGCAGGCGGTAGTGTTTCAAAAATAACTTTTCAGGTATCATCTTCCCCTCACGCTCTGCAAATTCCTTTCTTCAGGTCTGTTCATGAGGCATAACTCCTCGCCCTTCAAGTAGCGCCACTACGCGCCTGATGCCATCCTGCTCCGCGTCAGATGCTACTGCCGCTACTCACTAAGCTACAGGGATCTTGAGGGGATGATGCGCGAGCGCGGTCTGACCGTGGACCACGTGACGATTTTTAGGTGGGTCCAGCGGTACGCTCCAGAGATCAACAGGCGGATGCGGCCGCACCTGAAGATGAGCGGGACGTCCTATCGCATAGACAAGACTTACGTAAAGGTCGGGACGCAGTGGAAATACTTGTACCACGCCGTCGATTCAATGGGATGCACCATCGAGTTTATGCTGAGCGCAAAACGTGACGTTTCCGCGGCAAAACGATTCTTTAAGAAGCTGATGCGGGCTGACCACCGTCGCCTACCCTTTACAATCGGAATGGACAAGCACGCCTCATACCCAGAAGCGTTCGCTACTTCAGTTAAAGAGAAAGTCTTGCCATTCGACTGCAAGCTACGGCGCGTCAAGTACCTTAATAACATTATCGAGCAAGACCATCGAGCCATACGGAGGAGGTGGCGAGCGATACAGTGCTTCCGCTCGTTCCACACGGCCGAGTGGACAATCGAAGGCATTGAAGCGGCGCACATGATGAGGAAGGGACAGGTTAAGAGGTTGCACGGCAGAGACTCGGCGGGACAGGCGAAGTTCGTCGGGAGCCTGTTCGGAGTCGCCGCATAGAGGTGGGATGCTTCACGACCTCCCTTACTTCAAATCAATTTTTGCAACGGAACCAGCGCGCGTCTCCGCTCAAGCGAGTTCTCGTTATCCTTCTGTCCACACTCATCTGGAGGCGGACTTTGACCCGCCCGGCGATAACGTTGGGCTGGAGGCGCCTGCCTCATCATTACGGTCGATTAAGTGGGGCCGCGGGAATCGCTTTCCAGCGGAAAGTGGGTGGCGCCGGAGGGCTCTACCTTTTGCACGGCGTGTTCGTGCGAGGCCCTGAACCTTTCCACGTCCAGCCATTGAAAGACGGCGCGGCGGCGGACGAGGCCGCTCAGGAGGTCGTCGGGGTTGACGAGATCAATGCGTTGCGGCTGCGGCGACCACGCGAAGCGAACGCACTCGACGAAGGCTTCATGCCCGCCGGTTCGCCGCCGGAGCAGCGCGTAGCCGGCCTCGGGCGTCGGCGTGACGGGCCGGTTGACGATGTCAACCCTGAGTTCGAGCAACACTTCGAACCCGAGTTCGGGGGAGGCTTCGGGCGGCGCTCCGTCCCGGGGCCGCGTGAGCGCGAGCAGCAACGTTTCGCCCGGCGCAAGCGGCGGGTTGGACAGCGCCGCGAGGTCTTCCATGTGGAAGACGGCTTTGCCCGACCCTTGGAAATTCATCTCGAAATTCTTGACGTTCAGGCCAACCCCGGCCGTGTCAACCCTCTTCAAGAAGACGCGCAAGCCCTGCAAGTTAACGTCGGCGCGGTCGCGTGCGAGCACCAGCAGGAGGCTGCTGTTCGGGTTGTACTCACGGCGGTCGGAGGCGAGCGTCAGTTCCACCGTCCTATCGGGGCCGAGCGCGAGAACGCGGCTGACCTGCGCCGTGAGCGACGAGAGGCGGCGGTTGTATTCGGGGTCTTCGAACTGTACGTAGGCGGGCCGCAGGGGCGGACGCTGCCGGTCGGCGAGTGCGACGCGCAGAGGGAAGTTGAGGGTCTGCCTGTAGTTCGTCACCGCCAGCCCCTCGTCCCTCTGCGCTGTCATGCGCAGGTGGACGGCGGCCCCGTGAGCGAGCCCGGCCAGGAATTCCCGGAGTATCTTCGCGCCCGACTTCTCGTCGGTCGCTCCCCTGGGCAAGAAGGCGCGGAGGGCCGGGTCCGTGCCGCCGGCGGGCTGGTCCCGTTCGAAGCTCAAGCTCCGCCCCCCTGTGACTAATTCGAGGTTGAGGGCCCACTTGACGAGTTCGTCGCGGTCGGAGAGCACGCTGACGCGGAAGACGAACTTCGAGGTCTCCTGCTGCGGGAGCAGCCCGCCTTCGGGGTCGGTGAGTTCCACGTCGAGGCCGCGCGCTAAGTCTGGCGGGGCGGCCTCTTCTTTGAAGAGGAGCAGCGCGTTGTCGGCCGGGTTCGGAGTGAGCCGGAGGGTCTTCGGCCGTCCGTCCGGCTCGGCGTTCGTCAGGAGGTCGAAGACGGAGCCCCACGTCTGGAGGGCCCGGGCGTGTTGCCCGTGCCTGTTGGGGGGCAGCGAGACGGGGCGCGGCGTGCGGTGCTGCACCGACATCGCGCCCGACGCGACTGAGGACGGGCCGCCGGCGGGCCCGTCCAATTCCTGGCGCAGGATGAAGTGCCTGAACAGAAAGTTCGCGCCCGCCCGCGCGCCGACGAGCAGGTAGTTGAAAGCGCCCGGCAGAACGGGCTGCAACTTCGCCAGCGGGGCGACGTGAGACCCCGGCTCGTTCGGCGGCTCCGGCCGCGGCAGGTCGGGGAGCGGGAGGTTCGGCACCGCCGGCAACAGGCTATGAATGGAGCGGGCACGGAACTTCTCGGGCAGAAGGCTGTCCGGCTTCGACGGGACGACGAACTGAACCTGGTGCGAGGTGACGCTCCACCAGGCGCAAGTGTTGGCACCGCCGGCGGGCTCGCCCGCGACGCCGACCTTCCCTTCGGTCAACTGCACGCTGAAGCGCAAGGCGCTCAGCCCCCACGTCCACGCCTCGAAGCGCGCGTCGCGGGGGAAGTCAGGGAGTTCGGGGTTGAGGTAGAGCGGCTGCACGCCCCGCGTCTGCGGCGGCGCGAGTTCGAAGGCTCGGAGCCCCGCAGGCGGCAGGCGGCTCCCGCCGAATTGCCCCTCGGCGAAGCGCAGCCGTTCGACGCTGTGGCGTATCGGGCGCGTCTCCTTCGGCAGCGCGAAGCGCCCCGGCCCCTGCCCGAGCGTGAAGAACTCGTACTCGATGATGATGTCCCGCAGTTCGAGTTCACGCACCCGGCGCACGCGCAGCACGGCGACGGGCGAGTCGGAGGCCACGCGGGAACTCACCTCCCGCCCCCAGAGCTTGATCACCTCCTCGCCGCCTTCGGGGGGGAGCTGCCCGCCCTGCCAGACCTGGCTGGCGACGAAGTCGAGGCTGCCCCCGCTTGGGTCGAGGCAGAACAGTTCGGCGAAGGCGAGCAGAAGGTCGGCCCCCGCCCCCGGCGTGTGCGGGCGCTGCTCAACGCCGAGGTAAGGGCTGACGACGAAACTGACGGGGACGGGGTTCTCCTCCTCCGGCTCGTCCCCGGCGCCGGGGACGGAGAGGTTCGCCGGCAGCAACGTCGCCGCGGCGAAGCGCGCGGGCTCGCCGTCGCGGCCGGGAATCCGGCTCGAATGTATCTGCACGCCCGCGTAGAAGAAGCCGTAGAAGCGCAACCCGTCGTCGAGGTCGCTGAGTCCCTGCGCGAGGAAGAGGTTGTTGCGCCGCCAGACGAGGTCGGCGCGGGAAGAGAGATCGGCGACGCGGCCGTCGGACGCCTCGGGCGGCAGCGCGTTGCGGAACTCGTCGAACAGGCGGCCCAGCATGGACGGTCGGCTGAGCCGCCCCGGCGAGTCCGTGGGGAGCGCGGCCATCACGCTCGGCAGCTTACGCCCGCCCGGCCCCGCGGCCGGCCGCCGCGGGGCCGCCTCCTCCGCCGGCGGGTGTTGCAGGCGGAACCAGCTCTCCTCCGAGGTCGCCGGGTCTAGCCGCTTCAGACGGCGGAAGCGCGCCGTGTCGAAGTGCGACATCCTGAAGCCGCGCGCCTCCGCGTCTCCCCAGGACGAGAGGGCGCGCGCCACTTCCGGCAGGGCCCCGCCCGCCGCGCGCGACTTCTCGATGAGGTAGATCGGGTCAACCTGCAGGTAGGAGGTCTGCTCGTTGAGGGGGCCCGCCGGCAAGTCTTTCTCGGCGGCCTGAAGGCGGCCGAGGAAGGGCAGCGTGATGAGCACCCACGGCGTCTGCGGCGGCGGCGGCTGCCCCGGCGGCGGGGGCGCGACCTCGGGCATGGCGAAATCGCCGGGCACCGAGAGGATGCCCCTCTGCGTGGCGAGCGGGAGGTATTGCAGGTTAGTGAAGCTGCCGCCCGGCCGAGCGTGCGGCAGCAGCCAATAGGTGGAGCTGGCTTCGACGACCAGCGTCTCCTTGAGCTTGTCAATCTCGTTCGAGCCGCCGCGCTCTCTGAAGAGCAGTTCCAGGAACCTCGTGTGGTGATACCCGGCGGAGGTCTGCGAAGCGTTCAGGGCGACGGGCTTGTCGAGGTTCTTTTCGAGCTTGAGCGTCTTGATGGCGCCCGTCCGGAAGGCTTCGAGGAAGAGGGCGAACTTGGACGGGCTGGCGAAGCGGACTTCCTGCACGGCCGTCCACCGCCGGTCGTTCCTCAACTCGACGGTGTCGCCCATGGGTCGGGCTGCGACCACGTCCACCAGTTGGTGCTCGACGACGGCGAGGAACTGCCAGGCGGCGTCGCCGTTGAAGCTGAAGAGGAGTGTCGGCGCGCCCTTGTCGAGCACGTCCTGCGGGATCTCGTGCTGGTTGAGCAGCACACGGAGGGTGTGGCGCGTGTGGGTGAGAGGCGGCTTGTTCGTGGCCGGGTTGGCCGCGGGGATTTGAAACAGCAGCGGGTGAAACTCGACGCGGCGGTTGTTGAGTCGCCCCTGTTCGCTGGCGTTCGAGTCCCGTGGGAGGATTTGGCCGAAGCCGACCGCGGCGAGGCGACTCCCGAAACTCTCTTCGACCTTCTTCTTGTCAGCCGGCTTCGGCTTCAGGATGCTGACGACCTCGGCGACGATGGCCTCGCGGACGTTCTTGGCGCGGTCGCGCGAAAGGTCGAGGTTGTGTGACTCCCCACCCTCGCTGTCGGCGTGCCCTTCGACGCTCAGGCGCAGCTCCGGCTTGGCGATGAGGAGTTGCGCGACCTTCCCGAGCGTGGCCTTGTCCTGCGGGATGATGTCTTTGGCCTCCTCCTTCCCGAGCGGGAAGCGCACGGGGAGGAGGTCGGCGGGCAGTTCGGCGGCCGGCGCGGGCCAGGAGATGAGGTTCTTCAGCTCGACCGCGCCGTTGAGCAGCAGCGACGACTGCCAGGCGACGTTCTGCGGCCCGTCGGCGGTGCGGCCGCCGCTCGTCCCGTTCAACGTGTAGCCCGCGTAGAGGCGCCCGGCGGACGAGCCGAAGACGCGCTCCTTCGCTGCGACGAACGGCGGCTTGGCCTGCGGGTCGCGCGGCCCGTCCGGCTGCAACTGTTCGCCCCACTCGCACGGGATGATTAACTCAAGGCCGCCGTAGGTGAACCTCAGGCGCGACCGTGTCTCGCCCGAGCCGCCCGACATCTCGAAGGCCATGACCGCGAAGCCCTTCACCCGCTCGCGGCGGCTGAGCTGCATACCCGGCAGCAGGTGGAGCACCTTGGCGGCGGCGGCAGGCAGGTCGGTGAACTCGAGCTGCAAGGCCCCGGCGACGAGCGACTTGTTATCGGAGAGCTTCAGCTCGAAGGAGTCGGCCCCGCCCGTGTGCGTCAGTTGGGCCTTGATGTCCGGCACGTCCGACTCCACGGGCGCGGGGATGAGCCGGACGGTCACGTCGGCGCGGGCCTGAAGCGCCGTCGCCTGGGCCTGCGTCTGAGGTGCGTCTCCGGCCCTCCCCCACCTGAAACTCAGGAACACTTTCAGCGACTCGGGCTTCAGGTTTTTAAGTTCGAGCGTGACCCTGGAGAACGAGACCTGTTCGTCGCCCATCTCCTTGAGGAACGAGGAATCGTAAGCGACGGTGAGGCCGGTCTGGCCGGGGTCGAGGCTGACCTCCTTGTAGGCCCCGGCGGTGTTCTTCGTAATCTCCCAGCGGGTGTTGAAGTAATAGAAGTCGAGGCTGACCCTCAGCTTTATTTTGAAGCCGGTCTCCGCGCCGTATTCGAGGCTGTGCAGGCGCAGGCTCGGCGCGAAACCGTCATTCGCAGCGGCGAGCGGCCACTCGCCGAAAATCTCGTCGGGCCCGTGAGCGTTCACGCCCGAGCTGATGCGCGATAGACGCAGCCTCCCGCCTGAGTCGGCGTCGAACCTGACGCTCACGGCGTTGCCGAGTTCGGGGCGCTCGGCGTCGCCGTCCCCTCCGCCCGAGGGCAGTTGCAGGCGGCCGACCAGTTCAACGCTTCTGACGAGGTCGCCCGCCGTTATGAGCTTCTCCAACGTCAGCGGGTAGAAGTCGAAGCCGAACAGCGGCAGCGGCGCGCGCCCGCCCGTCTGCGGCCCCCCGCTCTCGGCCAGGCGCCACTCGTAACCGCGCAGGTGCGCGAACTCACTCGAAGTCGCCGCCGGGTCGTTCACGTCGCGCGCGAACTCCGACAGGAAGGGCTCGGCGCGACGGTCGAAAGTCCCGTTGGCGTCGGCCACGGGCACGTCGCGGAACCAAAATTGCCAGTCCGCGCCCTTGCCGGGCGAAAGGCTTAACGGGCGCATCAGCGTGAGCAGCGTGAACTCATGCGCCGCCTGCCCGCCCTCGTGCCTGAGCGGTGTCTTGAGCAGACCGGAGGGTGTGGGCGGCTGGGTCGCGCCGCGCGAAAGGCCGCGCTGGTCGCGCAGCCGGCCGTCCGATCCTTGGGCGGCCATGCTCCCGGCGGTCACGTTGAAAGTGGCGGCGGGGCTGTTGTCGAGGCGGAGGCGGTTGCCCGCGAGGCTGAAGCCCGCGTGCAGCCCGCGCAGGGCCTCGCGCGAAGTGAGCTTGATGGCGCCGCCGTCCTCTTTGAACTCGATAGTGCCGGGGTACGCGCTCGTGCCGAGCGAGGCGGTGATGGGCCACTCGAAAGGCTCTACCAGACCTTTGACCACGGCCTGGGTGCCGCTCTTACTCAGGGCCCCGTCGGCGTCGGGCCGCGCCAGCAGGGCCTTCTCGCCCAACCCCTCCCAGTGGCCTTCGTAGTCCTCGCGCGCGAGCGGCAGCAACGGCCTCTCTTCGGGCACCTCGGCCACGGGGGCGCCCGCCTGATTCGGCTTCTCGTCCTTCGGCAGTTGCGCCAGCGCGTTAGGCTCGTCCGTGTAGGGCAAGGTGTAGAGGTACTGTGCGGGGAGGAAGCGGTCGGGGTCGGGCAGAAGGCCCGGCGCGGCCGTGGGGTCGTGGACGAGGCCGGGGATGCCGAGCGAGGCGAGCCAGAGGTATTTCGCACGCGCCCATGCGGCGGCCGGGCGGGCGGGGGCCGACGGGTCGAGCCGCGGCCAGGCGGCCGCCCCGGGCGTCACGCCGACGCCGAACTGCCAGCGGTCGGGGACGGCGAGTATCGACCCCGGCGCTGCCGGGTCTAAAGCGTGTGCGTCCTTGACGGGCAACTCGAAAGGCGCGAGTTGGCGGCTCGGGCTCGGGTAGTTGGGCGGGACTTTGTTCTGCGTCAGCGGAAGCGCCTGCACGGCGGGCAGCTTCGGATGCCTGCGCCAGACGAGCGGCAGGTGGTGCCAGAACTCCGACCGCCTCCGTTCGAAGTGCTGCCGCTCCTCGTTACCCAGCGCCGGCCAGTTGCCACCGGCCGGCGGCCTCAATCCCCAGAAGCCGTAGAGCAGCAAGGTCTCAAGCGTGGAGTAGTCCGGCTCGCCCTCGGGCTTGGTCTCGCCGTCCTCCTTCTTAATCGGTTCCTCGTTCGAGTCGTAGGTGTACTTCCAACTGCTGAGGAGCGGGCGGGAGAACTTGCGCCCCGAGGGCTCCTCTCTGAACTCGTTCCTGAAAGTGATCTCGTCGAAGCGGAGGACGAAGGGGGATGGGAACCTCTCGCCGGGGCGCGGCGTCCGCAGGGGGATCATCCGCGCCCCTTCGAGCCAGTTGTCGAGGCTCGGCAGAGAGTCCTCGGTCGTGGGCGTTTGAGTGCCGAGCCAGAGGAAGCCGTTGAGGGCCACGTCGGGGTCGTACACTTCGAGCAGCGTCTCGTTCAGTTGCCAGCGGGCCCCCGCGCCGGAACCGAGAAGGTCGAATCTCCAGAATCCGCTGAAGCCCGCCCCGTTAAGCAGCGTGACGCTCCAGGGCTGTTCACCGTCGGTGTGTTTGTAGACTTCCGGGGCGTCGTTGCCAAAGGTGGCGGCCCCGAAGAGGAGCGGCTGGGCGGCGTCGGCTTGCCCGCCGAGGTCGGCCGTCGTCCGCAGGGCATTGAAGTAAATCTGGCTCGTCAGGTTCAGGAAGGGCAGTTGCGCCCAGCCGTCTTCCATCGGCACGAAGCCCCAGAGCACGGCGGGACTGATCTCGTCCGAGGTCTCGTCGGGGTCGGGCAGTTGGTGCTGCCGCCGCAGGTGCGTGGCCGTGGTCAGAGGGTCGTAGGCCGTCACGCCGCCGCTGAGCGTAACCCCCTCCGCGAGCGCGCCGCCGGGCGCGGCAGGCGTCCCCTTGAGCGTAAACCTGCCGCGCCCGCCACTCCGCTCGCCGTCTTCGAAGGCGAGGGTGAAACTGTTCCCGCCCTCCGCTTTAATCAACAGCTCGGGCGAAGCGTTCATCAGGCTGCGGGGCGGCACGTCCTGTTCGCCGGGCGGTTGGTCTGAGAGCAGCAGTTGCGCCTCGCCGCGGGCCAGGCGCAGCGGCGGGCGCGCGCCCGCCTGCGGCGACGACAACTCCCAGCGGAACTGCGGCACGCCCCCCCTGTTCGTCAGGTCGAGCGCGAGCCAGCGGTGGCGCGGCGTCGCGCCCGGCTGCGGCGTGACCGACGACTCGTTCCGCAGCAGGTCTGAGAGACGGCCGAAGGCCGCCCCGAACTCTTCGAGCGACCTTTGCCAGCGCGTGAAGTTCGGCCCCTCCTGCCGTAGCTCGGCGCTCATGCGTTCGCGGTCGAGCGTCATGTGAAGCTCGGCGGCGACTGCGGGCGGGGGCTCGGCCGTGAAGGGGCGTGTGACGAGGAACAGCGCACGGATTTCGTTCTCCACCCAGGCGAGCTTGACCGAGCCTTCGAGCGAGAGGCCGCCGCTGTGGACGGAGAGGTGGTCGGGGTCGCGCAGCACGTCGCGGAAGAAGTTCTTCCAGTCCTGGCTGGCGGGCGCGAGTCGGTCGAGAAGGATTTCGCCGCCCGTGCAGGTGAACTCGTCGGGCAGTTGGAAGTCGTCCTCCTTCTTCTCGTCGAGCCAGTCGGCGGGCCGCGTCTGAAGCAGCAGGACGGTGTAATAGACCTCGTCCTTCTTCTCCCAGCGGTGCGACTCCGCGCCGAGGCGCACCTTGACCTTCTCGACGCGGCACATGGCGAGCATCGTGCCCGGCAGAAGCGTCTGCGGCAGCACCTCCCCCCCCTCATCGCGGCGGAAGCTTTCGAGGAAGAGGCTGCGTATGTTTCGGTGGTCGGCCGGGTGGCCGTGGGTCTTCTTCCACTCGATGACCTCGGCCTCGGCCTCCCACAGCGGCGCGCTCTCGCCCGGGCGGCGCGGCCCCCTGACTTTGATCTCCATGACCTTAATCCTCCCGCAAGGTGCTGACCGGCGAGCCGGCTCTGACGCCGGCCGAGCCGCGGCGCGCCGTCACCGTCAGGCGTCCTCCGTCCGCCCCCTTCGTCAGCGACTCGTCGAACAGGCGCTCGACGGCCGACTGGTTGGGGCGATTCCCCTCCTGCGCATCCATGAGCCTGCGGCCTTCCGCTCTCGTCATCCAGCCGAAGAAGCGGAGGCGTCCGTTGCCGATAAGCAGTCGTTCCCTGAGCAGCGGGTCGGAGAGCTGCGACCTGTCAGGGCGCGGGCGCCAGCCGGGCTCCTGGACGGGGACGACGACCTCGGCCGCGTCGTCGCCGGAGGCCCTGAGCGCGTCGAGCAGAAGGCCGACGGCTTGACGGAAGCTCGGGCCGAAGCCCGAGGCCTCGGCTGCGAGCGCGTCGAGCGCGGCCTCCTCTTCGGGCGTGAGCAGCAGCCCTGTCCAGATCAGTTTGGCCGGGGGCGCCTCCTCGGGCGGTGAAGACTCGGGCGGTGATGAAACTGTGCCGCTGGATGAAGCATCTTCCGTCTCGCCTTCGCCGGTGGGGTCTTCTTCCGTCTCTTCCGCCTCGCCCTCGCCGGCCGAGTCTTCTTCCGTCTCACCTTCGCCGGCCGAGTCTTCTTCGCCTGACGGCGGGCTCGTCACGGGCGGAGGAGTAGGCGGCGCGGGGACGAGAATCTCAAGTCGCCCGCCGAGCACCTCGGGCAGTTCGTCCGGCTGCGGGAACAGCTCGTCAGCGTCGAACTCGAATCGGAAGGTCAGGCTTTCGAGGGCGTCGAGCACGGTGTTGAAAGTCGCGCCGAAGTCTGAGAGTTCCGCCCAGCGCCTGAGGACGTTTGCCTGTTCCTCGCGGAGAGGCCCGCGCCACCTTACCTTGCCGCCGACGACCTCCGCTCCGTCGCTCAACTCTCTAATCTGCTCGACGCCGACCGAGGCTTCGGCGGAGATGACCCGCCGACTCTCCGGCCCGTCGTCGGGCTCGGGCAGTTCGTCCAGTTGCGCCAGAAGGCGGCGGACGGCGGCGTCGAAGGAGTGATCGGGCCGGTGCGCTTCGAGGAGGGCGAGCAGGGCGGCGCGCAGTCGTTCAACGTCCGAAGCGTCGAGCTGGCCGACGTGGAGGACGAGTTCGCACGACATGGGCGGAGGCAGCTCAACCCGCTCGCGGAGGTCTGCGTCCGGCGGCATGTCGTGCCGGCTGCCGAAGGGTTGCTCGCTGACCCAACCCTGGAAGAACAGTTCGAGCGCCTGCCGGTCGGCGATGTCTGCGCAGAAGCGCGCGACGGCGGCCTGGTCGGCGGGCGTCTGCGTGCTGTAAAGCCTCTTTAGGTCCTCGCACTCCGCCGCGCTCAGGAACGCGCGGGCGACGAGCACCTTCTTCGCCGCAGACACGAAAGCCGCCTTGTCACGCAGTTCGGGTGGCAGGTCTACGGTCGCCGCGACCGCCGCCGCCGCGACCCAGCGCCGCGCGACGCGGTCGCGGTCTTCCTGCGTCGGCGTCGCGGGCAGGAGTTCACCGAGCGCCGGAAAGATTTGGAAGAGTCTGCGGTTGTAGGCTGCGCGCGTGAGGTCGCCGCGGAACTCGATGACCTTCCGCACGGAGTCGTCGGGCGGCGAACCGGCCGGCTCGGCGCGGCCCGGCAGCGTGACGCGGCTGAACTTTTCCAGCCGGGTTTCGAGGAAGAAAGGCTTCGGCCCTTCTTCCCCAACCCCGGCGGGCGGCCGCACCCGCAGCGGGGTGGCGACGTACTTCTGACCCATCTGTCGCACGCCGTAGCCGGCCGCCGGGCCGGCGGGGCCGGCGCCGGTTGCGGCCGCGGCGTCGAAGAATAGTTCGGCCTGCGTCTCGACGACGCCGACCCCGCCTTCGTGTACGACCTGGTAGATGACATCAGTGTCGGGCAGGGCCGAGAAGACCAAGCTTTCGTACAACGCCGGATTCTCCGCCGGCCACTGCTCGCGGGCGGGCGTGCCGCCGCCGCCCGGCCCGCCGGCCGACGGCAGGCACTCCCAATGGTTCTTCAACTCCAGCCGCAGGAGCAGGGAGCGTTCCGTGTCGCCGGGGCGTGACACGGCCTCAAGGCTCGCCGAAGGTTGCGGCGAGACGTACTCGAAATCCCTCTGCACGAGGGCGGTGACGGGCGAGACGACCTCCGAGGAGGTCTGCGCGACGAGCATCAGGTGGTGCTCGTAGAAGAAAGGCAGGGCGCGCCATTGAAGGACGACCGCGCCCTTGCCGAAGACCCCGAGGCGCGTCGGAATGTCGAGCGACAGGGCGTCGTCCTCCGAGAGCGCGTCGAGCGAAAGGTGCTCGGGCTTGGCCGGCAGCGTCGCGGGCGGCGCGACGGTGTCCGCGTTGGCGACGTAGGCGATTTTGTCGGCGAGGCGGTAGGGCTCGCGCAGAAGGTCGCTCGCCTCGTCGCCCTTGGCGGCCAACAGCCTGACCTGCTCGCCCTCCGACGGCGGGGGCGTGAGCACCAGATGAAAGACTCGCGCATTGTCGGGCGGCTGGCCGCCGGCCTGCGCGGGGATGACCTCGGCGCGGAGTCCCGTGTTCGCGTTCTCGTTAATCGCGGCCGCGAGGCCGCGGAGGTTGTTCCGGCCGGCGAGCGGCAAGTCGAACCGCCTCTCCTCAAGCCCCTTTTTGACGACGAGCATGGCGGTCTCGTCGGCCCCGGTGGCGACCCTCTCCGTCAGGCTCGACGGGTCGGCGGTCGCGGGGTGGCGGAGACCTTCGTCGAGCCGCGCGAGCGCGGGGATGAAGGCGTAGCGGCGCAGGAGCGTGTGCGCGAGGTGGCGGTAGTCGAGTTGTCGGACGAGCGTGCGGTTGCGCTCGACGAGCAACTGCTCGGGGTGCTTGGCGACGATCACCTCCCAGGTCTTGCCTGGCGGGGCGAGCGCGGCCGCAGCCCCCTCCCGGTCGAGCCGGCCTGAGAAGAGGACGAGCGGCGGCGCGAGTTCGCGTATGCGGTCGAGAACCACGTCGAGGCCGCCCTCCTCGTCGCCCGGGGCGGCGAAGTTTTCGAGGACGGGCCGGCGCGTGCCCGGCGGGTAGAGCGCGTCGGACTGCGCGAGCGTCTGCCACAGGCGGTCGTAACGGCCGTGCGGCAGGAAGTAGTAACGGTAGACGTGAGCCCACTGGTCTTCAATCAGGTGATTGTAGGTGAGCCGGCCCGTCTTGTCCGGCACGACGCCAGCCGGCGAGATGGTTCGCGGGTAGGCCGTGGCGAACCACGGCCCCGGCCCCGTCGAGGCGAGTTGCCCCTCGCCCGCCGGCCTGGCTACGTCGCCGCCGGCCTCGAAGAGGCGGTTCGACCAGGACATCAGGTTGGCGATCTTCTCGCCCTCGTTCGGGAGCGGGAAGACGACCTTCGGGTCGGAGGCGTTGGCCGGGTTGGGCGGGTTGAGCCGCAGCATGTAGCGCCGGAAGCGCTGCCACTCGTCGGCCACACCGCCGTTGCCGGCGAGGCTCTGCGGCCACGTCCCCGTCGGCGCGGTGAAGTACGTCGCGCGCCAGTCTGCCGGGCTGAAGTCGTTCTGCCGTACCGCGCCGCCCGCGCCCTCCGTCTCGACGGTGGGGGCGCTCTGGCCGCGGAAGAGGAGGACGGCCACGCCCGAGGCGGGAATCTGGATGTCGAGCGCCTTCGGCGCCCCGCCGACCACCTCCACGGCCAACTGCGCGGAGGGCTGCGACAGGTTAATCATGGTGAAGGCGGCGTCGGGGGTCGGCGCCGAGACCCTGATTCGCCGCGGGCCGGGCGCGCCGGCGACTTCAAACACGCGGTAGCGGAAAGCCTGCCGGACGGTCGGGCGCAGGCTGACCTGCGCGAGCGCCAGCAACCCCGCGACCTCCGGCGGGCGGCGGCCCGCCTCGCCCCTGAGCTTGACACTCTGCGCGGGCTGGAAGAGGTATTCGACGAAGAGGTGGCGCTTGAGCTTCTCGTCGAGTCGCCCTTCGTCGAGGTATCTCTGGATGAGGGCGTGCAGACGGCGCTGCGTCTCCTCGGGCTCTATCACGTCGCCCGTCTGCCTGACGCGCAGGCAGAACGTCAACGTCAGCCCCATCCTCTTCAGGATGTTCCAGCCGTAGGGGTCTTGCAGGGGCGCGGACTGCCTGAGCAGCGTCTCCAGGTCTACGGCCTCGGAGGTCGGCGGCGGGTTGAGGTCAACGACCGTGAAGTCGTCGTCCAGGTCCTCGACGAGCCGCGCCAGGAACGGGTGCAGGCCGGTGAAGGGGCGGCCGTCAATCGTCAGCGCCGCGTGCACGACCGAAACCCCGTCATCGCCTTTCGGGAAGGAGTGAGCCTCAAAGCTCAGGCTCCCCGCCGATTTGTCCGTGACTCTCTTGACGCCGTTCAGGTCGTCGCGCGGCGCGCCGGAGATGCGGACGTACTGCCCCTTCCTGAACACGTCGAGGCCGCCGGCCGCCGTGACCCTCTGCGTGTCGAGGTGGATGACCATCTCGCCCTTGACCACGGCGCCGGGCAGCGTCAGCAACTCGTCGCCGTCGCGCGCGAACATGCTTCCGTCCTCGGGCCACTCCAGGAAGGAGTCGCGCCAGGAGTACCAGGGGCTCAGCTTCGCCTCGGTGAGCCTGAGCGGCACGGAGGCGTCCGCGAGCAGCCGCTCTTGCAGCCAGCGGCGGCGGGCGGCGCTCGGGTACCACGCCTCCCACTGGTTGGCGAGGTCCGTGTTGGCGGGCGTGAGCAGGAGGTCTTGCGCCGTCACGATCTCCATCTCCTGCGTGCGGCGCAGGCGGCTCAGGAAATCTTCCGGCGGGTGGTCGAGGACGCGCGCGGTGTGCGCGTCGAGGTCGAACTCGTAGAGGCGGTAGCCGGCGTGCAGGTCTACGGGGTGCGGCGAAGACCCGCCGCTCGGCCCCTGGTTCCAGGCGAAGCGCAGACAGCGCAGGCGGCTCGGGTGCTCCAGGTAGACGGCCCGCGAGAGGATCGAACCCGGGGCCGTTTCGAGCCGGCCCGTCAGTGTTGACTCGTCGGCCGGAGGCTGGGGCACGGGGACGCTGGCGAAGTCCACGTCAGCCTTCTCGTCCTCGGGCGGCAGCACGCCGAAGCGGACGGGGCGCGCGACCCATTCGAGCATCCCCGGCCGCCGCTCCTCGAAGGTCGTGGAGCCGGCCGAGAAACGCAGCACGACCTGCACGGGCGTCAGCGCCGACTGCACGTTGCCCGCCGAGCGCGTCTGGAAAAAGACGCGCCAGGACTCGGGGCGCCAGCCGCCGCGCGGCAGGACGGCGGGCGGGAGGGCGTCAACGGGCACGGCGCACCGGAACAGCTTGACCTTCGTCTTCGGGTCGGTGGTGACTTCGATCCGCGACCCGTCGAGCGGCACGTTGATGTCCGTGCGCAGGCGGCGCGCGTTGCTGGTGGGGAGGCCGCTGGTGCGCCCGCCGCGGCTCTCGGCGTCGTGGCCGTAGGAGCCGGCGGGGAAGGCCGTCTCCCTGCGGAAGACGAGGACGTACTCGGCGATGACGACGTGCGGCTTGCCCGGCGGGTCGGGCGGCTCCGTCCACTCGACGAGGATCTTAATTCTGGCGGGGTCAACCACGACGGGCGCCCCAGCTGTCCCCTCGTAGTCGCCCTCTTCCAGCTCGTACCCGACGACCATCTCGCCGTCGGCCGGCACCTGCGGCGGTTCGTTCGGCAGGCGCGTGGCGATGACGGTCAGCGGGCGCGGGCTGTGCGCGCCGGTCACGTCAACCGGGGTGATGGTGTAGACGTAACTCTTCCCCGTGTCGGGCAGGGCCGCCTGATCCTCGGCCGTCTCCTCGTTGAAGTGGTCAACGAACTGGAAGCGCGATTTGAGGATTTGGAGCGCGGAGACGATGACGCGCGTCGAAGGCTCGGCCTTCGGGAACGGCTGCTCGAAGACGAGCCGCACGACCCGCTGCTCGCCCGCGGTCTCGACCTCGACCTTAGTGATGGTTCGGAGCCCCTCGTTCTCGGGGGAGGCCGGCGCGGCGATTCTGACCGACTGCCCCTCCTTGAAGATGTCGAGCGCGGGACGCTTGTCGTCTTTGGGGAGGCGCTGCGTGAGGGAGTCGCCGGAAATTTCCATCTCGCCGGCGGCGGCGTTGAGGTTGAGCGCATCGACGGGCTTGACGCGGAACTCGACCTCGCGCTCGCCGCCCGCGAGCGAACGGCGGCGGATGAGGTAGAAGTGGAGGTGGTGCTCGGGCTCCCGCTGCTGCGGGGTGCTCGCGCCGAAGCTCGCGGCCAGGTCGGCGCTGCTCCAGCGCAAGTCCCAGGTGATGGCGACCGTGTTGGCGTCGGCGAAGTTCTTGACCCGCTGGAACTGCGGCGGAATCCTGGCGAAGCTGAACGCAGCCTTGTTGAACTCCCCGACGGGGACGGCGGCCGAGACCGACTCGGCGTTCTTGAAGCTGTTGCGCTGCCTGATGGTGCCGAGCGGTTGGTTCCCCTCGCTCTTGTACCAGACGGGCGCGGCGGCGGTCTTGAAGACGAGCCCCATCTGGAAGGCGACCGACTTGGCGATGAGTTCGTCAATCTGCGCCTGCACGGCCGGGCCGCCGCCCGACCCTAGTAGCCTCTCCAGCGCGACGTACTGCTGGAGGTCGTTGATCATCTGGTTGACGACGAGGCCGCGCATCTGTATGGCCTGTTCGGCCCGCTCGGCCTTCTCCCTGGCGGCCGTCGAGTCCAGTTGGCCGTCTTCCGAGTAGATGCTGGTCGCGGCCGAGAAAGCCTCGCCGAGTTTCTGCTCGTAGACGGAGCGGGGGTCGGGCTTGAAGTAGGGCGAGCCGGCGAACTGCTCGGCCGCGCCGCGCACGGCCGCCTCGAAGGCGTCGTCCGAAGGGTTGTGGACGCGCGCGTCTTCGAGCGTGCCGTCGTCGGTCGGGGGGAGCGTCGGGTCTTCGTGCGGCGCGTCGTTGAAGAAGTCCAACTCGTCGCCGGTCGCGCCCGAAGTGCCGACCGTGATGAAGGCGTTTGCCAGCAGGTGTCTCAGCTCCACGGGGTCGGCGGGCGGGCCGGCGGGCAGCTTAACCTCGTCCGGCTCGGTGGGCGATTCGGCGCCGCCCGAGTCCTGGTTGACCTTCTCGACCGGCTGGCCCTTCGCGATGACGTGCCGCCAGTTCGCCTTCCAGCCGACGCTCGCGCCGTCCACCTTCACCCACGCGCCGCCGGCCGTCGCCCCCGGCGCGAACCTTGAGAGCCGAGTGCCGACACTCGCCTGGTTTATCTCCCACAGGAAATCGTCGGCCGTCGAGGCCCCGCCCTTCGGCGGGACGGGCAGGAAGCCCTGTCGGCCGTCCCGCCCGGCCCTGTCGCCCGGCAGCAGCACGAGGAAGTGTTCGCCGTCCCCGTCGGCGCCTTCACGAAGCGGGATGGTGAAGACGGAGTAGCCGTCCTCGGGCGGCCTGAAGTTCTCCTGCGCCGCGACGACCGTCGCGCCGGCGCCGGACGGTGCGGTCGGCGCGGTGGGCTGCGGCGGCGCCGCCGCGGACGCGGGAGCGGTGGTGGGAGATGACGGCGGCGGGGCGGTGCCGCCCTCAATCGTCGTCGTCGTCGCGGGGGCGGAAGAGGTTGTCGAAGGCGCGGCCGGGGGCGCGGCCGAAGCCGGCAAAGAGCGCGCGGCGGTCGCAGAGGCGGTCGAGCCGGGGAGGGGATCGACTTCTGTCGCTTCGAGGCCGACGTTCAAGAACTGGCTCGTAATCCGGCGGGCGGCGTCCACCGCGCCGCCGTTGATGCCGACGTTGATTTTGAAGTGCAGCCCGCGCCCCATGATGCGCAGCGAGACGGTGGCCGTGCCGCGCGCGCCGATCAGGTCGCCCGCCGTCACGCCGACTTCGAGCAGCGCCGTCAGACCGATGGAGAAGCTCAGCCGGAGGTTGATGCTGATGCGGAAGAACTTGAACTTGAGGCGCAGCCAGAACTCGATGCTGAGCCGCACGTTGATCTCAAGGCCGACCGCGCCGTAGAGCGCCGAGCGCCCGCGCGGGTCGTCGAAGCCGATGACGCCGATGTAGCGCGCCCCGTAGGCGACCTGCGCCAGCGCCGAGAGCCGCGCGCCGACCGACCCGCCGCCCGCCTGCGCCGACAGCTCCAGCGAGCCGCGCGCCATGTAGCTGTTGCCGATCACCAGCTCCCGCCGGGAGACGCGGAAGATCATGCCGCCGCGGAACTCCGCTTCGAGGGGCCCGATCTTGGCCCGCCAGCGCAGCATGTTGGGCCAGCCCAGCTCGTAGTGGAAGAGCCCCGGCTCGATCAGCAGCGTCGCCGAGAAGTTGCTTTGCAGGATGGCCTGCTTGACGAAGCCGGGCAGCGGCGGGTGGTCGCCGAACTCCGCCCCGGGGTTCGAGGAGAGGTGCGCGAGGAAGCGTTTCCTGCGGGGCGAGAGCAGGACGAACCCGCTCAGCAGCGGGCGCGAGCGCAGGCTCTCCCTCGTCAGGTAGTCGTTGTAGTTCGTGTTGAGCCAGCCGCGGGCGGTCATCAGGAAGGTGAGGTCGCTGCGCAGCGCCAGCACCACGTCGATGACGAAGATGGAGGGCAGCTCGCGCTCCGCGGCTTCGTTCCAGTCCGTCAGCCCGGCGGCGGCCGAGTTCTGCGCGATGAGCGCGCGCGCGGCGACCGTCCAGCGCGGGTCCTGCCCGCCCTCCTCCACGTCCACGCGCCACTGGTCGCGCCTTGAGAGTTCGCCCTGCGTCAGCGAGAGCCGCTTCAACTCGGCCAGGAGCCGGCGGGGGTCGTCTATCTCGTCCGACCGCTTAATCATGGCGAGCGTGTAGCGGTAGCCGAAGCCGAGCCCGATCTCGCGGATGAAGACGTTGATGACGGGGACGCGCAGCGAGAGCTTTCCCGCCTGCACGTAGAGGAACCACGCCCTGACCCAGGTGAGCCCGCCGTCGCGGCTGACGCGGACGAAGGTGAAGGCGGCGGTGAAGGTCGGCAGCCCTTGAATCTGGAGCGAGCCGCTGCCGCCGAAGCCCTTCGCCTGGAGGCCGGGCTCGATCTCGCCGTCAATGTAATCCACGCTGCCTTCGAGCCGGAAGGCGTCGCCCGAACGGACGCGGACGGCGAGGTTCCTGAAGTGGATGCGCGGGACGATCTTGCCCGGCTCGGGCAGGCCGATGAAGAGGCTGTGGAAGTCAACCCGCGCGTCGAGCAGGTCGCCGGTGCCGTCGGAGAACATGAGCTGCCCCGACAGCTCCATCGCGGCCGCGTCGGCGTCGAACATCGTCGCGTTAGGCACGAAGCCGATGCCGCGCAACTCCATCTTGAAGCAGCCGAGGAAGTCGAAGGTCATCTTCTTCGGCAGTTCGACGAGGAACTTGACGTGGCGCGAGAGCACCCGCGCGTCGCCCGTGAGCGGGCAGTCGAGCAGTTGCAGCTCGACTGCGGGCAGCCACGCCAGCGGCCCCGACGAGTCGTCCGAGGGCAGCGGCACGAACTTGGCGCGACCCGTGACGGTGAAATAGAAGTGGACGCGCCCGTCGTTGACGAACTTCAGCCCGAGCCCGTCCACGGCGAACTCGAACCTCGTCCCCGTGCACTTCAGCAGGTTCTTCCCGCGCAGTTGCGCCGCGCCGCTGATGAGCTGAAGGCCCTCGCCCCGGCCGCCGCCCGACGGGCGCGTGCCGAAGTGGAGCGAGATGTCGGCGACGGCGTCGCCGACGAGCTTCGGCGGGAGCGGGCCGGAGCCGGAGAGGCTGAAGTCGCGCAGCTCGTTCTCCTGAATCTGTATCTCGCCCTCGGTGAAGCGGAAGCGCGTGTTGAGGCCGTTGAGGGTGACGGGGCTCGGCCGCACGCGCGCCTTGAGGTTGAGCCCCTTCGGCGTGAGCGCGAAGTCGCGCAGCTCGAACGTGATCGGCTCCTGCTCCGAACTGGCCTCGGCGTACTTGACGAGGAAGAGGCTGCCCTCGGCCTGCTTGAGCTGGTAGTCCCTGTCCTTCGTCGTCAGCACGAAGAGCACGTCCTCGGCGTTCGGCCTGAACTCCCAGGCGAGGCCGAGCAGGTCGTTGCGGCTGTCGGCGATCACGCCCCGGTGCTTGACCTTGATGCCCTCCTCGTCCCTGACGACGAAGGCGAACGTCTCCCAGTTGAAGGAGGCGGTGAGGTTCGCGGCGAGCCTGAGCGCGCCCCGCTTGAGGAGCGCCCCGACGTGTATTTCGACTTCGAGCTCGCAGACGAAAGTCCGGTTGGGGAAGTCGAGCCTGTGGCCGCCCTTCTTGACGGTGATGAACTGCCGGCCGCCGCCGCCCCTGAGGAACGGGAAGCGGAAGCCCGACGTGTCGAACTCTAGATCGACCCTCCAATCCTCCTGCTTCAGCGAGTCCGGCTCGCACCTTGACGGGGGGCACTCGGAAGGCGGCTCGGGCAGGTCGTCCGCGTCCACCGCCGGCTCGTCTTCGAGGATGGAGACCAGCGGCTCGTCGAGTTGCCTGAAGAAGACTGGCTTGGCCCCGCCGAGCGGCAAGTCCATGACCGCGACGCTGAGCGGCTTTTGCGTCGTGGCGACGAACCGGATGAGTTCTTCCCGCGGCTGCTCGTCCTGCATCAACTCGCGTTCGTCCTGGCCGGCGGGGTTGAGCGTGAAGGTGCTCTTGGCGGTGAACGTGGAGTCGGCGTCGAGGGTCGAGATGAACGTCAGCCGGCGCTCGTCCGGCCCGTCGCCCGCCGCCGCCCGTTCGCGCAGGAGGAGCGTGTAGAAGCGCACGGGCGGGAAGATGACCCGGAAGCCCGGCAGCCGGAGCGTCCGCGGCTGTGAGTCGGTCTTCCAGTCGAGGCGTATCTCTTCGAGCGTGCCGCCGCGGCGCAGCACGCGCAGGGCGAGGGCCGCGCGCGCCTCGCCCTCCTCGGCCAGGTCGGGCGCGACCAGGCGCAGCCAATCGTTGACGCGCCCCTCGCCCCAACGCACGAGCGCGCACCTCTCGTCGAAGTGCCAGTCGTCGAAGGCGAGCCGGAGGAGGTGCTCGAAGTCGGGGCGGTAGAGGTCGAAGTAGCTGTGGTCGGGCCGCCTCCGGTCGAAGACCACCTGGCCGTTGACGATGACGAGGTGCAGGTCGCCCTCGACGGCGGCCGTCGGCCCCTCGATGCGGAGGTGCCGGACGTCTATGACGAGCGAGTCCGGCGGGCTCGGGCTGACGCGGACGGACTTCCAACTCACCTTGATAGGGAGCGGCGCGAGGTCGAAAGCGTTGGTGGGGAATTGCAGCGGCAGCCGTGGCAGCCGTGGGAAGTCCCAGGGCAGCCTGAGCTTCGGCAGGTTGAAGCCGAAGTCGGGCAGCTCCACGTCGAGCGCGGGCAGCCGCGGGCTGGGGAAGCTCTCCGGAAACTCCTCGACGTTGACTTGGAAGCAGAGCGGTTCCGAGGCGAACTCTACGGGCGAGCTTTCGATGACGAACCGGCCACAGCCCTCGATGGTGGCGAAGGCGGGTAAGACCGGCCGATCTGCTGCGACCGGGACGCGCACGACGAGGCTCACGCGGAAATCGGCCTGCGCGCTGACGGGCGCGCCGAAGAAGGTCTGCGCCGCGGCCGAGACTTCAAACGTCGCGGACAGGGTGACGCCCGCCGCGCTGACGCCGAAGCGGAACTCGTCGGCGACGGCCGGGTCGAGTTGCACGAGCAGCGAGCGCGGCACGCGCAACTCGTCGCCGGCGAGGACGGCGAACGACTCGCTGGCCCCGCCGGCGAGGCCGGAGACCTCCAGAGCGTTCAAGACCAGGGTTTCGCCCTGGAAGTCGCCCGAGAGGAAGATTTGCTGCGCGCCGGTCTTGTAGAGGTAGACTTTGACACTCATCGGGCGGCCTCCGCGTCAGTTCTCGTTGAAGTCGGAATCCGAGAAGAAAGGCGTGGTGCGGAAGAACTTCCTCCTGACCGTCACGCCGCGCTCGAACTCTTTTTCGTTCCTCTTCGACTGCTCCTCCGTCATCTTCCCGCTCTCGACCAGTTTTTTGAGGCGGAGTTTGTGGTTGTTCACTGACCTCGTGACCGATTCTTTCGACATCTCTTCGAGGGCCGTCTTCTCGCTGTTGCCCTCCTTGAAGACCGCCTTGAAGATGCTCTCGGCGCCGGCGCTGCCGTGCTGGTTCGCCAGGTCTATCATGAAGGCGAAGCCCCGCTCCGTCCGTATCAGCGGCGCGAACCTGCGCACGTCGGCGGCGAGCTCCCTGAAGTTCGCCAGCGCGACCTCGATCTGAACTTTTTGCAGCTCCCTGTCGCGGCCGGCGTCGATGAAGCGCTGCGTCCACCGCTCGACGAGGTCGAACTTCTTGTCGGCCTCCGGCGTCTCTCCCCCTTCGGTCAGACCGCCGCGCTTCTTCTTGACGTGTTCGACCATGCCGTCCCCGTCCGGCCCGAAGGTGAGCCTGAAGCGTTGTGGCTGTCGGGCCTTAAAGGCCGTGACGATGTCGTCGAGACGCTCCTGCTTCTGGGCCCACTGGATGATGCCGTAGGAGAGCCCTTGCAGATCCCTCCGGCCTTTGTTGATGGCCGTGAACTTACCCGCCCCTTCTCCGAGCGCGACGCCGGACAGGACGCGCATCATCCCGGTGAAGGCAACGTCCAGGGCGAGCGTCACGTAGGGGCGGCTGGCGCGCGGGTAGCGTGCGGGCTCGTTGACGAGTCTCTTGAGGGTCGGCGTGTCAACCTTCGCCGGGTCATTCTTCCCCTGCAAGCCGTGCTTGAGCCTGAACCTCTTGAGGTGGGCTAAAGTTCGCCGGTCGAACTTCCCGTACTTAGGGTCCTTCACGTCCGGCGTAAGTTCTCTCACGTCCGGCAGACCCTCCTCGTGGCCGTTCAGCAGGTCCTGAACCGCGCGCACCGCGTCCTTGTCGGCGTCACCCTCGACGATCTCTACGGCGCCGGGCGCGCCCGCGAATAATTTGTCTATACGCTCTATCCCGCTCTGGGCCATGGCCTGCGCTCCGGCCGCCCTGTTTCATCCGGGCGGCGTCTCTGCCCCTGTCGCCCGCGGAAGGCGACAGTCTGTCAGCTCTGCTTGTTCAGCGGACGGTCAGGGGCCGGGTCTTTCGATAAGGACGGCGAGGGGTTAATCGGCGACACTGCCCGCGGGCGATTGGCTGTAATGTGATCGAAGGCGAGGAATCTGCTGACCGGCGTTTGTTAAAGTAGAGTTTCGTGGCGGCTTGAGCTGGTAGTAGTTATTACCTGATAAGTTCGGAGTGAGAGAGGGCTACTGTTCGGAGGTGAATCGCAGGCACCTACTCTCAAGTAGCTTATGACAATCAGCTTTTGCAGGGCGCACTTTATCGCTCTCCTAAGTGTACGTCAAGATTTTATTAACTGCTTTGGTGCCTGCGCCAAGCACCTACGCCTTTTCTTCAACGCGGTCGGCCTTTGAAGCACGCACCGCGCGCGGGCTCGACCCGGTCCAGCGCTTGAAGGCGCGCGACCATCAAGGGGCTGCGCAACAAACAGTAGCGCGCCCGCCACAGCCCCTTATCTCGGGGGCTGACGCTCCCTCCTGCCGTACACCTTCCCGCGACGACATTCAAAAAAATCCACAAAACCCTTGAAGCTATTCAGGATTTTGCAGGACGAATATTTCTCGGAGTTCAGGCGAGCATTCAAAAACATCAACACAATTTGAAGCTATTCAGGATTTCGGAGGAAAAATCTTTCTCGGGATTCAGGCGAGCAAATAGACTTTAAGAAATCCACCGGATTCTCGCCGCGCTCCGCCCGCCGCCCCATTCGGTATGGGGGTTGCCCCTGTCGTTTGAACGACCGCTAACGTCGGACCGTGTCTCGATACGAGGTATCGAGTCTCATCCAGAAAATTGAAACCACCGTCCCACCTCTCCCGGCTCGCGATCTATCACGGGCCGGGCTTTAGTTTAACGATAAGGAGTCCACCGCCCATGCAAAAAGTTTTCTACGCGGTGCTGGCGCTGTGCCTGTTCGCGGCGTCGGCTTTCGCCCAGACGACCGCCGGCCGCCTGGTCGGCACCGTCTCAAGCCCCGACGGCGTCATCGCCGGCGCGACCATCGTCGTCAAGGACAACCAGACGCAGAGGGAGCAGACCGTCGTCGGCAAAGAGGACGGCACCTTCACCCTCCCGCAGCTCGAAGCCGGCACCTACACCGTCACGATAACGGCGCCGGGCTTCAAGACCTTCGTCGCCAACGAGCTTAAGATCGACGTCGGGCGCGAGTACTCGCTCAACCCGACGCTCGAAGTCGGCGGCGTGCAGGAGACCGTCACGGTGACGGCCGGCGCCGACATCATCAACGCCACCTCGCCGGTGCTCTCGAACACCGTCAGCCCGCAGCAGGTCAAGGAGCTGCCTCTGATCGCGCGCAACCCGCTCAACCTGATCAACCTCCAGGCCGGGACCACGCCGAACGCCGGCTTCCAGCTGACGACGATCAACGGCATGCGCACGACGATGACGAACATCACGCGCGACGGCATCAACATCCAGGATGCCTTCATCCGCGCGAACGCGACGGACTTCGCGCCCGGCCGCCCGTCGGTCGACGACACGGGCGAGTTCACCATCACGACCGGCCTCGCCGACGCCGACGCCGGCTACGGCGGCGCGCAGGTGCGCCTTGTCACGCCGCGCGGCGAGAGCAAGGTTCACGGCGCGCTCTTCGCCTACAACCGCAACTCGTATTTCGCCGCGAACGGCTTCTTCAACAACGCGGCCGGCACCTACGGCCCGAACTCCCTGCCCGTCCTCCAGGGCCGCGCCAAGGCCGGCGACCCGGTCTCGCCGCGCCCGTTCCGCAACCGCAACCAGTTCGGCGGCCGCATCGGCGGCCCGCTCTGGCTCCCGCGCTTCGGCGAGGGCGGCGCCTCCCTCGTCAAGGACAAGGCCTTCTTCTTCTTCAACTACGAGGGCCTGCGCGACCCGGTCTCGTCGCTCGCGACCCGCACCATCCTGACGCCAAGCGCGCGCGCCGGCACCTTTACCTTCAACGCGACCTGCACGGCCGCCACCTGCCCCGCCGGCGTCACGCCCGGGTCGGCGCGCACGGTCAACATCCTCGACTTCGCCCGCTCGATCTTTCCGGCCGGGAACATCCCGACGGCCATCGACCCCGTCGTCGCGAGCCGCATCCTCGCGGGGCTGCCCGAGGCCGGCAACCGCACCGACATCGGCGACCAGTTGAACACGACCGGCTTCCAGATTAACCGGGCCTCGAACTCGACGCGCAACCAGTACGTGACGCGCCTCGACTTCGACATCGACGAGCGCAACTCGATCAACGGCAGCTGGAATTGGAACAGGGAGGTCGTCCTCCGGCCCGACGCCGACGTCGGCACGAATTCGGCTATCGCCACGACGTACGGCTACACGGTGCAGCCCAGCGTCATCCAGTCCTCCGAGAACAGGCAGCTCACGCTGGCCTACCGCCGGACGCTGACGTCGAACTTCATCAACGAGGTGCGCGGCGGCTTCTTCAAGAGCGACGTGCCGTTCGTCCAGAACGCGCAGCTCCCGGCCTTCTTCCTCCAGACCAGTCTCATCAACGTGCCCGAGTCGGCTTTCCGCAACCAGGGGCGTAACACGTACAACTACACCTTCTCGGACAACGCCGACTACATCTTCGGCAACCACGCGCTGAAGTTCGGCGGCGTCTTCCAGTGGTTTGGGGTGGACTCCTACAACGATGCGGGCACCATCCCGACCTACGGCCTCTCAACCGGCGCCGCGACGCCCGCGCTGTCGGCGGCCAACTTCACCTCCCTCGGCGGCATCAGCAACGCGCAGCTCACCACGGGCAACCAGCTGCTCGCGCTCCTGGGCGGCATCGTCAGCGCGGGGGCCCAGAACTTCAACACCGTGAGCCCCACGTCGGGCTTCACCCCGTCCCCCCTCGTCCAGCCGTTCCGGTATCAGAACCATTCGTTCTTCATCCAGGACCGCTGGCGCCCGACGCCGACGCTCAGCCTGACGCTCGGCCTGCGCTACGAGCTCTACGGGGCGCTCCAGCTGGCCAGCGGCCTCGCGCTCGAGCCGCTGATCCCCGATGGGGCCGACCCCCTCCAGACGATCATGAACCCCATCGGCCAGTACGACTTCCTCGGCACGAACGCCGGGCGGGAGAACGCCTACCACAAGACGGACAAGAAAAACTTCGCGCCGACCATCGGCTTCGCCTGGTCGCCGAACTTCGGGAACAACTTCCTCGGCACCGTCTTCGGCCGCGAGGGGCGCACGACGATCCGCGGCGGCTGGGGGATCATCTACGCCAACGACTCGCTCTTGACGACGCTGAGGAACGCGGGCAACGGCAACGTCGGCCTCGGCACCACCAGCGGCAGCGCGATCAACCCCGCGACGGGGCAGTCGGCCATCAACGACCGCGTCTCGGCCGGCCTGACGCCGATCACGACGCCGACGTTCGTCACGCCGCCGCGCACCTTCATCCAGAACAACCGCACCCCCGGCCAGCAGAACTTCGCGACGGTCTTCGCCATCGACCCGAACCTGAAGACGCCCGAGGTGCAGCAGTGGAGCATCGGCATCCAGCGCGAGCTGGGCTTCCAGACCGCCTTGGAGCTGCGCTACGTCGGCACACGCAGCAACAACCTGTGGCGCAGTATTGACTACAACCAGATCAACATCTTCGCCGGCGGCTACTTCGCAGACTTCGAGCGCGCGCGCGCCAACCTGGCGCTGCCCGGCGCCACGACCGCCTTCTGCAACCCGGCGACCGTCGCGGGCTGCCAGGCGCTCACGGTCTTCCAGAACGGCGGGGCGGCGGCCGTCGGCCGGCTGGTCGTCGGCACGGGCGGCCTCTCGGCCACGACCTTCAATAACAACGTGAACAACGGCACGCCCGCCGACCTGGCGCAACTGTTCATCCAGAACGGCCTGAACGGCGGCCCGACCGTCGCGGACCCGACGGCGGCGCAGAACATCAACTTCCTGGCGAACCCGGGCACCGGCATAGTCAACTTCTTCCAGAACGCCGGCTGGTACAACTACAACGCGCTCCAAGCTGAGGTGCGCCGCCGCTTCGCGAACGGCCTCTACTTCCAGGGCAACTACACCTTCTCGAAGAACCTGACGGACACCATCGGCACGTCGCAGACGTACGTCGAGCCGTACCTGGACATCAACCGCCCGGAAATCGAGAAGATGCGCTCCGACTTCGACGTGACGCACGTCTTCAACTTCAACGGCAGCTACGAGCTGCCCTTCGGCCGCGGGAAGCAGTTCTTCTCGGGGGCCAACGGTCTCGTGGATCGCCTCATCGGCGGCTGGCAGCTCACGGGCATCCTGTCGATAACGTCGGGCTCGCCCATCACCTTCACCGACACGCGCGGGACGTTTAACCGTAGCGGCCGCTCGGCCCGCCAGACTCCGAACAGCACGCTCAACGCCGACCAGATCCGAGACCTGGTCGGCTTCTACAACACGCCCTGCGGCCTGTTCTACATCAACCCTTCGGTGCTCAACATCAACCAGAGCGACTGCACCGGCACGGGCCGCGCCTCCGAGGGCTTCGGCACCACGCCGTTTACCGGCCAGGTCTTCTTCAGCGTGCCTCCGGGCCAGACGGGCACGCTCCCGCGCAACTTCGTGGACGGGCCCAACTACTGGAACCTCGACGCCTCGCTGATCAAGAACGTCCGCATCAACGAGACCACGAGGCTCCAGCTCCGCATGGAGGCCTTCAACGCCCTCAACAACGTCAATTTCTTGCCCGCGCTCCAACAACTGGACATCACCAACACGAACTTCGGCCGTCTGACCCAGGTCGCGAGCCAGATTACGGGCGGCGCGCGCGTCTTACAGTTTGCCGCGCGCTTCGAGTTCTAAACTTCTTCGGACCGCCACCACGGCGGCGAAGCCGAAACGGGAAGGGCGCCAACCCCGTCGGGGTTGGCGCCCTCTTTTTTCGCCCGCGTCTCTCCAACACACTACGCTATCGGCGACCGGGGGTTGGAGGGTGAAGAAGGGGCGGCCCGGGAGGGCCGCCCCTTCTTCACCCTTGTGGTTGATGACTAGGGCCGTTTCAGAAGTCGAAACGGAGTGCCAGCTGAATGACGCGCGGGTTGCTGCTGAAGACGCGCTCGGGGCGGTTGAAGTCGGTGTTGCCGGCGAAGACCGTGTTGACCTGCCCGACGCCCACGGTGTCAATCGGCGCCACGTCGTTCGGGGAGCCGGGGATGTACTGCGGGTGGTTGAAGGCGTTGAAGAAGTCGGCGCGGAGCTGTATGCGCCGGCGGCCCTCCCCGCCAAAGTTGAAGTTCTTGAAGAACGAGATGTCGAAGTTGTTGATGCCGGGCAGTTGCAGCGTGTTGCGCGCCGAGTTGGCGATGGCGCCGAGGCCCGCCTGGATGTACTCGGCGTTCGGGTCGTCGGCCAGGTAGCCGACGACCTGCCCGCCGGTGTTCGTCAGCGCCGTGACGGTGCTGGCCGTGCCGCGCACGCCCGCCGGGTTGCGGATCGTGCGGTCGGGCGCCGCGTCGCCGTTCAGGTTCGCGTCGATGCCGGAGAGCACCGTCGCCCTCTGCCCGGACTCCGCGATGTAGACGCCGGCGAGCATCCAGCCGCCGAGCGCCGTGCGCACGAAGCCGTTCCCGTGATTGCGGAGGAACGGCAGCTCGTAGATGGCCCCGAGCGTGAAGCGGTGGCGGCGGTCGAGCGCCGAGTCGGCGCGCTCGGGCCGAAGGTTCTGGAAGTCCTGAACGCGGCGCGGGCTGAGCACGGTCGAGAAGACCTCGGCCGTCGTGTCGTCAATCAGGTGGCTCCAGGTGTAGGCCGCGTTCAGTTGCAGCCCCTCGGAGAAGCGGCGCGCGAGCGAGGCGGAGCCGCCGTGGTAGGTCGAGTTGCCGTTCGACAGGAAGCCGACGACGCGCGCGCTGTTGAAGCCCGCGTTCTCGTAGGCGGCCGGGTAGTTCGAGCGCGCGTCGATGTCGTCGAGCGTCAGCGTCAGCGCGTCGAGCTGCGCCTGCGACGGCTCTTGGAAGAAGGTCGGCAGGCCGCCGACGGCGGGCGACGCCTTCGGCTGGCTGTTCAGGCGGTTCTGCGTCAGCAGGTGGACGCCGCGCGTCCCTATGTAGCGCGCCTCGAACGACCAGTCCTTGAGGAACTGGCGCTGGAAGCTGAGCGTCCACGTCAGGGAGTACGGCACCTCCTGGTCGGGGATGTAGGACGCGGTGTTGGCGCGCGCCGCCTCGGGGTCGTTGCCCACGTCCACGGGCGTCGGCGGGATGGCCCCGCCAGCGAGGAAGCCGGGGAGGGCGGCGTCCGGCTCGATGGAGTTAGTCTGGTTGGACTGCGGCGGCAGCGCCAGGATGTAGAGGTTGTCGAAGATGTAGTCGTAGGCCATCGAGAAGCCCGCGCGGAGCGAGCTCTTACCCTGCGAGCCGAAGACGCGCCCGAGCATCCCCGTGTCGAAGTTGGGCGACCAGACGAGGCCCACCTTCGGCGCGAAGTTCCAGAGCTGCTCCTTCGGCTCGTTGAATTCGAGCAGGCCGGGAACGCTGGCGATGGAGTTCAGGGCCTGGAGATTCGCGCCCTTCGGCACCTCCTGGTAGGAGTAGTTGACGCCGAGGTTCAGGGTCAGGTTGTTGCGCACGCGCCAGTCGTCCTGCGCGTAGGCGTAGAGCAGGTGCTGGTCGCCGTAGTAGGGCGAGGCGCCCACGGTGCGCTCGGCCAGGAAGTCGGGGCTGACGTCCTGGAGGAAGAGGTCGAAGGTGTTGTACTGGTAGTCGCCGCGCTGGCGCTGGACGAACGACTGCGGCGAGATGACGCGCCGGAAGTCGCCGCCGAACTTGAGGGAGTGGTTCCCCCTGAGCCACGTCAGGTTGTTGACGACCTGGTAGTTGTTCTCGACGTAGGTCTGCGGCGCGTTCGGGTTCGGGCCGATGTCGAGCCCGAGGTCTTTCAGGCCGATGTTCGGGAACTGGTCGAGGCCGGGGAAGGAGAGCCCGGAAGGGATGGTGATCGGCTGCGAGAAGCGGCGGTAGGCGAGGCGCGACTCGTTGATGAGGTTCGAGGTGAAGTTGTGCAGCAGCGAGTACGAGAAGAGGCGGCCCTGGATGGGGAGCGCCACGAAGAAGGTCGGCAGGTTGGCGTCGGTGTCGATGTCGGCCGTGTTGGTCATCGTGAAGCGGAAGCGGTGCTGCGTGTTCGTAGACTGGTTGAAGTCGATGTTAGAGACGATGTGATTCTGCTTCGTGAAGTTGGGCGAGGGCACGGCCACGTCGCCGACCGGGATCTGGATGGTCTGCGCCGCCGGGCACTCGCCGCCCTGGCGCGGGACGAGGCAGAAGGGCACGGTCGCGGTCTGCGCGGGCGCGACGGGGACGTAGGTGTTGAAGATGGCGAGGTTGGTCGGCGAGAGCCCGGGCAGCGCGCTCAGCGTGGCGAAGCCCGCGGCCGTCGGGGTCGTCAGGCCGCCGGCGCCCGCGGCCGAGCCGAGCTGGAGCCGCTCGTAGCCGAAGAAGAAGAAGAGCTTGTCGCGGCCGCTCCAGTAGCGGTCGCCCCCCTCGCCGAAGCGCGGCAGCAGGACGGGGCCGCCGAGGTTGAACCCGCCGCGGAAGAAGTCCGAGCGCGGCATGAAGAGGTCGCCGTCGGCGCGGTCGCGCGTGATGCCCGCGTTCTTCTGGAGCGTGTCGAGCGCGTTGAGATACCGGTTGCGGATGAAGCCGAAGAGCGAGCCGTGGAAGTCGTTCGTCCCCGACTTGGTGACGGTGATGAACTGCCCGCCGTTCGAGCGGGCGAACTCGGCCGAGAACTGGTTCTGGAGGAGCGAGAACTCCGCGACGTTCTCGGGCGAGATGTAGACGGTCGGGCCGGTCACGTCCTTGCGGTTGTTGTCCACGCCGTCGAGCATGAAGTTGTTGTTGCGCGGACGCTGGCCGCCGACCGAGCCGCCCGTCCCGACGCCGACGCCGCCCGAAGAGGTGACGTTGGGCGCGAGCAGCGCGAGGTTGTTGACGCCGCCGCCGAACGCGCCGCCGACGTTGGTGATGGCGAGCTCGACGACCTGCCGCTCGCCGAACGAGCGGGCGAGCGTCGTGTCGTTCGTGTTGACCAACTCGGCGCCCGCCGCCGAGACCTCGACGGTCTCGCCCTGGAGCCCGACCTGGAGCTGGACGGGCAGGTCGGTGGTCTGGTTCAGCTGCACGCGCACGTCGCTGAGCGTGGTGGTCTTGAAGCTGGCGGCCTCGACCGTGACGGTGTAGTCGCCCGTCAGCAGGTTGTTGAACTGGTACTCGCCGCTGTCGTTGGTCTGCGCATCCTGCGAGATGTTGGTCTGCCTGTTCGTGATCCTGACGCGCGCGTTAGGCACCGCGGCTCCGTTCGGGTCCGCGACGACGCCGCGCACGTTGCCGGTCGTCTGCTGGGCCGCTACCGGCGCCGTGCAGACGACTGCCAGTAAGGCGGTGAGCAGCGCGACTCCTGCTCTCTTCAGAGTTACCCTTGTCATTACCATCCTCCTTGAGCCTTCCTCTCATCCATGTTTACTGCTGTGCCCATGCAAAAAAATGACGGGCGGGGGCGGTCGTTTTAGGCTTGCAGTGGGCTCACACTCCTGAGGGGCGTTCAAGACAAGAAATGTGCCTGAAGGGGTGATGCGGGCGTGGCAGGTAGAATGAGGTTGACGGAGGCCGCTTATTCAGGGAATCGTCCGGCCGTCATTGCCGAAATTGGATTTCTCGATTCCGGGGTCATGAGGCGACCGGCGCCGCTAATCCAGGACTTTGCATTGGCTCGCTCGCTGCGTCCGATGGGTGTTGCGTCGAGGCGATGTAGTCGGCGGCGCGCCCCGCCTTGCCGAGGTAAGCGGGGTTCCTCGTGACGTGGTTGAGGCGCAGGAAGAAGAAGCCGATGCCGGCCGCGCCGGCCGAGACGCCCGTGAGCACCGGCGCGTTGGGCCCGTCGTTCGACGGCCAGGCGGAGCCGGAACTCATCTGGCGCTCCAGCGTCGAGAGCCAACCGGCGACGTTGACGTCCGCCTCTAGGTAGGGCGTCGAGGCGCGCGCCCGTTCAGGGCGCCGCGGCGACCATTCGCGCCGCGCCCCGGCTGGCGCGGGGCCGGGGCGGCCAGGAGCGCCGTCAAGACGAGCGCTGCCGTCAGGCGCTGGCCGAACGTGAGCCCCCCCCGTCGCTCGGGGGTTGCGGGGAGCCCGACGCCCTGTCGTTCCCGCGCATCTGGTACTGCTTCATCTTCGCGTTGAGCGTGGTGGCTTTGAGGCCGAGGAGCCGCGCCGCCGCGTTTTGCCTCCCATGAGCCCGCCGCAGCGCCCGCGTGATGAGCCCGATCTCGAACCGGCGCACCTCTTCGTAGAAGCTCATCTCCGCGGGCTCGTCCGGCAGTTCGGCGCCGGAAGCGGTTCCGCGCGCCTGCATCGTCCCTTCGGAGATGATGGCCAGCGCGACGCTCTTCAACACCTGATATGTAACGGCCTCGACCAGAGCGGGGAAGTCCACCTCCTGCCGGTCGTCTGCGCCGATCTCGTTTTCTGTACTCATAAGTCCACACCAAAGTTCGCGAAATGCACCTGTTTGAGAGAGCCCAGCGGAAGCGCCGCCGCTCGCCGGTGGGCTGCTTAGAACTGAACCTTCAGGGTGAACTGGGCCGAACGCGGGCCGCCCACCTGGTAGACGGGGCTCAAGCCCCCGTTGACGCCGCCGGCCCCGAGGCTCCCCCCGAGCGTCTGCACGGACTGGCCGAATAGGCTGCTCTGGAGGTCGTTGACGGGGTTGCCGAAGTTGGGACGGTCGAAGAGGTTGAAGACCTCCGCGCGCAGGTGGAGCCGGACGCGCTCCGTCAGGTTGAGTTGGCGCCTGAGGGAGACGTCCACCTGCGAGAAGCCGAAGCCGCGCAGGCTGTTGCGCCCGAGGTTCCGCCCGCTGAAGGTGGGCAGGAAGGCCGCGGGGTTGACGCGCCTCCCGCCTGGCAGGCCGGGGTCGCTGACGTAGAGCGGCACACCCCGCACGTGGTCCGGGTAGGTCAACTCGGCCACGTCACCGTTGGCGAGATCGGTCAAGAAGACGACGCTGAAGGGGGTCGCGCTCCGCGCCTTCAGCGTGGAGTCCACCGCCCAGCCACGCAGGAGCCCGCCCAGCAGGCCGCCCCCCGACACCCCCGGGAGGTCGCAGGTCAGCGCGGCGGCCAGCGAGTGGCGCACGTCGAAGTTTGAAGGGCCGCGCGGGTGCTTCAGTGCGGCGCTGATGGGCAAGATCAGCGAGGACTCTTCCGAGGCGTCGTCGGTGGCGTGCGCCCAGGTGTAGGAGGCCCAGGCCTGGAGCCCGCGCGCCGCGCGGCGCTGGAACTGTAACTGCATCGCGTGGTAGTCGGAGCGGGAGTCGTTGGTGACGTGCCGCACTTCGCGGAACCACGGGCCCAGCGGCTGTACGACCTCGCGCAGGAGCCGTCGGCCGGCGCTGCCGACATAGGCGGCCGTGAAGAGCTGCTCGCGCCCGAGCGGCTGCTCGACGGCGGCGCCCCACTGGAGCGAGTACGGCAGCTTCAGGTGCGAGTCAAAGGCGTAGACGGTGTCGAAGAGGGGCTGCTGCTGGCCGGGCGCCGGTGGCGGCGCCGCGAGATTATCCTGAAGGGGGAGCGCGGCGCGCGCAGCGCGCCGGGTCGAGACGTAAGGGAAGACGCTGCCGAATGCCTGCGCCGCCGGCCCGGTCCCGAGGTCATAAAAGAGTCCGAACCCGCCCCTGGCGAGCGTCCCCCGACCCCTCGACAACTGGTAAGCGGCGCCGGCGCGCGGCGCGAAGTTGCCGTAGGTGGTCTCCCAGAGGGCGGCGCCGGGCGGCGCCAGCTCGGGCGGGGCGGGGGCGCCCCGCTTGAGCGAGATGAACGAAGGGTGCCTCCCGCGCCTCTCCGTGGGCGGCGGGTTGAGCTCCCAGCGCAGGCCGTAGGTGAGCGTCAGCCGCGGCGCGGCGCGCCATGTGTCCTGCGCGAAGGCCGAGAAGTTGACGAAGGACGGCGTGCGCGGCCCGGGTTCGCCCGTGACGAGCGCGCGGGCCGCCTTGCCCGAGGCGAACGTCCCCTCCGTGACCTCGTCGGGGTTGCGGCCGACCATCCCGTTGAAGGTGATGGCCTGTGTGTAGCCGGGCGGGCCGTAGACGGGCAGCAGGAGCCGGTAGTCGGCGCCCACCTTCAGCAGGTGGTCGCCGGCGATGATGGTCACACTGCCCGGCAGATGGAACTGGCGCTGAGTGTTGTCCGCGCCCTTCCCCCACGCGAGGCTCGTGTTGAGGCCGCCGTTGACCGACAGGAAGAAGCTGGCGTCGCGCGGGGCGACATCGGACGGCAGGAGGAGCGATGCCGGGAGCGGCCGCGCACCGCCGAAGTCGTCGAGCTCGAACGAGGTGGCCCCGCGGCTGACGCTCCAGTTGGCCCGCATCTCGGCGGTGACTTTAGGCGAGGCGAAGTGCGTGGCGCCGAAGGTGAGTGTGCGCGTCGTCACGGAAGTGTGACTCAGGGTGTTCAGTCCTTGCGCGCTCGCCCCGCGGATGTAGCCGCGGCCGCGCTGCGTGACCTCGGACGGCGAGAGGTTGAGCCTGCCGAAGAGGAGCCACTTCGCGCCCGCAGACGCGTCGAGGCGGAGCCCCCCCGAGCCCATGCGCGCCGCGTCGGAGTAGCTGGCCGCGAACACGCCGAAGCCGCAGGGGCACTCGGGGCCGTTCGGCAGGGGGAAGGCGTCGAGGTACGGGCGCAGTGACTCGGGCGCGGCCCGGCGCACGTCCGTCGCCGGGACTTCGGTGATGACCGCCTGCGGGTGCACGAGCTGTAGCCACTCGTACGACGCGAAGAAAAACAGACGGTCCCTCACGAGGGGGCCGCCCAGCACGGCGCCGAAGTTGTTCTGGCGCAGGCGGGCCTTCTTCAGCCCGCGGTTTTTGGCGAACCAGTCGTTGGCGTTGAGCGCGTCGTGGCGGAAGTACTCGTAGGCCGCGCCGCGAAACTCGTTCGTCCCGGAGCGTGTGATGAAGCTGACCTGCGCGCCCGGCGTCCGCCCGAACTCGGGGGCGTAAGCGGAGGTGAGGACGCGCACCTCCTGCAACGCCTCGGCGGAGGCCAGCGCGTGCGTGCTGCCGAGCGCGGTGAGGGCGGGGAGCGAGCCCCCCGCGGCCTGGCCGGGCGCGGCCCCGGCGCTCACTCCGAAGTTGGCCGAGGCGCCGTCCACGGTGAAGTAGTTGGCGTTGGCGCGCTGCCCGTTGACGGAGAATTGACCCTGCTCGCTGAAGCTCGCCCGGGTGAGGACGGCGCCGGGGACGAACTCGAAGAGCGACTGGAGGCTCCGCCCGTTGAGCGGTAGCCGCTCGACCTCCTTGCGGTCAAAGACGACGCCGGTCGAAGAGCTCTCGTGGCGCGCCCAGACCGTGTCCTCCACCGTGATGTACAGGCCGACGGAGCCCACCTTGAGCTGTATCCTGAAGGCTAACTGGTCGCCCTCGCCGAGCGTCACGTCCCTGACCTCGACGGGGGCGAAGCCCTGCTGCGTGACCCGCGTGGTGTAGACGCCGGGCGGGAGCATCGGGAAGACGAAGTAGCCCTCGCCGTCCGTGAGCACCTGCCTCTGGAGGCCGGTCGCGTGATTCGACACCGTGACGCGCGCGCCGGGGACGACCGCCCCGTCCTCGTCGACCACCGTTCCGCTCAAAGACGAGGTGAGGGCGGCGCGCGCCGCCGCCGGGCTCGCTGCCGCCCGCGCCGCACAGGCCGGCACCAGCGCGACGCACAGGAGCGTCAACAGGAACCGTCGGGCGTTCGTCAGCTCAACTAACCGCGTCATCAATCATCTCTCCTCCGGCGCCTCCATTGGCGCCGGGGCCGCCGGCGCGGCCTGTACAGACTTCATCCTCTGCGCCTCGCTCTCGACCCACGAGGCCAGTCCCTCCGCCTGCCGGAGGTCACGCCAGAACTGAGCCGTCGCGAGCGCCGTGCCCCTGGCGCCGTCGGGCGAGGCGGAGAAGGCCATGCGCACCCCCCTGTCGATGGAGGAACATAGTCCGAGCAGCCGCTCTACGGCCCGCGCCAAACCCGCCTCGCCCGCGTCGCCGGGGGCGGCCCCCTGAGCCTCCCCGACGGCGCGCGAGAAGATAGGCTGTAGCTCCTGACGCAGTTGCGCGCTCTCCCGCCTTACGGCGCGGGCGTGCGACTGCATCATCGAAAGCCACTTCTCACGCGCGGCCGGGTCGAGCGCACGCAGCTCGCGGTCGGGGAACCGAGCGGCCAGCCGCTTCATGGCCCACGCGTGCTGGAGCGCGAGCATCGACCTCTGCGAGGCGCGGCCGGCGAGTTGGAGGATCGCGGCCCGCGCCTCCTCGTCGGACATGCCCTTATCGTTCGAGTAGTGACGGCGCAGCTCCTCCTCGGCCGGGATGTGGTTGTCGGCCGGGCCCACGTGGTGGACGACCGCCGGGGCGGCGGCCCCCGCGGAGGCGCGCGACCGGAGGGCCTCGCTCGCGGTGCTCACTTCGACCTCTACGGCCGAGTTGCCGGTAAGGGCCGCGAGCGAGCGGAGGAGCTCGCCCCGGCGTTCCTGCGTCTCGACGACGCCGTGGACGCGGAGCCGGCCGCCCGGGGTGCGCGTGACGTTGATCTGCTCACCGAGGTCGGCGCCCACCTGGTTGAGCAGGCGCAGCACCTCGACCTCCAACTCGTTCGTTGCCGTGACGGTCGCGTGGGCCGGCTGCTGCCGGGGCTCGGCTGCCGGGTCGGCTTCGGCCGCGGCCGGCGGAGCAACGGAAGTGCGGGTCACGCCGACCTTCATCAGCTCCCCGTCGGGCTCGAAGGCCGAGGGCGGGACCCCGGCCGCGGGCCGCAGGTCGAACCCCGTCTCCACGAAGCGGTACTCGCGCGCCTCCCCGGCCTTCCGCAGGACGAGCGTCTGGGCGGTCGCGCGCGAGGCCGCGCGGCTGATGGTGAGCGTCGCCGCGACGACGCCGTCCGCCCCGCCGTCGGCCTCGCCCCGGTAGGCTATGACGTACCTCTCACGCTCCTCTTCGACCTGCGCGCGCGCGCCGTCACCCACCAGACTCTTAAAGTCCCTCGCCGAGGGGTCGATGAGCCAGGCGTCCTCGAAGACACCCCCCTGCGACGAGTCGCCCTCGCCCGGCAGGCGGTAGACGGTGCGCGAGCCGTCGGCGCGCCGCCACTCGCCGGCGAGGAGCCTGCCCCCCTGGTCGAAGAGGCGTCGCACGGTCGCCCCGCGGCGTTGGCTCCGCCAGGTCTCTATGCGGCGGCGGGCGATGAGCGACCCGCTGCCGGCGTCGCGCTCCTCCAACTGCATTGTGCGGTGGACGACCGTCGAGTCATCCGCGGCGGCCTGCTCTTCGGCCGCGAGCGTGCGGTCTAGCAGCTCGGCGGCCGAGACGGCGGGCACGGACAGGCGGACGAAGAGCAGGGCCGCGACGAGCGCGAGCGCCACGAGCGCGGTCACGAATCCGGGCCGCAGCAGCCAGAAGGGCCGGGCGAAGGGCGCCAGCAGCCGCCGGAACGGTTCCCCCCTCAACGCGCCGGGCTCGGCGGGCCTCCCCCCTTCGTCACCTGCGGCGGAGGCGGGACGGGGGCCGGCGACGGACAGCCCTTCTCGCCCCCCCTCGTCCACGGGACTCGCGTCGGGGGTTGCGAAGGCGGGGTCGTGGTAGATGAGCTGCACGGTGGGCCACGGGCTGCCGAACTCCAGCGCGAGGTCGAGTGTGCGCCCGTCGCTCAGCACGACCTTCGAGGGCTGCACGCAGGGCCCCGCCGGCGGGAGCTCGACGTTAAGGAACAGGAGGCGCGTCTGCTGCTCGCTGAAGACCTCGATGAACTTGATCGGCTCGGCCAGGTCAAGGACGAGCCGCATGTCGTTGAACTCCGAGCTGACCCGCCGCGACCCCTGCGCGTAGCCGTTGACCGAGATGCACAGCTCGCTCGGCTTGTGCTCGAAGACCTCACCGGCCTCGCGCCGCCAGCGCCTCAGCGTGCGGCGGGCCGCCGTCCCGCCGCCCCCGCCGCCCGCCGTCCCGCCGTCGTCGTCGTCGTCGCCGCCCTTCTTCTTCACGTCTCGTATGAGTGTGTCCATAGGATAGCGTTCCGCCAGCGAGGGGAGGCCGAGTAGTGTGTTGGCCGCGTCGAGGCAGACGGGGCAGCTTACGAGGTGCGCCAGCGGCTCACAGGCGACCGACACATCGCCTTCGAGGTACAGGCCGCGAATCCGCGCCGGCGACAGGCATTCGCCGCGGCGCGAACGGAAGATCATCTCGCGCAGGCCCGCGAGTGCGTCGTCGTCGGCGCGCGGGAGCGGCGCGTCGCCGACCCCCGACGCGGCGGCGGGCCTCTCGCCCAGCAGCGACAGGGCGCCCGGTCTCTCCAGGAAGAGCTTCACCTCGTTGCGCGCCGTCAGGAGCTGGATGTCTACCGCCTTGCGCGAGACTTTGAGGAGCCGGACGATCTCGCTCGGGTAGTAGCCGTGGAAGAAGCGGAGGATGAGGACGCTCGACGCCTTCGACTTCTCCTTCCGCACGCAGACGTAATCGCACACGCAGCGCAACTCGTCGCACGCCTCCAGGCGCGCCTGGGGGGCCACCGCGCGCAGCCCCAGCGCGGCCGAGTCGAACTCCACGATGGAGAGCTGCCGCAGCCCCACGCGGGTCGCGCGGCGGAGCTGCGACAGGTGGAGGTTGCGGAGCATCGTGTAGAGGTAACCCTCGACGTTTTCGATCGACTCGAAGTCGGGCTGCCGGAGGGTGAAGAGGAGGAATAGGTCGTGCAGCAGGTCTTCGGCCGCCGCGCGGTCACCGCCCGTCAGGTGTAGCGACCACTCCAGCATCCGCCCGTAGCGCTGCGCGAAAAAGTCTTCGGGGCTGATGGCGATTAGACGGGGGTTCAGCATGAAAAGGGTTAAAGGCCCTGGGCCCGGGCTCGGAAAACTGCGTTCTGACACGACCCGCCGCCGCGACGTCGAGCTGTCGGGAGGGAGACCGACGGGTAGGGCGCGGCCTCGACCGCCGGGCCGTTGAAAGCGTCTCTGCCTATAAAGACTCCCGCGCGCGCCCAATCCTACGCGCGCGCGGAAATTTTTTTTCAAAGTCGGAAGGCTCTCAGCCCGCAGCGGCTGGGCTGTTGAATCGGTAGGGCGCGAAGGTTAGATACTAAAAAAGCCGGCCGATTTCTTCAACCTTCTGCGGCCGCCTACGAAAAGTCGTGCCCCGGCGCCAGTTTCATCGGTTACGTTGGCGTGCCCCCACTTCCTGATCTACTTTTTTAAGTACGTCTACCCCTGAGTCTTTCTGACGGCCCTGATCGCATGGCTCTTCACCATCAAACTCGATACGGGGGCGAGGGCTTGGATAGGTCGCGCGACGCTCGTCGCGTGGCTCATGTTCCCCCTGAAAATTTGGATGATCATAACCATCGGGGGGGCGACACTCGACGGCGACTACGCGCAGGAGATGGTGGACACGATTCGTCTGTGGAGGAGTTTGATAATCCTTATTACGTCTCGTGCGCCGTTATGGGTAGCGAGCCGTGACGTAGTGCTTGGTCTCACCCGGCACGCCGTCATAGATTTCCGTATGAAAGACCTCGACCCTGACCCCGGGCCTCCGCCCTTGCAGCCCTTCGCAGAAGTCGCGCCCGTCCCTCCCCCGCGGCCTGTTATCATAAGCGCCTAAGGCGCAGAGGATCAGCTCCGCATACCTCACCTCCTTGTCGTTGGTCGTCAGCGACCGCGTGATCCGCTCCGCGGCCTTGCGCGCCCACCCGATGCTGCCCTGCCGGTAACCGTAGCCCGTCCCCAAAATCTCGTTCAGCCTCTTCCCGTTGTATCCCCCCTTGGCCTCGCCGATCACGATCGCACCCCTCGCCGGGTCCCAGTAGATGCCGTCATACCCTTGCCGGTGTTTGCTCGCCTCCCCCGGCGAGAGGAGCGATTCGTACCCTAGTTCTCCTGTCGCGTGGGCCTGCATGCGCCTCTCCCCGATGAGCTCTGAGAGGTCGTTCTCCTGGGAGCGGAGGCGGGGCGCCGCGTAACTCTGGAAAGAACTCAAATCCAGCCTCAGGCAGACGCTGCCGTCCTCCTGGCCGATGGCGTCATACAGCTTCAACGCTTCGGACTCGGCGTAGACCATGTGGTTCCCGACCGGGTCGTGTGGCCCGCGGCCCGGAATCCTCACCACCGTCCCCACCAGACGGACCGGGTTTATTATCCTCGGGACCGGGTCCCCCTCGGCCTCGACGTGCACGTAGGAGGTGTTAATTCTGGCGGGCGTGTTGGGCGAGCCGAAGGTGATGACCCGTTCGGCCCGCAGTTGGAGCCCGTTGACTTCCGGCCCCCCGCCGAACTGTTCCGAGGCCACCACGTTCTGCCCCGCCATTCCGCCCAGACTGTGTCCCGCCACGATGATTTTTGCGCCCGCCGGGAGCCTCGCCCTACGCAGGGCGTTCAGGATCGCGTCCCGATAGCGGTTCGAGATGTTGAACGCCTCCCTCACGTCTTCCGGCAGAAATGTCGCCTGCTCCCAATCAGCCTCGGTGCCCGAGAGCAGAAGAAGGTAAGTGTTCGGGCTGTTGGCGACTTTGACGATCCCGATGGGGCGTCCCGTCTCGTAGCGCTCGAAGACCAGGGCGGCGAGTTGTTGCAGGGTGCAGAGGACGGGTGGCGGTCGACGGGGGCGGGGGGGCTGTGGCGCCGGCTCGGCCGGCGCCACCTCCGGCTCGCTCTCGCGCGACCGCGGGGGGCGAGGCGGCCTGCGGCCAAGCCTTATTGAGAAGCCCCCTCTCCCGTCGTGGGTGTCGCTGACGGTATCACCCTCACCAACGCTGTCGAATCGATCGCACTCCACCGTGTGGCTGTGGGTGTAGCCCGTGCGGGGGTTCCGCAGCTTCAGGTCGCACCTGCCGCCCCCGACGGGGACTTTGCTGACGACGCGGAAGGAATCTTCGGTGGTGGTCGAAAACACGTCCTGTGATGTGCTCACTTTGAGAGGTCTGCCGCCGGACACCCGCTCCGAAGGGTTGGCGGTAGGCGGCAACGAGAGCAGGAGCGCGAGTGCGCTCAGGCGTGCTAGAAATCCGTTCACAGTCATTGGGGTTGACCTCCACCTTCCGACTTCGCGCGACGCTATGATTTTCCCGGTGCGGTCTGGCCTTCCGCCGTAGGAGGACGGCGCGGCGAGCGAATCCCGCCAGCCGGGCTGTGCGAGTTAGGCCCGCTTATCTACAACATGCTTTGCTGAAAGTCCATAGGAATCATGAGCGGCCGTAAGGAGACGTCGCCGGGATAATTCTCACCCGCGTTTGTGCCGGGGCGCGAGGCGTACGCCCCATGCCACGAAGGCGGCGCCCACACCACCTTCGCTGTAATATCCCGCGCAGAATGAAGCGCTCCGCCGTCACGCAAAGCCCCACCTAATGTAGTCTGTGCGGGACTAAGCTCGGCGTGATGAGGATGAGGCGTAAAAGAGGCGGAATCGAAGAAGGAGGTCCCGGCGCACGGGCAGCGCGAGAGGCTGGAGAGCCTTTGGTTCGCCTACGGCACCACAGGCCGAAGTAAACGACGGAGAATCACGACTTCATCCAGGGCTTCCTGGAGCGCGGCCAGGACGAGCGCGATTTCAACGACATGACCGAAGAGTGCCTGGCGGCCGTCGACGCCGCCACCCCGGCGGTCGGTGAATCCCTCTGCCCCCGTTTGCTGGGGTGAGGACAGTGAGCGGAACCAGAGAGGGGATGCCGCCCTAAGGCTGGCACCCCCTCTCACTTTCCACCCCGCCTCAGGCATACCACCCGCTCAGTCGTCGTTGTACACCCGGCTGGCGAGATACCCGCCCTCCTCGAATTGCTTCAGTTTCGTGTCGGAGATCAGCCGGGGCAGTGCATCCTCTAGAGCGGGAGTAGGTGGGCTGGCCGAGCCCCAAACAAGTCACGTGAAAGCGAACTGGCGCGTCACCCTTGCGGCCTCACTGTTCACCGCCCTCACCTAGAACTGCTTTATATAACCGAAAGGGCGGTTATGTTATATAACATTTCTTGGTGCCGCTTAAGCCTTAGTCTCAGGCCGGCGTGTATCGCAACAACCTTTGGGAGTAGGCTTTCAGTAAGTTTTTAATCGAGTCCGGCAGCGCCGGCAACTCGACGATGATGTCTATGAGTTTAGACATCGTGTCGTGAGCTGCCTGATTGAAACCGCTACGCGCCTCGTCAAAGGTCGGGTCGTCGTTGAAAGGCTCGCTGAAGAGGATATTGCCAAGCTCAAGGAACTTGGCCGACACGGACTTGCCCTCCAGCGGTGGGGGCAGCGTACCGTCGGCGTCGAACCATTCACGAAGCAACTTCGCCCTGTCCTCTTGGGAGCCATTAGTCGCCCTCTTTCCTTCCACCCTGAGTCCCCAGTGAATCATCGTCTGGAAGTAATCGTTGAAGACGAGGAAGTACTGGTTGCTTTTGACTAGGGCGGCCAAAAATTCTAGGTGCTCGCCGAGCAGGGCGTTGTACTGCCACTTCTCCATCTCCGCGAAGTAGTATTCCCTGTGCGCTTGGTCGCGGTCGAATAGGGTTTGGTAGATGTTCAAGTTCAGTTTCGCGGGTAGCTCGCTCTTCCACTTTTCTATTGCAGTTCTTAAGTACGCCACGGTGGGCTGGAGGTCTAAGTCCCCGTCCTGTCCTGGCAGCGTCTTAAGGGCTAAAAGGCGCAAAGCCAGAAAGAGCGGGAAATTGACGTCATCTTGCGCGGCGTCACGATCGCGGAAGGCAGCGACACTTTCCCGCAGCACGCGTGTGTTCGTCAATTCGTACTTGAGTAGAGTTTTGAGGGTCGCGAGATAGTAAACCGATCCTTTCTTACCCTGCCAGGCTTCAATAATCTGGTCGGCTTCCAACATGTCCTTCCGGAGGAGTTTTTCTTGGAGGTCGAAAACTTCCAGCAACGGCTCCACCTCCTGCCTAACCTCCGGCGAGTGGTTAAGGCTGACGAAAGTGTTCATCGTCTCCTTTAGCTTGGCGATGATCTCCGGTCGCTTAACATGCAGTGAGACATTGTGGAGGGCGAGCAGCCAGCGCTCAACGCTGCCCACGTCGATTCTGCGTAGAGCCTGTTGCAAGTAAGTCTCTCGCCCGTCGAACTACAGCAAGTTTTCGAGGAACTGTGTCGGGTCATTATCGGTGGCGTGTGTCTCGTTGATGACGACGAGGGACAGCTCGCGCTTCAGTTGCGGGCCAAAACCGTAGTCAGACACGAGGCGCCCGGCCCGCCGCAGGTAGTGGGCCTCATGCCCTCGACCTGCTTCAGGCAGTTGGCGAGCATGACATTGGCTATCAGGCCGGTGAAGCTCTGCTCGTCGAGAGCCGCGCTCAGCGACTCACGGATGGCGTTGTCGGCGACCTCCTTCTTATACTCGAAACTCTGCCCAATGACGTTGAAGTGCACGCGGCGTACGTTCATAAAGTCGCGCAGGCGCTCGAAGCCGAAGCGATCCCACAGGAGCTCGCAGAAGGTGAGCATCTCGTCCGTCTGGTGGAACAGCGAGTCCGAAAGAATGTCGTCGCGGGTTCGAACCTGACCGAGCGGGAAGTCTATCAGGTCGCGGCTGTACCTGATGATGTCATTGACGAACTTGATCTGTTGCTCGGTGACGGCCGCTTGCGCCTTCGGGGGCAGGCTGCGGTAGGCGGTGATGACCGACGCCAGCGTGACGACGTACAATTTCCTGATCAACCCGTTGGAGAGGAAATCCCACCCGAGCGAGTTCTGGGCATATTTGGCCGACTGCTCTTTTATCTCGGCGGCCTTCAAGACGGCCCCCGTGGCTGCGTCGAGCAATGCCGCGAAGTTCTTGCCGGGGTCGGCTCCTGTGATGAAGCGCGCCTCGGGTCGCATCCGAAGGGCGCCGCACCAGAGCGCCAGAGAGAGCGTAAGAATGTCCGTGATGAGCACGCCCGCCTCTGCCCCCTTGCCGATGCGCCGAACCGTCTTCTCCGCCAAGTCGTCCAAGATCTCGTCCGCGTGGATAACGGCTTGGCGCAACTCAGTGGCTTCAAGTGAGATTAAGAAGGGACTGAGCGTGAGCGCCAGCCACGCCGAGCGCGCCTGCGCGTACTGGTAGATGGACTCGGAGGCGCGGCGCGACGAGACGAGGCGGCTTAGCAAATCGGGCCGTAAGGACGCACGGTCGAAGGAGGCCAGCGGCGTGGACTCGAACTCAGAGAACTCGGCTTCCACCAAACGGCTCCCCACGAGGAACTGGCGCAGTACCTCCGCGCGCGGGCCAGTCTTATGTGACAGTTTTTTCTCCAGGGCATAAACGTCCATGAAAAAATGATCGGGGCGCGAGGCGGTGAGCGACAGGAGGTAGAGGTAACGGATGGTCTCGGTGGCATCGTCTTTGTCGCTCCCCTTTAGTTGGTCGTCGATTACCTTCTTCGCGTGCTCGACGCCCTTGGTGGCCCCGTCGCTCTTGCGTATCAGCTTGATGGAGCGGTATTCGAGCGCGGCCGAAGACCAAGTTATATACATCAGGAAGTGAACGGTGGCCACGGCGGCCACGTGTAGAACTAAGTCCCTTCGGATGTCTTTGACGTTGCTAAGGCGCTCAGAGCGGCAGCATGTACATCGTCATTATTCCCTTCAGCCTAGCGGCCACGCTTGATGGGCAGAATGCGATCGCCGAACTTTGCAGACTGGCGTTGAGCGACCCATGAGCCTCCTCTGAGCAGTCAGGCCGCCTTCAGCTTATTTGTTCCTCTGGGAGGCACCTACCCCCTATTGCCTTTTCAGCCGGTTCGTTACCCTGCCGCTGTGCTTATCTCGCTTGACGGCTATCCGCTGCACGTACACGCGTGTGGTGGCGGCGTTGCGGTGCCCCAGGGCGTCCTGCGTGTCGGTGATGGAGCCGGTCTCCTCGGCCACGATACGCGCAAAGCTGTGTCGGGTCTGGTGTAGGTGCACGTCACCGACACCCGCGTCGCGGGCGTACCGCTTCAGGTTCTTGACGAAGGCGTGCGAAGTGAGCGCCGCCCCCGGCCTTCCCGCGCGGTCGTGGCGCGTCCAGAGCGGGCCGCCGGTCTTCAGCACCCCTTCCCTGCCGCATGACCCGAGGTAATCGAGTATCGCCTCCCGCAGCAGCGGCTCGCGCACCTCGCGGCCGACGTAGTCGCCCCCCTTCACCTTCCCCGTGAGCGTGATGTGCTCGTCGATCCTGATGTCGCCGCCGCGGAGGCCGATGACCTCCTGCCGGCGCATGCCCGTCACCAGGTAGAAGAGCAGGAGCGCGTAATCCCTTTTGCCGACGACCTCACCGGCCGCGGCCTTGGCGCGCACCACCTGGACGATGGCCTGTAGCTGGTCATCCGTCCATGCCTTAACGCTCTCGGTCTGGTAAGCCTTGGGCGCCTTGGGGAGCGCCAGCCGCGCCGGGTTGCTCCCGATCTTCCCCTGGAGCCCCGGCTCCTTCAGCGCCCACTCGAAGAAGGAGGAGAGGAAGCATACCCGGGCGTAGACCGTGTTGGCCCTGAGCCCCAGCCCTTCCGGCTTCTGACGGGAGAGTCGGTCACGCCACGCCTCGACGTCGAGAGCGGAGACCTCCCCGGGCGGCTTGCCGGCGAACGAGAAGAAGGACGCGACGACCCGCTGCTTGTAGCCCCGCAGCTCATCCCGCCGCTCGGTCGAGGGGGCGGTCGAGGCGTCGGCCCACAGGCGCAGGGCGTGGCGGAGCGCCACCTCCTGCGCCCCCTCCGGCGGGTTAAGTTGTAGCGCGGTCTCAGTCATACGTCGGCCGGGTCTATCGTCGTCACGCCCGCGAAGCGCTTGAAGTCTCCGCCGTTGAAAGTCAGGATGTGGGTGACGCCGTGAGCCAGCATGGCGGCGGCGATCCGCGCGTCGTGAGCCTCTTTACCCTTGACCTGGTGGGTGCGGACGAGTGTCTCCCACTTCGGGTAGATGGCGGGGGTGTCCGGCAGCAGGTCGAAGATAGTTTTCAACCCGTCCAACTCGGCGGCCGCCTCATCGACCTCCAGCCCGAGGCCGTTGGATTCGGCGGGCCGGGTCGCCACCGCCCAGAATTCGATCAGGTTCTGCGGAAGCACGCAGAGGCGCTCCCCCCGCGCTAGTAGGGAGCGCACCGCGCCCTTCGCCACGGTGTGCGCGGGGTGGGAGGGTTGCGCGGCCCGCAGCAGAATGTTGGTGTCGACGAGGTAGGTCATAACTGGCAGTCTTCGCGTCCGCGGTAGATGGAATCCCTCCCGACCGCCTCGTCGGTGAGCGGGGGCGCCGAGCGCCCGGCGTGGCCTCCGACCCATTCGTCAAAGGCCCTGAGCCTGGCTTCGGCCTCCTTGGCGGAGGTCGAAGCCCCTTCCTCGCCGTGGGAGAGCCGCTCTTCGAGAACCTTCAGGGCAAACTCCTCGGCCGCCACGCCTTCGCGGGCGGACTCCGACCTGAGCTTCTCCTCAAGCGCTGGGGGTAGGTCAATGGTTAGGGTCATGCTTCTTCGCTCCTTTCAGGGCGATTATATCACCTAAAACAGTTCGCTCTCTAGGTTACAGAAATTGAGCATTCGTGTAACCTTGACGGTATATTCATTATAATATTGACCATTTTATGGTATATAAACCTATGAATTGATGTTTCACGGGCGAGAGCAATTTTGGCCGCTATCACCTTGAGGAGTTATCACGTTGAAAGCAACAAGTCGTCGCGCCAGGCGACCGGACCCGCTTGCCTCGGCCCACGCCGTCGAGGCCGTGCTTGAAATGTTGCGCTCTTCCCTGCCCGAGATCATCCCCCGCTCTCACAAAAACTTATCGTCGCTGCTCAACTCTGTGCGCGGTCTCTACATGCGGCAGCCAACGGAGACGAAACGTGGCCGGCCCGCGCGCTTCCACTGCGAACAGCTCTTGAGAGTTGATTCGGCCCTCCGCGACCTGCTCGTGCGTGAAACGTCGATCTCGGTGAGGAGCTTCGTCGGACAGTACCTGCCAATCTTGGACTTCCTGCGTGACGTGCAGGAGGCGTTGGAGCGCGGGGACGTGAACCTCTTCGAGGCGCACCAGCTCGCCCGCCTAACTTCAAAGAAGCTAGGCGGGACGGACGCCGAGGCGCGGTCGCTCAGGAGGAGGCTGCTCGAAGCGCACCTGCTGGCGCAGGGGTCAGGGACGTTGCTGCGCCAGCGGGTCAAGGAGGCGCTGGGCGAACTGTGTGAGCCGGACCCAACCGAGACGGAAGTCTTGGCGGTGGGTAAGGCGGACGAGTTGCTGGAGGCTGACCCGCTCGACGCCAGCCACCTCTTCTTCGAGGAATTGCGGATGATCTCCAGGGCACTGCGCGAGATCGGGCCCGAAGAGGTAACGGATGACGACCTGTCAGAGATTATGCCGGCTGTAGACCAAATCACGCTGACGCTACAGAAGATCGACCGGAGGAGAGAGCGGGAGCAGGCGAAAAAGATGCCGATTTAGCTAATACTTGCAGTTTTTCGCTGAGAGATTGGGTCTTTTCGCTCGTTAACAATTGGGCTTAGGGGCCCAGCATGATAGGCCTATTCTCTTGACCCGTTCTATAAGGACCTGACACTTTCGGATTCAAATGAGGACTATAGTCTTATTTTCATTGCCAAATTGATAAGTCCATGATATACGAAAGCCTCATGAGCACTGAAGTCGGACTTTCGGCCACCATGAGGCTCATTGAACGCTATGGCTTGAGTGAGCCGCCGTTCTCACTATCCCCTGACCCGCGGTATCTCTACATGACGCCTCAGCACACGCGGGCCTTGGCGCATCTTCGTTTCACCATCGACGATCGCGCCGGCCTGGCCGTGCTTTACGGCGACGTCGGTCACGGTAAATCCACGATTGTCCGGCGCCTTTTTGACCTTTACCGAGATGCCCCGGACTACAGCGCCATCCTGCTCACAAACCCGGACCAGTCCACCGCTCTTCAATTACTCAAGCGCGTGACTGACCTCTGCGGCCTCGACCGCCGGGCCACAAAACTTGACCAGATGCGGGAACTGGAAGACCATCTGGTAGAACAATTTAAGGGCGGTAAGAACGTAGTGCTGCTGGTCGACGAGGCGCAGCTTCTTCACGGCCCGCAGTTCGAATTGATCCGCCAGCTAACCAACTTCGAGAGCTCCCGGTCGAAACTCGTTCAAATCATCCTCGTCGGCCAGAATAACCTGCGCAACAAGCTGCGATTAAAGAAGGCGCTCCTCTCCAGGGCGGCGGCAGTCAGCACCCTCGACCCGCTAACCCCGGGAGAAACGAGAGAGATGATTGAATTCCGCCTACGCGTGGCAGGCAGAATCACTCCTCTTTTCGAGCCGGAAACAATCACCGAGATACACCGGCTGACCAAAGGGGTTCCACGCGACATTGTTAAGCGTTGCCGCGTCGCGCTGATAGTGGCTGCGATGAATCAACTCGATACCATCCCCCCGGAGGTGCTAGAGGATGGAGCGTCAGAAACGTAAGTTAAAGGGGATTGCTGACCTTTATAGCATTGAGGATGAACGTCAGAAGAGACAGTCTTCATCATCTGAAAATGTAACCCCTCAGAATATACCCTCTCAGAATATAACCGACGAGAATACTCCCAAAACCGAACCAAATCCCATAGATATACCTTCACGGCATATATCCCAACAGAATACATCTCTCAGGACTATAAATTCTTCAACTGCGGGCGTCCCCGTTAACGATACTAAAGAAATTTCGCCGGAAATTGAAGTAACCTATCAGAATACATCCCGTGAGGATATATCCCATCAGAATGAACCTCCTGAAAGCTCGGCAGATCAAACTGCTAGATATAATGCTAAACTTGACAATGATATACCCACACAGAATACATTCCAACAGAATATCTCCACTCAGAATGCTTCCAGTCAGGATATATCCTCACAGAATAAATCTGGTCAGACTTCTACCTCAACAACCAACACATGGTCGGCTGATCTAGTCGATCCGGGGCGTGGTTATTTCCCCCTCTACAATGACGTCACTGACAGATTGATTCGGGAAATGACACTCGACGTTTACGAACAGTCCGTCCTGTTAAAGATGTACCGCGATAGCAGGGGATGGAAGTCGGAAATTTGTGAGATCAGTCACGCGGAGATAGTGAGGTCGTGCAACATAAGTAAGAGTCAGTCCCAGCGGACGCTCGCTAAGCTGTCAGCGAAGGGGTTGATCGTTAATCTAGGTAGGTCGAAGAGTGGGCCGGAAAGAAACCGTTTTAAGGTATTGCCCGGCGTTCCGGTAGTGCCCCAGAAGAATATATCCAGAGAGGATATATCCCGTGAGGCGGCGGATGTACCGCCAGAGAATAAGGTATCAGGACGGGATATATCCCATGAGAATACCAATAAAAACAATAATAAGGATTTAGTAAATACACACACACAGGAGGGCGTGGGTGTGGGCTCTAAATTCTCTCTGGAAGAATGTAAGCGTTTTGCGGAGCACCTCCAAAAGACGGGGCAGGGAATCAACAACCCCGGCGGATATGCCACCACTATATTCCGATCGGGAGAGTTCGATTCACAGATTGAAGCCTTTCTTAATCCCCCCACCTCGGCCGACTCAAGTACCTGTCCCGATTGCGGGGGCACCGGATATTTCTATCCGGAAGGCGTAGATAAAGGAGTCAAGATTTGTAAGCATGTAAAGGTGCGAGCTAGATAACCTTCATAATCCTCCCAAACAGAGAAACAACAGGTGTAGTAAGTAACTAGCTTTGATGTTTTTCGGAATTCACAGAACTTCACAGGGCTTCTATAGGAGGAGGCTTAATGGACGATCTCACCCGTGCCTATTACGAAAGTCGGTTCGAAGTATGCTTCCTTAAGAAGAAAGGTAAAGAATTTCAAGATTGGTTCTCGGAATTGATGGAGAAGTGCTACTCGGGAGACTTTCAGCGGGTAAGACCCTGGGGGGACGCTGGGGCAGCAGTCGCTAAAGGCTGACGGGCCGCCCGACGAGCAGCGCCGCTGTCGGTAGTCTACTGCCGTCAGCGATACGCTCAACTGCCCCTAGACTAATTGCCAGCAAAAACGGTGGCAGCAAGTATGACTACTGCCGCCACTATCCCTACAACAATGGCGATCCTCACACCTTCTGAAAGGTTGTGGCCTTTGACACCGCTGACCTGCGAGTAGGCTACCCGATTAGCTGTGCCCGCCTCATCGACGATCGTGAAATAATCGGCGGTCGCCTCGCCGACGAAGCCTTTGAGCTTCGTCTTGTCGCGCAGCTTGACCTCGATGCGCGCCTGTGGGCCGGTCCCGAGTTTTGCCACTCCCGCCTTAATCCGCCCGGCGAAGCGGGCCTCTTCTTCGGCTTTCATGCCCGCCAAGGCGGGCCGGGCGAATGCGGCCTGCATCAACAGGGCGGCGAGCCCGAGCGATAAGAGTTTGCTTAACATAAGTCCTCCCGGACGTGCCCGGCTTCCTGACGGACATCGTGCGTCGGCGGGCGGGGCGCGGTTATATAAAGACCATCCGCTACTCGGACTCGTAGACGAGCACCCTTTTACGGTTCGACAGTCCCGTCACTAGACCGGTGAGTGCGCCGACGATTGCGCCACCGGCCCCGAAGACCAGCACGGGGAGGCCGGCCTCGCCACTCTCGTGCGTGCCGCCCGCGGCCACGCCCGCGCCGACGGCCGCAACGGCACCCGCGCCCAACCCTAAGCCGAGCAGCGCGGTCTTACCGACCGATCTGCCGCCGGCCCGGTAGACCTTCCCAATGCGCCCCAGCTCTAGCTCGATCGGGTTGTTCTTTCGCGACAGGCCAGCGCCGTCTCCGAGACGTTGACCAGCTCTCCCTCGACGGTTTCGCCGCTTTTCAGTCTGACGTTGAGCTTCGCCCCAGGCGCGAGGGCGCGGAGCGAGGACCAACTCCCGCCCGACCCCTGTGCGGCGGCCGCGGGCGCGCAAGCTTCTACGGGGTGCGGCCCTGAGAACTACTAATAATTTCTGAGCGCGGGCCAAAGACTCCGCGCGCAGGCGGCGAGGATAATTCGACCGGCCTGAGACGGAGCGGGGGAGACTTGAGCAGATATCGGCCAGGTACCTCGGGGCGGCCGTCCAATCTACCGAGGGCGGCTCGGGACGGAGTCGAAGGGGGAAATCCATGAGACGGGCGAGCAGAAAACTGGTGGCCTTCGTTTTGTCGGTCGTCGCCTTACCGCAGATTGTTTTGTCACAGGACTGGCCGCAGTGGCGCGGCCCCCGGCGCGACGGCGCGGTCGTCTCCTTCGCTGAGCCGAAGCTTTGGCCCGAGCAGTTGAAGCTTAAATGGAAAGTCAAAGTCGGCATCGGTCATTCTTCGCCGGTCGTGGCGGGTCAGCGCGTCTATCTGCACACCCGCGAAGGCGAGGACGAAGTCGTCCAGGCTCTTGATCTGGCGACCGGCAGGCAGCTCTGGCGAGACAGCTACCCGGTCGCTTACACGGTGCAACGGGCCGCCATGGCTCACGGCAAGGGGCCGAAGGCGACGCCGGTGGTGGCCGGCGGCAAGCTCTACACGTTCGGCATGAGCGGGCTGCTCTCCTGCTATGACACCCGGAGCGGCAAGCGGCGCTGGCGTAAGGCGACCGCGGCCCAGTTCAATAATGCTCTCCCCGAATATGGGGTCGCGGTGTCGCCAATCGTTGATCGCGGCCTGCTTATCACTCACGTGGGCGGCGCCAGCGGCGCGCTGACGGCCTTCGACACAGAGACCGGCGAGGAGGAGTGGAGTTGGAAGGGTGACGGCCCCAGCTACGCCTCTCCCATCGTCGCAGACTTGGGTGGCGTCCGCCAGGTCATCACCGTCTCACGGCAACTTATCATCGGGGTGGCGGCCGACAGTGGCGCGCTGCTGTGGCAAATCCCTTACTCGCCCAGAAATGGCACGAACATCGGGACGCCGGTCTTATACAAGCAGACGTTGGTGTTCTCGGGCAGGGAAAGAGCCATTACCGCCTTTAGCGTGACCAGGCGCGGCAAGGAGTGGACGGCGGAGCAGGCCTGGACGAACCCCGACGTGTCGATGTGGATGAGCACACCCGTAGTGAGCGGTGATTTCTTATTCGGGCTGTCGCAGAAGAACCGGGGCCAGTTTGTTTGTCTTGATGCCCGCACCGGTAAGGTACTTTGGCTCTCAGAAGGGCGGGCGGGCGACTACGCGGTCATCCTCAAATCCGACAACAAGCTTTTCATCCAGACGACCGAAGGCAATCTGATCGTCGCCGACATCACCGATAAAGGCTATGAGCCGCTCAGGCGCTACCAGGTGGCCGACAGCGAGACCTGGGCGCACCCGGCGATCATTAAGAACCAAATTCTAGTGAAAGATGTTGAGCACTTGGCCCTCTGGAATTTGCCATGAACGGCCTACGATAAGGTCTCACGGAGAAGCAGATGCGCATTAAGCTATTGTTTGCGGCCTGCCTGCCCGTGTTCGTCAAGCACGCATCCTACCAGAGGCATAAACCGCCACCATCAAAGAGAAGGTCTTGCCCTCCGCCCGCAAACTCCGGCGGGTCAAATACCTCAACGACGTAATCGGGCAAGACCACCGGGCGAGCCGGAGGGGGTGGCGAGCGATGAAGTGCTTCCGCTCGTTCCACACGGCCGAGCGGACGCTGGAGGGGGTTTGAGGCGATACGCGTGATGAGGAAGGGGCAGATCAAAAGATTTGATGGAAGTGACTTGGTAGGGCAGGCGGAATTCGTCGCGGGCCTGTTCGGGGTAGCCGCGTAGACGCGGAGCACTTCACGACCTTCCTGGATTCAAATCAATCTTTGCAACGCAACCCCCACTGCTCCTAAATTGCACACCTCGACAGCACACATCTTGTCGGTTTAGCCACGTCTCGGCCGATGTTTCACGTTATCACTCCCGATAATAGTCATTATGGTTTGTAGGCTCATATTCCCGATAAATGGACCGGTGCCCCGATATGCATCCCTGCCGATAATGCCTACCGGGGCACCGGATGGAAGTGGTCGCCCGCATACTTAGTTGTGGACGATGCCCTACCGAAGAGGTAGTTGGGGACGGCACCGGTGATGGCTGCGGTTGATCTATGAGGCGTACGCCTCAATCAGTGCCCATTTCATTACACGGGCGGGCAGCCCCGTCAGAAACTCATTTCGAGCGTGAAGCTGCGAATTCTACCTGTGTCCTGGCGTTCACGGTCTTCGACGATGAGTTCCCAGTTCCCCTGCGGACTCTTGTTATTGAGGGCGACGAGGCCGGACGCATTGATCTGGTCATAGGTCTTCTTCAGGTTGTCCGTCGGGCCACCCTCGCGGTTATGGAGCACGATGGCGGGGACGCCCATCGCCGCCGGCGGCCTGATGCTCACGACGAGGTCGCCGATGAAGGTGTGCTCAAGGTCGACCGAGACTTTGACTGACTTCAAAAGCCCCGTGTCCGCCACGGGCAGGTCGAGCCTCGCCGTCCGCAGGTCCCTGATCGGCACGTCGCGGATCGCCGTGCGCACGGCGATCGTCGTCCCCGTGGTCAGGGTCGGCAGCGCCAGCTCGACGGCCTTCTTAGCGTTGAGGCGGCCGAAGCCGAAGAAGGGGCTGTGGCCGGAGGCGTCATACTGGCCGCCGGCTTCGTCGATGCGGTCGCAGGAGCGCTTGAGGATATCCTTCACCTCGTCCCAGCGCAGGTTCGGGTTGCGCGCCAGTACCAGCGCGGCCACGCCCGCCGCGCCCGGGCACGCGCTCGACGTGCCGCCGAAGTTGTTCGTGAAGTTCCCGGCCGCGTCGCCGCGTAGGGTGTTGCCGCCGGGGTTGCGGCCGGGCGTGCCGGAGCGGTCGGTCGTCCAGATGCCGGGTGTAAAGGAGGGAAAGCCGTGGTTGCTGGGGAAGGCGCACCAGACTGCGCCGCCGAAGTCGCTGTAGGCGCTCTTATTACCCTGGTCATTGCAGGCGGCGACGGCGGTCACCTTGTCGAAGCTGGCGTACCCATCATTCTCCACGCTCTCGTTGCCGTTACCGGCGGCGAAGAGGATGACGCAGCCCTTGCCGTTGCGCCCCTGTGTGACGGCGAACTCCATCGCCAGGCGCGTGCTGTCGGGTAGCGGCACGACCATCTGGTGGCGCGGGTCATTCGGGTCGGTGAAGTCCCCGTCCTCGGGCCCCCAACTGCACGAGATGACATCGGCCCCGTTGCGCGCCGCGTGCATGAAGGCGTCGGCCTCCGCCTGTGAGCCGAGCACGGAGGCCAGCCGGATAGGCATCAGCCGCGCCCGCGGGGCGACGCCCGACGCGCCGAAGTTGCCGTCGGCGCAGGCCACGCCCGCGCACGACGTCCCGTGGTTGTCGAGGCTGCCGGGGGTCGGGTCGTTCGTCTGACGCGTCACGTCGCGGGGCGCGACTATCTTGTTCGACGAGCGGAACTCCTGGTGCTGGAGATCAACGCCGTCGTCGATGACGGCGATGATGACGCCGGCACCCTGGCTGAGCGCCCAGGCCGCCTCGACGTTGGCGTGCTGGTCGATGGTGCGACCGTTGATTGTCGTCCGCTTGAGGTGCCACTGCGGCGCGAAGGCGGCGCGCTGGCGCGCCTCTCGGATGAGTTCGGGGTGGCAGAGTTCGACGCCCGGCTCGCGCAGGAGTTCTGCGGCAATGTCGAAAACCTTCAGCCCCGTGTCCTCGGGCGCGGCGACGAAGTAAGCGTTGCGCGCGTAGTCCAATTCGCGCTTGACGCTCAGGCCGTACTTCTTGATGACCTTGCGGCACGCGGCGGCGCTCTGCTCGCCGTCGAACTTGACGAAAAAGTTTTCGGTGTAGACGACGGGCCGGTTGGCCTGCGCGTCCACGAGGACGCGCCCGGCGAACTCGATCTCCGGCTCCTTCTTGAGAACTTCGCGGGCGCGGTCGCGCAGCCGCCGGGCGCCACGGCCGATCTTCGCGCGTAGGATTTCGACGCCCGCCTCGCGGAAGCGGGCCGCCAGCTCGAATTCGTTCAGGAGCGTGCGCGCGTCGCGCGAGACGGGCGCGACTTCGAAGGGCCTCTCGGCGAGCAAGGCGCTGCGGTTGTCCGTGCGCACCGCGACTTGGTCGTCGCTGACGGCTAGGGAGTAACGCCGGCCGGTTTTACCGCCGTAGCGAAACGAGTACATAAGCTTTCCTCCTCCAGGGTGAGTCCTGCTTTGAGTGGTGTCCACCGTGCGCTATATTGGGTGGACAGATATACGAGGCAAAATATGGCGGTGCTCGCTGACGCCTGAACGTCTGCGTGAATGGTGGCCTTGACTGATCGGCTCGGTAGACGATGAGTAGTTGAGCCGTAAGCAGGCGCCGGTCACGTTTGCAAAGGTGACAACCGCGTGGCGTGCGAACTCTATTCAACTGCCCCCTCATTGTCAAACTTTTTCGCTCTCAAATTTGCACGGAGGTACCAGCATGAACCGGCAGAAGGACAGCCCGCCTGAAATCAAGGGTGGCACGAGCCAGTCCCCCATGACCTACTCGCTCTTGGCCGACCACTACGCGCTGCACCGGGAGGGCGCAGGAGTCGAGCCTTCGGAAGGAGCTATCTTCACCATGAGCGAGGGCGGGGACACGATTGAGGTGCTCCGGGATAAAGGGGAAGGAGAGAGTGCGCGAGCCTCGATGTCGGGCGAGGTGGGCCCCGTCTACTCACTTAAAGGCGGCGGCGTGGCCGTGCCGACGGGGCGTGTCCTCGTCCGCTTCAAGGAAGGCGTCAGCGTCGAAGAGCGGCACAGTGCGATCGAGCAGGCCGGTTATACTGTGGCGCAGGTTCTCGACTATGCACCTCACGCCGCGTGGTTGCGCACACATTCGGGCAACATCTCGGATGCGCTCAACGGCCTCCAATCCCTGAAAGATATCCCCGACGTGGAAAACGTTGAGCCCCAGATGTTGATGCGTAGGGCCGCCCGTTGAGAGGTAGCGCCTCATCGAACGCCTCGCCGGTAGCGTTGTTAAAGGTAGGGTTGCTAAAAATATTTTGTCTACAATGAGGTTTCTCAACTGGTGCCAACCGCGCTGGAGAATTCCGCACGGCGAGCCTCCCAACAACGGCATACACCCGACCCGCGACACGAAGGCTTGGTAATGAGAGGAGGGAATAATCAACAAAGAATTCTTATCCGCTCGCCGAGTCCGATAATGTCCATTTACGTCGAAGATTTTTGGCAAAAGCGAAGCCGCCACGGTAGTGGCCCCGTGGCGGCTTCAGTCCTTCCGCGCTAGTCGTTTAGGACTCGACTCACTGGAGGCTGAGCAGGACGAGAATCTCGCCGGTGCCGCTCGCGAGCGGCTCCAAAGCCTTGCCGATGATGGTGCCGGGCGCGTGGATGCGTCGGCCGCCGAGGACGACGGGCTCGGACTTCATCGCCACGCCTGCGGCCTCGCTCGTCACGATAAGGTCGCCGATCTTGATAGCCGCGCGCGTCGCATCAACCTTGACCTTGACGCGGCCGGTCGTCGCCACCAGCACCTTGCCGTCGCCGGCCTCGCCGAGCGAGAGGCCCGGCTTCTCGCTGACGACGCCCGCGACCGCCGTGTCGTAGCTGCCCTTCGACGCGAGCACGTGGTTCGACCGCTCGGGGTCGAGGATGACGACCGTGCCGGCCGCGAGCTTCTGCGTCGAAGGCACCCACTCGGCCACGTCCTGGTACTTGGCGTTGATGTTGCCGTCCACGCGGATGTCGCCGGCCACGTGGAGCTTGGTCGCCGGGGCGTTCGTGCCGACGCCGACGTTACCGTTCGTGGCGTGCGACGCGCCGGCCAGGATAACGTTGCCGTTGGGGTTGATGACGAGGGGTGCGTAATATCCGCCGCCCTGCCTCACGACCTCCAACACAAAGCTCGGCCCTGAGGCGTCCCCACCGTAGTGGGCGTCCTTCCTTACCTCAAAGTAGAATTGAGTCGGCTTACCTGTTGCGATGCCGGAGGTCGTCTTCGGACCCATGATCAGGTTCGCGTAGGCCGAGTTGTCGCCGTCGCCGGTGACCATCACCGCGCCGCGCTCGCCCGCGGGGGCGGAAACGAAGAGGTTGTCGCCGATGGAGGCCTGTCCGGCCATGTAGATCAGGCCGTCGTTCCTGACGAAGAGGAGCGTCCGGGCCGACGAGTCGGTGACGTTGAGCGCCGCGCCATTGGTGTCTGAAGTGGCCCCCTTGACCTCGAGCTTGGCTGCTGGGGCAGCCGTCCCGACGCCGACGTTGCCGGTGTTGGTGTTGCTGATGTTCGTGCCGGAAGTCGCCCACTGCGCCGAGGTCGCGCCGGGGAGGCACAGCGCCAGCAGCGCGGAGACTGCGAAGGGTACGATACGAGACGACCTGCCGCGTGAGGGTTGTTCCATTCTGTCCGTCATTTGATCTCCCTCCTTAATGGGTGTGAGTTCGAACTAGGAGAAGTCGGTGGGGGGTCACAGCAATTAAAGCCTTCTTTGAACACCAGTGTCAAAGAGCAGGTGCACCCCCGCCTTCATCCCCTCCCCGGTAGGTTGCGTCGGATAAGCGCTATTTTCCGTTCGCTGATGATGAGAAGCCCCCGACCCAAGATGTTGGGTCCCCACTGACCTTGCAGGCCCCGCGCAAATAAGCAGCGCTTATTTGATTTCAATTAGCCGCCCGCGCCCGACCACAGGCCCTTGCGGCCACAGTGATGATGCCGCGCCCCCGCTATATCAGTCCGGAATACCCCGAGGGCTTGTTGCCTTAACTCGATCGAGGCGGCGATGGATAGGGAGGATTACATTTCAAAACGGTGATTTATGCCTGACAAAGTTGCTACCGGGAGACCCGGCTCAGCACTGACTTGAGGATGAGCGGCGGGCGCACGAAGCGGCACTCAACGTGCCGACCCTCTGTTACACGCCGTCCTGCTTATGCGCGGGGGCGGCGGGGTTGGTCTATGTACGCCGCCTTGGCCTAGTCCGTTTGCGGGGGGTACTCTTCCTTACCGGAGTTCTTCTCCTCGCGGCCGGCGCCTGGGTGGGAGTGACTGGCACGGCCGCCGCCGGGGCCGTGCTCGGGGAGGCGTCGCGCGGCGCGAGCGACGCCGCCTTCAGCCGTACCGCCTCGGCCTCCGCGGCCGCGATTTCCGCCTCCAGCCCGGCGCGCTTCGCCGAGGCCTCCGCGAGCCTCCCGGCGACGTCCGCCTTCTCCCGCTCGAGTTGCTCGCGGCGCCGGGCCCTCAGCGCCGCGGCGTCCGTGGTCCCGACGGCGGCGACGCTGCGCTCGACGCTCTCCGGCCGGAGGTCTTCGTCGAGCCGGGCGGCGTGGTTCTGGAGCTGCGCCTCGCGGTCAACCACGTCGCGCAGCTGCGCGCGCAGCCTCTCGATCTGCAACTCGGCCGCGGAGACGTCCTGCGCCCACGCCGGGGCGGCCGAGGCGAGGACGAGAAACACGTAGATGAAGATACGCGGCACGTAATACCCCTTCTTACCGCCGGCCGGCGCGGGCACGATCACCCGTGTGACTCATTGCCGAGAAGTTCTCCCCTCAACTGGGCCCAGCCCCGGCCGGGTTTAAGTTCAACGCGCGGTGGCGTCTCACTCGGATGAAGGAACCTGACAACCTCCTCCCTGTTCTCTAGGTAGTCAACCCCCTCGGTGACCTCCTCGGCGGACAGGCCGAGGGTGCCGGCGAGGTCCCCCTCGTTCAGTCCTCCCTGCTTGAAGCTCTCCTCGTTTTGGGCGAGCCACTCGGCGACTCGACGTGCGGCCCGCTTAGCCTGCGCTTTGTCCGCATCTGCCATAGCGAATTACCTCCCACTTTAATTCGGGCCCGGGTAAGGCGGGCCGAATGATTTACTGACTCCTTCCGTTCCGCCACCGGTTGTATGTACGAGGCGGACTATGAGGCGTCGTTATAGGACGCGGCACGTGGCGGCGCCCGTGTTTACTTGCGGTCAGGGTGTTCACTTCTCTGTCCCGACGAAGCCGCGCCCGGTCTCGGCGCCGCCGCCTGTGGAGGCTGGTCGTTCACCACACGTTGGGTACTTCCGGCCGGCCGCCGAAACCAGCGGCAGCGTCCTTCGGGCCGGAAGTCTTAGTCACGCCCCGAGCCCCGCCTCGGCCGCGCAGCTGGCACACAGCCACACCCGCACCTTCCGGGCGTCCGCCCAGAAGAACGGCTCCACCTTCCTCGCCAGCCGCGCCGCCGAGGAGCCTTTCATCCGCTGTAGCGCCTTCAGGTACAGCTCCCCCTCGTAAGGGCGGCCGTCACTCCCCTCCTTGAAGTGGGCGCACTGCCGCTCGACCTTCGGCGGGCTGTGCCCCTCGGCCCTCGCCTTCAGTTCCCTGTCCCAAGAGGCGAAAGCGCTCCCGACCCCCATGTCCTGCTCCCCCATGTCCTTCCCGCCCGCCTTAAACCTTCCGACCTACTTACCCGCCGTGTGCCGCCGCGCCCGGACCCGGGTGGGACTCGCGGCCCCTTCGGTTCGCGCTCGTCCTCATCGGCCGCCGGTGGTCTGCCCGAAGTGGGCCTCACTTCCCTTTCTTCGGGGCCGCCTGCGCCAGCGCCGTGCTCCGGACCGTCGCCCAATCTACGACGTGCATGGTGGGCGCGAACCTCGCCTCGACTTTTTCAATGGACTGCCCTTCCGCGAGCAAGTCCGCGACCGTTGCGGTGAAGGATCGGATTTCTTCCGGCGTTAGCCGGTTAATCCCCTTTTTATTATTTTCTTTAAAACTGCCTTTATTGTTTTTAATGTGCCCGCCCGGCGGTATACCGTCGGAGCGACATGTACCGTGAGAGCTACTACCTTTCATCCGAGACGGTATACCGTCCCGCGGTATACCGCGTTATGGTGGTCTGAATCATCAGGCCGCCGAAGAACTCGGAGATCTCGTTCTTCACGTCCCGGTCCAAGTTCTGCCCCCGGTTGAAAAGGTTGACGAGGCCGCGGATGACCACGTCGTCCTTCTCGTAGGCGTCGGAGACGCGCGCGATCTGGCGCATCAGGTCTGTGAGACCGTAGAGGGCGTAGAAGCCGCAGTCGACGACGACGATGATTTCGTCGGCCACCACGATGGCGTTCATCGTGGCCGTACGCATCGCCGGCGGGGTGTCGATGATCACGTAGTCGTACTGGCCGCGGAGCTGCCTGAGGCGCAGCCGGAGAAGGGAATCGCGGTTGTGGCTCGCCTCCAGGCGGTTCTCTAGGTCGGGCGCGATTGCGTTCGGTATCAGGTGGAGGTTGGGCTTCACCTCCACGACGTAGTCGCGCACCTTCGGGGACTCGGAGGTCAGCAGGTGGTAGGAGGTGAGCTCGAGCTGCCGCGGGTCGATGCCGTAGGAGATGCCGAAATTCCCCTGTGGGTCGAGGTCGATGCCGAGCACGCGCTTCCCGTGGTGGAGCGCGAGGCAGGCCGAGAGGTTCACCGCCACTGTCGTCTTACCCGTACCCCCTTTGGCGTTGGCAAGGACGATGGTTTTCAAGGCGTTTTCTCCGAAATTACCGTCAGTCAGGGGACGGAAGAGAAGTGCGACTCGTTGTTCGTGACGAGCGGCACGTTAAGGAAGATCGCCGTGGCCGCGACCCACGCGTCGGCCGTGGCGACGGGTCTGCCGCGCCGGCGCGCGTCGTCCTGCACCTCGGCCCACCGGCGGCAGAGGGCGTGCGACGAGTCCTGCACGAGGTAGCGCCGCAGGTAGTGCTCCAACTGCTGTTTGCGACGGGCGCCCCATCCGGCTGAAAGCGCCCACAATTCCATCTCGGCGAGCGTCTGGAAAGAGGGTGATAATATACTTGACTCAGCAAAGGGTTAGTGCTATTCTCTCTGCATGATGAGCAAGAGCAACGAACCCAAGACGCTTCAGCAGGCCATCGTTTTCTTCGCCGACCCCGACAACTGCCTTAACTACTTGGTCGCGCGCCGCTGGCCGAACGGCGTCACCTGCCCGCGGTGCGGCTCCGACAAGGTTACGTTCATGGCTTCGCGGCGCGTGTGGCAGTGCAAGACCCGTCACCCCAAGAGCCAGTTCAGCGTCAAGGTCGGAACGATTTTCGAGGACTCGCCCATCGGCCTTGATAAGTGGCTTTGCGCGATGTGGATGCTGGCGAACTGCAAGAACGGGAATAGCAGTTGGGAACTGCATCGCACGCTCGGCGTCACTCAGAAGTCCGCCTGGTTCATGCTTCAGCGCATCCGCCTCGCGTTGCAGGGTGAAGAGTCCGACAAGATGAGCGGCACGGTTGAAGCGGATGAGACGTTCATCGGCGGGCTGTCGAAGAACATGCACCGCGACGTGCGCGAGCGTAAGATTATGGGGCCGGGCGGCTGCGGCAAGGACATTGTGTTCGGCCTGCTTGAGCGCCACGGCGACGGGAGCAGGGTGCGGGCGAAGGTCATCCTTAACCGCGCGCAGGCGACGCTTCACGGCGAGATTAAGAGCAACGTCGAACCCGGCTGCGAAGTGATGACTGATGCGCACCGCTCTTACCTCGGCCTCAACACTGAATATGTCCATCAGTTCGTTGACCACGCCGAGAAGTACGTTGACGGCAACGTCCACACGAACGGCATTGAAAACTTCTGGTCACTCCTCAAGCGCAGCATCAAGGGCACGTATGTGAGCGTGGAACCGTTTCACCTGTTCCGCTACCTTGACGAGCAGGCTTTCAGGTTCAACAACCGCAAGGCCAACGACGCCGAAAGATTTCACCTCGCCGTCTCAAGCATCGTCGGTAAGCGTCTCACCTATGCCGAAGTCACCGGCAAGGCGGGCGTTATATCGGGGCACTAAGCCCGGCCACTTGAACCGCGGCCCGAAGCGGAAGGCTTCTTAGTCTTTGGCTTCGGGCCGCGCTTCCGCGGGTTCTTATCAGCTTGCTCGCGGTGTTCTTCTATCCGCTGCTTGATAACCGAGTGCGGGACGGCTAACACGCGGTCAACCATCTCCGTGAAAGCATCAAACTCGCGCGGCGGTTTAGGTGCGTCACTCATTCCGTTCTCCTATTGAAAGCGCCATGCGGTGTGGGCGAGTTTCGCCATCTTCTGCTGTCGCTGTTCTATCTCTGCCCTTGTCCACGCCTTGTAAGTTTCAAGCTCTCGCGTCGTGAGTAGCTGGCTCTGCTTAAAGACCGCCTTTTTTGTCGTGAAAGACGCCCTGTCCAAGTCTTTGTTAACCTTAGTCAACAAGCAAAGGTTGCCGAGCCTGTACGCGCAATCTTCAACGACACTTTTATCTGCCGCGATTACTTTCTTCCACTCGTCACCCCCGCCGCGCGGCAAAATGTGTTCTACGGTCAGCGGGGCTATTTGGAGTTCATCGCCTATCGCCTGATGCTCTAGGCGTCGCCGCTCCCGCTCTAACCCTTTGAGCAGGTATTGAGCCTTCGGATTGCTGCGCTCTTGCTTCCCGACGAAATTTTGACGAAATTCCGGATCGGTCGGGAAAATCTCCTTGAACTCTTGGAAGGCTTTCGTCGCGGTCTTAATCTCACCGGCAAAGATGCCCCGCGCCACCTTCGCGCACGTTGACTCGAACTTGCCCGTGTTCCCGCTGCCGACGAGTTGGTAGCGAACAACTAGGACTTCAAGCAGCCAGAACAACCGCTCCATCTCGCGCGCCCCGAATTTCTTTAGCCCGGCGAGGATAACGGAGTGTACCGGCTGCCCTCCAATAATCTTTAGTGAGCGAACGCCCTCGCGCACCTTATCGGAGAACGGAGCCCACACGGGGTCGTCTGCTGATTCCAGTGCCGCGTACTGCTCCGACACTTCCAACATCTCAATCGAAAGGCTTCGAGCTTTAGGCGGGGTGTCGTAAGTCTTCTTTAGCGATGAGAAGAGTTCGGGGTTACGAATGCGGCCGTGCCGGGAAGTCCAGAACGCTTTCAGAAAGTCATCCGATTTGACGTTGGCGAGCGTGGACATCATCTGCATCCATCGCCCTTCAAGGTCTCTCACGCGCCCCGGCTCGCCCGCGGCTGCTTTACTGAAAAGATAGTTCTTCACCAAGTCCAGCGGCGAAAGATCGCGGCCGCGGTCGTTAAGCGTCTCGAAGATGGTAAACGCGACCTCTTCACTGGTGACGACTAGCCGCACGACCGCGACGCCGTCGCGTAGATACTTGACGAGGTTGAAGAAGTATTCCGCGGCCTTGTCGGGCGAGCCAGCGTCGGTAGCTATTTGCTGTATCCGCCCGTGCGCGTACTCTATCGCTTCCAGAAGCCGTCTGTTGCGGTCTTGCTTCTTGAGAGCAGTGCGCGCGTTGGTAATGTCCTGCGCGGCTACTGAGGACACTACGTAGCTATAGAACGCGTCGTGATTCGCGGCGTTGAGGGTTAAGCGGGGGTGTAACTCGGTCTCGCCATACTCGCTCGCGCCGATGAGACGTTCTTGGATTTTCTGCGCCTCATTCCCGTGGCTGCTGTACTGCTTGAGCCAGTTGCGAATAGCCGAAAGGATGATAACGACCGTGGCTAGTCGTTGCTGCCCGTCGAGAACGACAAGGCCGTTGGGCGAATTCAGGAACACCATGAGGCCGAGGAAATACAGGGGTCGCCCCTTCTTAATCGCGTCGTCAATGTCCTCAAAGAGTTGTCCGACCTCTTCATCCGTCCACGAATAATCCCGCTGGTGATTAGGGACAAAGAACCTATTCTCGGCTAAGAGCTTGCCGATACCGGATGCGGGCACTTCGGATATAGTGCCCGTCATGAGGATGTCTCACTTTCAGAGTCGCGCACGGCTTCGATAAGACGGCGGAAGTGAAACACCCGTTCCTCCGCGAGCCTAATAACTGCGTTGCGCCAATCTTCGGGCGGCTGCCTGTGGGCGCTGGCCTCCGGCTTCAGGCGCGCCTGGCGAATCGACGCAACGGACACGCCTAGCGCGTTGGCTAGTTCGGAGTGGTCTACCTTTTCAAACAGGCCATCAGTAGCCTTGCGGAAATCCACCGTATGCACCTCCATAGACGTTTAGTGCTTTGTCTATCTTACTGCATACAAGGAGAGCCGCAAAGATAAAAGATAGTTTAGGAGTCTTTCTTGATGATGCTCTTGAGGCGCTTCCTGACGGGCTTCCGCTTCGGCGCGAGTGCCTTGTGGCGGGTCTTTAGTATTGAGCCGAGCGTTTGATGAGTCACCCCTAACAGACGCGCCGCCTTCGTCACGCTGCCGCCCGTCTCCTCTAGCGCCCGTTGTATCAGGTTGGCCTCGAATTCGTGAACCGCGCCGTGGAAAGTGAAATTCTTATTCCCGAACTCCACGGTCGTCAGCCGCTTCATCACGATACGGGCGCACGCCTTCAACCGCGCCGCGTCCTCTGCCTCCTGACTGTCTTTCAAGAGCCTTTCGGCCTTGATGTACGCCTCATAGACTTCATCGGCTGACAGCCGCCGCGTCGCGCCGTGTTCCTCTATGAGCGTGACGACGGCCAACCCCGCCGCAGCCTGCGCCCCGGCCGCTTCCGCCAACTCCGCCGCACGGCGCAGGACGTTGATGGACTCCTCATTTATCCACAGACGCGCCCATACGACGCCTTGCACCGTCAACGCTTCCGCGAGCAGTGCGGCCTTGTCGCCCTTCTCTAAAGTCTGCACAGCCCCCGCCAGAACGCGTTCCGCGTCCCTGTACCTGCGCTCCGCGACTAAGACCCGCGCCCGAGTCTCGTCAACCTGCGCCAGCGTGCCCGAGTCTTTGATTCTGGTTAGCACCGCCTGTGCCCGGTCAAGGTGTTCGTGCGCGTCGCGGTAGCGGCCGAGCTTGTAGAGTAGAAAGGCAAGGTTGTTTTCGGTGGACGCGCTGTATTGCTCATGCCCGGCCTGTTCCAAGTGATAGACGGCGGCCGTGTATTCGATGATCGCCCGGTCGTAATAATCTTGTCGGCGTTCGGCCGCGCCGAGACGCCTTAGCACGCGGGCAAGTTCGTTGTGAAAGCTGCCCCGCAAGGTGTGGCTCACGCCTTCGTCAAAGAGCGGCGCGTACTCCCTGAGCAGGTGGAAGGCGTCACTGTACCGACCGGCAAAAGTCTCTACCATAGCGAAACGCAGCACCGTCTTAGCCTTTAGCGATGCGTCGTCTTTGATGAGCGCGGCGGCCTCCGCCAACATCACGCGCGCCTCCGAATATGCGCCCTCCCGCCAGTAGCAGAGGGCTATATCGGCGCGTGCCGCCGCCGCCCGGTTTGACTCCCCTAACTTTTTAAAGAGCGCCGCGCTTTCGCTAATCAAGTCCTTCGCGGCATCCTGCGCCCCTTTAACCTTGCCGAGCCAGCCCGACAACACGCCCGCCTGTAACAGCACTTCGGCCGCCGCCCTCTCTCCTAGCCCTTCCACGTTCGGGCGCTGACCTACCCCGCGCCAGTGTTCGCCTAAAGCCTCGCGTGCGGCCTCATACTGGCCTTTGTGGATAAGGTCTGCCGCCACTTGTGAGCGGAGCAAGGCGCGTTCGTCGGACGTGAGCGAAGGGTTATCTAGTCCCCTCAGACGTTCATCTGTTAAAGTCAAGTGAGGCCAATCCTTCCTGTATTAGCCGAACCTTCGGCCGATACGAAAAAACCGTCACACCCTCGCGGGATAGACGGTTGACCACTAAACAACTCATCACTAGGAGAGAGAAAGAGCGATGCGTAAGACCCTGACGACGGCCGCTTTAGTGCTGGCCTTTAGCTGCCCCGCGCTCGCGGGGGAGATCGGCACGCCCGGCTCGCCCGCGCCCCCGCCCACGTCTAACGCCGTGCGAGAGCCGACCGAAGGCGAGACGCTTAACGGCGAGATAGGGACGCCCGGCGTGTCGGACACCTTGACACAGACCGTGCTGGAACTGCTCGCGGTTCTGCTCTAAGTCACGCGCGATTACACACGGGGCAACGCTGCCTAGTGGCGGCTAGGTAGTAGTGTGTTTGTGTGAGGGTCGGAAAGCGGAGGCGACACCCACGGGCGGGAGATTAAACCGGCGTGGTGTAGAATGCAACAGATTTATCTACTTGCTGAGTCAACTATATTATCACCGGAAAGAGATGACCAGCATGTGACCCGAAAGGTGCTGGGCGTACAGGGCGGCCCGGGTGTCCTTCTTGAACAGGAACGAGGCGACGTCCGTGTCCACGACGAGGGACATCAGCCGGCGCTCCTGGTGGAAGGCGTGTCGCGCAGCCCGCGCACGAGCGTCAGAAACTCGTCCACCTCTCGCGCGGCGTCTTCCGGCGCTTGGTCATCTTCTGCACCGGCGAGCCATTCGCCGGCGTCGAAGGGGGTGACGCCCAGCTCGGCGGCGCGCCGCTCCAGGGCCGCGCGGGCCTCCGCCGCCTCGCGCTCGCGGTCGGTGTTGACGTTCGGCTGTGACATGGCGGTCAGACCCTCCCAATTTGCGCCGTATTTGCCCTCGGTCGAATTCGGCCTGTCGGGTAAGTCGGGGCCGGAACGAGGGCGGGGAGGCGGCAAAGCGTGCGAAAGACCGGCATTCCTGCCGCCCTCCGGCCCCTCTGCTTTCGCCGGACACGCGCCGCGACAAGGCCGGGGAGGCTTCCGGTCATCTCTTCCCGCCTTTCTTCGCGGCCTTGGGCGGCCGCCCGACGCCGGGGCGGTTTCGCACCAGCTCCAGGTCACTCTCTTTGACCATGTTGACGGGGCCGAACTTCTGTGCGGGGAGTGTGCCGCTGGCGACGAGCTGACGTACCCGCGCGGAGGACACGCCGAGCCGCTCCGCGGCTTCCGTGGTGGTCACATAGCCTTGCATGGCCGGAAATGCTAACACCGGAGAAAATTTAACACAACGGTAAATATTTTTGACGGCGCCCCTCACGCAGATCGGTTGAAGCCGGACAGGTGTAAGGGCGGCTCTGCGCCCGAACGAGGCTTATCGCACGAGCCGTTAGCTGGCGGAAAGACGGCCGCGTCACCCTGCGTCGCCGCCGTGCGCGGCGGCCGTGGCCTCGGCGGTTACATTCAAGGGTAGGGCGGGGAAGCGGCGCGTCCCAATTCTGGGACACTGTCTCCCCGGGCCGGGCGTCCCAGAATTGGGCATGCGGCTCTGTTCACGCTTCCCGATTTCGGCACCATCGGGAGCACTCCTCCGCGACCCGCACATGCGTACCAGATCCGGGACGCTGACGCCTTTACCGCCGCGGTCTACGCCAGCCTTGCCTGCACGGTGCCGGCGCTTGCCCAACTTCTGAGCACCGTCCCCGCAATCTTCAGCTTTTGAAGATTGGCCGCCCCCACTCCGGCTGCGCAGTTTTTCCGGTCAGCCCCGAACTTCAACTTTTGAACATTGCGGCCGCCGGCGCCCTGCCCACTTTCTGGTCAGCCCCCGAACTCCAATTTTTGAACTTTCAACTTCTGACGCCGCGGCGCGCCCCCGCCGCGGCGTCAGAAGTTGACCTCAGCCCGCACGCGGCCGATTATCCCTCGGTGATCCTGCTCGACCCTCATCGCCCCGCCGCGCCCACGCCACGGTGCGCGTTTTTTTGTCGCGCCCGCCCTCACAATCTTCGTTACCCTCCCCACCACACTCTCGTCTTTCAAATTTCACAAACTTTCCCGCCGATTCTTCCGGCAATTCTTGCGCCCGAAATTTTGCCCTCCGGCCCCGCCCGCCCCGGCACGACACTTGAACCTGAAGCTCCTATCCGTAACTCATTACGGGTTGATTCATTTCAGGAGTTCCCCCGCATGGCTTTCTGCACGATCGGAGTCTCGAAACAGAAGGGCGGCAACGTCGGCTCGTCGAGCCGCCACAACGACCGCCAGAGAGAAACCCACAACGCCGACCCGGAGCGCACGCACCTCAACCGGGTGCTCGTCGGCGATGACCGCAACGCACGCTACCGCGTCCGCGAGATCATCTCGGAGCACGGCGGCAAGCCCCGCCGCGACTCCGTCGAGGCCGTCGAACTCCTGCTCTCGGCCTCGCACGAGTACTTCGTCGGCCGCGACGGAGAGATCGACCCGGAGCGCTTGGAGCGCTGGGTTGGGCAGGCGATGAAGTTCCTCGGCGACCGGAGCAATTGTGGCGTCTGCGCCAAGGCCGTCCTGCACCTCGACGAGAGGACGCCCCACATCCACGCCCACATAGTGCCGGTCACGGAGGCAGGCCGGCTGTCGGCGTCCCACTTCCTGGACGGGCCCAAGAAGATGCAGGCGCTGCACACGCGCCACGCCGTGTACATGAAGGAGCTGGGGCTCGAGCGCGGCAGGGAGGGGAGCCGGGCCACCCACCAGCGGGTCAAGCAGTTCTACGCCTCCGTGGAGCGTGAGCCGGAGCTGAAGATCGAGCCCGACCGCATCCCCGACCCCGGCCGGATGAAGCTGCTCACGGCCGAGGACGCCCGGGCATACAAGCTGGAAGTTCTCGCGCACGTCTTGGAACAGATTAAGGAGCCCGTCCGCATCCTTCAGGATCAGGCGCAGCTCACCCGTGACGAGCACACCCACCGGGTCGAGGCCGAGAAGCGGGCGGCGGAGGCAGAGCGGCAGGCTGCCGAACGTATCGCGGAGGCCGAGCGCGAGGCGGAGGGGCGGCTCGCCGCCGTCCGGCGCGAGGAGGCCGAGCGGTTCGAGAACCTGCGCCGGTCGGCCCTCCAGCTCCTCGAGGAGAACCGGGAGCTACACCGCGGGAAGGAGGCGCTGCGCCAGGAGCGTGACAAACTCCAGGAATCGCTGAGGGAGATGACGCGCGAGAAGTTGGACTTTCAGATGCAGGCGCGCCAATACCACGACCGCCTCTCGGACATCTCGATGCCGGAGGTCATGGGGCGCCTTGGCCACGACGGGGAGCGCCACGGCGAGGCCCTCGTCTACCGCGCCGACGGGGTGAGGTAGCCATGATCATCCAGCAGCAGAAGGCGTACCTCGCCAACCGCGAGCAGTGCGCGCTGGACTTCTTCGGGCGGCGGCGCGAGGAGCGCGAGCTGACCCGCTCGCTCGTGCACGAGCGGGGCGATGACCCGTGGGTGGGGCCGCGGGGCAGGGCAGAGGACCGCGACCGCGGCTCACGCGGTCGCGGCTCTGGCGACCGGGGAGGCGGGAGGGGCGGCTTCGGCGGATGGTAGGAAAGGAGAGGGGGCAGCCCCTACTCGGCGGCGGTGAGCCGCCTGGAGGCGGGTAAGGTGTGCGGGGCGGGCCGCTCTTACCTCCCATTCACGCGGGCCGCGGCCGCCCGTGCTCATTGGCAGCCTTGCATTTTGAACGAGGCGATCCGCGTGTGCCAGTTGAAGAGCCCGTCCGCCGTCTGGTAGTGCGTCGTGTACCACATCGTGCAGTCGTCCGACGGGTCGAGGCTCATGCTGCTGTAATCACCCCACCAAGAGTTCCCCGTCTGCGAACCCGTCCCGGCCTGAATGACCGTCTCGGCCCCGAGCGTGCCGGGCGCGTCCGACGGCGCGCGCGCCGCGAAGCGTATGCCCGGCCTGACGCTCCTGCTCGAAATGCTGTAGCCGACGGCGATGTTGCCGACCTTGTCCATCGCCATGCTGCCCATCCAACGGTAGCTCGAATCCGGCGCGTAAGTGCCCTGCTGGTGTACTACGGGCGTGCCGCCCGGGTTCCGGATCTCGTACCAGCGGATGCCGGTGTTGCCGCCGGCCTTGACCGTGTGGTTGACGGTCAGCGATTGGTGCGTCCCGAAGTTGCGGTAGGCCAGACGGTACATCAGGCGGTCGCCGAGCGTGGCGAGCGCCTGCGACGTGCCGGGCTGCGGGACACAGGCGACGCACGGGCGCGAGAAGGAGGCGACGGGGATGCCGATGGGGCCCGTGAGCGTCGTCGAGGCGGGCTGCGACCAGTTGACCGCGAACTTCCAGAGGCGCAGTTGACCGCCGCCCAGGTTGAGGAAGAAGTTGGGAGTGCCCGCGGGCGGGAGGGTCGCGCCTTCGAGGTCGGCGGGCAGGAGCGCTGCGTAGGAAGAGCTCAGCTGGAAGCACTGCTCGGCGGCGGGCAGCCCCGCGAGCATCTGCGCGCGGTCGTAGGCACACACCTTCGAGCCGAGCGACGTGGTGCGCGCCTCGTTGAACATATTGAACGAGACGTAGTAGGCGTCCGGCCAGACCGTCAGCTTCGGGTAGTCGTTCAGCTCGTTGTTGAACGGGCCGAAGGCGTAACGGTAGTAGGCGCCCGTCGCGTCCGAAGTCTGCGAGACGGCCACGCACTGGTAGTTGCCGCCGCCGAGCGCGAGTTGAGTCATCACCCAGCGGTGTGCCATCTGATCGTACTGCACGATGGGGTCGCCGTCGTTGCGCGTCTCGCAGGGGCCGCCGAAGCCGCTCCACAGCGTGTTGCCGGCCCCCGGCCCGTACTGGACGGCGCCGGTGACCTTGTCGAAGACGGCGAACGAGAAGTTGACCCACTGCACGTACTGGGTCAGCCCTACGTCCCCGTTCGTGTCGGCCACGGTGTTGTTGACCGTGAAGTTTCCGGAAGGGCCCGAGAACCCGTCGCCGATGCCCTCGAAGTTGAAGCCGGCCGTGACGGCGGCGCCCAACCCGGGGGAGGACTGGAGCGCGGAGTCGGCCGCCGTCCCGCCCGACTCGGCCGCGCCGCCGGGGATGCGCGCCGGCTCCTCGCGCCGGCTGGGACGCCGCGGCGTGAGGGGCGCGACTTCCCGCAGCGGGCCGGAGCGGTCGAACCGCGCTGCCATCCTGAATGCCGCGCCGGCTGTGGCGTGCGGCGCGGTCTGCGCGAGGGCGGTGGCGCACGCCGACACGACGGCGCACAGGGCGACGAACGGCACCCAGAATCTCTTCATCTCTTTTCCCCCGGCCGGAGCGCGCCTGGCGCGCGGTGGATGTGCCGCCCGCCGGCGGCCGTGACGTCCGGCGGGGCCGGGCGAGGGCGCGGCGGACAGGGAGTTCGCGACCCCTTTGACGCCAGGAAGATATTACCGGAGGGGCGGGGTGTCAACGCTGACGGGGCGTCGGGCGCGTGCCGTTGTTAGGCGCGCCTGCGAGCAAGCGGCTGGCGATCAGAACGACCAAGTCACGAGCCCATTCCCCTCAAACCTCAAGACCGATTTCGGGCCGAAGCGGAACTCGGCCTGCCCCCTCGGTCTCCCCCTGACGCGCATCAGAATCTCTCGTATGCCCCGCGCCCCTCCCGCCTGCGGGATGAGGCGCAGCTCTACGCCCGGCCCTTCCAGCACCGTCGTACCCCCGACGGCGCGCTCGCTGTAGCCCAACAGCTTGCAAAGCTCCACCAAGCTCTTCTGAGCCGGCTCGTCAACGGCGACCGTCAGGGCGACGACGTCCACGAAATAAGGCCGGGCAGGGGTGTCTTTCAACACGGCGGCGTAGCGTCGCAGAATCTGCTTGCGGCTCACCCCCCCGTTCTGGCCGTCGGGCCGGGGGTTCCATTCGGCCAGGAAGCGCGGGTAGTACTCCATTAGCCAGACGGAGAGGCGTGAATCGGGAGGGGAATCCTTCAGCCCGCCCGCATAGAACCAGGGGACCTGTATCCCCTCGTATTGCCTGGTAACGGGCTCCCGCCCTACAGAAATCTTAGCGGCCTGTTCTCTGCCGACCGCTTGCAGACCGCCGGCCTGATCGACCCCGAAGGCGATGCCGCTGTCGCCCACCCGGGGCGAGGGGCTGTCGGATACGTCGAAGAATTCGAAGTACGTGTTCGCGCCGTAGACGTACAGGCCGGTGTAGGACATGTCTTTCCGGACCGTCGTCCGGCGCTCCGTCGCGGCGAACTCCCGGCGCAGGAACGGGCTCTGCTCGATCTCCTCGTAGGTGGCGGAATCTAGGACGATATAGAAGTGGTTCAGGAATACCGGCGGGAGCCTCTTCTTCCCCTGTCCCGAGTTCACGCCGCCGAGTAGGAAGGTTAAGGCTACAAGTATTGCGCTCGCCTTCACTGTAAACTCCTTCTGTCTTCCGCCTCGCGCCGGACTCATCGGCGCCTAACGCCCGGCACCACCCCCCGCCTTGTATCAACCCTTTGTAGCCGGCGTGAGGGCGGGAGGCGCGGGGAAGGGTATTAGGGGAGGGGCGGGGTGTCAACGATTATCCAAGAGAGCATGAGCTTATCGAAGGGGCACTGGTAATTAGCGCCGGCCTCTTGCTGCCTTCTTTTCTTGCTCGATAAGCCACTCCACAACGAAGTTGACGTAATCCGGGTAATACTCAGGAGTATCAAGCTCTGCCCGGGTAATACCCACCCTTCTTAACATGGGTGTGAGTTCTTTCTGAAATAATGCGTAATGCTCCCAAATTGCCCTGCCGCCTGGTATCGTCGAGCGCCCGGAGCCGGCGTTGAGCCAGCTACGAACCTTGTCTATTGGTACTCGCGGGTCGTTATTATGAATTTGAATGTCCTGGCCTGCGATGTCGCTGAGGGACGCTCGATACCTGTACTCTTCACTGTCTAAAACCAAGGTGCGTTTATTCTTTTGTTTTCCAGCACCGTACTCAAAACAACCCCAGAACAGGCCGCACTCGAAAGGCATGTTGAACCGGGGCAGATTTGTCCTGCCGCCGACCTCGGTGCGGGAGATGTCGTGGATGCCGTACTTACACTCTTTGATGATGGAGATGAGTTTTGTTAAGCGGGTCTGGCCGGAGTCGATAGCCTCCAGGCCGCAGCGGGCTACGAAGCCGGCGTCGTGGATGGCGAAGACGATTGCGTTGAAGATGGGTTTGTAAGGCTTGTCGAAGGGGCAGTTGATAAAAACGTTGTCCTCGTATGAGGGAGCTGATTTAGCCATCACTATCTCTAATCAGAAAATTTCCCCGTCCTGGCGTCACGGTACACGACACTTTTAACGGCAGTCTTAATGCGTTCTTTCCCCAAGCGGGACATTGCTGGCGATGCTTTTATGACGCGGCCGGTCTTGCTAGACGAAACGAATTTACCGGTATCGGAGTCACGCCTCACGTATCTCTTATCGGAGGCTTTCTGCGTTACAGCACCACCCTTTTTAAGAACCCTTTCTAGATTCTGTGTAAGTGGCGATAATCAACCGTTTCGTCTCGAAAGGAGACCTGATTATGCCACCGATCCGACCCGAACTGCTCGACGAGTTGCTCAAGGATTATAAGAAGCCGGATG
>Ga0196978_1000021_pt1 | contig 90837 bp, 124 predicted proteins | sample S3v_2013CmetaG_FD_155491 | JGI IMG/M metagenome (GOLD analysis project Ga0196978, IMG submission 155491) | Soil microbial communities from Anza Borrego desert, Southern California, United States - S3+v_20-13C | ecosystem: Environmental > Terrestrial > Soil > Desert | place: USA: California... | reverse complement strand
GTGATGGCAAACACCTCTCATCCCTCTTTTGCCCAGCCACTGCCTGTTTCCGACGACTACGACCCGCCGCCGCATCGACAGCCCGGGCTCGATCGTCCGCCGCTTCACCGAACGCTGCTCCCCGAGCATGAGCTGCGCGGCGGAGCAGCGCCGACCGGTGGCGTTCCGCCCGAGGTAGTGCAGCCGGCCGTGCCGACGCCTGCGAACGCAGGACAGCCTACTGCCGTGCCGGCGCCGCTGCTCGGGCAGGACCCCATCGCCGCAGAGATGCAGCGTCAGCAGGCGAGGCAGCAGCTGCCGGCGCCCGAGCGCGGCGGCGCGCCCGACTGGGTTCGCATGCCGGCGGGGCTCAAGATTCCGCGCGGTGCTCGGGTCGTGTTCATGAAGTTCAAAGCCGAGTGGACGGCGGCGCCCGAGCTCGGCGAGCGGCAGATCATCTGCTGGCCGATCAGCGTCGGCGACAAGAAACTCGCGCTCGGCCGCGCCATCGGCGACGGCAGTCGCGTGCTGGAAGAGCTCACAAAGTCGATGATTCGTGCGATCGACGGGCAGCTCGTGTCGTGGGATGGCGCTTCGACCGCGGGCAACGTCGACCTGTTCTGGCAACAAGTCGGCGAGAAGATCCGCGTGATGCTCGTGCAGATATACCTGCAGCTGCACACGCTCAACGACGCGGAGACCGTCGATTTTTTCTCCAATTGCGTCGCTGTCAGGACCGCCGGATAGACCACGACCGCGACGGTTGGCGGCTCGACCCGCTGGTCGTGCGCGAGCGGCTACGCAAACTCACCGGCTTTCACTACGACGCGCGCGACGCGAGCGTGCTCGTCGCGCAGTGCGGTCGCGTCAACGCGGCTGAGCTCGACCTCATCATCGACCGTGGGCTAGTTCGGCTCGCGCGCTACCTGCGGCAGCCGATCGGTGAGCTCGAGCAGCTGCCGCTGTGGCGTTACACGCGGTTCGTCGAGCTCATGGTCGAGCTCATCGAGGCCGAGAACGGGAAGCGCTCGAACGACGTGCTCGCGCTGCCGCTGCCCGACGACGAGGGCTAGGCTCTGCTCATGGCCGAAGAACGAGAAGTAAAAGCCAAGCTCACGCTCGACGACGGCGCGACGGCGACGATGGAGCGCATCAAGGGCGGCTTCACGCAGCTCGAAGGGACGCGGCAAGCGGCGCAGCGCGGGCTCGGCTTCATGTCGAATTCGCTTTCGACGCTCGCCGGCGTTCACTTCCCGTCTGCGATTCGCGGGGCTACCAACTTCGCGAGCTCGTTCATCACCGCCGCGTCGGGCGGGCAGGAGTTCGACGCGAGCATCGCGTCGATGATCTCGACGGTGCAGCAGATACCGTTCGAGGAAGCGATGGATCGAGCGGGCCGCTACGCCGACGAGCTCGATCGCTTGTCGGTGCGGCACGGTGTTGCGACCGACCAGATCGAAGGTGCGTTCGGTCGCCTGCTTGCGATTCAGGATGCGACCGCAGAAGGCGTGTTCGACGCGCGCATGCAGATCGATCAGCTGACGGCCATCTCCGGCAAGATGAAGCTGCCGCTCGAGGCGGTGTCGCAGGAGTTCGGCTTCATGAGCGAGGGCGTGCTCAAGACTCGCGGTCGCCTGTTCCAGCTGCTGCAGTCGACGGGCGTGTTCGGCGCCGACACGAAGAACATCGCGAAGGGCTGGGCCGAGCTCACCGACGAGAAGCGCCTCGCAATCCTCACCGACGGCCTGACGCGCGCGACGACGCAGCTCGGCAAGGCGCCGCCGACGTTCAATCAGCTGCGGCAGTCGCTCGCGAACATCGTCGACATCAGCAAAGAGAAGCTTGGCGAGCCGTTCATCGAGGCGCTGATGCCGCAGCTGCAGCGCCTCGTCACGTTCCTCGGTGACAACGAGATGGCGATCGAGCAATTCGCGAAAACGATGGCCGTCGACGTCGGCAGGTGGGTCGAGCAAGCCGCCGACGAGATCGAAAACGGGTTCAAGTTCCTGCGCGACCACGGTGCTGAGTTGCGCGAGGACATCGTCGCCGCGTTCGAGACGGGCCGCGAAGTCATTCAGTTCGCGCTCGCGCACAAAGAAGAGCTCGCGCTCGCGTTCGGTGCCAACGCGGTCGCGCGCAGCGGGCTCGGCCAAGCCGCGGGCAGCGTGGTCGGCGCGGTCGCGCGCGCGGGCGCCGGCGGTACCGCGGTCGGCGCCGCGCAGCTCGCTGGGTTCGCCGGCGGCGCCGCCGCGCTCGGCGCGTTTGGGCTCGCGCTCGGCGGCGCGACGGCGGCGGTGCTGGCGTTCAAAGACGCGAGCGCGTCGCGCACGTTCGATAGCGAACGCGAGCTCGACCTCGAGGCGAAGCGAGCCGCGCTCGCGAAGATCGGAACGGAGGGGCCGCAGTTCGGCGACCGCACGACGGGCGCGCAGCAGATCGAGTTCATCGAGCGGATGGAACGCGAGGCCACGATGCTCGCAGCGAAGGAAGGCGAGAGCGTCGAGAACATCGCCGCTCTCGCGCGCTCACTGCGCGAGCAGCAGAGCGTCGCCAACGAGCTCAGCGCGGTAGCTGCAGAGACGGCAGAGCGGCTGCGCTCGAGCAGCCTGAGCATGGCCGAGCAGGACATCGCAGCGGCGATGGCTGCGGGCACTTCGCTCGGCACGATGTTTCAGCAAGCAGCGGCGTCGAACAACGTCGGACTGCAGCGCTATATGGCGTCGCTGTTTGTCGGGTCGAAGCAGTTGCAGGACGCATTCTTGGTGTCGGGCGTGATGACGGCCGACGCGTTCACCGCGCTCGCCGAGCTCGTCGGCGACAAGGCGGGGGACTTCGCCGACAAGTTGCGGCAGAAGGCGGGAATCACGGCAGGGAAAGCAGCGCCGGACAAACCGCTCGTGCAGTTCAACGGCGGGCAGACGTTCAAGGTTCAGCAGGACTTTCGCGACGAGGACCCCGATCGCATCGCGTTGCTGTTCCAGCGTGGGATTCTGTCGTCCGCCGAGCGTCGGCTGCAGGCTTCGACGTCGTCACCGTTCGGCTTCTGAGCTAGTCCTAGCGCGATGACGATGCCCATCCTCCCCGGTCTCGCCGGCACCGCCGTTCCCGCCGGGTCTCTGACCGACGTACTCGACGCGCTCGCCCCCGACCAGATCGCCGAGCTCGTCGCTGAGGCCGCGGGTTCCTCTGACCCCGACGCTGACCCCGTCGAGGGCGGCGAGGACGACACCGACGGCGAGGCCGAGGAGGAGGGCGAGCTCAGCGACGAAGAAGTCGAGGCGCGCGCGACTGAGCTCGGCGACGCGGGCGAGCTCGAGGCGATCACGACGTGGAGCGAGCGCGCCATCGAATCGCTCAACGCCGCGCGCGAGCAGCTCGCTGAGATGCACACAACGGCCGAGGCAGAAGCCGAGCGTGGCGCTGACCCCGACGCCATCGAGGCGCTGCTCGACCGCGCCGACGAGCTGGTCGAGCAGGCCGTCGAAGCCGACGACGAGGCGGCTGCAGCGGCGAAGAGCGAGGACGCGAAGGCGTGCGCCGAGGCCGCACTCCGCGTGCACCGCTTCGCGCGGGCGATGCGCGCTCTTATCCAAGAGGCGCAGCCGTACACCGAGACGACGACGACCGACGAAGCGACCGCCGCCGACGAGCCGGCGGTGAAGCTCTGGGCAGAGCGCACGAAGCTCGATGCCGGGTTCTGATCCTCGGGTTTGGAATCGCGCGGTTCCATACGGGGCGCGCTAGCCTGAGCGCGTGGCCGCGTCGACGCTGACGATCGAAGAGCTCACGGGCAAGAAACGTCGGCTCGTGCTCAAGGGCTCTGGCCTGCCGCGGCAGGGTGCGGGTTGGGCGTCACGCACGGTCGTTGCGACGCGCTGGAACCCGGGCAACCCCGACGCCACGCAGCACGTGCTGTCGCCGCAGGAGATGCCGAGCGATTGGCAGGGCGAATGGAACACGAATCGTCTCGTCGTTGCGCCGTGCGAGTTCATCGACTCCGGCGGTCTGCACGAGGTTGCGCTCGCGTATCAGCTCGCCGAGGCGCTTGATTCCATCCGACTCGGCGGGCAGCTCCTGCGCGTGACGTGGATCAACACCGCGACGCGGTTCAGCAGTGCCGGTCGCATCTCCTCGCGCGATGAGCTGCGGATCACGCGCGTCGGCAGGATCACAGAGTTCGAGCCGCGTTACCGCACGCTCGACGACGTGCAGTGGTCGGTGACGTTCGAGTGGTCGGGCCGCGGGCTCGCGCTCGCGCCGACGTTGGAGTTCCGCGGCGAAGACCTCATCGCCGCGGCGCGCACCGCGATGGCCGCGCTCGACGGCGCGGTGCGCGCGGTGTTCGTCGAGGAATTCCTAAAGCGCCGGACGGTCGACAGCATCTCGACGTTTTCGCTCGGCTCGCTTGAGTCGATGGCAACTGCGCCGCTCGCGATCGTCGAGTCGTTCGGCCGCTCTGCGCAGCAGGTGACGAATCGGCTGAAGCACGTTGGCGACCTCGTGCTGCAGGTGCGCGACCTGCCCGCGGCGATCGCCGGGCACGTGCTCGACGTCGCGACGAACGCGGTGTCGGTGGCGAACCAATTCGTCGATGAGGCCGGACGCCGCGGACCCGAGCAGATGGCGAACACGAGCCGCGTGGCCGTGCTCGCGCGCACGGCGGCGTACTACGGGCGTGCGCAGACACAGGCTGAGCTCGTGTCGGCGTCGTCGCTCGCGCTTGCCAGGCAGGCACGGCAGCGCCGCGTTGCGGGGGCTACGCCGACGGGCAACGAGGCAGGGCCGAACGACGTGCTCGCGATCATCGTGCCGCGCGAGGGTGAGACGCTGCTGCAGATCGCGATGCGGTACTACGGCACCGATCTGTCGGCCGAGCTCGCGCGCGCGAACGGGCTGCCGGCGTACACGGTGTTGCCGCCCGAGCGGACCCCGATCATCGTGCCGGTGCGCACGGTGCTCGAGCAGCGCACGGCGGCGACGGCGTAACCCTCATGGCAGACGTTCCCTCCGGCTACTACCCATCGGCGCGCGTGCGGCTCATCGTGCGGCTCGAAGAGTTCGGCAGCGCCGCGGCGCCCGAACCGCCGCCGCGTCCGGCGACAGCTCGCGGCGGAAAGAAGAGCCTGTCGAAAGAGCGCCTGCGCGTGGTCGAAACGGAGGGCAGGCTGCTCCTGCTCGGGCCCGGCGACGATCCGACGTCGCTCGGTTCGCCGCAGGCGCAGCAGGGTTCGGTCGATGGCCTGACGCACGTGCTCGACGGCATCGTGCCGAGCTCGGCCGACCTTGGGCTCAACGGACTGCGCACGGCGGACACGCTCAAGCTCGAGCTCGACTACGCCGATCTACCGCTCGACCCGCGCACGGTGCGCGCGTGCGCGGTGCAATTCTTCCTCGGCTGCGTGTCGGCCGAGGACTATCAGCGCGGCGTGTCCGGCGAGGTGCGATCGGTGTCGCCGAGCTCCGGCGGCGTGCTCGTTGCGCGCAACGTCGTGCCGGACGAGTACACCGACGAGCGAGGACGCCCGCGTACCAACCTCAGGTTCGAGGGCTGGGTCGACGAGTGGGAAGTGCAGTGGCCTGAGAACGGCGAGCCGACGGTGTCGCTCGAGTGCACCGACAACACGCGATTGCTCATCGACCAGGAAGCGCCGGCGGGGCTCACGGTTCCCGTCGATCAGCCACTGCACCGCGCGTTCGCCGAGTACCTCTCCAATTTCCCGCAGTTCCGCGGGCTGTCGGTCGAGTACAGGCCTGCGGGCGTCGAACCGCCGGTGCTCAAGCAGGCGCTGCAGAGCACCAAGTTTCAGCCGAAGCTCGGGCCTTCGCCGAGTGGCGGCGCCGGCGGCGGCAAGCTCAAGGTGTGGGACTACTTCACCGACGTGGCTGGATCGGTTGGTCACGTCGTGCGCCTCGTCGGTTCGACGATCGTCGTGCAGCGCCCGCGCACGCTGCTCGACGATCGGCTGCCGACGCGCGACGACGATCCGTTCGACGGGCGCGTGCTGCCGGGCGGTGTCGAGGTGGTGCGCCGCCTGATGCTGTACGGTCGCAACGTGCTGCAGATGAGCTTGGGTCGGAAGTACGCCGGCGGACAGAGCGTGAACATCGAGGTGCGTTGCTACGACACCGCGCGAAAGAAGACGTTGATCGCGCGCTACCCGCAGAAGGGCGAGCGCGTGCGCAAGCTGCAGCCGGGTGACGCAGCGGAGGAGAAGTGGCGCGTCATCACGGTACACGGCGTGCGCGACGAGGCTGTGCTGCGGCTCGTCGCGCAAAGCGCTTACGAGCAGTGGAACCGAAACGAGATCACCGGTCGCGTCGTGACGAGAGACCTCGGCTCGTTCGGCGGCAGCAACCTCGACCCCGACCTGCTCGACGCGCTGCCGGGCGACCCGGTCGAGATCCGCGTGCTGCGTGACACCGAGTTCGGCAACACGACGCAGGAGACGGAGCTTGCCATCGCGACACGCGCCGCCGACTTGATGCGCGCGCTCGGCTACTCGCAGCGCTTCGCGATGAGCTATCAGTCGGTCGCAAGCAGCGTCGCGCTGCCGCACGTGTTCCGTCTGCGCACGCTGCGCATCGGGTGGAGCTCGAGCGATGGCATCGACCTCGACCTCGAGGTCGCCAACTACATCGCGGCGCGCAGCGATCGACAGCTGCCCGAAGGCGAGGAAGTCACGAGCTCGGGCGGTGCAGCGTCGCGCTCGACGGTCGCCGACGAGGTGCGCCGGTGAGCGTCACGCGAACGCGGCGTCGTTCGTTCGGCGGCATGCGCGCGTTCGATGCATCGAGCGCGGCCGAAGCGTTCTCCGGGCCCGGGCGCGACACGCGCACGTGGTGCTCGTACGGCATCGTTGCGGGCGACGGCGATCCGCCGGTCGAGTTCAACGAGGACGAGGGGCAGGTTTACGTTCGCGTTCGGCTCGAGCCGAGCAAGGTGCCCGTGTTCGCGCGCATCGCCGCGTCGATCGCGGGAGCCGGCGAGGGCGAGTACAACCCGTTCGTCGACGGCGACGAGGTCGTGCTGCTCTTGCCGAGCGGGCGCGAGGACAGCGGCGCCGTCATCGTCGGCCGGCTCAACAACGCGCTCGACCGGCTGCCGATGGAGAGCGTCGCGGGGCAGGACCCGAAGACGAACAGCTTCGCGTTCCGCAGGCAGCGGACCCCTTTCGTGCAGGAGCTCGCCGGCCCGGTCGTGTTCCGGAGCGCGGCGAGCGGCGCGCTGTTCATGCTCGCCGACGACGGCAGCGTGACGATCAAAGACGGCGAGAACGCGGCGCTGCAGATGAGCCCGGACGCATTCAGCGTGCAGGGGCCGAGCACGCCGGAGTCACCGCCGCGGTACCTGCTGCAGATCAACTACACCGAGAGCCGCGGCGTGCTGCAGATCGACGACGCGCAGATCCTGCTCAACGGCTCAGGCGCACCGTCGTTCGCCGGCGAGCTGTACGTGGCGGTGCCCGGCGCGGTGACCATCGCGATCGGCAACAACGTGCCGGTCGAGCACGTCGCGACGACGGAGTTTGTCGTCGGCGCGCTCACCAACATCCTCACGCAGATCGGCGTCGCTGCCGCCGCGCTTCCGGTTACCGCCGCGCACATCGGTACGGGCATCGCTGCGTGGCTCGCGACGGTCGCAAGTGGCGGCACGGTGTCGACCACGCTCACGCCGTTGGCCGCGACGTCGCTCGCTGCGGGGCTTCCGCTCGCTGCGCGGCTGCCGAAGCCGCCGCCATCGCCGACGGGCGTGCAGCTCACGCCGGGGCTCGGCGCGGTGCACTTCAAGACCGGCTAAGCTCGGGGCATGGGCACCGCGCCGCCGATCGATTACCCCGCGCCAGAGGCGCAGGGCGAAGCCGCGCTCGAGGCGTCGTTCGAGCCGAGCCCTTCGGGGCCGTTGCTTTGCGGGTTCGGCGTTCCGTTCTTCGCGCTGTCGCTGCGTCTGCCCTCATTCCAGTTCCCGCCGGCGGGCTTCCCGCCGCAGCTCTCGCTCGGCCTCGCGCTGCGCTGCGACCTGTCGCAACCGTTCGCCGCGAGCGCGTCGTTCGGCGGCGGGCGCGTCTCGAACGTCGACCCCGTCGACCCGTTCGACTCCGACTGAGCTACCCTCGCATGCGTGGCTCAGCCCATGCAGTTGCGGATCGATCAGGCAGGCCTGGCCGCAGGCACGCCCGGTCGATCACGCACCGACGGTTTGGCGACGGGCGCGCTCGTCACCCTGAGGAACACGGGCAGCGGCAGCACGACGCTCTTTCGCCTGCTGTGGGTTCCGCCCGGCGACACAACGGCCGTGGTGTCGCTCGTCGCGACGGGCGACCCGAAGGTGTGGACGTTCTCACCGACCGCTGCGCGTTACGGCTCGTACCTCATCGAGCTCATCGAGGATGAAGGGCGCTCGACGGAGCGGCGTGAGCAGCGCGTGTTCGTCGTGCGAACGCCGAACGGGCTCATCATCCCCGCGCTCAACGAGCTCGCCGACCCGCTCGCGTCGCTGCTCAATCAGAACGTCGCCGACTCGATCAACAACGCGACCGACTTCGTTGACGCGAACCTGAACGCAGTCGCGTATGCAGGTTGGTGGCGAGCGTGGGCCGAGATGGCGAACAACGTCGGCAGCTCGATCGGTCGGTTCGGCGTCGAAGCCGACACGGTCGCGTTTTATCCGCTCGATCGTTCGCTCGTCGACCTCGGTCCGAACGCGTATCACGCCGTTGCGACCGTGGGCATGGCGCGGTATTCGCCGATGGCGCCCGGCCTGTGGGGGCTGGACCGTATTCGTGCGAGCGGCGGAATCGACGTGGTGCGTACAACGGTCGGCGCGACGCCCGCACTGGTCATGCCTGGGGAATTGACGGTCGAATTCCTCTATCATCGATACGACAACGCTTCGTTAACTTCGCCGAGGATTCTTTACTTCGGTACGAATGTCACGGGTGCGGCGGCAAACAATATACAGTGGGAACTGCAGTTCCATTTAACTACGAACGACTTCGTTTGGAAACAGCAGAACGGAACCACTGTAGATGTCACGTATACGGTCAACGGGTTTTTGCCCGGTTGGGGCGTGACGCACGTGGCAGCCACACGCACGGCCGGGCAGGTAGTTCAGCTTTATCTAGACGGTTTGCCGTGCGGAGCACCATCTGCACCGTTAGCCGCACCGACCGGCGGCGCTAACGGTTGGCTAAATTTCATCAGCAATCAAGTCCCGATAAGTATGATTAGTCAGGTTCGCATTTCGAACACGGCGCACAGCGCCGCCAAGATCCTCGCCGATCGCAACGCGACGCTCGGCCGACTCTTCGGCAGGGTAGGCTAACAGCATGTCGCTGCAGACCCTGGTCAACCTGCAAACGCGCGCCGCGCAGATTCGCGACGCGACGACCAACGCGTCGAACACCGCGACGCTCGTCGGATCTCTGTTCCTCGACATCGCCGACTCGCTTCTACACCGCACGGTGAGCGCGTCGGGTCGCGTGCTCGGGCGTTTCAGCTCGGGCGCGGGCGTGGTCGAGGAAGGTAACTCGGCGACGGTCACGGCGTTTTTGTCGGTGTTCACCGACCTGCTGCAGGGCGTCGTGCCGGCGAGCGGTGGCGGCACTTCCAATTTCCTGCGTGCTGACGGCGCGTGGGCAGAGCCGCCGAGCGGCGGGGGCGGGGGCGGGCCGGCGCTGGACAACGACACGCCGAACGCGGTGGCCACGTCCGGCTCGGCCGGTGTCGACGTCACGGCTGCGCGCGGCGACCACGTGCACGCGCACGGCGACCTGCCGGGCGGTTCGTTGCACGCGGTGGTCGTAGCTGGCGGCGACGCCGGCTTCATGACGGGCACGGACAAAAACAAGCTGAACGGCGTAGCTGCGAACGCGAGCGCGAACGCGCAGAGCGGAACGCCCGCGGCGATCGTGAGCTCGGGCGCGACCGTCGGCGTTGCGACGACGGCAGCGCCGAGCGACCACACGCACGACCACGGCAACCTCGGCGGCGGCTCGCAGCACTTGGCTGCGACGACCTCGACCGCGGGGTTCATGTCGGCCGCGGACAAAACGAAGCTCGACGGCGTCGCCGCGAACGCGGCCGCGGTGTCGAACGTCAACCCGGTGGCGCCGGCAGAGACGGCTGCGCCGGGCGTTTCGTCGACCGCGTCGCGCGCCGACCACGTGCATCCGATGCCGACGCGGCTTGCCGCGCGCGGGCAGGAGAACGTCGAAGTCGATCTGTGGCCGCCGGTGCAGGTGCGGCAGAGCGTCGTCAACGGCGGCACGCTCACGGCCGACTACTCGCTCTCGGTCGTCGGCAAACGGTACACGGTCACGGCCGACGTTTGGGTCGATGATGGTGCAGGCGCGTGCTTGTTCATCAAGGCGGTGACGGTGCGCGCGCACAACATCTCGGGCACGCCGATCATCGTGTTGAGCTCGACCGTCGATGAATTCGGCGCAGGCTTCTCAGTCGTGCCGTCTGTATCGGGCACCGATGTGCGGTTCACGATCACCAATTCGAGCGGTTCGACGGCACTGATTAACGGTGTCGTCGGCGCGATCGTGTTGGACAAGCCGTGATGTTCGAGAGCACGCGACTCGTCGCGCTCGTGGATCCTGCCGAGCGATTCCTGCGCGAAGAGCGCGCGCGGCGCTTCGCGCGTGAGCAGCGATTCGTTGAAGCGCTCGCCGAGCTCGAGCGAATCGAGCACATACGGCGCGAAGCGTGGGGGCCGCCGCCGTTCGGTCCGTGGTCGACTCGCATGTGGGCGCGCCGACGCCCGCCGTCCGGACCGGCAACGCCGCTGACCATCTTCGTGAGCGGCACCGTGAACCTCTGGCTGCGCGCTGACCTCGGGGTCACGCACGCGGGCGGGTTCGTCTCGCAGTGGGTCGGGCAGGAGCCCGGTGCGAACGTGTTCTCACAGAGCGGGCCGAGCTCGCAGCCTGCTTACGATGCGACGGGCGGCGCGGGCGGTAAGCCTTCGATCAACTTCGACGGCAGCGACGATCTGATGACTACGCCGGGTACGACGCTCGCTTTCCCCATCACGAGCAGCGCGCCGCGGTTCTACTGCGGGGTGATGGCGCGTGCCTCGCACGTCGCCGGCCGTGTCTTTTGGGGCGGTAACACGAGCACGCGGCATTCGCTCAACACGGGCACGGCAGCGAACACCGTGAGATTCGCGAACCTCGTCGGCACCGAGTCGCTGATGACTCCCGGCGTCTTCTATGAGTACGAGATATTTGCCTCGAACAACGCGGCGAGCGATTACATCAAAGTCGGCGCGAGCGTCCTCTCAGGAATCGCGATCAATTCGGCTGCCATCACTGCCGGTGCGCTCGCGCTCGGTGCTCTCAACACCGCGGCTTCGTTCGGTACGCCGCGCATCTGTGAGAAGGTCGTCCTTTCGTACAACCCCGTGACGGAGATTACTGCATATAGGGCTTACACTGCGGCGCATTTTGGCGTTTCCTAAGCTCTGAAAGGTAGGTCAGTCATGGGAGTCTATAGGTGGTTTCGCAGCGCGAATCAGGCGCAGGTCGAGCGATGCTTCTCGCTCATCAACAAGGGGTTCGGCATGTTCCAGCCGGGCGTTGACCTGTTCACGGCGGTGAGGTTCCGCATGGACGAGGAAGGCGAGCCGACGACGCCGGCGCTGTACGGTACCCCGGTCGGGGCAGGCGGCATCGCCGGCAACAACCGCGGGGCCGCGCTGGTCGAGCAGGTCCGGGCGAGCGTCATCTCGGGCGACAACTCGACGCTGACCGTCGCCGAGCAGGGCGAGCTCCTGCTGTTCTTCCAGGCCGACGCCGACATCGACGACGCGTGGTTCTACGACCTCGCGTCCCCGGATTACGGCCTGCCGTGAGCTCTGCCGGCGGGGGCGGTCGCGCGCGTGTTAAGTAACCGCCGTGACCGCCTCCCGCCGGATCCACTTTTCGACACGCGAGCAGCTGCTCAGCCCGGACTTCAACCGCTTGCAGACGCTGCTCGCGGGCGACCGCGACAGCCTGCTGCGAGCGCTGTACAACGATCAGCGATGGGGCTTTCACCGCGCCCCCGGGTTCTCGTCGATCCGCGGCGCTGTCGAAACGCCCATCGCGGCGGACGTGTTCGCTGGGCTGATGGTGCGACCCGACAATGCGACGAGCCTCACGATCGACCCGGGCGTCGTCGCGTTCTGGCGCGGTACTGGCGCGGGCCCGCTCGGCGCTGAGGATTCCCCGTATGCGCTCTGCGTGTCGCCGGGGCTGCCGACGCTCGGCGTGCTCACGTTCACCGCGAACGCGGGCGGTGGCACGCGGCTCGACGTCATCGAGTGCCGGCCGCTCGACACGGTAACGGAGAGCGGCAACCGCAACATCTTCGACACCTCGACCGGGCTCTTCGCGCCGGCACTCGTGGACAAGGTGAAGTCCACGACGCTTGAATTTCGCATCCGCGTCGGCACGTCGGGCGGTGGTTTCCCCGGTGTCGTGTCGGGCTGGCTGCCGCTCGCGGTGTGCTGCGTGCAGGTCGGCGCTTCCAACTTCTCGCAGTGCGACTTCTGGGATGTGCGTCCGCTGGTCGACGAACGGATGCCGCGCACCGACCCATTCACGACCGAGGATTTCCTCGACCAGGAAGCTCGGATCGATCGCTGCGAATACTCGGTGATGGAAGGCACCGGCGCGAACCGCTTTCTGCAGGGCTACAGCGATGCGACTTTCAACGGCTACTTCGCCGGCGGCGACTTGCTGCGTTCAAGCGCGAGCTCGCTCGCGGCGTTCGGATCGTCGGCGGGGCCCGACGGCGGCGAGTCTCTGCTGCACGTCAACTCCGTGCAGAATCAAGCCGACGGCTTCACTTTCCCGGGTGCGAAGTCCGTCTATTACATCGCGGCGCTGTTCCCGCACGGGCTGCCTCGCTGGGTTCGATACGGGCAGGTCGTCAACCCCGCGTTCGGCGTGCGCACACCGCGCGGGCCGCGTGGGATCCTGACGGTCACGCGGCAAACGCCGTTCGCCGGCGGCTACTACGACGGCGTGCCGGCACCTGCGATGTGCGGGTTTACCGGTGGGCATCGCGGCGTCGCGCTCGGAATCCAAAGCATCGAGACGGCGGCGTTCCGACCGGGTATTGCGAATGGTCGCTGGCACTACAACGGGCACCAAGTACCAAGCGATCTGAACCTCGCGCCGTCGGCGCAAACGACGGCTTCGCTCACGTTCACGCTGCCCGACGGCGTCATCGTTCCGGTCGCCGCGAGCGAGATCATCGTGAGCATCTCAGCTCTCACCGTAACTGCTGCTTCCGATCAGCCGATGGCAATCTCGGCGCATCTCATGGACGCGGCGTCATCGACGATCACGGTGGCCGCGCTGATGCAGACATCGCATTGGGTTTACTCGTCGGGCAACTCCGTGCAGACACCGATGTTCGTCGTGCCGTTACGCTCACGCAACGGTCATCTCGCGAACAGCCGCTCGTCGATCCGTCTGCAGGCTCTGTTCAACAGCGCGACGGGGCTCGGCACTTCGTTCATGTCCGTTCACGGATGGAAGCTCGGATGATCGCAACCTACGTCGAAGACAAACTCACGCCGGTGCCCGTCGACGACATGTTGCGGATCGTCGGCGACGTGCTGCCGGCCTACATCCCGGGCGCGCGCGACAAGGTGCGTGCGCTCGTGCTCGCGAAGATGGCGCTGGAAACAGCTCGCTTCGTGAAGGTGCACCGCTTCAACCTCGGAAACCAGAAGTGCACGCCGACGATGGGCGGTCAGTTCACGTGTTTCACGTGCGACGAGATCATCCAAGGCAAGCGCATCGTGTTCAGACCCGACACGCCGCACAACCCGAAAGACCCGCTCGGCCTCCCCGATGCTCGGTTCCCGCCGCCGACGGTTCCGCCCGGCAATCCGCAGTCGAGGTTTCGCGCGTTCGCTAACGCGTACGACGGCGTTTATCAATACTTCGATCTGCTCAGCAACTTGAAGCGCTATCGCGCGAGCTGGATAGCGCTCGCGAGCGGCGACGCTGCCGTGTTCATCGGAGCGCTCGCGAGCGCGGGCTACTTCACGGCGGATCGCAACAAGTACCTCAAAGCGGTCGTGTCGCTGCAGGCCGAATTCGAGCGCCGCATCGCAGGCGCGACGCCGGTGCAGCAGCTGCGCGACCCCGAGCTCGAGCGCCTGTTCGAGCGCGCGCTCGCCGCGCAGTTCTCGCTCGACGAGCTGTTGCGCGAGACTCCGCCGAGCGACGATCCCGGGGGCCTCGTCGCGTGACGATGGGCGGCGCTGGCGTCGGGCCGTTTGGCTCGATGCCTGCGGGCTCGGCGTTCGGCGTGTTCGCCGAGACGTTCCTCATCCGCGCGCTCGCTGTGCGCGAGAACGTCGTGCGGCTCGAGTTTTCCGCGCCGGTCTACATGTCGAACGTACTCGACCCAGGTGATGCGTCGTGGCGCGGGCGGTACGCGCTCTCACCGGTGGCGGGCAGCGTTGACGCGCGGGGTGAGCCGGCGCGAGCGGTGGCGGCGGCGCGCGCCGTGGTCGCCGACGACAGCGATGGCCGACTCGTCGACGTGTACCTCGACCGCTCGCTCAGCAGCTACCCGTCGCGTTACGTGGTGTCGGCGACGGGGCTCGTTGACCTCGAATCGGGCGACCCGATCCCGCTCATGGTGCGCGAGTTCGACGGCGTGCGGGCGCCGCGGCAGGCGCCGCTGCCCGAGCTCGCTGTGCTCTCGCGTGACGTCGCCAACCCGCAGCAGCGTACCGACGTGCCGGGCGCCGTGGTGCTCGGCTCTTACGTGGTGGACGAGGGCGGCGACCTCGCGTTCGACCAGGGCCTCGCGAGCTACGAGAAGCGCGTGCTGCGCCGGCTGTCGACGCCGCGCGGGCGGTACGCGCATCTGCCTGGTTACGGCGTGCTTCTGGTCGAGTCGGTGAAAGGCCTCGCGCGCGAGAGCGAGCTCGCGCGGCTCGCGAGCGACGCCGAGCAACAGGTGCGGCTCGAGCCCGACACGCTGCGCGCCACGGTCACGGCCGAGCGCCGCGGCGAGATGATCGTGTTTGTCGTGCGCGCAACGACGTCCGGGGGCCGTGACGTGGCTCTCGCCGCGCCTTCCCCGCCGGCGCGCTGAGCTACGCTGCCGGGCATGGAGATCCTCTCCAGGCTCGCGCTGTACGAGATCGGCAGGCAGTACGTGCTCGCTCGAGCGCGGCGCATCGATCCCGCGAAGGTCGACGTCGAGGGCAGCGACATCAACCTGTTCATCGGATCGCAGAGTTTCGTTGCTGCCGCGGTGTCGCGGCAGCTCGCCGATCGCATGGCGGCGCAGTTCCTGGACGGCTGCGAGAGCGACGACGACCTCGACCGCTGGGCGTTCGATCGGTTCGGCGGCGAGCTGCCGCGCAAGGGCGCGTCACCAGCGCTCGTGCCGGTCGTGTTCACGCGGCGCTCGAACGCGGCAGGCGCGGGTTCGATCACGGCAGGGACGAAGCTCACGACGATCGGGGGCATCGAGTATTTCACGCTGCAGACGGCGGCGCTCACCGCGAACGGTTCGGCATCCGACCTCATCGCGACGGTCGAAGCGCGCTCGGCGCAGGCCGGCAAAGACCAGCAAGTCGGCGCGAACGCGATCCGACGGTTCGCTCGGCCCGACCTGCTGTTCGACCCCACGATCGAGGTCAACAACCCCGAGCCGGCGGCGGGCGGCGAGGACGCTGAGACGCGCGACGTGTTTCGTGAGCGGCTTCGCGCGGGGCACTTGGCGCGCCGGCGCGGGATTCTCGCGGCGATCGAGACGGGCGCGCGCGCGGTGCCGGGCGTTGAGAGCGCGCTCGCGATCGAGGAAGTTGAGCAGGATGCGACGCCGGCGCGCGTGGTGCGCCTGCTGATCGCCGACTCCTCGGGCGTCGCGTCGCGCGTGCTCGCCGAGCGCGTGCGCGTGAAGCTGCTCGAATACCGCTGCGGCGGCATCGCGGTCGTGATCGATCTGTCGGTGCCGCAGATGGTCGACCTCGTCGTGCGCCCGACGTTCCTCGCGGGCATCGATGCGCCGGCGCTGCGCGAGCGCGTGCGCGCCGCGCTCGTGTCATTCGTCAACAGCCTGGGCGCGGGGCAGCCGCTCTTGCGCAACGACGTCGGCGCGGTGTTCGCGCGCTTCCGCGCTGAAGGCCTCGTGCCGGTCGACGGCACGCTCGAGCAGCCGATCGGTGACATCGTGCCGGCGGCGGGCCGCACGCTGCGCACGACGCTCGAGCGCGTGGTGTTCGTCTGATGCCGGGGCCGCTCACCGAGGCCGAGCTGCTTGCGCTGTGGCAGTCGGCCGTCGATGCCGGCTACGCCGAGCCGCTGCTCGCCGACGAGGTGAGCGCCGCGGTCATTCAGCAGGGGCTAGCGCAGCACGCGCGGGTTTCGCTCTCGATCGACCGGTCGACGCAGCAGCTGTTTCTGCTGCCGTGGTCGGGGCAGACGGACGAGCCTGCGGCTGGGGAGCAGCGCGCTGTGGTGCTGCTCGAGGCGACGCGCGCGCCGACGGCGGTCGTCGACGCGCTGCAGCCGATCGTGCTCGACGGCCTGGTCGTGGAGCACGATGCTGTCGACTTTGGCGGCGACGGCCCGGTGAGCGTCGACGACGGGCTGCGCTACGCCGCTGCTGAGTCGCTCGTGATTGGGCCGGGGCAGATGGGACCCGAGCTCGCGATGTTCGTCGCCGACAAGCCGGGCCCCTCGTACAACTTCCCCCTGCCGGGGACGCTTACCCGGTTGTCTCAGCCTGGTGAGACGCTCTCGAGCGGCGGCGCCGCGAGCTCGGCGATCGTGAGCGACCTTTCGACGAACGTGCTCGAGCTCGCGCCCGAGCCGGACGTACTCACGACGGCGCAGCGCGGGCAGTACGTGCTGCTCGAGTCGACCTCGCCAGCTTTTCGTCAGGTGCGCCGCGTCGTGAGCGTCGACGGTCTGGTCGTCCGCCTGGACACGGACGCCGTGCTGCGCGCTACAGGAGCCGTAACGGGCACGTTCGAGGCGGGCGAGGTGGTGACCTGGACGGGCGGCGAGGGCCTCGTGCTGTGGGCGTCGGCGACGCGCTTGGCGGTGGCGGTGCGCTCGGGGCAAGCGCCGACGGGCACGCTCACCGGCTTGGTAAGCGGTGCAACCGGGCCTTACCAGGTCGAGATCGGTTCGACGCTGCCGGCGAGCTCAGCAGTCACGTGGCGCGTGCTGTCGTGGGTCGAGCTCGGCGTCGCGGTCACGAACCCATCGAGCCCAGCGGGCGGCCGGCTCGGCGTGCTCGATGAGCTCGGCATCGGGATGATGTTGCCGCGCGCGACGGCAGAGCCGGACGACACGTACCGCGAGCGGCTCGCGGCGAGCGACGACGTCGTGTCACCGAACGCGCTGCTGCGCGCAGCGAACCGGGTGCTCGCGCCGCTCGGGTTCGCCGCGTGTCTGCGCGAGCCGGGCACCGCGAAGCTCCCCGGTCTGTACTTCGACGTCGATCCGGCAGGTGACCCGGCGCGGTCATTCGCGTTCGACATGCCGGACGAACAGCCGCACCGGTGGAAACTGCTGCTCGATTACCTCGAGTTTCGCGGCTTCTTTCTGATCGGCGTGCCCGAGATGCCTGTCGATCAGCAGGGCTCGGCGCTCGACGTGAACGCGCTCGATCACGACGCGTTCTTCGACGGCGAGAGCGTGGCGAGCGGCGAGGTATACGCGGCGGTGTGGTCGGCTCTCGCACGCGTAAAGGGCGGCGGCGTGTCGTTCGACCTGTACATCGAGCGCGACGACTGTACGTGAGCCGCTGCTACGCTTCGCGGCGCAACATGCCAGATCCGAAGGCGCCCCCTCCGCGCCGTGACCTCGCGCGCGAGCGCGACCCGGCTGCGCGCGCCGCTGCTTTGAGCCGCAACCCACGGCGGCAGAGCAGCGACGACCTCGACCGTCTGCACGCCGAAGAGCTTGCCGAGCAGCGACAGCGCGAGCTCATCGCCGAGAACATCGTGCTCGAGCGGCAGCGCGACGCCGAGCGCGAGCGCGTGCGCTCGCTCGAGCAGCAGATGCTCGAGCTCAAGGCACAGGTCGAAGCCGTCGACAAGAAGAGCTCGCTGCCCGCACCGCGCGACCCGTGGATCGTGCGTCTGCTGCCGTCCGTGCCGGCGGTCATCATCGCGGTGACCGGTCTCATCGTCGCCGTGCGCGCCGAGAACAAGCCGCCGCCGGTCGACCCGCGCAACCGCGCCGGTTACGAGCAGCTGAGCGCAGCCGTCGAGCAGAAGAGCCGCGAGCTCGCTGCGCTCTCGCGCGACCTCGCGAAGCTGCGACAGCACGAAGAGGAGCAGGCACGCGAGGAAGCGGCGCAGCTGCCGACGAAGCGGCGCGATCCTACAGCTGCGCCGACGGGTCCGAACCTACCGCCGCCGGTACCGCTCGCGCCGCCGAAGCCGCTCGAGCTCCCCGAGTTCGATGAGCTCGCGCCGAAGTCCGCGAAACCGTAAGCGGTTATCATCGCGCGTTTTGTATGTTGCAACTCGACGGGCTTCTGTCGTAACCTACCGGGGCGGTCGGGCGGGAAAGGTGAGGGAGCGAGCGAAGCGAGTGACCTTCACCGATGGACTTGGTGAGCACGTTTTCGAGCAACGAACGGTTACTCGGCTCGCTTCGCTCGCCTCGTAACGCGTCGTTGCTCGAAAACGTGCACGCGACGCCTGCGGCGCCGCAGCGTGCAGTCGATCCTTCCCCCATCGACGCGGGGTCGTAGACACTCCCCGTGTCCACGTACAAACCGAAACCCGGGGCCGCGCGGTTTGGAATCGCGCGATTGCATACGGGCGGGCATCATCGGCGACGTGAGGCCCAACATCGCTCGACCCAACACCGCGCGAGTGCTCATCGACAACCGCGTGCGCGTCGCGGCCGACGACTTGCCGCGCGTGGCTGCCGACGAGCTTTGCGGGAAGTTCATTCACCCGAACCCCGAGCACGCGACGTGGCTCAGGTTCCGGCGTGGGTACGAGCCGCGGTCGTTCGTTGCGACGTGGCGCCGCGAGAAGTGGGTTGAGCTCGACATGGGCGCGCTCGCCGGCAACTGGCTCACGTTCCCGCGCGGCGGGCTCAAGCGGGTGCTCGACCGGCTCGCGGCGCACGGCATCGCGCCGGACGTGCTCGACCGGCGCACGCTCGGCGAGAGCCGGCTTCGGGTCGAGCCGGGGCCGCTCGGCGAGCTCGCCGACGGGCAGCAGCTCAGGCCGCATCAGCTGCGGCTCGTGAGCGCGCTCGAGCGGCACGAGCAGCTTCTGTGGCGGTCGCCGACCGCGAGCGGCAAGACGGTCGCCGTGCTTGGCGCTGCCGCGCGGCTTGGCGTGCCGACGCTCGTCGTCGCGCCGACGTCCGCCATCTTCGACCAGTGGCTGCTCGCGACACGGAAGTTCCTCGGCATCGAGGCGGGCGTGATTCGCGGTGGCGTGCGGAACATCGGCCGCGTGACGATCGCGATGCAGCAGACGCTGTGGAAGTGCGCCGAGGAAGTTGCGCCGTATTTCGGGTTCGTCGCGTTCGACGAAGTGCAGCAAGCTGCAGCGCGCACGGTGCAGGAGACGGTTGATGCGTTCCCGGCGCGCTATCGGCTCGGCGTGTCGGACGACGAGCGTCGCGCGGACGAGCGCGAGTTTCTGACATACGACATGTTCGGCGAGCAGAGCGAGCGCGTCTCGCGCGACGAGCTCATCGCGTCGGGTGCGATCGTCGAGGTCGCGGTGCGTGTGGTGCCGACGTCGTTCGCCGCGCCTTGGTACACGACGCTCGACGAATCGAAGCTGCGCCTCAAAGACCGAGCGATTCTCGACAGCGTCGATCGCGCGCGCGCCGCAAGGCATCGCGCGAAGCTCATCGCGCAGCAGAAGTTCGAGCAGCGCCCGCAGCTCATCGCGAAGATGGCGAACGATGAGCAGCGCAACGAGCTCGTCGCGTGGTGCGCGCAGCAAGCGATCGCCGACGGCGAGCAGATGCTCGTGCTCACCGAGCGCGTCGAGCATTGCACGCTGCTCGAGTCGCGGCTCAACGCGCTTGCGCCCTGCTGCCGATTGTCGGGCGACGAAGACGACGCGCTCTTCGAATCGAACCGCGATCGGTTTGCGAGCGGTGAGTTTCGTCTCGCGGTAGGCACGTTCAAGAAAGTCGGCGTCGGGTTCGAGTCGCACCGCGCGCTCGCGCGCGGGTGCATCGCGTCGACGGTCGTGCATCGCGACGAGAGCGAGATGCAGCTGCGGCAGTACCTCGGCAGGTTCGCTCGTGCTGCCGAGGGTAAGCGGCGCGGCATCGTGTACATGCTTCACGACTCGCTCGTGTACGGCGACGAGGCTGTGCGGCTGCTAGCTCGGTGGCTCAGCGACGTGCGCGTGCTGAGCGGCGACGAGTGGGTGAGCGCGCGTGAATACCTGAAGGCGAGGAAGCGAGATGGTCAGGAAACGAAGCGAAGTAGGCGGGCCGAGGACGACGACGCAGGCGACGACGGCGACGGGCTCTTCGCAGGCTGGCGCCGCTGATCGCAGCGCCGGTTTGGAATCGTGCGATTCCAAACCGCAGAACGCGCCGACGTCGGCAGCGCCGGCGGAGGCCGGCGTCAAGAGCGCGAAGATGTCGAAGGGCATCAGCGCGGACAAGCATCTCGAACGAATCGAGAGCACCGAGCTCGGCGCGGGCGCGACGATCACCGTGACGATCGGCAAAGAGGTGTTCTGGCCGGTGAAGCATAACGGGTTCGAGGTCGGTCCTATCTCCGTTGCGATCACGGTAGGCACGGGTGAGAGCGCGCGCGACGCGTACGTGCGAGCTCGCACGGTTGCGGCGACGATGTTCGAAGCGGAGTTCGAGCTACGCCGCGTTCAGTTTTTCAACCATCTCGAGTGCTGCGAAGATCCGAAGGCGAGCTGATGCGTCGACCGATGACGGCAGACAAGTTGCGCGCGCTCATGCGCGAGTCGAACACGCCAGCGTCGCGCGAGATGTCGTTCGAGGAAGCGGCCGACAGCGTGAAGCCGAGGAATCTGAAGCGACGCCGAGGAGCAAGCGATCTGCGCAAGTCTCTCGCGCGGCACATCGCCGACGCCGAGGCGCGCATCGCGCGACGTCACGAGGGGGAGCGCGCGTGGGATGGTGCTGACGCGCGCACGCTTGTCGGGCTCTATGCGCTGTCGCATCGGCACGTGTACGGCGTCGACGCTCAAGAGCTCGAGAAAGAGTTTCTCGCTGCGACGTCGAGCGCACGCGCGCTCTTGCGGAAAGAGTTCGGCGACGCCGTGGTCGCGGCCGTGCACTTCGTGCAGTGGTGCTGGGCGCGAGAGAACAAGGCCGAGCGCGTGCGCCGCGCCGAGGGAAAGACCGACGGGCGTCGACTCGGCTGGCGTCTGCAGTTCGCGCACCGATCGCTGCTCGTTGATTACCGCACGGCAAGCGCGCGCAGGCGCTGACGCATCATCGGCGGGCGATGAAAAAGCGCACCGAGTCGAAGCGCGAGGTCGCGAAGATCGTTGCCGACTCCGTGAACGAGGTCGCGGTCATCGCGGCCGTGTACACCGACGAGTCAGCGCGCAAGCGCTATCTGCGCGCGCTCCCCGCCGAGTCGTTCTTCGCCGCTGGCCATGAGGAGATGTGGCGCGCGCTGCAGGAGATCGATCGGCGCGGGCTCACGCCGGACGCGGCTACGGTGCAGTCGATCGCAGGCGAGCGCGTCGACGTTCGTGTGCTCGAAGAGTACGCACGCACGTCGCAGCCGAGCTCAGCCGCGAATCTGAAACAGCACGTCGAGTCGGTGCGCTGGGATCGCGCGCGCATCGAATGCGCGAAAGGTCCGCTAGCTTCGTTCGTCGAAGCCATTCGCGATCCGACTGCAGAACCTGACCGCGTGCGCGCGCTCGCCAAGCAGGTCGCAGTGCCGTTCGAGGGGCTTGGCGATCTGCGTTACTTGCGCGACTCGGGCGCGGTTGTGCGCGAGCACGCGGTCGAGCTCACGCGCCGGCGTACGGGGCACGCGACGTTTACCTACGGGCTCGACGGGCTCGACTTCTACGGGCCGCATGACTTCGCCGAACGCAAAGACGAACACGGCAAGACCTATCGAAAGTGCCTCGAGGGAGAACCGCGGATGATACCGGGCGCGTCGCCTGGGAAAGTGACGGTCGTCGTCGGCGTGTCGCGCTCGGGTAAGACGACGAGCACGGCGCGCAAGGTGCTGCACTGGGTTCGCAGTGGGCGGAAGGTGCTGTGGGGCGCGTGGGAGCAGATGCCCGGGCCGTCGCTCGAGCTGCTTGCAACGATGGATCTCGGATGGTCGCGCACCGACATGATGGTAGGCGAGTTCGACGCTGAGGAGCAGGACATCTTGCTCGAGCGAATGGAAGAGCTCGGGGCGATGATCCGCTTTTTCGAGCTGCCCTTCGGGCGCGTGCGCAGCGAGGAGCGCTGGGAGCGCGGGCGGATGAACGACCGGCACCTCGACCTCATCGAGGGGCACATCGCGGGCAGCGGCTGCGACGTGGCCGTGCTCGATCTGTTTCGCCGTTCGCTCGTGGAGACGCAGCCCGACCAGGAAGAATCGGCGCTCTACCGCATTCAGGCGATCGGGCAGGAGACGCGTGCGCATCTCGTGCTCGTGCAGCAGCTCAGGCTCAAAGACGTCGAGACGCGCGAGGACAAGAGGCCGACGCTCGAGGCGGTGAAGGGGAATAGCGCTTGGGTCGACATCGCCGACGCGATGCTCGGCATCTACCGTCCGTTCCTCTACCGCTCGGTGCCGGACGACAAGGCCGAGATCCTGATCCTCAAGCAACGTTTCGGTGTCGCGCCGCAGTGCGTGGAGTTCGACTGGGACCCGGAGTTTGCGACGTTCGAGAACGGTAGGACGATCGACGTCGCGCGCCCCGGCGAGCTCAGCGAGATGGACTCGTTCCTCGGTGGCGACGTGCAACCGCCGCGCTCGAACGGCAAGCGACGATCGTTCGCGGGCCGTGGCTGAGCATCATCACGGTGATGTTCCGCGTCGACGTCGAGCTGCTACTCGAGCGCCTGCAGATTCGAGCGAAGCGTGTTGGCGCTCGGAAGTTCGAGGCATCGTGTCCGAACCCCGATCACATCACGCGCTCAGGCACACCGTGGTTCATCCGCGATGAGCCGGGCCATCCGTACCACGCTTGCCATTCGTGCCTCTCGTGCGGCTTTCACGGCGGGCCGATGAAGCTCGTTGCGATCGTGCTCGACATCACCCCGAAGGAAGCGATCGACTGGCTCAAAGAGATGCCGCCCACGGCGCGCCCTGTGCCGCACGCGGTCGAGCTCGAGCTGCGCGAGCGGTTCGCCGGGCTGGTGATGCCGGACGTCGTGGAGTTCGCCACGCTCGACGCATGGCCTGACGACGCGCGCAGCTACGTGCTCGACGTTCGGAAGCTCACGGCTTCGCAGGTCGTGAGATGGGGCCTCGGCTTCGCGCCTGAGGGTTTGGCGTACGAAGACGGTGAGCTCGAGGGAATCCCGCGCGTGGTGATTCCCGTGCGAGATGGGAACGGCAGGCTGCTCTCGTACACGGCGCGCGCCATCGTTCGCGCGAAACGGAAGTACCGCGAGCCCGCGGCGCGCGAGCGGCCCTCGCCCGCGGCGGTGTTCGGTGAGGAGTGGTGGCCGAGCGAGCGCAGCACCGTGGTCGTCACCGAAGGCGCGTTCAACGCGCTCGCCGTCGAGCGCGCTCTGCCCGACGTCGCGATCGCCGCGCTCATGGGCTCGTCGCTGCATCCGAGTCAGGTGTCGAAGCTCGCGTCGTTCGCCCGCGTCGTCGTGGCAACTGACCAGGATGACGCTGGGCGGAAGGCATTCACCATGTTGCACGACGTGCTCGCGCGGCACGCTGTCGTGGCTCGTGTGCTGTTGCCCGAAGGCGTCGACTGCGATGCGCTCGAGCCGGCTGAACTGGCAAGGCTGGTGAGCGTTGGCTGACACGAAGCGCCCGCACGTGTTCCGCGTGGTGTCCGAGGACATCGAGCAGGGCCGCGCCTTGCTGCTGCAGGCGCTCGAGCGCCGAGGGGGCAACGTGCGCGCGGCAGCCCACGATCTGTGCGTGAGCCGTCGTCACCTTTACCGCGTGCTATCTCGTGTCAAGCTTTGGGAGCAGGTCGACGCGCTGCGTGCTGAGCGACGTCGCCGGAGAGAGACGCCGTGGAAGAAGTGATCGACAGCATCAGAGCAGCGTGCGCCGGTAAGACGGTCGATGAGATCGCGGATGAGATTCGCGCGTCGACCCACGCCGAAGCCATCGAGGACATCGACGCGCTCGCGCGTTACTTCTCCACCCTAGCTGAGGCGTCTGCGGCATAATCGCGACACGGCAATGTCATTCCGTCACGACCCCCTAGGCGCGCTCGTTACGACCGACCCCGCGCGTGCGCACGCGAAGCTCGTCTCGAGCTTCAAGCGGCAGCGTGGGCTGCACGCGGTCGCGCGTGCGCTCGGCGTTGCGCCGTCGACGGTGACGCGGTGGATCTCTCGGCTCGGGGCCGAGGGCTACACCGACCCCCGCATCGAGGCCGGCGTCGCGACGTTCTCGCTGCTCATCGATTCCCAGCCGGAGGCCGTGCACGCTCGGCTCGTAACCCTGTTCGCCGAGCTCGGGCAGCAGAACAAAGTCGCAGAGGCCCTCGGCGTGCAGCCGAGCTCGGTGGCTCGTTGGATCGACGCGCTGCGGGAGGCCGGGTTCAAAGACCCGCGCCCTTCCCGGGCGGCCTGAGGGGCCGCCGAAAAAAAGTAGTTGCGCGACGACGCAAGATGCTCTAGGGTGTCTCTTGTTGGTGCCCGGCGCTGAGCCGGAGAAAGCAGACGCAAGAGATGCAACAGCAGTACATCGTGACCCTGGGGAATGAGAAGCGGATCGTATCGGCCGAGCAGACGTTCGCGACGTGCGACGAGCTCGTGAAGCTCGCGGGTGGTGGCGTTCCAAAGGTGACCCCGGTCGCTTCGAACGATATGCAACCGCGCGGCGCCATACCGGCGCCCGCTGCACAGCCGGCGCCGCACGCGCTTGGCGATGGCTCGACTGCTCCCATTGTCATCGCGCCGCCGGCTGGCCGCGTGCCGCGGGTGTCGCGGCAGGAAGGCGGCATCAGCGAGGAAGGCCGTGCCCGGTCTCTCGCTGACAAGGCGGCAGCGGAAGCGAATGGCTTTGCGCCGAAGCAGACGGTTTACGCTCGGGGCTCGCGCGTGATCGATGTCGGCGTCGAGAACGCGCGCACGTCGCGTCTCGAGTGGTCGGCCATGGATCGCACGGTCGACAGCTGTGTCGCGTTCGAGCGGCGCATCGTCGACGAGAACCGGCGCGACCTCGACATGCCGCTCGGCGAGCTGCGCATGCGCAGCGATGGCGCGTTCGTTCGCACCGAGGGTGACGTGCACCGGCTCGTCGGGTTCCCTTCGGTGGTCGGGTTCGGCGGTCTGCTGACGCGCTCGGGCATCGGAGGCCGTGAGTACCTCGAGCGCTGCACGCCGCGGCTGCGCGCGACGAACGTCAACCACTGGCTCGCGGGCGACGATGGTGCACAGGCTCAGCGGGGCGACGCGAAGCTGCGCCTGCGCGGGCCCGAGGACAAGCCCGAGGTGTTCGGCGTCGTTGGTCCGAAGTACGCGACGTTCGACTCGGATCGCGTCGCTGCGGCGGTACGGCGCTCGCTCAACACGCTCGGCTACGCCGACGGCGCGCGCGGCGGGGTCGTGTACGACGGCGTGCGCACGCGCATCGAGGCGCTGTTTCACAGCGACGTGCAGCCCGAGAACTACGTCGCCGGCGAGTTTTTTAAAGCGGGCGTCACGGTGCGCACGCGCGACGATGGCTCGGGCTCGATCGTCGTGAGCGCGGTTGTTTGGCAGAACCTCTGCCTAAACCTCATCATCCTCGATGAGGCCTCGCAGGAGGTCGCTCGCATCCGTCACGTCGGCAGCGTCGAGGCGCTCGCCGAACGGTTCGACGATGAGTTCGCTGCGGCGCTCGGCAAGATCGATCACTTCGTGCGGGCCTGGAACCTGGCCACGCACGAGAACGTGCTCAGCGCCGCCGACGAAGAGCTGATGTCCCGGCCGGCGCGCGAGGTGCTCGCGGCTGCGTTCAACGGCTGCATCGAGCGCGAGCTCGTGCCGGTGCGAGGCAAGCGCCCCGAGGTCGTGCGACAGCTGCTGTCGATGTACGACCGCGACGTGAGCAGCGCGACGCGCAGCTCGCTCGTTGACGGGCGCCCCGACCCCGCGCGCGGCGTGACCCGCGCCGCGGTCGTCAACGCTTTCACGCGCTGGGCTCACGAGGTCAACACGGACCCGTGGCTCGAGGATGAGGTGCAGGCTGCTGCCGGTCGCCTGTTGCTCGACCAGAAGCGCCGCGCTCTGCCGTTCGAGGCGATCACTATCTGAGGGGCCCGATGGCGCTGCGGCTCGCCTTCCCTCCCCTCTCGAGGGTTGGCGAGCCGCAGCGCCTCACTTTCGCACGGAAGTCGCCGTCATGAAAAACGAGTTGCGCGCTTATCACTGCGGGCGCATCACCTTTGCCCGCTTCTACGCCATCACCCGAAAGGAATGGTTTTCCCTCGCGTCGTCGCTGATTCGACGCTGGCGCCTACCGCCTTCGGTCGACATCGAGGATGTCGTGCAGGTGATGCTCGCCGACGTCCACCGACGGGTGCCGCGTTGGGATCCGGAACGGGGGCGGTCGCTCGAAGATTTCGTCGTTTGGAACGCGTGTGACAAGGCGGTCAAGTGGCTGCATCGCGAGCGCTGTGCGTTCCGCCGCGACGGCAAAAGCAAGTCCCGTTACCCGTTGCCGTTCGCGTGTTTAGCTATCGACGGCACGGCCGAGCAGCGTCTCGTCGAAAAGGCGTCTGCCGACGTCGACGAGACGGTCGAGATGCACGAGCAGTGCGAGCGTCGCGAGACGCTTGCGTTGCTCGCAGAGCGAGCGCAGGAGAGCTTGCAGCGGTACGTGCTCGGCGTGCTGGCTCGCACCGGTGACCTCCGGCAGACGGTCGAAACAGTGCGGCGGAACAGCATGCTGCATCTCGCATTCAACATCGAACCCGAGCACGCTGAGCGCGCAGTGCGCCGTGTGCTCAAAGCTACCCTCTCTCAATCCAGTGAAAGCCCTCTCTCATGACTCAAGCAGTAGCGAACGTTCCGAAGTTGGTGCGTGGTGTCGACCTCGCGAAGGTGAATCTCACGACCCTCAACGAATACGCGAAGCAGGCCGGCCTCAAGTTCACGGCGAAAGACTCCGTCGAAAAACGTGTGCGCGAATATGCCGATATAGTCCTGAAGGAAAAGGACGAGAAAAAGCTCGGCGACTGCCGCAGCTGCGGCGGGCCGTCGCTGCTCTCGCTGCCGGTGTGTCCGTACTGCGGAACCGGTGAGACCGCGCCGACCGCAGACTCGCCTGCGGCGTCGGGTGTGCAGGTGAAGGCTGCCGCTGATGAAGCGAAGGCGAAGCCTGCTGCGTCGAAGGCGAAGCCTGCTGCGACGAAGGCGAAGCCTGCTGCGACGAAGGCGAAGCCGGCAGGTGTGTCGAAGCCCGCTGCTGCATCGAAACCGGCTGCGACTGAGAAGGCGCCGGCGCTGCCGCTCGCGACGTCGAACGCGGCGGCGATGAAGGGCGCAGCGAAAGAGCTCGACGCATCGGTCAAGCGCATCAAGACGCTGCAGGGCGACGCGGTCGGAACGTACTGGCAGCTAGGCCGTGCCCTGTTCGACAACTACGATCGTGGTCTGTACAAGTTTCGCGTCGATGCGAAGGGGCAGCCGCTGTACAAGTCATGGGCGGCGTTCTGCACAGCCGAGCTCAACATGTCGCCGCAGCTCGCGCGCGACGTGATGGCGGTCGCGACGGCGTTCGAGGAAGCCGACGTCAGGAAGTTTGGGATCACCAAGCTGAAGGTGCTCGTGCGAGTGCCAGAGGAAGCACGCGCGAAGCTGCTCGAGAAAGCCGGGGTGCTGAGCAGTCGTGAGCTCGAGCAGCGAGTGCAGCAGGAACATCCCGGCGCGACGCGCGATCCTGTCGTGCAGCCGAGCTCGCGCGGTGGCTTCGGAACGGCGCGCACGGGCACGCCGTTCGACGGCACGCGCAAGGCAGAGCCATCGGAAGCGAACGGCGCGGCGAGCGCGGCGAACGTGCAGCAGCCGAGTGCAGACAAGCCGAGCACGGGTACGGGCGGCGCGCCTGCGTCCCGACCGCGTATCGTTTCCGAGGACGAGATCGTGCTCGTGCACTCGAGCCAGCGTCGCGAGATCGCGCTGTACGCGCGCAACCCCAACGTCGACGGGACGCCGCGCGCGGCGACGTCGGTCGACGACGATCCGCACGGGCTCGACGTTGCGATCAACGGAACCGAGACGCACTATCGGCTGGTCAACGTCGAGGGCCGCGGGCTCGTGTTGATCATCGAGCACCGAAAGGTCGACGCGGCATCATAGGACTTGTGAGGCGGACCCGAACCCGACGACCCCACCAACCTCCGGCGCCGGGCTTCCCTTCCCCGGCGCTCCCGTCTGCATGAACGGGTCGGGTCCGCCTCAATTTTTCGTCAACGGGTTCGTCGCTGGCGACCGCGTGGTGCTGCTGCGCCGTGAGCAGGACGGCTCTGTCAGCAAGCATCTGTTCCCCGCCGAGTACGCGTGCCACATCCGACGCGAGGACTTCGCCGCGGACATCGAAGCGCAGGCGAAGCGATCGCGCGCGGTGCGCGGCTACGCGATCGAGGGCGATTGGGTTCGGCTGCGCTGGGCGAGCTACGACGTCGCGCGGTCGTTCTGTGGGCGCGGCGGCTACTTCGAGCAGCGCGGCATCGCCACGTATGAAGGCGACCTGAACCCGGTGCGCCGCGTGATGGTCGAGCGCGGGTTCTCGGTGCAGCGCCCGCGTTGGGCGATCCTCGACATCGAGACGGATTCGCGTGTGCCGATGTCGCAGAAGAGCGAGGCGCGCGTGCTGTGCTGGTCGCTCACGTTCGAGGACGGCGAGAAGGTCAGAGGCGTGCTCGAGCACGACACCGACGAGGCCGAGACGCTGCTGCTCGAGGACCTATTCGACGAGCTCATGTCGGTCGACCTCGTGCTCGCGTGGTACGGCGGCGACGATTGGGAGGATGACGAGCACGGCTTCGACTTCCCGGTGCTTGGCGCGCGCGTCGCGCGGCTCGGTATCCGCGTGAACCTGAGGCGCTGGCTCACGGCCGATCACCTCGCCATCTTTCGCAAGGGAAACATCTCGGCATCCGAGAGCGGCGAGGAGAAGCAGAGCATGGCGCTCGGCCGCGTGGCAGCGCGTGTGCTGCACGGCGAGGCCGACGTCGCGAAGCTTTCCGTTGAAGCGCGCAAGTCCTGGGATTACTGGGCCGCCGGTGGCGAGCAGCGCGCGCTGCTCAGCGATTACAACGTCGTCGACACTGAGCTCGCGTGGCGCATTGAGAAGCGCACCGGCTTCATCGAGCTGATGATCGAGTTGTGCCTCGTGTGCGGCACGTTCCCCGATGCGCGCGGTATGCGGGCGACGAGCTTCGTGGAGTCGTTCATCCTGCGGCTCGCGCGCGAGCGCGGCGGCGGTCACTTCCCATCGCGCTTCCAAACGCCGGGCGAAGCCGACCCATTCGCCGGCGCTTACGTCATGGAGCCGAAGCACAAGGGTGTGCTTCGCGGTGTCGACGTTGCCGACTTCGCGGCGATGTACCCGCGCAACATCGTCGCGTGGAACATGTCGCTCGAGACGCATGTTCCCGAGGCTGCGCAGCGTCTCATCGCGCCCAACGTTGACCCTCGTGTCGAGCTCGTGCCTCCGCCGCCGGGCTACTGCCGCGTGCCGATGACGGGCGAGGTGTTCCGCACCGAACCGAAAGGGCTGCTCGTCGTCGCAGTCGAAGAGATCGCGCGGTTGCGCGAGCAGTGGAAGCGCGCGAAAGCTGCAGCGGTTCCAGGCACTGACGAGTGGAAAGACGCGGACCGTCGGAGCACGGCATACAAGCAGATCAACAACTCGTTTTACGGCGTCGTCGGGTCGCCGTTCTCGAGGTTTTTTCGCCGGCAGATCGCCGAGTCGGTGGCGCAGGCCGGCGTGTGGCTGATCAAGTCGACGATTGCGTACGGTCGCGAGCAGCACGGCATCGAGACGATCGCAGTCGACACCGACTCGGTGTTCGCCGCGGGCGTCGAAGAACAGCGGTTCCGTACGTTCGTCGAAGCGTGCAACCGTGAGCTGTATCCGAAGTTGCTCGCGAGCTGCGGCTGTCGTCCGCCGTTCGGCGTCAAGCTCGCTTACGAGAAGCGATTCTCGATTCTCGTTTACGTCAAAAAGAAACGCTACGCCGGACGGTTCGAGCACTTCGACGGCAAGCGCGCGAATGAGCTGTCGCGCCCCGAGATCAAGGGGCTCGAGTTCAAGCGCGGCGACTCCGCGCGACTCGCTCGCGAGATGCAAGAGGAAGCCGTCAGGGTCCTGCTGTGCATGGACCGGCCGGAAGCGCCGGCTGTGCTGCCGTACACGCATCGCGACTTCTGCGAGCTTGCCGATCGATGGCGCGCGCGCGTGCTCAAGGGTCGGCTCGAGCGCGACGACTTCGTGCTGAGCAAGCAGCTTAGCCGCGAGATCGAGGGCTACGCGCGCCGTAAGAAAAAGCACGGCGATGAGTGGGCATCGCAGGCCGTGCACGTCGAGCTCGCGCGCCGCATGCGCGAGCTCGGCATGGACGTGAGCCAAGGCGTGCGCATCGAGTACGTGGTCGTGGACGGTGCGCGCTCGCCGCAGAAGGTCGTTGGGCTGTTCGAGTTCGAACCCGGCACCGAAGATCGGCACTACCTCTGGGAGACGCTGGTGTGGCCGCCCACCGAGCGCGTGCTCGAGGTGTGCTTCCCCGACTACGACTGGCATCGCAGCTTCGGACGCTCTCGCCCGCGTGAACGTGGACGACCGGTGCCGCGCGAGCAGATGGGGTTTGGCTTCTGACGGCGGCATGATGGGCGGCGTGAGAAGCCGAACCCAGGTACAGCCGAGGAAGCGAACCGATGAACCCGCCGCCGGACAAGCCGAAGCCGGACGAGCCGAAGCCAGTGCGCCGAAAGAGGCGCAGGCAGGACAAGCGCGTGTGACAAGCGGCGATGTTCGACCGGACGATCGCGATACGTCGAACGCTGAGAGAGAAGTGAGAGAGGCTTTTGAGCGGCCACCTGCGCAGCTCGAACGTGAGGTCGAGCTGTCGCAGCGCGAGGTCGAAGAACGCACTGCTGCGCGACAGCGCGAGCTCGCTGGCAAAGAGGCTTCGGACCTTTCGATGGGCGCGGGGTACGACCGTATCGTCGATCATCTCTACGACCTGGCCGAACCGGATGCCGAGTACCGTGAGATTCGCGAAGCGCTGTCGTTCGGCGCGCGCCGCGCCGCGAGCGGCTTGGCTTACGGCGACCTCGTTGACGCGCTCGACCACGCCGAGGACATCGCGTACCGCGCGACGCTGTTGCTTGTGAACGCGAAGGTCGCTCACGACGCTTACGAGCTCGACGCGAAGACGATCGTTGCAGCGCTGCGCGCGGGCGTGATCGCCGACCTCGAAGTCGAACGAGCACGCCACAAGGCTGCAGCCGAAGCTGCGAAGAAAGCGAAGACGGATGAACCGGTCGGGCGCAGCAAGCAGATCACGGAAGCGGACATCGACGCCGCGCTCGCTGAGAAGTACCCGCGCGAGTGGCGCGACCTCGAGATGCGCAGAGGCAAGGCACGCCGCATGATTGCTGCGCTCGAGTCGCTCGAGGCTCGTACCATCGAGCGAGCACGGGACTTGCGGCAGATGGTGGCGCGACAGCGCTCAGATTGAACGAGCTCGGCCGAGCTCGCTCTGCACGGAAACCGAACGAAGAACGGAGAACAGAACCGATGGTGTCATCGCGCGAAATGGACATGGACGAATGGCTCACGCACAGCGGCTCGAGCGGCGGTGCGGGCTACCTCAAGAACTGGAAAAAGGACGGGCAGGTCGACATCTGGTTGCATCCGGCGACGGGCATGGCCGCGCTGTGGGCTCATGGATTCGCGCGCGTCGTGCGGATGAAAGACGAGAAGACAAACGACTACGTGCTCAAGGTGCGTCGCATCCGCTTCAACTCGTACGAGCGCGAGTCGGTGCTGCGCAAGCAGCGCTTCAGGAACAACGACGGCACGCGCGAGTATCCGCCGGAGGTGTGCCCGTTCTCGCTGACTCTCGAGTGGGTACGCGAGCAGATCGCCGACCGAAAGATCGGATGGTGCGATCCCATCTTTCGGTTTGAAGCGGGCGGCGACGATGACCAGGTGATTCACGCTGGCGGCTTCACCGGCATCTTCGGGAAAAAGGATATGACCGAAGCCGAGAAGCGCGAGCTCAGACGAGCAGGCATCCGGCGCGACGAGGCGTTCATGGAAAACTCGACGGCGCGGCTGCAGTACGTGTTTCGTGTCGTGCAGAACGACGAGCCCGGCGACGGCTGCGTGATTGCGATCGAGTCGCAGACGCTCGGCGACAAGATGAAAAAGCTGATCAACGATCGGCGCGAAGACCTCGGCAAAGACGAGGGCGATCCGCGAAAGCATCCGGTGTGCTTCCGCTGGCGGTACGACGAAAGCGAGGAGTTCTCGAACAAGTACGACGCGAAAGTGATCACCAGCATCAAGCTCAGCGACGAGATCAAACGCGTGTTCGACGCCGAGCCGCCGGCGATCGATGAGCTCATCGGACCGTCGAACGTCGCGGTGCTTCGACAGCTGTTCGAAACCCATTGGTGTCACGAGACGGTCGACCCGCCGTGGGCTGAGCTGTTCGAGCCGATTACGAAGTTCCTGAAAAAGGAAAACCCTTCGCTGCTCGATCTGCCCGAGTCGTTCGATCACGGTGCCAACGCCAGCGACAACGACGAAGACGACGACGAAGACGACGAGGGCGAGGACGACGAGGACGACGACGAGGGCGAGGACGACGAGGAAGTCGAGTGCGACTCGTGCAAAAAGCCCATGGCGGCCGATGCATTGACGTGCCCGCACTGCGGCGCCGAGTACGAGTACGACGCGAACAACGGCACGTACAAACTCAAGCCGAAGCCCGAGCCAAAACCGGAAACGCGGCGTGTCGACGCGCGAGTGTCTCGTCGGCAGCGCGAGCGCGAAGCTGCGAAGGGAGGCGACTAGTCGAGCTCGAAACGTTCAAGGCCCGCCGAACAGCCGCCGAGCTGTTCGGCGATGACGACCTGCCATGGTGAGGAGAATTCGAAGTGAGCACCAAACACGAGAGCAAGTGCCTGCAGAACGCGCGCGACGACGAACCCATCTTCGTGCTGCGCGGGCAAGACCGGCTTGCGCCGGCGACCATCCGGTTCTGGGCGAGCGCGGCGCTGGACGCATCGCGCGAGGGTGAGGGAAACGAGGCGACGGTCGAGAAGGCGGAGCGCGCTATGCGCTACGCCGACGAGATCGAGCAGTGGCAACAGCAGAACGTCGCGAAGGTTCCGGACTGAGTCATGAGCCGCCAACCCCGTGCGAGCATCGCGGCGCAAGCTGCGAGTAATCGTGAGCGCATCGAAGCGTTGTCGGCAGTGGCCGGCGAGTTCTCGGCGTTTCGTCCCGCGCGCGAAGTCATCGGCCGCGTTCAAGCCGTGCCGACGATATTCCCGCAGCTCGACCATCGCATCGGGGTTGGCGGCTTTCCCATCGCGCGGCTGACCGTGATCCACGGCCCGAGCAACGAAGGTAAGTCGACGCTGCAGCTCGGCCTGCTGCGTTCGTTTCTCGAGCGCGGTCACTTCGCCGCGTTCGCCGACGCCGAGCACAGCACGCCTGAGCCGTACGCGCGTCTGCTCGTCGGCGAGGCGTACGATTACCCGTCGTTCTCGGCGATACCGGTGACCGACTACGAAGCGACGCGCGAGGGTGTGAAAGATTGGGCGAACCGAATCGGTACTGCGCGCGACAAGGGGCGCATCCCGCCCGACACGACGGGCATCGTCGTGATCGACAGCATCCGCGCGCTCGTACCGAAAGACGCCTTCGATGAGATGGTGAAGGCCGCGAAGGCTGCGAAGGCGCAAGAGCAGGCCGACGCTGAGGAAGCGAAGAAACGCGGTCGACGTGCGCCGCCGAAGAAAGAGGACGGTGCAGGCCGTCGACTCGCGCAGCTCAAGGCCGCTTACAATGCGGCGTGGATCGATGAGCTGCTGCCGTTGCTCGCGCGCACGCGCACGGCGGCGGTGCTCATCGGCCGCGAGAAAGTGACGAAGGGGGAAGGGCTGTACTCGCGCGACGTGGTCGAGCTCATGGGCGGGGAAAATATGAAGTTCGGCCCGTCGCTACGGCTGCGCGTCGAGCGTTCGTCGATCGTCGAAGATACGGAGGATGGCGAGCGCGTGTTCATCGGCGAGCGGCATCGCGTCGGCGTGCTGAAAACGAAGATCGCGGGCAAGCGCGAGATTACTCCGCTTGCGTGGTTTCACACGAGCAACGGCGTCGATGCGCCCGAAGGTTTCGATCGTGCGCGCGACGTGCTCGAGCTTGCGCTCGAGCTCGGAGTCGCCAAGCAGAACGGTTCGCATTACAGCGCGAGCGGCGCGAAGCTCGGGCAGGGCGAACGTGCGGCGCTGCGGAAGCTGCGTGCCGACGTTGAGCTGCTCGCGCGAGTCGAAGCCGAATGCCGCGCGGGTGCGAAGTGAAGTCGTTGATCGTCGGCGACCTGCATCCGGACAAGTCGACTGCGGGTTTCTCGCGGTTCGACGATGTCGCGCGCGCGCTTGAGCTCGTGTTCGAACGTGCGCTCAAGCGACGGGTCGATGAGGTTCTGTTCCTCGGCGACCTTGCCGATCCGGAGAGCGAGAACCTTGTGCGGTGCATTACGCTGTTCGCCGAGTTCGCAAGCAAGCTCGACGTCGAGGGCATCGACACGATCGCGATTCCCGGCAATCACGACGTGCTCGAAGATGGGTACGGGACGACGACGCTCGATCCGCTCGCGTTCGTTGCGGGCGTCACGCTCGTGAAGCGGCCGCGCTATGTCCAGGTCGGCGCGGGCGAGGCTGTCGTGCTGCTGCCGTACGTTCCGACGTCGCACGCGTACGACCCCAAGGCTGAGGTGTGCGAGCTAGCGGCGGAGCTCACGCGCGTCGGGCTCGGTGCAAAGGTCGCTGCGGTGGCCGGGCATCTGATGCTCGAGGGCATCGCAACGGGTTCGGAAACGAAGGATATGGCGCGCGGGCGCGACGTGTTCTTTCCCATCGACACGGTGCGTCGGTTGTTTCCGAACGCGCTGCTGTTCAACGCGCATTACCATCGGCGGCAGACGTATCGCGGCGTCGAGATCCCGGGAAGCGTCTGCAGGTTTACGCGCGACGAGTGCGAGAATGTCCCGGGCATCTTGGAAGTCGACACCGAGCGGGGGGGCTGATGCGAGTGCCGAGAAGCAAGGCCGGTATGGAACGGCGCGATTCCAAACCGGTGAGGTTCGAGCCGCTCGAGGCGCGCCGGTTGGTGGTCGTTTCCGCGCAGGAATTCCACAAGCCTGTGGAAAGCCTCGATTCGCTCGACGGCGCGATTGTTTGGGTTCGGCCGCCGGCGGGCACCGAGGCGGCAGCGGTTGCCGAATGGAAGCGGCAGGCCCGTGCTGCGGGCGCTGTGCGCGTGCAGGACTTACCGCCCGAGGCTGGCGCTGCTGAGCTTCCCGAGCGCGACGTGGAGCGTGTGGCGGGCGCTGTGGACGTTGAGGCCGCGCTCGATTTGCGCGGCGTGGTCGCCGACCTGCTCGCTCGAGCGCGCGAGCGCAGCGCCGTCGACGTGGACTGGCATGAGGTCGAGCGTGTCATCGAGCACGCGCTCGCTGGCGCTGGCCTATGATCGGCGCATGGCATCGCAGGCCGAGACTGTCGCGGCGTGGGTCTACATCGCGATCGTTGTCGGCGGCATTCTCGGCTGCGTGATTGCGATCAACCTGTTGACGCGAAAGAGGCGCGGCGAGTGACGCACATCGTCGGGCTGCGGCTCATCGACTGGCAGCGGTTCCGCGGCGTGCACGAGCTCGAGCTCGGCCCGGGCGTGTACGCGCTCACAGCCGAGGACGAGCAGGACGCGGCGCGCAGCAACTACCTCGGCAAGACGAGCTTGCTGCGCGCGATTCGCTGGGCGCTCGACGGCAAGCGACCGCGCACTGTCGACTCCGTCGAGGACCTTGTTTCGTACGACCGTGCGACGGGCGTGCGTAGCGAGCAGGTCGGTGTCGACATCGAGCTCAGCGACGGCGCGTTCATCTCGCGACTGAAGCCGCTCGGCGCGAGCGAATCACTCGAGTTCGCGCTGCCCGACGGCACGGTGCTGCGCGGCGATGAGGCTGAGCGTGCGCTGCCTGGTTACCTTGGGTTCGAGGTGGTCGAGATGCTCGACACCTGCATCGCCGAGCAGCGCGCGCTGCCGGGGCTCGTGTCGGCGGGTAGCACGGCGTCGACTGAAGCGTTTGAGCGATGGCTGCAGACGGGCAAGCTGGCCGAGGCGGCGGATGCCGTGAGCGACGAGCTCAACGAGCTGATGACCGAACACGGTCGCTGCATCGCGGCGCGCGTCGCTGGGCTCGAGGCGGGCGGCACCGAGGCTGAGGTCGAGCGGCGTCGTGCTGAGCTCGTTGCGGCGCAGGCGCGATTCGAGGCTGACCACGCTGCGGCAAACTCGGCGAGCGAGAAGCTGCGCGCTCATGCCGAGCTCGCGCTCAAGCTGAAAACTCGCGACGAGCGGCGGCGTCTGCTCGAGCAGGTCGAAGCGCTCGCCGGTGAGGTCGCCGAGCTCAAGGCCGTTCCGGTTCCCGACGTCGAGGCGATTGTCGCGAAGCGCGAGCGGGAGCTGCACGCGCGCGACGAGGCGCGGCGTGAGGTTGAGCGCGCGCGCAAGCTGGTGAGCGGGCAGTTCGATGGGCGTTGTCCCGTGGCCGGTATCGACTGTCCGGCGCGGGAGCAGATCAACGCGCGCACCGCGGAGAACCGTGCCGCGCTCGCGAAGGCGGAAGCCGCACGGAAAGAAGCCGAGACGCGGGGCGGGCTGGTTGAGTGTTCGTTCGATGAAGCGCGGGCGCAGCAGCGCCGGCTTGACCAGGCCAGCGCGCGGCTCGATGCGGCTGTGGAAGCCGCGGCGCGGCTGGCGTGGATCGATTCCGAGCAGCTGCCCGACGTGCTGCCCCCGGTCGAGCAGCCGCCGCTTGTGGATCGGTCGGCCGTCGAACGCGCGCGGGCGGCGCTCGGTGAGGCCGAGGCTGCGCTCGCCCGCGTCGCCGACGCCGACGCCCGGCTCGCCGAGCTCGCGCGTTCTCTGGCCGCCCGGCGCGCGGCGTTGGCTATTCTCGGGCCGGAGGGAGCGCAGCGTGCCGCGGCCGAGCAGGCCGTGGGCGGCGTCGTGCGGGCGGCGAACGGCGTGCTCGCCGAGGCGGGGGTCGACTTGGCGGTCTCGCTCAGCTGGGGACGGGAGACGAAAGAGCTCGCCGTCCGCTGCTCGGGCTGCGGCTCGCCGTTCCCCGCGTCGACGCGGGTGAGGCAGTGCGCGCGCTGCGGTGCGACGCGCGGGCCCAAGGTGTCGAACCGCGTGCGGTTCCGGCTGTCGCATCAGAGCGACGGCGCGGCCGCCGACCTGGGCGGGCTCGCGCTGCGCACCGCCGCGTTCCGGTGGCTGCGCGCGCGGCGCTCGGCGCGGTGGTCGGTGGCCGCGCTCGACGAACCGCTCGCGCAGATGGATCGTGCGCACCGCGCGTCGGTGTCGGCGGCGATACAGCGCATGCTGCTCGGCACGTTCGAGCAGGCCATCGTGTCGGCGCACGATCGGGCGTTCCTCGAGAGCGTGCCGAGGCGCATTGTCGTGCGTGCGTCGGGGCCGTGGTCGCGCGTCGAGGTCGCGTGATGGCGACGCTGATCAAAAAGGGCGCGTTCGGTGAGCTCGAGGTCGTGAGGATTCTTGAGCCGTGGTGGCGGCAGCTCGAGCCCGATGCGACGTTCGTTCGAACGCCGCGATCGGGCGGGTGGGCGAGTTCGAAAACGGCGGGGTTCAAGGCGCGTGGCGATGTGATGGTCGACCCCGAGACGTGCACGCTGTTCCCGTTTTCGGTCGAGGTGAAGTTCCGTCGGCAGGCGATGACCGTGCGAGAAAAGATCAACGGCAAGCCGTTCAGAGTGCGGCGCGCGGGCGCGTGGTCGTACGAGCTGTTCCTCGCCGGCGATCCGCGCTCGCCCGTCCTGCGATGGTGGCGTCAGTGCGAAGCGGCCGCGCGCTTCGATGGGCTCAAGCCGTTGCTGTTCTTCCGCGGCAACCGGATGTCGTGGCACGTCATCATCGAGGCGGCGCTGCTGCGCGGGCTGCGCATCGGACCGTCGATGGTCGGTGAGCTCGTCGTGCACGGTGTCGATCTGCACGTGCTGCTCGCGTCGCAGCTCGTGCAGATTGCGCCGTCGGTGCTGCTCAGGCGCGTCGGTAAAAAGCCGTGGTAACTTCCCGACGGATGAAGGCAGCAGCGCGAAACGAACGCTCAGGCGCGAGGCTCGCCGGTGGTTTCGTCGTCGGCGCGGTCGTGCTGTACGAGCTTGCCAAGCTGAAGCCGAATGAGTGGAACCCCAATCGCATGACGCAGTTCGAGCGTCGTGCGCTCGCGCACGGCTTTCGAACGAAGGGATGGATCACGAGTCAGGCGCTGCTCGTGTGGGGCACCGACGAGAAGGGCCGTCGGCGCGACGTCATCATCGACGGCGAGCAGCGATGGACGGTCGCGACTGAGCTCGGGTTCGAGCGTGGGCCGGTCGTCTTTCTTAGCCGGCTCACCGAGCGCGATGCGCGCGCGCTCACGTTCGAGCTCGACACCAAGCACGGCAAGTTCGATCCGACGGCCGCCGCGCAGCTCGTGCAGAGTCTCGGCGTCGAAGACTTCCCGACCGTAAGTCTCGAGCTCGGCATCACCGAGGACGCGCTCACGAAGATGATGGCGTTCGACGTCGCGCGGCCGAGCTCGCCTCCGGCGCCGCTCGTGTCGCAGAATCAGCACACGAAGACGGTCCCTTTGTACTTCACCGCCGAACGGCACGAGCGGTTTCTCGAGGCCGTGCGCCGGCTCGGTGCTGAGCGTTCGGCGGAGAGCGTCACAGACATCGTCGAGCGCGCGGTGCTCGACGCTGCAGCTGCGATCAAGTGACGCGCGCCGGCCGTTGGCTGCTGCATCTGCTCGAGCGATTCATCAGCCGCTATCACGAGGGACCGCGTGCGCCGCGCCGGTTGCGCGACGAGGTGCTGATGTTTCGGCGGTACCGCCCCGATGCTACCGCCGACGAGTGGGAGGCGTTCGCGGTCGCGCTGGCCGAGGGCTCGTACGAGCAGGGCTTCGCGCGCGGGTATGAGTGGCTCGAGCGCGATTGGCCGGGGCCGGCGACGGAGCCCGAGCTGCTCGCCGAGCAGGCGCAGCATGATTGGAGCGTGACCGATCTGATGCCCGACTTTTGGAGCGCGCCGGCCGGCGGCGGGATGACCGTGCGCGAGGCTGCCGAGGTCGAGCACGCGCTCGAGCGCGGCGGTGTTCGCGTGGTGCGCGAGGTGCGGCGGTGACCGGGCGCGGTCCAATGGCGCTCGAGCTGCGCGGCAGCAACGCGCTCGTCGCGGCGGTCGACTTCTACTCGGCCGCGTTGGCCGAGGCGACGCGCCGCGAGCAGGATCTCGCCGAAGCTTTCGCCAGGATGAACCATGATCGCCAGCGCGTCGACGCGGTGCTCGACGCGCTCGGGAAGTTCCTCAGCGCCGATGACGTCGAGTCGGCTGGCGCTCGCGTCAATCTCGAGCGCGTCTATCGCGAGGCCTTCCCCGGTGGCCGTCGTTGAGTGGAGCCCGCTTGGGTTCCCTCACGTGCGCGGGCGGCACGAGCAGCGGGTAATCGACCCGGCCTCGGGTGAGTCGGACGGGCAGCGGTACTGGTGCGAATGCACGGTTTGCGGCGCGACGTGGCAGGGGCTCTGCATGTCCGGGCGGGTGCGGGCGCGCATCCGCCAGTTCGCTGCGCAGCACGCGCATCGGGACCCATTCGAGCCGCGCTGATACGATTGGCCGGGTGTCCGCTTCCCACCCTTTGCGCGTGCTACTCGTCGCCGATGATGAGCCGCTTGTGTTGCGAGCGCTCGAGCGCGTGCTCGCGCACGCTTTTCAGATCGAGAAAGCCGTCGACGGGCTCGAGGTTCTCGAGCGTCTTGCTGCGCGCGACGACGTCGATGTGCTCGTGACCGATTGGGTCATGCCGTACGGCGGGCTCGAGCTCGTGCGCCGCGTTCGTTCCGAGTACAGCGACGTCGCGGTCGTCGTTATCTCAGGCTTGAACCGGATCCATCAAGAGGCGTTTCTAAAGCAGATCGGCTGCGTCGTGCTTTACAAACCGTTTCTGGTCGAAGACTTGAGCGCAGCAGTCGAGCAGGCCCTTGAGCTTCGCAGGCGTCGCGGCATTCTCGAGCCGTGACCTTATCAGCCGAAGACATCGACCCCGACGACGTGGAGTTGTCCCCGTCGCTCACGCGCGAGGTGCACGACTTCGACGTCGAGGCGATGTTCGCAGAAGGCGGGCCCCTTGCTGCTGAGGTGAGTGGTTACCGGAAACGCGAGGGGCAGGTGCTGCTCTCGTCGGCGGTCGACCGCATCTTCTCGGGCGAGCTCGACGGGCAGCGTACGCTGCTCGCCGAGGGACCGACGGGCGTCGGCAAGTCGGTCGCGTACCTCGTGCCGGCAGTGCGCGCGGCGCTCGCGCGGCACGAGCGTACGATCGTCGCGACCGCGAACATCGCGCTGCAGGAACAGCTCGTCGGGAAAGACCTGCCGATGCTGCAGCGCGCGTTCGGCGTCGAGGGGGTTGGCTTCACGTTTGCGATCGCCAAAGGGTTCCAGAACTACGCTTGCCGTGAGGCGCTCGACGTCGCGCAGAACGAGCGGCTGATCGGCAAGCGCCTGCCGGTGCTGCGTGAGCAGCAGCAACTCGAGCGCGTGATCGAGTGGGCGGAGGGCAGCGAGCTCGGCGACATTTCCGAGCTGCCGTTCGAGCTCATGCCGAGCGTGCGCCGCGCGGTGACGGTGTCGAGCGAGGACTGCCTCGGCAAAAAGTGCATGCACTACAACGACGGCTCGTGCTTCCCGCGCGTGGCGCGCAAGCAGCTCGAGCAGGTCGACATCGTCGTCACGAATTATCACCTGTATTTCATCGATCTTGAGCTGCGAATGGGAGGTGCGCGCGGCGTGCTTCCGTTGCACAGCAACTTGGTATTCGATGAGGCGCACCGTGCGGGTGACATCGCGCGCCAATACTTCGCCCGCAGGCTTTCGCCGGGCGGCGCGCGCACCGCGGTCGACCTGCTCGTCGGTGGTACCAAACGAGCCGAGCGGCTCGGCGTACCGCGCAACATCGACCCCGACCTGCGTAACGAGGTGCTCGGCGCAGCCGACGCCTTTTTTTATGAGCTCGCGCAGCTCGAGATGTCGAAGCGGTACGAGGCGCGGCTCGACTGCGAGCGCATGTTCGACGGCTCCGAGCTCGAGCGCCTGATGCGCCTCGCGGCGACGAGGCTTGGTGATGCATCCGAGAACGGCGGCACGCCGGCGGCGGGCCGCGAGTTTCTGAGGCAGCGGCGCGACCTCTGCCTGCGGCACGCGGGCCTCATCGCGGCAGCGCGTGAGCTGCTCGATGGCGAGGAATGGGTCTACTTCGTCGAGAACGAGACACGCCCCGGCGGCACGATGGTGTCGCTCGTTGCCGAGCCAATGACCGCCGCGGGGTTTCTGCGGCGTGGGCTGTGGGAGTCGAAGGAATCGCCGAAGCGTGCGGCGCTCGTGTCGGCGACGCTCGCTGATGGCCCGGGCGAAGACGGGTTCGAGTTCGTTGCGGCTGAGCTCGGCGTCGATGATTTCGCGTGGCTCGCTGTCGAGAGCCCTTTCGATTACTCGCGATGCCTGCTCGTGACCCCGCCGCTCTGCGACCCGAACAACCAAGCGTTCGCGGCCGAGGTAAGCGGCGCGCTGGTCGAGCTCGTTGAAGTCGCGCGCGGCCGCACGCTCGGGTTGTTCACGAGCTATCGCGTGTTGAACGCGGTGCGCGATCGGTTGATGCGGGCGGGGCTCCCCTATCCCGTGCTGTGCCAGGGCGATGCGCCGCGCACGCAGTTGGTCGATCAGTTCCGGCGCGAGCGTGACAGCGTGCTGCTCGGCACCGAGTCCCTTTGGGAAGGCGTCGACGTGCCGGGTGAGTCGCTGACCGCGCTGCTCATTGACCGGCTGCCGTTCGATCCTGTATCCGACCCGGTGCTCGATGCGCGCAAGGCCGTCGACTCGCGGTGGTTCCGGAACTATTACCTGCCGCGCGCGGTGCTGCGCATGCGGCAGGGGGTCGGCCGGTTGATCCGTTCGGTGAGCGATTACGGCGTCGTGGTGGTGTGCGATCGGCGGATGGTGACGAAGCCCTACGGCGCGAAGTTCATCGAGGCGTTGCCGCACATGCCGCGGGCGCGTTCGATTGCTGCGGTCGAGCCGTTCCTCGACCGGTTCCGGTAGGACTTACACCCCCAATTTTCCAGCGCGTTGCGTTTCTGCTCTTGATGCGCGTTCGCGCTGTCGGGCAAGATGCGCCGGAATGCCGACGACCCTGTGCCCGTACTGCTCGAGGCCGCTTACAGCAGCGCGCGTCGCACGCTGCGTCGCGTGTGGCGCGTATGCCATGCGACGCGGTCGCGTCGTGGCGTTCGTTCGCATCGAAGTGCATGCGCTCGGTTCGGTGCTCGCGTTGCGTGCTCGCGCATGGGGTACGCCGTGATCGACGCCGTGCCGATATACCGTGTGGTCGGTCGGCACGGGACGCTGTTGCTCGAGGTGCCGAGGCAGGCGCCGGCGATCTGTTCGCGGTATCTCATTCAAGCGCAGCGTTCCGAGATTGACGGGCAGACCTGCGTCGAGGTCGAGTTGTACGACGCCGAGGCGTTGCCGCTGCGCAGGGTGAGGCAGTGCCGGCGAGGGCCGCGCTTGGTACGCGAGGCGCCGCGGCTCATCGACGTCGGCGTGTGGTGCCTTGGCTGTTACGTGCGGTGGCAGAATCAGCGTCAGCACGACTTCAACCTGCTCGACGCGGTCGACCTGGTGCTGCGCCGTGAGTTGCCGCAGGAGGTCGGTTACTGCTTTCCCGCGCGCAAGCTGACGTTGGGCACGGGCGTCGCGCAAAACTTCAACGCCTGATAGGCTGGTCGCGTGGCGACAAGGCGTATTCCCGGGTTCACCGACCGCAGGCTCACGCTCGACCAGCCGAGCTCGACCCTGGTCGAGCTCTATCCGAGCGCAGCGCTGCCTGCGGCCGGCGCGTTCGATGACCCCGATTGGCTCGAGCTGCCGCTCGGCGCGCGATTCGTGCTCGTTGGGATCAACTACACGGGCGGCGCCGCCGGCGGGAGTTACACGCTGCGGCCGCAGTGGGGATTCGATGAGTCGGCGCTCGGGTTTAGCTCGATGACGAGCGAGGGCAGCGTCGTTGCGGCGGAGCCGTACGCGACGCGCAAGGCGTACGCCGAGCAGGTGCTCGGCCCGGTCGTCGGCGCGGCGGAGCACGCGCTCGCGACCGACTTCCGCGTGCCCGCGGGTGCGCGGCTGTTTCGGCTCCTCAAGGCCGAGGTCGGCGCGGTCGGCACACCGGGAACGATTCGCGTGAGGGTTTCCGCGTACGGTCTTTGACCACGGCCCGTATGCAATCGCGCGATTCCAAACGGCCCGGCATCATCGACTTGATGCAAGAGCAGACCGAACCGCGATACTGCGACGAGCTCGGGGCGCACGAGTGGACACGCGCGACAAGGCCCGTCTCGCATCACCCTGCGCGGCTGTTCGTGAGGTTGCAGACGGGCAGCTTTGCGGGTGTCATCGAGCTGGTCGAGACGGGCGTTGACGGCAGCGGGCGGCCGCTCGAATCGGAGCTCGTCGGGCGGATCACGCTCGACCTGGACGAGGCGCGTTGGCTCCGAGCGTCGCTCGACAGCGCGATCGGGATGCTCGAGGCTGCGACGTGACGGCGTTTCTCGATTGGAACGCCGGGCTCGGCCTCGTCGTGAGGCGGGGGCGGCTGTCGATGACGGTGCCGTTCGTCGACGGCACCGTTCAGATGGTCGAGATCGGTTACGAGTTTCTGCACGGCGAGCCGAATAGTGGCCGCGAGATGGTCGCGCTCGAGCTCGTGCGCACCGACTGGCTCGAGGCGATTCGCGGCGCTGCTGCGGCGCTGCCGGGCGGTGAGCAGAAACGTGAGCTGCTGCGCATCTTGAATCGTGAGCTACCCTCGCAGGATGCGAGTACCGCGAGCACCGGCCCCGAAGTCCCTTCCGCCGGCTAACTCACGCGGCACGGGCGGCACGGGCGGCGCCGAGGGTGAGGAGTCGACCGAAGCGGTTCGGCTGCTCGTTGCGAGCCTGATGCTGTCGGGCGCGCCGTCGACGCGCGTTGCCGAGATCGTCAACACGCGCGATTGCGTCGGCTCGTGTGGTCGACGGGTTCCGGTCGACGTCACGCAGTGCCCGCACTGCGCGGCCGAGCTCGCGTTCGTTCGGCATCGGTTGTCGCTGCGCACCGTGCAGCTGCGCATGCAGGAGATCCGTGCGGACCTGCATGCCGAGTACAAAGACCGGCGCGCGACGATCGCAGCGGAGCAGGTCGAGCGTTTGCAGAACGACCTGCTGCGCATGCGCAGTTCGGCGAAGGTGCCGTGGTCGAGCGTGAATCAGCACGAGCGGCTGCTCGCCGATATCACCGGGACGATCGCACCGAGGCGCGTGCATCTCACCGGCGATGAGGGTCTCGCTGCGTCGCTCGTTTCCGTGCTCGCGGGCATGACTGCAGAAGAGCGCGAGCGCGCCATCATCGAGCAGCGCGAGCTGATGCGTGCGGCAGGCCGTGACGTGATCGATGTGCCGGGTGTCGTGGCATCATCGACGCCATGACCGAACGTAATCCTGTATTGCGCGATGCGATCGTGCTTTCGATGGCCGAATTGACCGATGCGATCATCGCGGGTGCGCGCACGCTCGACATGATTCCCGAGCACCTTAGGGCGCAACCGCTCGACGCCGAAGTGGTGTTCGCCGAGAACGGAGCGCTGCTCAAGTTCTCGGCGCAGCAACTCAATGCGACGCCTGCAACCGAGACGCGTGTGACGGCGGCTCGTGTCGATGGTGTCGAGGCCACCATCGACGAACCCATTCTGCTTAAGCAGAGGCTTTCTGAAGTGCTCGAGCGACCGCCGTCCATCTCTACGATCCGGGCGTGGTCTCAGAGTCAGAGGGCCGAGGTGCTCGCGTGGACACGTCGCGCGGTGCGTGCAGCGAAGAACGGAAGGGAGATCCCGGCGGCGCCGGAGTTCGTGCGCGAGCGCGCTCGTCGTGGTTCGCGGGCGACAGCGGCGGCGGAGCAGCCGACTTCCACGACGACGCTCGTGTCGAGCGGGCAGCGCGCGTCGCAGCCGGATGTGCTGTACGACGGTCAACCCCCGCAGGCGGCCGAAGCGGAGTAGACCCCGGGCATGTCCAGCACCATCGCAGCCGGCGCGATCCTCGCCGCGCTCCTCGCCCGACCTGTGTTCCACGAAGATCGCGAGCACCACGAGCTCAAGCGTGCGCAGCTCGCGGTCGTCGCCGATGCGCTCGCCGTCGCGGTGCAGGCTGAGCCTCGCTGGCCGTGGCCGCGTGAGCAGCTAGCCGCGTTCGCGATCACCATCGGCGACTCGGAATCGCGCTTCTCGCTGAGGATTCACGAGGGGCAGTGCAAGCCGTGGGAGTGCGACCGCGGCCGGGCGCGAAGCCCTTGGCAGCTGCAACGCGGCGCTGTCGTTTCCGACGAGGTGTTCGACGCGCTCGTCGGTGCAGGCCTGCAGCCGACGAGCGTTGCCGCGGGCGCCGCGGTGCGGGCGATCACGCGAGCGCGGTGGCTCTGCCGCTCGTTCGAGGCGCACGGCGGCGAGCAGTGGATCGACCGTGTCTTCTCGGCGTACGGCGGGCGCGGCTGCTCGGGTAGCCTGCGCGACGTCGGCGCTCGGCGGGCGACGTATCTGCGTGTCCTCGCGCAGCTACGCGCGTGGCGTCCAGAGTCGAGCTAAGCTCAGCGACTCGGGAGCCCCCTCTCCTGCGCTATCCCCGGGCGCGCCGTCCGAAAGGAACAGCGCACCGGACCGATGGCACAGCCGAGCCCCGAGCAGTACCTCGACAGCATTCACAACCCGCCGCGCGGCGCGCCGTTCTCGCGGCTCGCCGCGCTGTCGGATGAGGAGCGGCTGCTAGTCGAGTGGAACATGCGGCGCGTCGCGCTCGCGCGTGAGAGCCCAAAGCACTTTTTTGGGTACGTGATGCGCGAGGAGACAACGCGCGTGCGTATCGTGACGCTGCCGCATCAGCGCGTGCTGTTCGACTTCGTGCGGCACTACCCGTTTACGGTGCTGCGTTTGCCCGTCGGGTTTTCTAAGTCGTTCTGCATGACTGGGCTCACGTTGTGGCAGCTCGGGAAAAGCAAGACGACGCGCGGCGCGTTCATCTCGAGCAGCGAAGATCAGGCGAGCAAGCCGCTGCTCGCCGTGCGTTCGTACATCGAGGATAGCCCGGAGCTCCGGCTCGTTTACCCGCAGCTTCTGCCGACGCAGCGCGACGGAGAGCCGTGGACGCAGACGGCCATCACGATCGATCGACCGTACGGCATTCGCGATCCATCGTGCGTCGCGCTCGGGCTCGATAGCAAGCGCCTACCGGGCTCGCGCCTGAACTGGGCGAACGTCGACGACATCCTCGATGAGCAGAACACGAGCACCGCGGAGCAGCGTCGCAAGGTAAACAAGTGGGTACTTTCGACGGTGGTCACGCGGCTCGGCGAGAAGGGCGCGCGCTGCTGCGTGACGAACACGCCATGGCATCCGGAGGATGTCACGTACGAGCTCGAGAAAATCGGATGGCCGAGCTGCAGCATGGACGCGTGGGGCAACGTCTTTTTCAAGAACGCCGACGACTTCGATTCGCCCGACATTCGACCGTCGCTCATCGGCGGCGACTCGGGAGTGCATCGACTCGTCGCGAATGATCGGCGTGAGCTCATCGAGCAAGCCGCCGAAGAGATGCGCGCGGGGGCGCTGTGAAACCAGCGGCGCTGTCGCCGAGCGATGCGGCGCTTGTGGCGTCGGAGAGCGCTGGCTGGGTCGACGCGCACGACATCGTGCCGCTTTGGCCGGGCAAGTTCCCGCGCGAGAAGCTCGTTGAGATCCGCACGATGATGGGCGGCGGCTCGGAGTTCGCGCGTGCGTACGGCAACCGGACGCGCGACGACACGAGCGCGCGCGTCAAAGACGAATGGATCCGAGCGGCGAAAGCACGCGCGCGCGAGCTCGACTACGACCGACCGCAGGCGCGATGGGAACGGGGCGGTGCGTTCACCGGCGTCGACCTCGCCGCGTCGCGCCGGAAGGGGTCGGACCTTTGCTCGGTGTTCACGTTCGCCGTGCTCGCTGATAATCGTCGCCTCGTGCTCGACGTCAACTCGGGGCGCATGGGCGGTCGCGCGCTCATCGAGCTCGTGCGGTCGCATCACGATCGGTTTGAGTCGATCGTGCGCATCGAGACGAACGCGTTCCAGGACTACCTCAGGCAGTGGTCGCTCGAGCTCGACGCGACGCTGCGCGTGCGCTCGCACGAGACGTCTGCACGCAACAAGCGCAACCCGCTGTTCGGCGTCGAGTCGCTGCTCGTTGAGCTCGAGAACGGTGCATGGCTCATCCCCGCGGACGAGCGCGGGCGCTGCGCGCCGGGCGTGCAGACGTTCGTCGACGACCTGCTCGCGTACACACCGAACGCGCACACGGGCGACACGTTGATGGCTGCATGGATGGCGCGCGAGCAGGCACGCGCGAGCGGCATGCTGCGCGCCGGGCGCGATTACTACGGGACGAGTGCGGCGGAGAGCATCGCCGCGCAGATCGCAGAGCGGTGACGGCATCATGGCGGACGTGCCGAAACTACTGCCGCCGACGAACGCGATCATCGAGCCGAGCTCCGAGCTCGAGCGTTTGCGTCGTGAGCTGCTCGAGCTCGAAGAACGCGCGCGCCCGCTCGTCGCTGGAACTTCGGAGGCTGCGCGTGTCGAGCTCAGCTTCGCGGCGCGTGCGCTCAATTTGCTCGAGGCCAAGCAACGCGGTGACGTCGAGCGTTCACGGAACGCGTGGCAGGAAGCTCGGAAACTTCAGCAGCTAGAAGAGCGGAATGCGTTGTTAGGCAAGCGTGTCACGCAGCTCGAGGGCATCGTCGTGACGGCGTTCATGCGCGCCGTGCGTGCGCTGTCGGGCGACATGCCCGTCGCGCAGCGGCAGGCTGAAGCTGCGACGCGGCTGATGACGGAAGCGATCGAGGCGCAGACCGCGCTCGAGAAAGCGCGGGTGCCGGGCACTGGGCTGCTCGACCGCGTGCGGCTGATGCTTGTGCGCATGCCCGACCCGGGTGTGGTCGACGCTGCAGGCGTCGAGGTGGCGGAAGCACCGGCGGCTATGCCCGCGCTTCCGCCCGGTGAGAGCGAATAGCTTGCGCGTCGGAGCATCATGAGCTAGTGTCGACTCTCGCCGGGCGCTGAGCTCGGTTTCACACGCCGCGCTGAGCGGCATGAAAGGTTCCCCCCAATGGACGGCAACTATCGGCGTTCGGCGAACGGCGCCCCGGTTTCGATCGAGAGTGTGCAGGAGCGCGTGCATCGCATGGTCGCAGAGCGCAACGCAGAGACCTGCAGGCGCGAGATGGAATGGCTCGACCAGCACGGCGATACGGCGTGCGTGCGCACGTCGAAGCGCAACGGCGTTTACGTCGCGAGCTTCTACGTCGACGGCGTTTGCGTGCGCAGCGGTCGCTCGCTCACGTCGCTGCAGGATGCGCGCGCTCAGGCGCTCATGTCCGAAGACGAGCCGACGAGGCCAGGGTGAGCGGCGCGCGCGACGACCACGACTCAGGATGCACGACGATGACCAGCAAGAGACAAGTCGAAGAGCTCGCGGCGCAGCACGATCGGAAGCTCGCCGCGGGTGCCGAGGCCGAGCGTGCGGCGGGCGACGCGATGCGCGCGATCGTCGAGGCGGTGCGTCCGGCGCTGCCCGCGCTCTGCTCGGCGATTCAAGTCGCGGGCATGCGGCGAGCTCGTGGGCAAGAGGAACGGATGTACGCTGATCCGCGTGAGCCGCGCGGCGTGCTGCTCGAAGATGGGTTTACCGAGGGGCCCGGCGACGACAGCGGTTCGCTCGGTGGCGAGCGTCTCTACCTGCTCGACGATGGGCGCTTCGCGTCGATCGCACGAAGCGGTGTTTGGCACGACGACCCCGAAAAGCCCGACCAGTGGGTCACGAAAGCGCGGGTGGTCGAGAGCGTGATCGGTGACGTCGAAGCTGCGGCTGTGCTCGCCCCGTCGCAGCTTGCCGAGCGGCTCGCTGAGCTCATCGAGCAGCAGCTCAAGGGCTCGGGCAACCGGCGCGCAGAGCAACTCGAGCGGCGCGCCGAGCGCCTGCGCGCGGTGGCGGTGCTGCTGCGGGAGTGATGTCGCGCCGCGTGGTGTCCGATCGGCAGCTCGACCTGTTCGCCTGGCAACCGAGCAAGGTCGACTGCTTTGGCCCGGTGTCACCGAACACGGGCGGTGGGCTGTCGGCTGTCGAGGCGGGCCGCGTGTTCGGTGGGCGCTCGTGCCTCATCGTCGGATGGCTCGTGCCGCACGGCGGTCCCGTGTTCTGTGCGCCGTGCCGGCGCGTGATGGTCGCTGCGGTGCCGGCCGAGCCGCTGTTCGAGTCGCGCTGCTCGGATGGTCGGCGGGACCCGGCGGCCGAAGTGTGGGTGTGTGCGTTGTGCGCACGTCTTTTCGAGGGGTCGCGCGCGCCGCACACTTTTTAGTTGCGCGTCGGCGCATGATGCTGCATGCTCAGTTGTGTCGACGGCGCTGAGCCGACGACGAGCCCGGCGCTGAGCCGGGGGAGGAGATTGCCCGATGTTCACCACGATTCCCGCGCCGACGACGACCCAATCTTTCGTCACGGTTCCGGCGCCGGCTGATGCCGCGCCCGCGATCAACACGCAGTACGCCGCGTATGTCGACGCCGAGCTGCGTCGCAACGACGTGCTCACGTACGACTCGTACGTGTGCTGGCTCCTCACCGAGGGCGTCCGCTACTCCGGCCGGGGTGCGCTGTGAGTCCGGCGCAGCAGCTGTTCGCGCTGCTCGAGCAGGCAGGGCTCGCGGCGCAGTGGCAGGTGATGGACAACCGCACGGCGGCGCCGTGTATCCGCATCACCGATCCGATGCACGTCGCGCGCGCGATGCTGCTCGCCTATCAACAGAGCCTCCCCGCCGCGTACTCGTTCGCGTGCACGGTCGGCCCTGACCGCACGGCGTTCTTCTATTGGCCGGCGCTCTCGCCCGACCTGTCGTTCCTTCCCGGCTGCGAGCTGCACGTCGAGGACGACGACACGGTGCAGCCGTTCGCGGTGTGGTTCGAGGACACGGTCATCGGCAGCGGTGCGACCGTCGAGGAAGCTGTCGCCAACGCGCGGCGCGAGGTTGAGAGCAACCCGCGCGTTTTCGGGGGTCTGTCGTGAGGCGCTTCGAAGACGTCATCATGCTCGAGAACGAGGCAGCGCTCGCGCTCGAGCTCGATGACCGCGAGGTCGTGACGGCCGTTTACGCTCAGGTACAACGCGCACGGGTCGGCGTGCTGCAGGGCGTGATCCATGCGCTGCCCGGCTCGATCGAGATGGCTGCTGCGAAGACGCGGCGCGACCGGCTGCAGCGGCTGTCGTCGGTGCTGCGCGCGCGGCTCGACACGTACCGCGACCGCGAGGCGCCGACGCTGCCGCCGCCGCCCGAGGCGAGTGCCGCGCTCGAGAGCGAACGTCGGCTGCTAGCTGCGATCGTGAGGGACGCATCATGAGGGGCATGGCGCTTGAGGCTCTGAGACTCGCGATCGGCGAGGCGCACGCCGCGGCGCGGTCGGGGCGCGGCGCGTTCGTTCACGAGCGCGCCGATGCGTTCGAGGTGAATGACCGGCCGCCGCCCGCGTGCGAGGTCTGCCTCGAGGTCGACGCCGCGGGCTTCGTGTTCGCGCGCACGGCGCGCTCGCGCTGCGAGCCCGCGCTTGGAACCGTCGACGAGGTGTGCGCGTGACACGCGTTCGCCGCACGCGCCGGCCGTACCAGATCGTTGAGGGAGTGCCCTGGTATCGGCACGTCATCTCGTTCCGGCTGCACGGGCAGAGCGGCACGCGGCGCCTGGTGCGCTGGTCGCCGGGTGCGCCGTGGATCTATGACGAAGTCGCGCGCGAGCTAGTCGGTCGGTTCGGCGCGCGCGTGGTGCCGGGGTCCGTCGATGTGAGGCTCGATCCGTGATGCGCACCTGCGAGATGATCGTCGACGTCGACACCGACGGCGAGTGCGGCGACCCGGCGGTCGCGCTCGCCTTCGGCGACCTGCCTTGCTGCGCCGCGTGTGCGTTGCTGCTGCTGAGCGAAGACGTGTTCGTCTCTACCGAGCTCGAGCTATTCGTGTTCGCGCCGATGCCGCGGCCGTTCATGGGGGAGCCGCGATGGCTGCTCAGCTAGGGCTCGAACCGAGCGCGGTGCGCGACGCGGTGCTCGCCGCGCTCGGTGTCACGAGCGCTGTCATCGTGCCGCACAACTCGCCGCTCGCGCGTTCTCCGGCGCTGTTCAACGCGCGCGCGTTTGCGATCTATCTCTGCCGCAGGCTCGGGCTGTCGCAATCGGAGACGGGGCGGCAGATGCTGCGCGACCATTCGTCGGTGGCATCGGCCGAGCGCCGCGTCGCGAACCGCGTGGCGGTCGAGCCCGAGCTGCGCGCGCACCTCGAGGCGGCCGAGGCGCGTGCACGGGCAAGTTTGGAATCGCGCGGATGCATATCGGTGCCGAGCGCCGCGCTGCCCGCGTCGACCGTGCCGGGGTCTGTGCCGGCCGAGCCGGTCGTGATGCTCGAGCGCCTGCTCATCGACGCCCGGGCCGGTCGGCTCAAGGCTACCCTGCTCGTGTTCGAGTCGAAAGAGGCTGCAGACGAATGGGCTGTCGCTTTTCGGTTGCGTGCTGACGCATGATGAACCATGCTCTCTTTCGTCGCTGGTGCTGAGCCGGTCGACGTTGCCTGGCGCTGAGCCGGCGGAAAGGTTCCCTTGATGCCTACCTCGTACATCTCGTTCGACCACCGTGACGCCCAACACCTGCGCGCGATGCTGCAGCAGCGTGCGAACGCCGGCCTGTATGTCGGCAGCTTCATCGAGCGGATCGACGCGATGCTGTTGCAGCACAGCGCCGACGTGTTTCGGCACGCGCGCAAGCGTCGCGAGCTCGAGCGCACGCGCGCGCAGCTCGCTGAGCGTCCGCTGCAGGTCGAGCTGCATCTCGACGGCTCGCCCGACTTCACCCGCAAGGGCTGGGCGCGCAAGGTGAAGGCGATCGGCGGCCGGTACAGCGAATGCCGCGGCATCGATACGCGCCGTTTCGTGACGCTGCCTGCGAGCGATGAGGGCTTGAAGCTCGCGGCCGAGCTGTCGAAGGCGTTCCCGGATTACAAGGGGCGCGTGCTGTGGATCGGTCGCTGCGGTCAGCACGGCGACGACTACTCGATGACGATGCTGCCGAGCGTCGTGTTCGGCGACCTGCTCGTCTCGCAGTTCCTCGATGCATACCGGGCGAACGCGGCTGCGTCGCAGAAGCGGAGCGCGTGATGGACGCCGAGTTCGTGATCGAGGTCGACGCGAGCGCGGTGACGCCGAGCAGCTGCATCGACATCGAGGGCGCGGTCGACATCGACGTGACGGTGCGGCTCGGTGAGCGCAGCATCGACGGCGAGATAACGCTCGTGCCGCGCGAGGCGGACGGCGTGCTCGATTCGTGGGGAGGCTCGCCCGACTACTGGATGACCGGCGCTCTGCTCGCCGAGCTGCACCGGCTCAGCGATGCCGACTTCCGCCGCGCGTGCCGTGAGCTCGTGTCGGCCGGGCGAAAGGCGGCGGAGTGACGATGGCACGCGCCCTAGATCGCAACGCGGTCGACGCCATCCTCGACCAGTTCGACGAAGACGAAGACCCCTCGCGCGCGCTGGCCGACCTGCTCGACCGGCGCGGCGCCTGGGACTGGTCGGACGGTTCGGAGCACGAACCATCGGACCGGCTCGCGATTATCGAGTCGACGGGTGCCGTTTGGCTCGTGTACCGAGGCACCGAGCCGGACAGCGCTCGCCGCTACGGTTCGCGGGCCGAGGCACGCGCCGCGTTGCAGGAGCAAACCGAGCGGGTTTCAGGTTGACCCGTGACCGGTGTTCGCTTTTCGGTTGCGCGCTAGCGCAAGATAGACCATGCTCTCTTCTGTCGCTGGCGCTGAGCCGGCGGCGGTAACCCCGGCGCTGAGCCGGTAGGAGTTCGAAAGATGACCACGAAGCACATCACGTTTCTCGAGACGACGGCCCGTAACCTCCGCGCCGACGGCCAGTTCGACGCGGCGAACATCATGGAAGAAGCGGCGAACGCGCTGCGCGTCGGCTTCGTCGATCGCTCGGGTCTGCCGGCTTTCTCCGGGCTCAAGCAGCAATGAGCGACGACCGCGCTGCTCGCGCCGCCGCGATTCGTGCCCGTATGGACGAGTCGCGCGCGGCGCGCATCCGCGCTTGGCGCGAGCTCTACAGCGTCGAGGCCTTCCGGCCGTCATTCCCGAGGCGGATGCCTCTCACCGATTACCCGATGCGCGGGCCCTCCGGCTCGCTCGTCACGCACTGTGTGGTGCCCTGCCCTGTCGACTCCGACGGCGGGCGCCTTGTCCGTTACGTCTGCGAGGACGGGACTACTTGGCTCGAGGCCCGTCCGCATAATTTCCACGAGCTGAAAGTGAATCTCTGATGTTCCGCTACACCCGTTCCGCTGTTGCCCTGTTCCTCGTGCTCGTGTCGCAGGCTTGCGCCGTCGACGGCGTCGAGTACGCCGAGCCCGAGCCGTTCGCGCCCGAGTGCGCGCGCACTGAGGCGCTCGACGACTACTGCGCGCTCAACGACCCCGAGCGGCCGTACGGTTTCAGCTGCTCGAGCGATCCTGCGGAGCTGCCCGAGCACTGCGTCGACCACTACCCGTCGAGTCCTCTCCCCGGTGGCGCGCGCTGCTGCGGCCCGGTGCGGCGGTGAGCGCGCGCGAGGTGGTGCTGCACGTGCCGGCGACGGTGCGTGAGGGCGAGCTCGCGCTGCGCGAGGTGCTCGGTGAGGCGACCTGCGAGGACGGGCGCCGCGTCGAGGTGGCGGTCGCGGGCGCCGCGGTGCTCGTGACGGTGAGCCCGGTTGGCCCGATGGGCTGGCGCACGTACCGGCTCGAGCTCGAGGCGCTCTGCGCGACGGTGCTGGGCGCCGAGAGCGCCGACGCCGAGGACATCACCGACGAGCAGATCGCGGCGCTGTCGGCCGAAGCTGCCGAGGCGAGCGACGTTGAGCAGGTTGAGCTTTGCCGGCGTGCGCTCGAGGGCAACGCCGACGCGCGCGCCGCGTGCGCTGCGGCTCGCGCTGCGTGTGCTGCTGCGCGGGCTTCAGCTCGAGGGGCACGCGAATGAGCGAACGGCGCCAAGCCCTGCTCGAGCTCGTCAAGAACCTGCCTGAGGACTTCGCGCCCTACGGCACGCGCGAGCGCACCATCCCCGACTGCTCGCACGGCTGCCGGTTCGCGCTGCCGCTCGCGGGTGAGCTCGGTGCCGACTGGCTCGTGTGCTCGAACCCTGCGAGCCATCGCGCCGGCCTGCTCACGTTCGAGCATCAGGGGTGCGAGAAGTTCGAGCCTGATGCGTTCATCGGCGTCGACTTCGCCAAGCCGAACGCCGAGCACGCGGTGCGTATCGTGCGCGAGCTCAAGCGGGCAGTACGCGACGCGGCCGACCTCTACTTCGGAGGGCCGCGCATCGCGCAGCCCCCGCCCGAAGCTCCCCCGCTACCGCCGACCTTCCGGCTCGTCTGCTCCGGCTGCGACAACGTTTGGCGGCAGGTCATCCCTGCCGGTGAAGCATTCCCGCGCTGCCCGCGCTGCAACGCCGAGGACGTGTTCGACGCCAACGACGGCGGCTGGCCCTGTGCGGCGCCGGGCTGCGACGTAAAGGTCGGAGCCAACTACCAAGGCGTCTGCGACGACTGCAAGGCGGAAGGGAAGCTCCCCCCATGAGCCGCCGACGAAACCCCGAGCCCGGGCCTGGGCTCAAGCTCTGCTACCGCTGCGACACCATCAAGCCCCTCGACCAGTTCTTCGCCGACCGCGGGCACTGGACGGGCAGGCAGAGCCGCTGCAAGGCCTGCGACGCCGAGCGGCAGAACCCAAAACTCAGGCACCGAGCGAGCGAGGCTGCCGAATGAAGCGCTTCGTAGGACCGCGCCGCCGCTCTCTCATCGGCGCGCGCGTCGTCATCAAGCAGCTCACGATCGACTACTCGCTTTGCGCCGGGCAGGTCCGGCGCGTGGTCGCGCAGCGCTCCGATAGCGTCGACCTCGCCGACCCTTTCAATGCGCGGCGGGTGTGCGCTCACCGCGTGCCTTTCGAGCACGGCGGTAGGCCCATGTTCGAGGTGTTGCCGACCGACGTCAGGATGCCGCGCTCCGACGAAGAGCACGAGGCTCGAGGGCCGGACACATGCGTGCCCGATGAGTTCAATTTGCAGGCGCTGCCGTCGAGCTTGCGTCTCGCGCTCGCGCGCTTCCCGCACATCGCGGGCCGGCGCTGGTATCGGTTCTGGCTGGCGCCCATCGGCACCGACCGGGCGGAGTCGACGTGTCACGTGTTCGCGCCGACGTGGGGCGAGGCGCGCGGGACCGCGTGGGTCGAGCTCGGGCTGAACCGGCCGAGCGTGTACGAGCGGTTCGCGCTGCGCTGGGAAGGCGACGACGCCTGATGCCTGAGCTCGTGAGGCTGACCGTGTGGGTCGCCGAGCAGGGCGGCGCCTGGCACCGCGTCAAGGCGAGCTACGGATCGCATTCGTCGACGTGCTGCGGTGTCGAGCTCGAGAGGCCGCGGCTGCTCATTGCCGCGCGTCGCTCGCCGCGCACCGTGGCGGCTGACCTTGGGTTCGCCGAGATGAGCCGGCAGCCGTTCTGCGTGGAGTGCAAGGGCGCATCGGCATCATCGAGTCGATGACGAAAGCCAAGGCGCCGAAGCCGCGACGGTTTGCCGAAACGACGAGCGTGCCGGTCGAGCGCACGCGGGCGCAGCTCGACGCGCTGCTCGCGAAGCACGGCGCGAGCGAGCGGGCGACCTACGTCGACGACAAGACCGGCCTTGCCGCGGTGCAGTGCCGGCTGCAGGAGCGGATGATCCGGTTCGAGGTGCGCGTGCCGCAGGACATCGAGGTGCCACACCGCCGGCGCGGGAAGTCGCGCGAGCAGTGGCGCCGCGAGCGGCTCGCGCAGCTCGAGCGGCAGTCGTGGCGGCGCCTGCTCCTGCTCGTGACGGCGAAGCTCGAGGCCATCGCCGACGGCATCACGACGGTCGAGCGCGAATTCCTCGCCGACATCCTGCTGCCCGACGGGCGTCCGGTGCACTTGCTCGTCGCCGACTCTCTCGAAGAGAGTTACCGGACCGGCAAGACGCCGCGGCTCTTGCTGCCTGGGATGGTCGGGTGAGCGACGACGGTGAGCACGTATGGTCCGAAGACCTGCGCGTCGGCGACGTGCTGCGCGTGTGGTGGGCGCCGGGGCGCGACACGATCGTGAGCTTCACCGACTACCGCGGGCCGCTCGCTGAGCTGCAGGGCGCGCGCATCGCGCACTTCGCGATGCTTCCCTCGGGCATGACGCTTTGTCCGCGCGATTGGTTCGTCGTGCTTCACCGCGGTTTGGAACCGCGCGATTCCAAACCGGCGGCATCGTGTCGCCGATGACCCTGTCGAAGGATTGGTTTCGCTCGGCGACGAGGGCGCTGTCGTTTCAGTGGCCTGTGCCGCTGTTCATGGCGGCGCTGCCGCCCGAGCACCTGAAGCTTGTGGAGAACCGCAAGCGCGCGCTGCCGCTCGAGCATCGAGTCGTTTGGATGCACGTCTCGCAGCGCCCATCGCGCGCTGCGTTCAAGGCGTACTGCGAGCTCGCGGCGCGCGCGGGCGTGCCTACCGAGCTTGTGCCCGAGTACGACTGCGGCGCGTTGATCAAGGGCCGCGTCGCTCCGCCGTACGGTTCGATCGTCGGGCTGCTGCGGTTCGGCATACCCCTCGGCGTGTACGACGGCGTCGTGCGTGGCCCGCAGGACCGATGGCGCATCGCCGGGCAGCACGGTTACTCGGTGCTCGATTACGCGCCGCTGCCCGAGCCAGTGCCGTGCAGGGGACAGCTCGGCCTGTGGCGCGTGCCCGAAGACATCCGGCTTCCCGAGGTGCGCTCGCTCCGTTGGCGCGCATCATCGGGGACATGAGCAAGGGCAAGAGGCTGCGGCGCCGGCTCGCTGCAGCGGAGCGGTCGGGCGAGGCGGTGAAGGCAGAGCGGGCGAACGCGGAGCGAGGCGCCGCAGCGGCAGCGATTCCCTACTCGACGGCGACGGCGGCGACGCTGAGCACGGCCACGCCTCGCACCATCACCAAGGCCACGAGCCGCTATCGCGCGCTTGCGCATGCGGATGCGCCCCCGGGCAGCCGCACGATGTCGCAGGCGTACATGGCGGGGAAGCTGCAGCGCGACGGGTACCAGGCCGAGCGCGCGCCGGACCCTCTCAACGTCGCGCTCACGCGAAGCGGACACGCCGCGCTCACGCTGCGCACCGATGACCTCGAGGCGATCGTCGCCGAGCAGCCGGCGCTGCACAGCGACGCCATCGACGAGCTCATCGCCAAGCAGCCGGCGATGCAGAGCGAAGATGTGCGCATCGGTGCCGCGGTCACCATGGCGGCGACGATGCAGCCAGGCTCCGCCGGCAAGCCCGAGCAGATCGCCGACGCGTTCGCTGCCGACGTCGAGCGCGACATCGTCGAAGCCGTGCGCGAGTCGACGCTCGAGGTGCTCGAGGAGATGCCGAAGCTCAGGCCCGTGCGTGGCCGCACGTCGGTCGACCACACAGTCGCGCTGAGGAAAGAGATCCTCAGGCGCGTGCGCGCGAAGCTGCCGCCTCTCGATCGCGTCGCGATGGATCTCGCGAACACGTTCGATCGCATCGTCGACCTGCTGCTCGATGAGGTGCTCATCGAGGCCGAGTTTGGCGAGCTCCGGCCGTCGATCGGCAAACTTCGTGAGCTCGAGCGCGAGCATCCGGCGATGCTCGCGCGCATCGCCGAGGCGATGGCCAACGCGCGGCAGGCCGCGGCACGCGCGCCGATCCCGCCGAACGCGAAGACGCCGAGCAACGTCGAGGCGACGGCGATGGCGACGGCGTACGTGTTCCGGCCGCTGTGGCGCCTCGAGAAAGAGCTCGGCGAGGGCGGGCACGAGCTCCTGCAGCGTGTGCTCGAGCGCGAGGCGAACCGCTCACCCGCGCTCGCGAAGCTCAGGCATCTTGGCAAGGTGCTCTTCTACGGCGAGCCCGACATCGAGCTCGCACCCAAGGCCGTCACTGCGATGCTCGACTTCGTCGAGCTGTGGCTCGACAGCAGCTTCGCGCGGCTCGAGGTCGGGCACCGGCTCGCTGCCGCGCTCGCGCTCACGGACGTGCCCGATACGGTCGAGGTCGGCGCGCCATGGAAGGCGTGGTCGCTCACGCTGCCGGACGGGCTGCTTGATACCCCCGAGCTCGGGCGCAACACGACACGCCGCGTGTGGTGCGTCGGCGCCGAGCCGGTCGCGCTCGTGCTCGAGCAAGGCACCGTGCTGCACATCGACGATGTGACCGATGCGGTCGGTGCTTACGGCGGTCGCCTCTTGCCGACGATCCGCGCGCTCGTGCGCGGCTGCTGCCTCGCGCTCAGTGAGCCCGACGAGTTCCGGCGCGAGCGCGGCGCGAGCGAGGGAACGAGCCGCTCGGCGAAGGGGCGCTCAGGTCCGCCCGAGCTCGAGCAGGCGCGGTTCGTCTTGAGCAAGCCGCTCGAGCTCGACCTGCGCAGTGAGCTCACCGAGCACCTATCGGGGCGCCGGCGCGGCGCGGGCGGCGGAAGCCCGAAGGTGCAGTTCCTGGTGCGCGGGCACTGGCGACAGCAGGTGCACGGGCCGCGGCGCAGCCTGCGCAAAACGATCTGGATTCAGCCTTTCTGGAAAGGGCCTGAGGAGTCGCGTGTGCTGCTCCGTCGGGCCGTGGTGGAAAAGTCATGAGCGTGAGACTCACAGGCCTGCGATGCTCGACGTGCGGCGCGACACTTGCGGTGCGTGCGAGCGACGATCCGCTCGTCACGGCGAAAGAGATGCGGGCTTTCTACGCTGAACACAGCGCGCACGGGACACCCGAGCTCATGGACGGCGAGCGAATCATCGGGCTCGTGCTGGTGAAGTCGTGAGCGAGAAGCCGCTGACCGCGTTTCAGTGCGAAGTGCTCGACTGCATCGCCGAGGGCCGCTCGCCGTTCGGGCTACGGCGATATTCGCGGCACGTCACGCGCACGCTCGGGCTGCTCATCGACCGGGCGCTGTTGCGTTACAGCGCGACAGCGCCGGCTGAGCTGACGCCGGCCGGCGACATTGCGCGGCAGCTCGCGAGGAAGCGCGCGCCGTGATGGGCGGGTTGTTTGAGGTCATGGTCTGCGTCAGCGTCGCGTGGGTCGTGACCGATGTCGTGGCGACGTTCTGCGGGTGGCGCGGATGAGAGGTGGCTCGTGAACGTTATCGATCTAATCGATTGCCTGCTGTGCGTTTTCGTTGCTTGGGTTGTAGCTAACGACATCGCGGTCGACTTAGGTTGGCGATGAGCTGCCGCTGCGCGTGCGGCATCCTCCGAACCATGACTCTCGTTCACACCGCGCGGCTCGTTGGCGTCGAAGGCGAGCATCTCACCATCACCGCGAGCGCTGCCGCGAATGACGCTCTGCTGCTCAATCGGTACGCGTTCCCCAACTACGGCGGCGATTCGATGCGCGTGCGCGAGGCGACGGTTCGTGTGAGCGCGGCGCTAGTCGCGAGCGATACCGCCGTGCTCGGCAAGCCGCCGGTCGCGTTCGACGTGAAAGGTCTCGATTACGGCTTTGACCTCGCGCTCGCAGTGGCGGATGCCACGTTCGACGATGCGAGCGCGATGCTCGAGATCGGTTGCGTCGCGTCGCTCGGGCTCGGCGGCGAGCTCCGGCCGGTACGCGGTTGCCTTGCCCGCGTGAAGGCCATCGCCGACACGGGCGCCTGCCGCACAGTCGTGGTGTGCGATGAGGACTTGCCCGAGGCGAGCCTCGCCGAGAACGTCACGGTCTACGGCGCGCGGCATCTCAGGCCCGTGCTCGAGTTCGCGCGCACGGGGCGGCCGGGACACGGGCTCACGTTGGGCGCACGCACGACCCTCACACCCGAGCTCGACAACGAGCGGCAGTGGTCGACGATGCCGGTGCCTGTGCTGCCCGAGCAGGTGCCGCGCACGGGCGACGTGCTGCTCATCAGCCCGAGCTACGTGTCGAACGAGTACCGCGTGAGCTCGGTGGCGCGCGCGGCGCTGTACGAGCTCGGCGCGCTCGGGCCGTTGCAGGCGCTCGAGGTGCTCGCCATCCGCTCGGCCGCTGGAATCGGGATGGCGCCGGCGGGCGCGGTGCGGCCGGCGCGCGCGCCACACTGCTCGGTGAGCGAGCGGGGGCTCATCGGGTTCGAGCTGACGCCGACGATCTGGTCGTTCGGTGAGGTGTCGATGGCGACGCACGGCGTGCTCGTGCTCGATGAGCTCGGCGACTGGCGAACGTCGTCGATCGAGGCAATGGCGCGCGTGCTCGAGCAGGGGCACGTCAAGTATCGGCGTGCCGACGGCGTCGAGGTGCGGCTGCCGGCGCGCCCGGCGCGCATCATCGCGTCGACGCTGCCGTGCCCGTGCGGTCGGCTCGGCTCGCCCGAGGGTCGCTGTACGTGCAAGGCGGAGCACGTCGACGCCTTCCGTGCGCGCGTGACGAAGCACGCGCAGCTGCTCAAGCTGAAGACGGTGAGCCTGCCGTGAGCGAGAAGCCGATACAGCTCGCGCCGGCGGTACCGCCGGCCATCGTGGCTGAGGTCGTGAGCGTGCTCGAGAGCGCGCTCGCCGAGGCGAAGGCCGGCAAGTTTCACTCGGTGGTTGTGCTCGCCGACGGTGGCCGCCGAACGTACTGGCAGCGGGGCGGTTCGCAGGACCTGCCCGTGCTGCTGTTCGCGATGGAGCAGTGGAAAGCCAGCGTTCTACGCGCGTGTGAAGTGGCCGATGAGGAAGGGACGACGCCGTGACAACCCGGTCTTTGGAATCGCGCGATTGCATATCCCGCCCCGACCGGGGCATGCGTGGCGTGGTGCTCGACGCGCTGTTCGCCCATCTCGGCGCGAGCGCCTGCGAGGCCGTGCGCTTCACGTTCGAGTGCATGGCCGTGGCCGAGACGGTGCTCGCCGAGACGGGAGAGCAGCGCGCGACGTTCGCGCTTTTGCAGCCGACGCGGCCGCTGCTCGGCAAGGCGCTCAGCACGTACCGGGCGCACTGCTGCGAGCTCATCGAGCGCGTGCAGCGCGGCGAGGACACGCGCCCGGCGACCGACGCCGAGGTGCTCTGCGCGCTGCTCGACGGCTCGCTCGTTGCGCCTCCGACCGCGGCGCTTGCGGGCCTCGCCGAGGAGCTGTTCTCGCGCGTGTTCGGCGAGCTGCCCGCGGGCGTGGACGCTGCGACGACGCCGCGTGAGGCGTGGCCGGGCGAGCGCGCCGAGAGTCTCGCCGAGCTCCGACGGCGCTTCTCGCAGAAGTGGCGGTCGCTGTGAGCCGCGACGACGAGGCCGAGCTCTACCACTGCCGCGCGCGCTGCCTGCGGGAGACGGACCGCGCGTTGTTGATTGAGCTGCAGCCGACGGACGACGAGCTCGATCGCGTCGAGCGGTGGATCCCAAAGAGCCTGGTGCACGACGACAGCGAGGTGTTCGACGCCGGCGAGCACGCCGAGGGGACGCTCGTCGTTGAAGGATGGTGGGCTGCCGAGAAGGGCCTGCCGTGACCGTGAAGGTTTGGCATTGCCTGCTCATCAGCTCGGTCGTCGGCACGTCGACTGCGCTGATGGGGTCGACGTGCAGCCGTGAGCGCGAGCAGCGATTCGAGCGCGCGCTCGAGTGCATCCGCCGCGAGGGCGTGCCCGTGCAGAACCTTGCGAGCACGGGCTACGGCGACGACGTCGCGTGCCTGCGCCGCGATGCCCTGATGCGGTGAGCATCATCGGTCTCATGTACGACTACGCCAAAGAGAAGTCGCGCCTGTTCACCGATGACGGGCAGGTGATGTTTCTTCAGATTCGCGATCGGGTGCGTGAGCTGCTCGCGGTTGCTGGCGCTGTGCGTGTGGTCGAAGCGCTGATGACGTCGACTGGTGATTCGTACCTGATGCTCGCGTGCCTTGATCGGATGGTCGAGCTCGGTGAGATCAGGCTCGTGCAGCAACCATGCGTCGCGACGCAGGAGCGGGTGTACGTGCGCGGCTCGTTGCCTCGGTGAGCATCATCGGGGGTATGCAAAGCCATCCCCCGACTCTCTGGTACGAAGACCACGAAGGGCGCCGCTGGGTTCCGCCGCAGGGTGGTTCGCTCGTTGACCCGCCGCACGGCTTCTGTTTCATGCGCGTGCGCGAGGTCGCGATGCACGAGACGGTGCATCAGCTCGCGGCCGTAGCTGACCCCGACGGCGAGCAAAGCGAGACGCGCCTGCTGATGCGCGGCACGGCCACGTACAGCCCGGGCCTCGTGCTCGCGCTCGTGAGGCCGACGCTGCGTGAGCGGCTGCGCTCGCTCTGCCGCGGTTACCTACGCGCGCCGCGCCACGGCTTGCGCGAGGCGCAGCTCATCGCGGCGGTCGCGTGTGAGCGCTGCGCCAACGAGCTCGCGCATCGCGCCGGCGCAGCGTGGGGCTATCGCAAGGGTTCCGACGAGTGGCTGCGTGCGGGCACGCGCTGCGAGCTCTGCCGCCCGAAGTGTTACGTCGAGGCGTCGTGAGCGAGCCTCGCTTCCGCGTGCTGCTCGTGCTTGTCGCGCTTGCCGCGAGCGTTGCGGCAGCATCACTTGTCGCGTACCTCGCGCACCTGGATGAAGTCGAGAGCGAGCTGCTGCTGCGCGGAGCGCCGTGAAAGGGGATTGACGATGACGAATCGAACCGACGAAGACCTCAAACGCGAATTCGCTAACGGCTTCCTGCGCGACCAGTCGGGGCGAGATGATCTCGACAACCTCGGGCGGCGCGCGGTGTACGACCTCGGCAGGTTCGACGAGCGACGCGAGTCGACGAAGCTGGCGCCGCTCAACAAGTTACACGAGGCATGGCGAGAGAGGATTCGCGGATTGCGCGAGGACGGGTACACGAACCCGCAAGTATTCTTCGAAGAAATGGCTGACGAATTGAGCGAGGCGCTGCGGTTGTGCGCGGAGTCTCCGGTGCAGCCGGAAGCGCAGCCGATGGTCGAGCCTGTCGAGCCGCTGTTCGGTGTCGAGCGCGACCTCGCCGGGCTGCACGCGGCGGCTGATGCGCAGCTCGAGCGCGACGAGCAGTTCATGCGCGAGCTCGCTCAGGTCGTGAACCGGAACGGCGCCGAGCGGCACAGCAACACGCCGGACTTCGTGCTCGGCGAATTCCTATTCGAGTGCATGGCCGCGTTCGACCGCGCGACGGTGGCGCGCGAGAAGTGGTACGGGTGCGGTAGCAGAGCGAAGCCGCACACCGACGAGAAGGTGCGCGCCGCGATCGCGTTCTGCCGTGAAAAGTTCAGGAACGACGGCGCCGCGGGCGAGAGCGTGCACGTGCTCTGCGACGCGCTCGAGGCGTTGGACGCGCGAATCCTCGCCGCGGTGAAGGCGCGCGACGAGTTCTGGCAATCGACCGTCGATGGCGCTCGGCAGCTCGCTGAGCGCGTGCAGAACGAGAACGCCGTGCTGCGCGACAAGGCGGCGTGCAAGTTTCCGCCGCCGGGCTGGCATTGCATTCGTGTCGCTGGTCACACAGGGCCGTGCGCCAAGATTGCAGACACCGACCCGATCGTCGTCACGCGCGGCGACTCTGCGACGTGCACGGTTCCGCCGCCGGGCTGGCGCTGTACGCGCGAAGCTGGTCACGAGGGGTCGTGTGCTGCGGAGCCGTCTAACGACGAGGTGATGTCAGCCGTAGAACTGGGCCGAGTGCACGGCGCTGTTGACGCTCTAGAAGAGTACCGGCGCCGCATGCAGCGCGAGCCTGCGTGTCAGCGTGTGAGCGACGAGAGCATGCAAGCAGCGGTGTTCGTGCTCGAGCGGCTTCTCGGCGAGCTGCGCGTGTTGCGCGGGAAAACGACGCGCGCAGCAGATCGAGCCTTCCAACCGCCGGCCGAGGTCAGCGGTGCGCCGTCGTGGGTAGAACTGAATCGGCTCTATTGGGATGCGGTGCGAATCATCAACGAGCAGCGTGCTGAGCTCGATCGAGCCGCATCGGGCCGAGCGACGGCGAGCACGGCGCGGGAGTGGATCCCGTGCTCGGAGCGGATGCCAGAAGAGAACCAGAGCGTCACCGCCTGGGCACCTCCCGACGCCGCCGGAGACGAGCCGGGGAAGGGAGCGGAGGAGTGAGTCGCGCGAGGAGGCAGCAGAAGAAGCGAGCACGACGCGGCGCGCTCAGGAACACGCTCCTCGCGCTCTCTGCCGTCATGGGGAGATGCGCGACGCTACTCGCTCGGCTCGACTTCACCAATCTCGCCACCCCGCCGAAGGGAGCGCAGAAGCCATGAGCGGTATCACCATCGTGGGCGAGGTCGTGGCCGAAGCGACGGCCGAGCTGCGCGCTGAGGTCGAGGCTACCGCCGCGCTGCGCGCCGAGCTCGAGGCAGTGAAGCGAGAGCGCGACGAGGAGAAGCGCGAACGGCACGCGGCTGTGCTGGAGATGGCGAAGGCGCGTCGGCGCGTGGCGGAGATCGAAGGCTCGCTCGATTACTGGATGGCGGGTGAGCTCGAGGCCTTCCTCGCCGAGCGTTCGAGTGGACTGGCCGCGAAGGTTTGGACGAAAGCAAAGAGGCTCGAGCAAGAGCTGAAGGCGGTGCGCACGTCGCTTGTGCTCGCGCTCGGCTCCGAGCTCGTCGCCGACCTGAGTCTCGATCGGTGCGTCGACGTGCTGAACCGACGCGGTACGAAAACGCGTGCGCGCGTTGGTGAGCTCGAGAGCGCTACGCGCGCGTTCTTGGACGCCGTCGATGCGTGTGTACAGGAAGCTGCAGGGAAGTCGTCGGCAGATCCTGAGATGCCGCTCGTGCGTTACGCCAACGCGATGAAGCGTCTGAGCGCCGTGCTCGAAACGAAGCCGGTGCCGCCGCACCCCGACCCTGGCTGCGCCACGTGCGCGGCAGGAGCGCCGTGCGTGCGACATCTCGACAGCAATCACCCGACGCTCGCCGCGGCTCGCAGCGCTGCGGCTTCCGAGCCGTGCGTTATGTGCAGAGGGCGCGGCTACTTGATCAACGAAACGTTCGCGCGCCGGCACAATCCCGAGCGCGGCTCAATGCCATGTCCAACGTGCCGGCCGCAGAAGACGGAAGCGACATGAACGACGACACACCGAAGCGTGCGAAGACGGCCGACATGTTGGCGATCGAGCTCGTGCGCGAATACAGCGTCGAAATCGCGCCGGCTCCGTACCTCGGCGTGGAATTAGCTGCGAAGATCCGCGCGAAGCTCGACGCCATCAACGTCGCGTACGATCGCGAGAAGACCTCGAGATCAGAAGCGTTAACCGGGCAGCGGCTCTGGTCGGCGCTCGAGTCTCTGTTCGAGAGCTCGGTGCTGTCGCCGTGGAAGCTTCTCGGATCGGAGATGCGTGCGCGTGTCGCGGCGGTCGAGGCGTCGCTCATCGAGGAAGGTTGGCAGCGCGCGAGCGAGGACGAGAGCGCGCTCGTCAAGGGCGCGCTCGACGAACAGGCGCGGCTCGAGGGCGAGGTCGCGAAGCTTCGCAAGCAGCTCGAGTCGCTAACCTCGTTCATGCGCGAGCACGGCGAGGTCGTGTTGCTCGCGATCGGTGGGGTTTTACTTGAGCAGCGGCGTGACCGTTGCGACGGCAGCGCCGCGAAACGAGCGTACGATGCGCTCGTTCCCCTGCTGCCCGAGCTGCCGTTCGAACCGGCGCCGGTCGAGGGCGTCGGTGGTGAGACTGCGACGCGGATGCGAGCCGAACGCCTGCAGCATCGCGATGCGCTCGAGCGGCGCCGGACCCGTACCGCGCCGACGCCGGACGAGGTGCGCGACTCGCGGCACTGGCAAGGCAGGCACGAACCGAACGCGTACGAGCGGCAGGCGCAGCAGATGAAAGCCGTGTTCGATGCAGCCGAAGCACGCTTCCCGGACACACGCAAAGAGCTGCGCGACCTCGACACGCGCGTGCGCCGCGTCGAGGATGCCGCGGGTATCCCACCTGGTATTCCGTGGTCGAAGTACGAGAAGCCGCCGCAGGAGTGAGCAAGCGCGGCGCGCGCGCCGTGATACGCTGCGCGCGATGTTGCAGAAGATTCTGTTTTCCCTGCTCGTTCTCGTCATCCCGTTCGCCTGCGCTTCGCGCGACCCGGAGCCGCCCCCGCCGACCGACGCCGGCACCACCACGGACGCGCTCGCCGACTGCGAGCCGGGGCCGCGGCTTTGCTTCAGCGACACCGGCGTCAACCCGACGCTCGCCGGCGTGGCGCTCGCTTCTGCGCGTGAGCTGCGGCGCTGGGATCCGGCACGCGACTTGACGGTCGCTGCGCCGGGCGCGGCCGGTACGACGTACGAGGTCGTGGTGCTGTCGGAGTCGGCGAAGGGCGCTTGCCGCCCGGCGGGCTGCCCGCAGCTGACGGCGTTGCTCGGCCTGCAGCACCCCGACGCTTCGCAGACGATCGACGTGGCGACGTTCGACCCGGTTCGCTTCCGCGCCGCGCTGGTGTCGGGCGTTACGCGGCAGAAGGCGTTCGAGCAGTACCTCGCGAAGACTCACCCGGCCGAGCTCGGGCCCGACCACGAGCTGTCGAGTGAGAGGCCGCGCCCGAAGGCGAAAGACCAGTGCGGCGTTCGGTTCGTGTTCAAGACGGCGGCGCCGGGCGGCGGTCGCCTCGCGAAGCCCGAGCTCATCCGGAACCGGATGCTCGCGTACGGCGGCACGGAGAATCCGTACCTTGCGTTCGACGTGCGCGGGCGTCGTGCTGCAATCGACCCCATCGACGGCGACAACGCGCCGCCGACCACGACGACGGGCGGCTGCCAAACGTACGAGCTCGACCGCGTGTGGGATCCGTCGGGCACGCTGCTCGGAAAGTGCTGCGTGACGCAGGCCGGGCAGAACGGCGCGCTAGTTCCTGTGCAGCGCGCCGAGGGCTACGTCGGTTGCAAGGCGGGCGCGACGCCGACGCGCTGAGCGGCCAGCATCATGGGGGGCATGACGACCCCCGCACAGAAGCCCATCGCCGAACAGGTACTCGAGCGCGCGCTCGCCCTGGCCGGTGATGGGCTTTGTCCGTTCTGCGAGATGAAGTGCAACGGCGGCCGAGAGCTCACGGCCGTGCACGAGAGAGGATGCATTCTCGCGGGCGTCGCGTCCGACGCGCCGAGCGAGAGCGCTGCGCCGAATGATTCGATCGCAGCGGTGTTCGAGTGCGGCGTCGATCCGTACGTCGAGTTCGCGCGCATCATCGCATCGAAGCTGACGCGCGAGCAGCTCATTGCGCTGGCCGAGGCGCTCGACGAAGACGTGCACATGGAGTTCGAGGCGGCGATTCAGGCCGAGTGCCAGAAGATCGCGCCCGAGCTGTACGGTGACGAGCCGACGCGCTCGTGACCTGCTTCTACCTCGGCACGCATCACCCGCACTGGCTCGGCCGCGTCGACGTTCCGCTGTTCGTCTCGCGCCGTTCGCTCGCGAAGCGCCGGTCGTTGCCACGCGCGAGCGCGCCGTGGGCGCTCGACTCGGGCGGCTTCACCGAGCTGCAGCTACACGGGCGCTGGACGCTCACGCCGGCGGAGTACGCGGCCGAGGTGCGGCGGTACCGCGACGAGATTGGGATGCTCGCGTTCGCCGCGCCGCAGGACTGGATGTGCGAGCCGGCGATCATCGGCGGCGGCACGGTCGGGCGGCAACGGTTCGCGGGCACCGGGCTGAGCGTCGCCGAGCATCAGCGCCGCACGATCGAGAACTACCTTGAGCTCTGCTCGCTCGCGCCCGAGCTGCCGTGGATTCCGGTCGTGCAGGGCTACTCGCTCGGCGACTACTGGCACCACGCCGATGACTACGCGCGCGCCGGCGTTGAGCTCGACCGCGTGCCGCTCGTCGGCATCGGTAGCGTCTGCAGGCGGCAGGGAATGGGCAGCGTGGGCGGCGCTATCGCGGGGCTCGCGTCGAGCGGAGTTCGGATCCATGCGTTCGGCTTCAAGCTGCGCGGGCTCGAGACGACGGCGCGTTTCATCGCGTCGGCCGACTCGCTCGCGTGGTCGCAGAACGCGCTGAGGAACCCGCCGCTTCCCGGGCACACACACAAGACCTGCGCGAATTGCGTCGAGTACGCGCTCGAGTGGCGGCAGGGCGCGCTCAGGGCGATCGAGCGCGGGATGCAGCTCGACGCATCATGAGGCCATGTGGTTCTTTACGACGTTCGGTTTCTTCTCCGTCGTTGCGCATCGCGACAAACCCGAGACGCTGATCGTTCGTTCGCGCGTGCGGCTGCATCTCGAGCGGCTGCTGCATCGTGCGAAGGCTCATTCGACGATGTTCGATGCGCTCGTGATCGCTGAGACGCCGGGCGCCGACTATCGCTTTCGCATCGAGCTGAAGTCGCGCACGGTCGCGCTGACGCTGTACAGGCTTGTGCTCGGCATCGACTACCCCAACTTCAAGGGCGCGGTCGCCGTCGAGCGGAACGGTTCTCCGCTCGACGACAGCTATCTCGACTCGCTGCACGACGTGTGGAGCGTGATGCTCAGGCTGCAGACGGGGCGGGCTCGGCCGACGCCCGACGACGAGCTCGAGCCGGCGCTCGAGCGGAGCCTCGGTATGGAACCGCGCGATTCCAAACCGCGGCCTGCGCGACCTGTGGTGCTGCGGAAAACGAAGCGCGACATGGCGCTCGAGCGCCGAGGGAAGGTCAAGGCGAAAGCCAAGCCGAGCGCCAAGGCGGCGAAGCGCAAGCCCGGGCGGTGAGGGGGGCTGGCGCCGGCCGGTCTCCCCGTGCCAGGCTGGGGCCGAGATGGCACGCTTCTACCTGGTCAACAACGTGGCAGTCGGAACGAGCAGGCTCTATGCGGGGTCGCTCATCGACGATGCCGTCGAGAACGTCGCGGACATCCGCGGCGCTGGCGGCGTGCTCGTGCACGAAAACAACGGTTTCGTCGCTGATGCTGCGGCTGAAGCGCAGGCGCGCCGGCGCAACGGCGACGACCGCGCGGGCCCGTTGCTGATGCTCGCGGCGCTCGCGGGCGCGGCCGATCAGACGCAGAAGGGCGCGAACCTGACGAACGCTGACGCGACGATTCAGTGGGCGGAAGGCCGGCGACGCGTGCTGCCTGCGGCGACGCTGTCGGCGAACCGCGCGCTCACGTTCGGCGTCGCGGGGACGCCCGCGCCGAAGCGCGGCGCGCGCATCACGGTCACGCGGCTCGACGCGGGCGCGTTCACGTACGCATTCATCAACGGCGGGCCGGCGGCGGGCACTCTCGTCACGCTGCCGGTGAGCGTTCCCGGATTCGTGACAGCCGAGTTCGACGGCACTAACTGGGAGATCGCGGAGCTCGGCCGGCTGTGAACGAAGAGCTGCAGACGCTCGCCATCGCGGTCGGCTGTTACGCCGCGCTCGGCGTCATCAGCTTGCTCGTCGCTCGCAAGAGCCAGATCGACGCGTGGGCGGAGAGCAAGCCGCGGCTCGCCGCACTGCTCAAGGCGATGCGCGCGCTCGGGCTTGACCCCTGGATGCTGCTGCAGGCGCTGTCGCTGCTGTTCCGCAAGCGGCTGCCGGCGACGTCGCGCGACCCGTCGCTGCCGCTTCCGCCGACGGCGCCGCCCGCGAGCACGACGGTCGTCAAGCCGCACATGGACGACAAGGCCTGAGCGAGCAGCGCCGGCATCATCGTCGGCGATGGCGAAGTACACGCTGCGATGGCCGCGCGAGCTCGGCGGTGACGTTGCCGAAAGCTGGTGCTTCCTGCTCGACATCGACGGTGAGCTGCCGCGCGTTGGTGACACGGTCAACTTGGAAGGCGTCGAGCTTTCCGCGTTCGTGCGGTCCTATCAGCTCGACGCCGAACCGCCTTGCATCGACGCGCTTCGTGTCGCGAAGGTCGAGCATCGGCCCGGGTACCGCACGGTCGTTCACGCGGTGCACGACGAGAACGCGGTGCACGACTGCGAATCGCGGCAGCTGATCGCCGAGTGCCAGCGGATCAACGGCGAGAAGCGCGCGCTGCTGCGCAGTGTCGCGGTCGCGGTTACCGGCAGTTCCGACGTCGTGCTCGCCGAGAAGATCCGGGCGCTGCTCGCTGAGCAAGGGTTTGCCGGCGATGCGCTCGCCAAGCTCGTGAAGGGATTCGAATGAACTACGTGATTGCAGAACATCCGACCGAACCGCACCGCGAAGGCGAGCTCGTCCTGAGCGGCGCTCGCCTCGCGTTCACGCGGCTCGAGAGCATCGGTGCGGTGCTGCTGCCCGTCGACGTGCGAGCGCTCAGCGACTGGTCGCTCGGCGGTTACGTGCGGCGTGGGTGGGGCGGTGACAACGGTTGGTCGTTCGACCGTCTCGCCGGCGAGCGCGGCTGCCCGATGGCGATTCAGATCGGCGAAGGTATCGTCGATCTGCATTGGGCCGTGCGGTTCCGTGCCGTGGCGCCTGATGCTGTGCTCGACTCGGTGCGCCTCGTTGCCGACACGGGCACGCCGAGCGCGGTGTCGGCGGGGCTGACCGTGGTCGAGAACGCGAAGCGCGCGGCGCCCGTGCTGCCCGAGAACACGCTCGTGCGCGGCGTGTCGCGCTGTCAGTCGGCGGCGTCCGGCTTCCTCGCGCTCAGGCTGCACGTCGTGGCGCGTGGTGTCGTGGCGTGCTGGTCGGCGGTCTCTACGTTCTCGGCGGTGCGATGAGCAAGGGCAAGGCGGCGCACCGCCGCGAGCTCGCTGCACCTGAGGCGACGCCGGTGCTGTGGCGGGTGGTCGTGCGCGGCACCGGCGAAGGCGTGCTCGTGCTCGCGCGGCTGTGGTTCGACGCGCGCGAGATTGGCATCGCCGCGTTGCGATCCGAGGGAGCGACTGGCAGCGGTGGCGAGGACATCGGACCCGACGACCTCTCTGCCGTGCAGCACCGTGGACCGCTCGGGCCGTACACCGAACGCGACCTCATGCCGGGGGCGCGGTACTGGCGTCGCGTCGAGGGTCCTGAGCGCTTCGCACCGTTCGTCGTGCCGGCTAACGGTAAGGTTTCGAGGCTCGCCGAAAAGCACCGCAAGCGGCGCCGCTGAGCTGCTACGGTCGTGGGGCACACGCATCAAAACCGTGAGGGCTCCCATGAATCGAGTTCAGCTGAAAAACAAGAAGACGGGCGCGGTCGCTGTTCATCAGATCGATGGTCCGAAAGAGGACGCCGAGGCTTGGGTCAAGGCGAACAACGACGAGGAAAACAACGACCTCGAGGCGAAGCTGCTCGGCGAGAACGAGAAGCCCGAAGAGTCGAAGCCGCCCGAGCAGCAGCAGGGCGGGCAGCAGCAGGGCGATCAGGCCGAGAAGCAGAAGGCGGCGCTGCGCGAAGAGCTGCAGAAGCGTGCGCAGGGCGGCGACGTCGTGGCGTCGAAGCGCCTCGCGATGCTCGACAAGCCGCTCGAGCTCGACGACAAGGGCCGCGCGGATCTGCAGCGTCGAGCTCAAGGCGGCGACGCCGACGCGCGTAGCACGCTCGCTGCGCTCGCCGAGTCGGAGCAGACGCAGACGGCGGCGGTCACGAAGCGCGCCGAGGGCGGCGAGACGCAGCAGCCGTCGGGTCCACTCGAGCCGGATTACACGGGCCGCAACGTGACGAACGAGGGTCCGGGCTCCCCGCCGATCCCGGTGCAGGAAGGTCAGACGCCGCACGAAACCCGCAACCGCGCCGAGCGGGAAGGCGAGGCGCAGCACCGCGCGCGTAAGGACCGATGAGGACGCGTTTCGCTTTCGTGCGCTCGACGCTGCCGCTCATCGCGACCGCGCTCGCGCTCACGTCCTGCAACGGGCAGGGCGGCGTCGACTGGCCGCGGGCTGCGAAGTGCGCGGCGGCGCCGGCGGCGGACGTGCTCAGGCGCGTAGTCGACGTGCTCGAGCGCGGCGCCGATCGGCCGTCGCTCGATGAGCTCGCGCGCCAGCACGGCGCTGAGGTCGTCGCGTGCGTGCTCGACGATCTGTTCCGCGTGGGCACGCGCGTCGGCGCGGCGTCGGAGCAGGTCGAGCTGTCGCAGCGCGCTCGAGCGGCGCTCGACCTCGTCGGCACCGAGCCGAGCGTCGAGCCGGAGCCGTGAAGCGGTTCCCCATTCAAGGGGTTGGCTCGGTGCCGTGGGCTGCGGCGGAGCAGGCGTATCGCGCCTATTCTGCCCGGTACGGCACCGAGCAGTCGCTCGAGCGGCTCGCCGAGCGTGGTGGCTTTGGGCTCGCCGAGTTCGCGGTGCTGTACCTGCAGGCCGAGGGCGTGCCGCAGGGCGGAACGTTCCCGCGCGGTTCGCTCGGTGAGCTCGAGTGGAAGCACATCGCGGCTCGCGTGGTGCTCGTTGTGCAGCGCGTCGAGTTCGAGGTGAAGCTGCCGTGAGAGGGCTCGGCTATCTTGTCGACCCCGAGGACGAACGCGACCGTCCGTTGCGGCTGCTGATCGGCCATCTCGCCGATTCACCGCCGCCGCCGAGCGCCGACGTCTCGCATCCGGCGGTGTTCGCGCGCGACCAGGGTCTCACCAATTCTTGCACCGGGCAGGCATGGGCGCAGGCTGTGCGGCTTTCGATGCTCACGCACGGCCGGCGTTGCCCCGAGCTCAGCGCGCTGTTCAGCTACTTCACGGGTCGCGCCGAGTGGAACGGGCACACGGGCGGCGACTTCGGGAGCTATCTCCGGAGCGGCGCCGCCGCGGCTGTGCGGTTCGGTATCGCGGCAGAGACGGCTTGGCCGTTCGCCGCGGAGCTCGTGAGTAGGCAGCCGCCGATCGGCGCGTTCCGATCGGCGCACGACCTTCGCGGCGCGCGCGGCTACTACCGGCTACCGTCGGGCGAACCGAACGCGGTGCGCCGCGCGCTTGCCGAGGGGCATCCCGTCGTCGGCGGCTGGCAGGTTGGTCCACGGTTCGTCGACAACGTCGGTGCCGTCGTCGAGCCCGAAGTGGAGAGCATCGGCGGGCATGCAGTGGTGCTCGTTGGCTACGACGCCGACGGCACGTTCCGGCTGCTCAATTCGTGGGGCCGCGCGTGGGGCCGCGGCGGCTTCGCGCTGGCGTCTGAGGCGTGGGTCGCGACCGGCGTCGACCTCTGGGTCGTCGACGCGAAGGGCGGGCCGTGAGGGCGCTCTCTGCGCTGTTGCTCGCGCTCGCCTGTTCGGCAGCGCCGCCACCTCCCCCGCCGGCGCCAGTCGAGCCGCGGGTCGAACCGCCGCGTGATCCGTCGGGCTGCTCGCGCGCGTGTCGCCGGTTGCGCGAGCTCGGCTGCCAGGCGGCAGAGCCGACACCTGCGGGTGAGCCGTGCGAAGCGGTGTGCGGCAACGTCGAGCGTTCCGGCACTCTGCGTTACCCAATCGAGTGCGTTGCGGCTGCGGCATCCTGTGCTGCAGCCGATGACTGCTAACCTGCCCGTATGCCGATCGCGCTGCTCGCTCTCGCCGTCTGTGTCATCGGTCTGCTCGCCTGGTTTGCATCAGGCAACGCCAAAGTCGCAGAGGCGGGGAGGCTCGCGTTCTTCGCGGGCCTGTTCGTCTTTCTTCTCCAGGTACCTGGGGTCGTCACCATCGGCGACTGAAACAGCATATGACGAGCGGTTTGCGTGGAACCTCACGCTCGCTTGCGTCGTCTTCATGTTGCTCGTTGGGATGATCCGATGCTGAACGCGCTGCTCGATTACGTTGCCGCTCGATTGCTGCGCTGGTCGGCGCGGCGCCTCAGCGTTCGCCCGGCGCGGCTGCCGTCGCGCGACGTCGAAGAGCGCGGCGAAGACACCCCCGTCGAGGTGCCGCGCCGGCAGACGATCGTGCCGGCGCGCGCCGCGGACTTCGGGCAGGACCTTGCCGAATCGGGTGTCGTGCCGACAGCGCCCGCACCGATTGTTGGCGACGAGGCGCGCGCGCTCATGGCGCCCGACCCTGAGCCGGCGCCCGAGGCAGTGCGCACGCCGCGCGCGTGCGCACTGGGCAGCGCCGCCGACCGCATCGCAGCTGCGCGCCGCCGGCGCGAAGGGCGCGACTGAGGTCAGCGCCGTGCGCCATCTTCGCACGAGAGACATCGACGGCGTTCGCCACTATCGGTGCTTCAAGTGCCGGGGTTGGTTCCGGGTGCAGCGGATGTGCCGGATGGCGCGGCTGCCCGCGGGCATCACCGCGGAGTGCAAGCCGTGTCGCAACGCGCGGCGCAACGAGGCGCGTGACCGGCGCGCGCTGCGCCTGCGCGCGCTCGGTGTCGTCTCGTTCGACCGGGGCACGTTATGAGGCCGGCGTGTTGGGGCGTCGGCTGCACGACTGAGTCGGTGGTTCGCGTGTTCCTCACCTGCGAGGGCGGCGTAAGCGACGACTCGCGGTTCGCCGAGCGGCGCGTCGAGGTGATGCTCGACCGCGGCAAGCTGTGAGCGCGGGCGTGGTAGCCTGCCCATCGTGGCATCGCAGGCCGACGTAATCCGGCTCCCCGTGGGCGGCTCGAACGCCGGTCCGTTTCCCGCTGTGCGTGCGCTCGATGGTTCGATCCGCACGGCCGATTCGTTCGGCGACTACGGATTCGACGAGGCTGCGCTCGCGATCGATCCGAGCGCGCTGCTGAATGCACCGCGCGTCGGCGAGCTCCGCTTCCGCGCGAGCTTCTACCGCGGGCAGCAGCACGACCTGAAGGTGCACGACTTCGAAGGCCGGCTGATACCGGGGCCAGAAGCAATTCGCACGACGCAGCCGTACCTCAAAGGCGCGGTGCCGTCGCAGTACGTGCCGCTGTCGTCGCGCCGCCCGAGCGCACCGTACCGGCTGCCGCGCAAGATCGTGCGCGCGTTCACGGGACTGCTGTTCGGTCACGGCCGGTGGCCGCAGATGCGCTCGAGCGATCCGGAGACGCAGGCGTTTGCCGAGGCGCTCGTTGAAGCGAGCAGCCTGGCCGTGCAGATGCTTTCGGCGCGCAACCTCGGCGGCTCGGCTGGCACGGTTGGGCTGTCGTGGGCGTTCGTCGACGGCGCGCCGCGCGTGCGCGTGCACAGCGGCGACTGCGTGCACGTCGTCGCGTGGGAAGATCGCGACGAGTTCCTGCCCTCGCACGTGGTCGAGCTCTACCGGTTCGATATGCTCGCGCCCGACGACCGCGGGAACATGGTGCCGCAGTCGCATTGGTTTCGTCGCGATTGGACGCCGCTCGCCGACGTCGCGTTCCACCCGGAGATCGTGCGCGACGAGCCGCCGATGTGGCGCATCGATGAAGAGCAGACCGTCGTGCACAACGACGGGTTTCCGCACTTCGTTTGGATCGTGAACCAGCCGAGCGACGAGCCGAGCGACATCGACGGAGTGCCCGACTACGATCAGACGTACGAGCAATCAACCAGCATCGACGTGCTTAACTCAGTGCTCGTGCATGGCACGGTGCGGAACCTCGACCCGACGCTCGTGCTCAAGGTCGACGAGGAAACGATGCCGCGCGGTGGCGCGGTGTCGAAGGGGTCGACGACTGCGCTGTCGGTTGGGTCTCAGGGAGATGCAAAATACCTCGAGCTCAGCGGTACCGCGGCGACCGCGGGCAAAACGGTGCTCGAGATGGAGCGCGATCAGATGCTCGAGGTCTGCGACTGCGTGCTGCTCGACCCCGACAAGGCAGCGGCGAGCGGCTCGAGCAGCGTCGCGCTCAAGGCGATCTACGCGCCGATGCTCACCGCGGCCGACGTGTTGCGCATGCAGTACGGCAAGCGCGGCATAGAGCGGCTCGTAAACGGGATGATCATCTCGGCGCGCCGGCGCATGCCGGACCCCGATGGCGTGGTTGAGGAAGCTGCGGTCGTGCCTGTGTTCGGCGACGACGACGAGCCGATCGTCGATGAGGAGACGGGCGAGCCGGTGCTGCAAGAGGCCGAGTTTTTCCTGCGACTGCCGCCGCGCATCATCCGCGAACCGGTGCTCGACGCAGAGGGCAACCCGACGGGCGAGGAAACGGAACGGCACGTCGAGCACGTGCCGGGCGCTGGGCTCGTGACGGTCGAGTGGGGCGAGTATTTCAAGGCGACGGCCGACGACAAGCAGAAGAGCATCGGCACCGTGCAGAACGCCGCAGGCGCGAAGCCGGTGCTGTCGCAGCGCACCGCGGTCGAGCTCGTCGCGAACATGCTCGACCGCGACGCGAACGCCGAATGGGATGCCGTGTCCAAAGAGGAAGCGGCACGGCGCGAGGCCGATGGCTCGCTGTTCACGATGGGCGCGGGCGGCGCGGTGCTGCCGACCGACGGCGAGACGCCGGCGCCGACGCAGCCGCTCGATGGCGACGGGCTGCTCACGGCAACGGACATGAAACTCGTCGTGCTCGTGCACGAGGCGCGCGCGGCGAAGGGCCTGCCGCCGCTCATGAAAAACGGCGCGCGCGATCCGGACAACGACCTCACGGTCGCGTCGTACGAGGCCAAGCAGAACGCGCGGCAGACGGCGAAGGGAGAAGCCATCGGCGAGGTCGAAGCCGAGGCGATCGTCGAGTCGGCAACGCCGGGGGTCGAGCCGGAGCTACCCGCCGAGGGCGTGTGAGAGGGAACCGAACGCCACGCACGGGCACGCCGAAGAGCCTGCTTGCGCGGCGCTTCTACGCGGTTCGCGTCGAGCGGCGCGGGCGAACCGAGGGTTACGTGCGGTACCGCGTGATCGACGGCGCTGCCTCGTACGACGTTGCACCGTACGAGCAGCGGTTCGAACGGCACACGCAGATCGAGGCCGAGGAATTCCTGCTCGAGGCGCGGCAGGAGCTGCGCGGCGTCATCGAGGGAGCGTCGTTGCATCTCGAGCTGCACACGGTGCTCGCGCTCGGCGGGCCGATGCATCTCGACTAAGCTCGAGCGCGTGGCGAAGCTCGACGCGCTGGCGGTGCTGCGCGCCGACAAGGCGGCGGCGATGCGGTTCGCCGAGGTGGCCGGCGTCAAGCGCATGCGCGAGGTGCTCGAGCGTGCCGAGCGCGAGATGGAAGAACGGCTCGCAGCGCTGCCGCCCGCGGTGTCGAGCTTCACGCAGACGCAGCTACGCGCGACGCTCGCTCAGGTGCGCGCGGTGCTGAAGGGCATGGCGCCGGCGATGGCGGGCGCTGTCGTGGACACGGGGCTCGGCGCCGCGAAGCAAGCGGCGGAGAGCGCGATCAGCTACCTCGAGGCGGCCGAGAAGCAGTTCCGTGGCGTGGCGCGCCCGCTCGGCCTCGACACGGCGCTGCTGTTCGAGCACGTGTCGGGTGACTCGAGGTCGTCGCTGCTGCGTCGGCTCGCGAGCAACCCGCACGATCCGCGCGGCAAGGGCATTCTCGACCGCTACGGCGACGCCGTGATCGGCAACTTCGAACAGCGGCTGCAGCAGCGGCTCGTGCAGGCGAAGCCGTGGAACGACGTTCGCGCTGAGCTCGTGAAAGACTCGCCGTTCTTGCAGAAGGCGCCGGCGTACTGGGCTGAGCGCATCATCCGCACCGAGACGATGTACGCGCACAACCGCGCGGCGCACGTCGCGCTGCAGGACGCCGACGACGAGCTCGGCGACATGCTGAAGATCCTGTCGGCGACGTTCGACGATCGCACCGCGGCCGACAGCTATGCCGTGCACGGGCAGATCCGAAAACCGTACGAGCCGTTCGACGGTTGGAACGGCTCGTACATGCATCCGCCCGACCGCCCCAACGATCGAGAGGTGGTCGTGCCGCACCGTATGAGCTGGCCGCTACCGGCCGAGCTCAAGCCGAAGAGCGACGGCGAAGTCGCTGCGCGCTGGGTTGCCGAGGGCCGCAAGGGCTCACCGCCGGCGCGGCCGAAGATGAGCACCGTCGACGTCGCGCTGCTCGGCAAGGTGGCGCCGCCGCCGGTGCCGAGCGAACAGAAGCCGGAGCCTGCGCCTCCGCCGCCTCCGCCGCCGCCTCCGCCGCCTCCGCCGCCGCCCGCACCCGAGCCGGTGCGCGCGCCGCTAGTGCTCGACGCGACGAACATCCTCGCCGAGCGCGTGAGCGAGCAGAAGGGCTCGAACGAGGGCGGCGTGTATCGCGGCGCCGACGGCATCGAGCGCTACGTGAAGTTCTACACGGACCCCGCGCAGGCGTGGGGCGAGCATCTCGCGAATCGCATCTATTCCGATCTGGGGTTCGGCGCGGTCGAGAGCACCGTATTCGAGGGGCCGCAGGGGCGCGCGGCGTACGCGAGCAAGATGGTCGAGGGCCTCGCGACGGTGGAGAAGAAAGGGCTAACGAAGCCGCGCGCCAAGCTCGCGATGAAGGGCCTCGCTGCCGACATCGTGACGGGGAATTGGGATGCTTTCGGGCTCACGCTCGACAACCTGGGCGTGCTCAAGGGCGGCAAGCTCGTGCGCGTCGACAACGGCGGCACGTTCCTCATGCGAGCTCAGGCGGGAAGGAAGCCGGCGCACCTGCTTGAGAACATCACCGAGCTGAAGGGGTTTCTCGATCCGAGCGTCAACCCGGCGTACGCGCGCGTCGCGCGCGAGGCTGGCATCGAGCGTCCTGAGGACGCGCTACCCGAGCTCAAGCGCGGAGTCGCCGCGCTCAAAAAACTGCGCAACAAACACGGCGGGTGGGCGAAGTACGTGGACTCGGTTGTGCCGCGCGGCACGCAGCTCGACGTCGACGATCGCAACGCTATCGTGCGCATGCTCGAGTCGCGCACGAACAAACTCGACGCCGAGGTCAGGCGCATGACGGCCGAGGCGAAGCGCGCGAAGGGTACCGGCGCCGACGTTTCGTTCAAGCCGATCGAGAACCGTGAGATCGATGCGACGGAACGCGCGGCGCGCGAGCGTGCTGCGAAAGCTGCGTTTTTTCTTCGCGGTCACCCGAACGGGAACGACGTCATGGACTACACGGGCTCGGCGTACGCTTCGGTCAACGGGTTTCTTCGAAACCCCGGCGAATACGCCGAGGCCGATCGCGAGCGCTTGCGACGAAAAGCAGAAGGGATTCAGTCCGCACTACGCGCAGCAAAAGAGGCCGGCGAGAATCTTCCGGGCGCGGTCGTTCGCGGCGAGTGGAAAAGCGGCATCCCCGATCACATCTGGCGGCAGTACGTTGACGCCGAGGTCGGCTCACACGTCGCATTTCCGAGCTTCATCTCAACGACTGTGGACAAGGGCGTATCGGAAGGGTTCGGCGCAAAGGGCGGCGTGATGTTCAAGATCCGACAGCGGTCGGGCATCCCTGTCGAGGACATCTCATTGCATCGCGACGAGCGCGAGGTGCTGCTGCCTGCGGGCTGCCGGTTCGTCATCGTGCACCGCGAAGTGGAACGGCTGTCGAACGGAGTCGCGCACCAAGTGACCCTGCATCTCGAAGAGATCGACGCATAATCGTCGCCATGGCTGCCAAGAAAACACCGCCCCGTCGGATGACGGATCCTTCCGACGTCGCGTTCCTGAAACCCGGCGACCCAACGCCGGAGAACGCGATCGAGAAAGCCTCGCGGCTCGAGCTCGAGCGCGGTGAGCGTGTGGCGCGCAAAGCGCCGCCACCGAAGCCGAAGCGCTAGCCTTCGGGCATGGCGTTGCCCTACCGAATCGCGACGGTTTCCGGAACGACCGACGAGCTATCGCCCGATGTGAAGCAAGACCTGCGCGCGGGCACGATGAAGGCGAAGCCGTCGGGAGCGCCACGGCTCAAGCTGCCGCTCGGCTCGCCGCGTCGTGCGTTCGGCCGACCGCCGGCGCCGCGCTCATCGTTCCGGCTTCGTTGACCGGCGCCGCGCGCGAGCTCGCGTCTGGTAGCGCAGCACGCTGTGCGTGATGTCGAGCACTAGCTGCCGGCCGTCTGCGTCGAGCTCGTGGCAAAGCTGCAGCAGCTGCTGCGCCTGCGCGACTTCCTCGCTCGAGCGGTCCGTTTCACGCTCGGTGGTCGAGAACTGAGGCCGCGTCGCTGGTTCGACGCTGATGCTCGGCGCGTCGCTTTTACGCCGCGGCGGGGGCGGGATGGCCGGCATTGCGCGAGCGCGCGGCGGCTTCGTCGGGGGTTGCTTCACCTCGAGCTATTGTCGCGGGCGGGAGACGCGCGCTAGCCTTGCCGCATGGCAACAGCGAAGCGCACCGACTTTTTCCGGCAGTCGAAGCCCAAGGCCTCACCGCACGCGCCGCACGGCGAGGGCTCGCTCGGCGAGCGGCACGTCGTCAAGACGCGGCACCTGAACCCCGCTCGCTCGGCCGACGGCAACGCGACCGGTGTCGGCACGATCGGCAACGCGGCGAAGCCGTACCGGCTCGGCGGCGGCTGACCCGATATGCATCCGCGCGCTTCCATATTTGAGGGCCGGCGATGAGCCAGATCAAGCTCTCCGGCTCGCTCGACGCGGGCCCCTCGCAAGGCGGCAGCGAGTCGTTCCCCGCGTCGAGCTGGTCGGTTCCGCTCGCGTTTCGGAGCGGCACGAAGACTTTCGGTGCGGCGACAGGTGTGCTCGTGCGGCAGGTGAACGCGCCGTCGCCGTCGTACGCATCGCTCGCGTCGATCACGCGCGGCGATTTCCTGTACGTGAAAACGAGCGGACCGCTCGTGCTGCGTCTCACGGTCGACGATGGCGCAGGCGCTGATGTGCTCGAGCTCGTACCCGTCGATGGCTTGCTGCTGCGCGAGTTCAGTTCGCTGCGGTACCTGAAGCTCGTCGAAGCGCAGGGCACGGGAACGATCGAGTTCTTCGTGTCCGGTTCGCAGTAGAGTAGACCCCACAAGTCGCGGCGTACCTCCGCGCCGCGGCGTCAACTGATAGGAGAGCCCCCATGTCACGTATCGGAATGAATCGCGCGAACCCGACCACGGTCGCCAACTACTTGCGCAAGGTGCGCGTCGGCGACTTGCTCGCCGGCAACGTCGTCCAGCATCGACGGCGGATCAACATGGACGCGCTCGGTGTGTCCGCCTACAACCTCGCGACGCTCGACACGCTCGTGCTCGATCCGTCGAGCCGCGCGACGAGCATCTACCGCGCGACCTCGCGCGCGGGCGGTGTGACCGGCGAACTCGCCGTCGTGGCGTACGGCGCGACGCCGACGACCGGCCAGATCGCAGTCGCGCCGAACGGCAACATCGTGACGCTGGCGACCGACGCCATCACCGACGTCGACATCACCTATGCGCCTGAGCGCGGCGACGTCATCGAATCGGTGTTCCCGGTGACGGCGGGCGTGCTCACGCTGCCGACGAGCGGCCATTACGCGCGCGGCGTCGTGCTGCTGCTCGAGGCCGAGGCGCTCGAGGGCGCGGTCGTCGGCAAGAAGATCGTGCTGGTTCCGGGCACCGCGCCTGCCACGCTGCAGGCGCGGCTCAACGTGGCGAAGACTCAGGTGCTGTTCAACGCGGCGACCGACGCGGTGACCCGCGCTCGGATCAAGTGCCTCATCGGCACCGAGTTCGACCTCGCGGCGATCCTGACCGACACCGACTCGATGATCTGATCGGGCCCTGTCGCCTCTCGAGCATGTTGCGTCGGGCGGCATCGGGGCTCCCCTCTGCTAAAGGACCCTCTCCCCGATGCCTGACGACGACCTTCAACCCGACCAGCAACAGCTCGAAGACGCGCAGCAGGACGACGAAGAGACCGGCGACCCGCCGCAGCAAGACCCGCCAGCGCAGCAACAACAGCGCCGTGTGGTCGGGCGCGGCGGGGCGCCGCTCAGCGACGAGGCCGTGAGCAAGGCGAAGGCCGAGGCGCGCGCGGCCGAGCGCAAGCGCCTGCTGCGCGACGAGTACGGCACTGACGACGAGAAGGAAATCGAGCGCATCCGCGCCGACCGCAAGGCGAAGATCGAGGAAGCCGAGCGCCTGCGGAAAGAGGCCGAGGACCGCAAGCGCTCGGAGATGAGCGAGATCGAGCGGCTCAAGCAGGATATCGCTGAGCGCGACACCGAGATCGCGCGGCTCAAGCAGGAGCGCGACTCAGCGCAGCAGTCGCTCGCGAGCGAGCGGCAGGGCTTCAAGATCCGCTCGGTGGCGTCGCAGTTCGTCGCGGCGAAACCGGTGCTCATCGAAGGCGCAGTCGATGCGTTCCGCCGTCACGTCGTGAGCCTCACGAAAGACGAACAGCGCAAGCTCGGCGACGCGCAGATCACGAAGTGGTTCCGCGACTTCGTTCGCGACAACCCGGAGTTCGCGCCGGCTGCCGCGCGAGCTGCCGACGATAGCGGCACCGGAGACGGAGACGACATGGGCAAACCCAAGACTCCGCCGGCACCGCCGGCACCAAAGCCGCGCGTGCCCGTCGGCGCGCGCCCGGGCACCGTTCCCGCGCGACGGCCGAGCGTGGCGAACCCGCCGCGCCCGGCGGGCCGCAACCCGGGAACGACCGAAAGCGGCAAGACGGCACGGCCCGGGCAGGCGAATTCGATGTCGCGTTCCGAGCTGAATGCCCACGTGAAAAAGCAGGGCCTCAAGCCCTGGTGAGCTCGCCGAGGGCGAGGCTGCGCGTCGAGCTTCTCGCATCTGTGCGAGCGCCGTTTGAGTCGCGCAGCCTCGCGCTCGCGTTGCATTGCGCGAGAGTGACGCGCTAACCTCCGGCAACCCCCAACGGTTCACCGAGGCACCCCCGCGCACCGCCCGCGCGGACAGAAACAGGGCGGCTCCTGCCGACGGAACTGAGGGACGCGACATCCCCGTTCAACGTCGCGCGCACCGCGCGTTTAGGAGCCACCCCCGATGACACAACTAGTGCTCGGCGTACCGTCGTCAGTTCTCAACGTCGTGCAGCAGGGCCTTATGGAGCGCGCCTTCCATGACGGCCTCTACCCGCAACTTCTGTATCGCAGCGAAGCGGTGCAGGAGGAATGGGAAGCCAACACCGGCACCGAGATTTTCATGACTCGGCCGGGCTTGCTGCCCGCGATCACGAAGCCGTTACAGCCGGGCACCGATCCGCAGCCGCAGACGGTGTCTTACGAGCAGTGGGTCGCGCGGCTCGCGCGGTACGCCGGCACCATCGACACGCACATGCCGACGGCGGCGGTGGCGAACGTCAACCTGTTCCTGCGAAACATTCATCAGCTCGGGCTGCAGGCGGGCATGTCGTTGAACCGCATCCCACGAAACATCCTGCATCGCGAGTACCTGAGCGGGCACACGAACCTCATCGCGGCGACCGCGGCAGCCGACACCGCGATCCGCGTCGCGAGCGTGAACGGCTTCACCGACGTCGTGGTCAAGGGCACCAATGTGCGGCCGTCGCTCGTGAGCTCGAACACGCCGCTGTCGATCACGATTCAGAGCGGCGCGACCGCGATCACGCGCAACGTCATCGGCTACGACCTCGACAATCCCGACGATCCGTTCGGCCCGGGCACGCTGATGCTCAGCGCTGCGGTCGGCGCAATCGTCGCGGTGCGCGCGCCGGTGCTGTCGAGCGCGCGCCCGAAGATCATCCGCTCGGGCGGCGGGCTCAGCGTCGACGCGCTCGGAATGAGCGACGTGTTCCAGCTGCAGGACGCCATCGCGGCGACGAGTTACTTGCGGAAGAACAACGTTCCCCCGCACGAAGACGGCACGTATCACGCGCACATTTCGACCGACGGCAACGCGCAGATTTTCACCGACCCGATCATTCAGCGGCTCAACACCTCGATGCCCGACGGCGTTTTCCAGGACGCATTCATCGGGTCGATCGCAGGTCTCTCGTTCTTCCTGAACAACGAAACGCCGGACGCGAGCAACTCAGGGCCGCGCACGACGACGGGCACGATGGCCGCGTACTCCGAGGACATCGGCGCGGAGACGACGAACGAGAGCGGCGTCGGTATCGGTCGCATCCTGGTCACGGGCCGCGGCGCGCTGGTCGAGAAGTACCTCGACGAGAGCAACTACGTGACCGAGGCCGGCATCACCGGAAAGGTCGGTGATTTCCAGGTCGTCAACGCCGGACTCGAGGTGCAGACGGAGCACGTGCGGCTCATCCTCCGCGCGCCGCTCAACCGGTTGCAGGACATCGTGTCGTCGAGCTGGTCGATCACGACGGCGTTCGCGGTGCCGAGCGACGTCGTGAGCGGCGGACCCGAGCGCTTCAAGCGCGCCGTCATCATCGAGCACGCGCTCAGCGGCTAGCCTCGTCCGCGTTCGGCTGGCAACATGCTTCGGTGAGTCAGGGCTCGGCGTGTCCGTCGGGCCCTGACTTCTGAAACCCCTCTCTTTCAGGAGCCGAAGCAAATGCGAGCAGGACGAAACGCACAGCATCCGAGCGTGATGTCGGGTAGCAGCAAGCCGAACGAGCACGTCGAAGTGTCGGGCCCGGGACTCGACGCGCTCGAGCCGATTCCCGAAGCGAAGGACACGAACACGCCAGTCACGACGAGCACGGTGCCGGCGATCGGTCCGGCATACACCGCGGGCAGCGCGGTCGACGAAGGCGAGCTCGCCGCGGCGCCGCGCCCGAAGCAGTACATCATCACCCGCGGTGGTCAGGCTTCGGATGTGAGCGGCACGCGCGCCCGTTTTCACGAGGGTAAGATCATCGACGATCACAACTACGACATCGGGCGGCTCAAGCAGCAGGGCATCAAGCTCGAGCCGTACGAGGGGGACGCGTCGTGACCGAGCGTCCGGTTCCCGTGCAACGCCCGAGCATCGGCCGCGTCGTGCACTACACGAATCTCGGCGACCGCGATGGGAAGTATCCGCCGACGGTGCAGGCCGCTATCATCACGGGGCTGAACGACGACGGTACCGTGTCTCTCCACGTGTTCTATAAAACAGGGCAGTTTGATCTCGCTCGATGTGAGCGAACTGACGAACCCGCAGGAAGCGACCACGCGCGGGGTAAGTGGTGTTGGCCGGAGCGGGTGGGATGAAGCCGCTGCGCCAGGCGACGATCGTGCAGTTCGAGCGCGAGCAAGCGGAGCACGGCACCCGCGTCGCGCTCGAAAACTTCCTGTGGGGACTCGCTGCCGATCTGATGCGCGCCGCCGGCGTCACGCGCATCCGAACCACGTACGCGAAAGCGAAGGGCCGACGGCGCGACGACGTCGTGTTCGGGTAGTCGCATGCCGCTGACCGACGCGGAAAAGGTGAAGGTCCGGCACCACACCGGTTACCTGAACGTGCAGGAAGCTGCGACGTTCACTCTCGGCGTACCGGCTGCGGTCGAGACGCAGTTCATCATCGAAGGTGCGATGAACCGCGTACTCGAGGCGGCGCTCCCCGAGCTTCGTCGGCAGCTGCAGATCCTCGACTCCATCGAGGAACAGTCGGTCAACAATCACGAGCTGCTCGCGGTAGCGCAGCTCGGCGAGATTTCGGTCAACGGCAACGAGCAGCGCGAGCTCACGAAGCGTTACGACTACTGGGTCGATTCGCTCTGCAACCTGCTCGGCGTGATCCGCAACCCGTTCGACAAGCGAACGAGCGGGCGCGGGCTTAGCGTGCGCGTCGTTTGACGGCTGCCCCGCGCTCGCGCCACGACAGCGGGATGCGTGACGACGACGAGCGAGACACCGAACCGTGCGCCCCGTGGTTCGCGAGCGAGGTGCCCACCGAGCAAGGTGGCATCATCGAGTCAGGCCGGCGCGCAGTGACAACCACCCCCCCGCTGTCCGCGCGCCGGCCGCTTATACCCCCACCCCCACGGACGGGCTTCGGGTCAGAATGAGCGGGTGCCCGATCCCAAGCCGCTCCGTCCAGGCCAGCCGCGCACGACGGTCGCTCACCGGCTGACCCGCGTTGCCGACCGGCTGCGGCAGCTCAACACGCGGTTCGGCCTGCGCTCGCAGCGCGTGTTTTTGGTGTGGACGCGGTGGACCGGCGAGGAGCGCGGGGAGGGCGATGAGAGCGTGCTGGCGCGCGTCGAGCTCTTGCCGACGCCGCGCGTCTCGGACATGTCAGCGATCGCGCTCAGGCCGTGGTCGGCGGGCATGTTCCCTGAGGGGATGCTGCGCGTCGACCAGATCAGCGCCGGCGCGTACACGGCCGAGAACCTGAAGGGTCTCACCATCCCGAGCGAGGGTGCGCGGGCGCCGCGGCCGCCCGGGTCGACACCGGTGTCGGGCACGCTGCTCGAGCCGCGCTCGAGCGAACGCGTCGACTTTTTTTGGGAGATCGCCGAGGACGACCGCGGCGACGGGCAGCTCACGCATCGGCGCCGCTTTCGGCTGTTCGGCGAGCCGGCGCGCCGCGAGGGGTCGCTGTACTGGACGGTCGCGCTTGAGGCGGCGAGCGACGAGCTCACGCGCGCGGGCGAGTCGCGCATCACCGAAGAGGACGTCGAGGAAGTCTGATCCATGGCGGTCGTCATCACCCTGGCCGAGGCTGCGCAGCACTTCGACGCGCTGAACAAAGACATGGTGAAAGCGGCCGAGCGCGGGCTGCACAGCGCGGCGCTGCGCGGCGTGCGTGTCATCAAAACGGAGATCATCCCCGCGCGTTCGCCGCAGCCGGTCGACCGCGGCGTCTTTCGCGCCGGTTGGAATGCGCGTCGCGTGGCGGGCGGCAGCGAGATTTACAACGACGAGCCGCACACGCTGTTCGTCGAGGGCGGCGTGCGCCCCGAGAACGTGAAGGCGAGTCGCGCGATGCTCGACGCGCTCGTGCAGTGGATCTTTCGGAAGGGCCTGGTCAAGCAGCGCAAGCACGGCTTCCAGGCGCACGGCGAGATGATGGCGCGGCAGCTCGCGTGGGCCATCATCTCGCGCATGAAAAAGCGCGGGATTCACTACCGCGACGGCATCCCCGGGCAGGGCATCCTCGCCGAGCTCATCGAGAAACGGATCGGCTCCATCATGGACGAAGAGATCACGCGCGAGCTCGGGCGCATCACATGACGACGCTCGCCGACGTCGTCGCTCGTGGGTACGAGCCGTTGCTCGTGACGAGCGCGTTGCCCGATAAAGACGCGCGCACGTACGCGCTCGCGCGCCTGCGGGAGTTCATCTCGCTGCTTACGTTCTCGCGCACGATGGCGCGCAACGAAGCGGCGCGGCACTTCCGGTTGCACCGCACGAGCATTCACCCGTACCAACCGGATTCGCCCACCGACCTCAACCTGCCCGCGGTGGCGTTCATCCCCGGCTCGGGCTCGACGCAGAACACGGATCTCGGGCCACTCGAGGTGGCTGCCGGCAGCGAGGGGAAGCTCGGCCCGGGCACCGCGCTCTTGCGGCTCGGCGAGTACGTGGAGACCTTCACGATCGAGGTCATCGCGGGCAAGCAGGCGACGCGCCGCGCGATCGTGGGCGGGCTGCGCGTCGCGCTGCAGGACCCGCTTCGGCTTTCGTTGCCGGACTACTTCGACGCCACGGCCATCTTCGAGCTTGGCGAGTCGCGGCTCATCGACGAAGCGCAGGCCTCGCTCAACCGGCGCCGCGCGCAGCTCACGGTCACGCTGCGCGTTGCCGAGCTCGCGCCGGTACGGCTCGCGCGCTTCCGGCCTGAGGTGCTCACCGAGGTCGTGCCGGCCGTCGAGGTCGAGGTTGCTGCGGTCGTGGTTCCCGAGCCGACGCCCGAGCCTGGTGAGCGTGTCTTCGACGATACGTTCGACAGCACGTTCGCCTAGCCTGCTATCGTCACCACGTCCCCACCGGGACCCCGCAACAGAGGAGCGCACGACGTGGCAGGCGCAGGCTTCATTCGACGCTACACCGCAGATCCTGGGCAGGCCGAGCTGCTCGCCATCGAGGGCGTGGTCATCCTCGACCGCGAACCGCCGGGCGCCGTCACTGGCGTCGGCACTGGGCTCGTCTCACTCGTCGCCGAGTTCGAAGACGGGCCGTTTCTCACTCCGACCGAAGTGCTCTCATCGACCGACCTCGGCGGGACGTTCGGCGCGTTCGGCTACACGTACGACGGCGTCGTCGGCAATAACCCTTGCGCGCGTGCTCGCCGCGCCGACGGCGCGCTCGCGCCGGAATTCTGGAACGGCAACGGGCACATCTCGCTCGTCAACAAGCGGTTCCGTCGTCTCACCGTGACGCGCGTCGACACGAGCGTCGGCTCCGTGCAGTTCACGCGCCGGCCGAGTCAGCTCGGCAACGATCGGTTCGAGTGGGATCTCGAGCCCGGGCAGACGGTCGTCGTCGACCTTGGCGCGGGCCCGGTGACTGCGACGTTCGACGCTGGCATCGCGCAGAAGACGAGCGGTGCGCAGACGTTCCCGACGACGTTCGTCGGCGGCGAGACGATGACGATCGTCGTCGACGAGAACACGCAGAATCAGGTCGGTCCGATCACCGTGACGTTCCTCGCCGGCGACCAGTCGCAGGCTCAGGTCATCTCGCGAATCAACGCGGCGCTCGGCTACACCGCGGCGGTGTCGCTCACGAGCACGACGATGCGCATCGACGGTCGCGTGCGCGGCACGAGCGGCAACGTGCGCGTGACCGCGCAGAGCGCGCTCGTCGGCACAGCGCTCGCCGTGAACACGACGGTCGCGAATGGCACGGGCGACGTCGCGAACATCGATAAGGTGACCTTCGCCGAGGCGCGCACGGTCATTCAGGCCGACGTGCCGGGCGTGTTCGTCGAGCGTCGCAACGACGGTATGCTGCGGCTGTCGGCAACGCCGGCGTCGACGCTGACCGTGACGACCGCGACGACGGCCGACGCGTTCGGCTTCACCGAGGGCGTGGCCAGCACGACGGCGCTCGGCACCGCCGGGCTCATCCCCGCGGGCACGCGCGTGCGCAACGGCAGCGCGGTCGAGTGGGTCACGATGCAGACGATCGCGGTGACCGCGGCGAACGCAGGGCCGTACACCGTGAAGGTTCGGCCGGCGCTCGATGACGGCACGGTCGCTGGTACGGCGACGGCGACGGTCACGGTGCTGCCGTTTCCGATCGACCTGGACGCGTTCAGCGTCACAAACGCGCTGCCGCTTTCGGCCGCGCTCAGCGAGGCGGCGATCGATGCGGCTTACGTCGCCGCGCTCGAGACGACGCGCAGCGCGAACAGCGTCGCGCGCGAGACGAACATCGTCGTCTCGGCGCGCTCGTCCAACATCGTGCGCTCGCAGCTCAGGTCGAACGCGGTGACCGCTTCGGCCGAGGGTCTGTTTGGACGCATCGCGGTGATTCGTCCGCCGCTCGGTACGACGACGCGAGCTCAGGCGCGCTCGACCACGACGCAGCCGGGCGTCGGCGGTTACCGATCGTCGAGCGTCGTGTACGCGTTCCCCGGCGCGCAAACGTTCATCCCCGAGATTGCGCGGCGTGGCGTGTCCGGCGGCGCCGGCTTCACCGCCGACGGCATCGTCGACGTCGGCTTCGACATCTTCGCCGCGTCGCTGATGTCGCAGATCAACCCGGAAGAAAACCCGGGGCAGCTCACGTCGCTGATGCCTGGCGTGCTCGGCATCGAGCGCGGCAACCCCGACGTGCAGGCGATGACGCAGTCGGACTATCGCGCGTTCAAGGCGGCCGGTATCGCGGCGTTGCGCATCGACGAAGGCGTCGCGATCATTCAGTCGGGCGTTGTCAACGTCGACCCGGTGCTGCTGCCGAACCTGAAAAACATCGCGCGCACGCGGTTCGCGTACTTCCTGCAGGACTCGCTCGCGCAGCGGATGAACGCGTTCGCGAAAAAGCTCGCGACGAAGGCGCGCCGAGCCGAGTGCTTTGGTGAGTGTAAGGCCTTTCTCGAAGGTCTGAAGTCGCCGAACAACGACGCGAACCAGCGCATCGACGATTACTCGTTGGACGCGAAGAGCGGCAACACCCCTGCGTCACTCGCGGCGGGGCTGTTCCGAATCAAGATCAAGGTGCGCATGCTGCCGTCGATGGACGTCATTGTGCTCGACACCGAGGTCGGCGAGAGCGTGAACACCACTATCTCTGAGGCTGCGTGAACCCATGAGCGACGACCTTCGCATTCGAGGCCAAGAGATTTCGATCCGCATTATCCAGGGTGGCGTCGTCGTGAACGACATCACGGCCATTTCGAGCTTCAACGACGAGGACGCGCTCGAGATCAAAGAGGACGGATTCCTCGGCGAGAACGTGAACCGGTTCGATGAGATCGTGAACGGGTTCGGTGGCGACATGGAGTTTCAGGTCAGCAAGGGGAACGCGTTCTTGCTGCGCGAGTCGATCCTAGCGAAGGCGATGCGCCGCACCCCCGACGTCATTTTCAACGTCGTGCGCACGATGTTTTTCGCGAACGGCGACACCGTGATCAAGACGTATCGCGACGTGCACTGGGGTTCGATTCCCACGACGTCGGGTTCGCGCACCGATTACGTCAAGCTCAAGCTCGCGTTCAAGTGCAGCGAAGCGCCCATCGACATCAACGCATTGCCCTAACGCCCGAGCGCGTGGCAGAGAGGGGTGATGGCAAACCCCTCTCATCCCTCTTTTGCCCAGCCACTGCCTGTTTCCGACGACTACGACCCGCCGCCGCATCGACAGCCCGGGCTCGATCGTCCGCCGCTTCACCGAACGCTGCTCCCCGAGCATGAGCTGCGC
>Ga0196978_1000018_pt1 | contig 142265 bp, 119 predicted proteins | sample S3v_2013CmetaG_FD_155491 | JGI IMG/M metagenome (GOLD analysis project Ga0196978, IMG submission 155491) | Soil microbial communities from Anza Borrego desert, Southern California, United States - S3+v_20-13C | ecosystem: Environmental > Terrestrial > Soil > Desert | place: USA: California... | reverse complement strand
TGGCGGCGCGGCCGGGCGCCGGGTTCGTGCGGCTCATCCACTCCGTGACCGACCCGCTCTACAGGCCGTTCCGCGGGATCGTGGCGAGCCCGACGGCCGAGGGCGGCTACACGCTCGCCCTGCCGATCGTGATCGCGATCATCGTCTACGCGCTGGTGCACGCCGGCATCAACGGGCTGCTGCGGTTAGTCGCACACCGCAAGACAGAGATTTAACTCTTCCATAGGGGCCAGGGAGGTGAAGCACTTTGAGTGAAGAAGTACAACGTGAGACGGCCAGGTCAACTCCCGTAGTGCGGCGCTTCGTCATCTACGGGGTCGTGCTGCTCGTCGTCTTCCTGCTCGGCTTCGTCCCGATGTGGCTCAAGGCCCGCCGACACGCCGGCAGCCTCGCCAAGGCGGAGCGCCAATTGACCCTTGTCAAGCGGCAGCATGATCTTGCGTCGGCGGCCATCGACGCGCGGCGCGGCGAGTACGAGCCGGCGCGCCGGGCCGCGAGTCAGTTCTTTACGTCCGCCCGCGCGGAGATCGACGAGGGGGAGGCCTCGGCCCTGACGCAGGCGCAGCGGCAGGGGGTCGCGCCGCTGCTGGCCGAGCGCGACGAACTCATCACGCTGCTGGCCCGTAGCGACCCCGCATCGGCGGACCGCCTGTCGGAGCTGTACGTCAAGTACCGTGCGGCGTCTGGGCAGCCGCCGCGCTAACCCCCCGGCGAGAGATTCCGATGCTTTGGCAGGCGTCCCGTAAGGACAAGCGGGGAGTCTCCGCCTGCTCGTAGAAGGCGGGTCAAGGCGCTCGACGCGGATAGTCCACGGCGTTCGCCGAAGGGGTTTCGGGCCGCCCCTTTTTGTATAGGCTCATCAGGGGCGTGACCGTTATCCCGTGGGCGGCGACGGAGACCGCCACCGCCGTCAGCGTGAGCGCCGTCAACGTGCGGGCCAACTCCGCCGGGAGACCGTGGTTGACGGCGTACGCCAGATAATAGACCGAGCCGATGCCCCGGATGCCGAACCACCCGATGAGGTGCCGCTGGGCTGTGGAGGTGGATGACCCGAGCAGCCCCAACCAGACCGAGACCGGGCGGATGACCAGGAGCAGCACGGGCACGAACCAGAGGGCCTCCGCCGTCAGGTAGCGCGCCGAAAGCATGCTCCCGACCAGCACCACGACGGCGACCTCACCTATGCGCTCCAACTGTTCGTTGAACCCGAGCACCGCCTGAGCCATGTACGCGGGTGCCTTCTCGCGGTTGGACGCGACCTCCTCGGGCTCACCCTCCGCCGGCACCCTTTTCACCTCGCGCGCTGGCGCCCCTTCCGTGTGCCGGCGCTCGATGCGCCGCAGCGCCGCGCCCGCCGCGAAGACGGCGAGAAAGCCGTAAGCGTGAATCAGCAGCGCCCCGCCGTAGGAGAGGGCAATCAACCCGAGCGCGAGGAAGTCGTCCGTGCCGACGGCCTCCTTATGTTCGCGGCGGAGGTAGAGGACGATGCGCCCCACGACCGTCCCCAACAGACCGCCGACGCCGATCCCGCCCGCGACGGCCCACAGCACGTCCACCGCCAGCCAGCGCCACCAGAACACCCCGACCTCGTGCAGGCCGAGCAGCCCCAGCCCGAGCATGACGAAGGGGAAGGCCGTGCCGTCGTTCAGGCCGGCCTCGCCCGTCAGGCTGAAGCGCAGGCGATCCATGTCCCAGGGGTGTTCCGTCTGCACGTCCGAGGCGAGCACAGGGTCGGTCGGCGCGAGCACCGCGCCGAGCAGCACCGCCGCCCCGACGGGGAGCCCCAGGCCGTAGACACCGGCCACCGCCACCAGGCCGACGGTGATAGTCATAGACAGGAGGGCCAGCCGGAGGGGCAGCCGCCACCCTTCGTCGGAGAAGGGGAGCCGGAGCTTCAGCCCCGCCGTGAAGAGCGAGACGATGACCGCCACCTCGGTGAACCTCTCCAGCAGCCCGGCCCGCTCGACGGGGTCGAGGCGGAGCATCCCCGACACGAAAGGCCCGAGCAAAAGTCCCACGCCGAGGTACAGGATCGAAGTCGTCAGCGGCAGGCGCTTGAGTAAGGCGGCGGACAGCGCCATTACAACCAGCAGCACGCCGACGACAACGAACAGGAGGTCGAAATTCATGGCAGGGGAGAGATACAAGGAAAGGGTGCGCTATCTTTCACGGGATTATCGCGCAGTTGATTACAGCCCCGGCAGTCTCGTGCGGGCGAAAGGGATGCGAACGGCCCGCGTCCGGCGTGAAGGAGCCGTGGCCGTGGCCGAGCAACTTTAATAACTACGGCGTGACGTAAAGGGCTATGTGTTCCATCACACAGACGGCGGCGCGCGCCGGCGTTAGGCTCACAGCAATTGCCCGCCCCACCCAGCAATGGGAAGCGGGCCAAGCGGCGGGGAAGTCCCAAACTTCCCCGCCGCTTTTTCTTACCTTCAAAACTGCGCGCCGCAATCGCCCTTGAATCGTTACCGGCGTCCTCACCACATGTAGTGCTCGGCGAGCCTTTCCCGCAACGCGGCCGGCATCTCTGCCTGATTCAATTGGGAAAGTACCTTCGGATTCCATTCGGCCGGACGTAAGCGGGTGAAATGCCATTGGCCGAACCCGTTCTCATCAAGCCACCAACGATAGTGTGGCCCGCCCGCGCGCTGGGAGTAGAACACACCACCGGCGCCGGGGGCGTCCCCGCTGGCCCTGTCGGTATAGACACGTAGGTGGAACATCTTATCTTTCCAGAGCCTTCAAAGCTCAAATGACTTTCGGCGACTCAAGCGGGGTTGTGGGAAGCCCCGGGGCGCCCGGCGGGTCGGGGAGCCTCTCTATCTCGTCGAGGCTGTAGATCATCACCGGCTGGCTGTTCCCCTTGAGCTGGACTTTTATCGATGTGTATGAAGAGGGCGGGCCGGCCTGGTGGTCGAAGGCGACTACTTCACCGGTTCTGCCCCCGTGCCTGCCTCGGCGTATCCTGACCGTCGCACCCATTAAATTATCTATCGCCACGTTTACCTTTTCCCCCTGGGAGTCGTTTCAGCGTTGGGTTTCGTAGAGGGAGGAGATTGGAGCGTAGTAGTAAGCCCCTGTCATCCTACCCCGCTCCACGTCGAACAGCCGGCGCGCGCCGCATCTCATGCAGGAGCGGTATGTTTCTTCGCCGCCCGTGAAAGGTGGGCTCATTTGGCGGTGCCGGCATCCGAAGAGACGCGTCAGCCAACGATTCGGAACCGCTGTTTGCAAAGGCGAATCTGTACGACCTGCGTCTTCTACGGCCATGTTTTTAACGGCTTTCATGAAGCTTCCGGCCGCAAGGCCATGTGTGCTTACACACCATTAGCCGGTCGATGGGGCGGGCTGTGGGCTTCAGGTAATCTGGGGAATTCCAGAGGAGCTGAGAAGGGAGCGAGCTAGGCTCGATTCGTAAACACGTTGCGCCACATACGGAAGCTTGTCAAGCCGCCGAGTCCGGCAGGGGTGACCGCGGGGCGTGAGCGCTCGACGCATCATCTGCCCTTCGCCGCCCGCTTCTTGCCCGCTTTCTTCTCTTCCGCCAGTTTCAGCACGTCGCCCGGTTGACAGTTCAGAGTCCGGCAGATCTGCTCCAGGGTGGGGAAATTGATGCCCACCGCCCTGCCTTTCTTCAGACGCCAGAGGGTCGTGTGGCTGATGCCCGTCTCCTTCGCCAGCCAGTAGAAAGTCCGCCCGCGCTCCTCCAGCAGCTCGTCGATCCTGATCTCGATCAAAGTTCAAATCCTCCTTCCGACACTAAATATTTCTCATGCACACTATATTTCAGATGCGGTCTATATCCTACACTTGACATATATCATTGTCTAGCGTAAGGTAGTACAGAACCGAGTCCGCTTACTCTCTTCTCAGCTCCTCCGGAATCCTCCGGATCACCTGAAGTCCACAGCCAACCCCATCCGTCAAAAACCTATGAGGAGAGCGACGCAATGACGACAAATATCAAGCCACTACATGACCGCGTTATCGTTAAACGCATTGACGAAGGCGAGCAGATGCGCGGCCGTGTCATCATCCCCGACACGGCCAAGGAGAAGCCGCAGGAGGGCGAGGTCATCGCCGTCGGCGACGGCAAATACCTGAAGGACGGCACGCGCCAGGCGTTGGACGTGAAGGCCGGCGACCGCGTCCTGTTCGGCAAGTACAGCAGTTCTGAGGTCAAGATCGACGGCGAGGAGCTGCTGATCATGCGCGAGGATGAGATTCTCGGAATCATCAGTCGCGCGGGCGCGGCGGCCGGGTCGGCGGGCGGCGGGGGCAAGCGGGGCGGCAGGTAAATCTCCGCAGGGCACCAGCCCGGCGGAAGCTCATTGCAGGGCGTTAATACAAGATTTGGTCAGGGAAGAGAGAAAGATTATGGCAAAGCGAATAGTTCAAGGCGGCGAGTCGCGCGCGGCGATTCTGCGCGGCGTCAACCAGTTGGCCGACGCGGTCAAGATCACGCTCGGGCCGAAGGGGCGCAACGTCGTCCTCGATAAGAAATACGGCAGCCCGACAATCACGAAAGACGGCGTGACGGTGGCGAAAGAGATCGAACTCAAAAATTCGATGGAGAACATGGGCGCGCAGATGGTGCGCGAGGTCGCGTCGAAGACCTCGGACGTGGCCGGCGACGGCACGACCACGGCGACCGTGCTCGCGCAGGCCATCTTCCGCGAGGGCGTGAAGACCGTCGCGGCGGGCGCCAACCCGATGGCGCTCAAGCGCGGCATCGACAAGGCCGTCGAGCGCGCGACCGAGGAGATCAAGCGCCTCTCGAAGCCCGTCAAGGGCGACGCCATCGCGCAGGTCGGGACGATTTCGGCCAACGGCGACCGCACCATCGGCGAGATGATCGCCGAGGCGATGGACAAGGTCGGCAAGGACGGCGTCATCACCGTCGAGGAGTCGAAGACCATGGAGACCGACCTGGAGTTCGTCGAAGGAATGCAGTTCGACCGCGGCTACCTCTCGCCCTACTTCGTGACCGACCCGGAGAGCATGGAGGCGGTGCTCGAAGACCCGGTCATCCTCATCAGCGAGAAGAAAATCTCTTCGATGAGAGACATCCTGCCCGTGCTGGAGCAGGCCGCCAAGCAGGCACGGCCGATACTGATCATCGCGGAAGACGTGGACGGCGAGGCGCTGGCGACGCTCGTGGTGAATAAGCTGCGCGGCACGATAAACGTCGCGGCGGTGAAGGCCCCCGGCTTCGGCGACCGCCGCAAGGCGATGCTCGAAGACATCGCAATTTTGACGGGCGGCCAGGTCGTCAGCGAAGACCTCGGCATCAAGCTTGAGAGCGTCAAGCTCGAAGATTTGGGAAGCGCCAAGAAGATCGTGGTTAACAAGGACAGTACGACCATTATTGACGGGGCGGGCAGGGGCGACGACTTACAGGGTCGCGTGAAAACCCTCAAGGCTCAGATCGAGGACACCACCTCGGACTACGACCGCGAGAAGTTGCAGGAGCGGCTGGCGAAGCTCGTCGGCGGCGTCGCGTTGATTCGCGTCGGCGCGGCGACCGAGACCGAACTCAAAGAGAAGAAGGCGCGCGTCGAGGACGCGATGCACGCCACGCGCGCGGCCGTCGAGGAGGGCATCGTCCCGGGCGGCGGCGTCGCGCTGGTGCGCGCGGCGAAGGCGCTCGACAAGTTCAAAATCTTCGAGCCGGACGGGGACGGCAAGGTGAGCGGCGACCTGGACGAGCAGATCGGCGTCACCATCGTCCGCCGTGCTTTGGAAGAGCCGCTCCGGCAGATCGTACAGAACGCCGGCAAAGAGGGCGCGGTCATCGTCGAGAAGGTGCGCGCCGAGCGGAACCCCAACTTCGGCTACAACGCCGCGACCGACACGTTCGAAGACCTCGTCGCCGCGGGCATCATCGACCCCGCGAAGGTCACGCGCTGTGCGCTGCAAAACGCCGCCTCAATCGCGGGACTGATGCTGACGACCGAAGCCCTCATTTCTGAGATACAGGAAGATGACAAGCCCGGCGCGATGTCCGGTGGAACGGGCGGCGGGATGGGCATGTAATCGGTCGCCGTCCACTCAACCCGGAGGCTACCTTCAGCGGGTCGGCTCTACCAGCGAGGAGCTAAGAAATGTTTACACGCCGCGACATCTTGAACCTCAAGCCAGGCTTCGCCGCCGAGGCCGGGCGCATTTTCGAGGACGAAGTTCTCCCGCCGCTGCGCGGGCAGAAAGGGATGCGCCACGACGACATCTTCATCAGCCCCGTGCTCTCGGAGGCCGTGCTCAACAGCTACTGGGATTCGCAGGAGTGCGCCGAGAGCTACGGCCGGGCGACGTACCCGGCGGCTTTGAAGGCACTCTCGAAGGTGTTGGAGGGGACGCCGCAGGTGGAGACGTTCAACATTTCCAGCTCGACGTTCCACGGGATTACCGCCCGACGGCGTGAAGCTTACAGGACTTCTCAACTTGGGAAGGGCGTTTGGCCGTCCGCCTTTGTGAAGCCAACCCTCGCCCTCGGAGGGCAGGTATCTTCTGCGAGCACGCACGCCGGGAAACGCATTCTTAAAATCGCTCTCTACAAGCCGGGCGATCTCACTTCCGAGGTCACCACCCTCGACGATGTCAACATGTGCGCGGAGGGCGACACGGCCTCGTTCACCGGCCACGCGACGGTGAAGAGCCGGTTCAAGGGCCGAGACATCGGCAGTCTGTACCGTCTCAGCAAGACTTATGAGAAGCAGCAGGGACGCTGGCGGATCATCGCGTCAAAGACGGCGCGACTGGGGGACGAATGAACAGAGAAGTTGGCAGCTACGGCGAGGACAACGCGGAGACGGCGAGGTTCGAAGGCGACGACGTGGGGCTGCCGGAGAGCCCCATCTACTCGAACTTCTCCAAAAACCTCTGGCGCACGCACACGCGGCACGGGCTGGTGCAATCGCCCAACCGTTCGCGCGAAAGCACGAGCGACCACAGGCGGACGCCGGACGAGCCGCGACCCGACTAAAGGTGAGTCGATGAAGGCCGGGGGAAGGGATACGACAATGAGTAGTCTTTATGCCATGCAACGCGCCAACGGCGACTGGTACGCGCTCGACGACCGCGGACGCTTCCGCGTGCCTTTGTTCAGCAGCCGGCAGGGCGGGTTGATGGCGCGCGTCAGCAACTGGGGGATGCGACTCTTCAAGCCGGTGGCCCTCGACGAGCGCGCGCTCGGGGAATTCGTCCCGGCGGACGGCGTAAGTGGAACGGACTTCTGGCTGGTTGACGAGCCGTTCACAAGCCTGAGCCGGGGCCGTTTAATTGATCGTGCACAACTCTCCCCGCTTATTTTAGTTCAGTAAAGGAAGTCGGCCCCGGCCGTGGTGTTGAAGCGGCCTTGAGCGCCGGGTTAGGTGAGGGTCTATAAGAAGATGAAGAACTTAAAACGCGTGCTCTCGATTTTGATTACGCTCAAACGTATGGCCTCGGTGTTCCTCCTGCTCGCGCTCTTAATCGTCGGACTGAGCGCGCAGGAGCGGCACAAGGGTTCGCCGAGACGGCCGCGCGCCCGCGCCTCTCGCCCGGACGTTAATAATCCCCGGTTGGCCGGCACCTACCGCCTCAACACGGCCCGTAGCGACAACGCGAGTGCCGCGGTCTACGGGGCCACGAACAGCCTGCCGGAGGAAGACCAACTGCTCATCCTCGGCGGGTTGATGTCCCGGCTCGAATCGCCCGACGTGCTCGTCATCGAGCAGCGCGGGCGGGCCGTGACTATTTCGCCCTCGAACGCGCCGGGCGTCACGTTCGCCGCCGACGGCCGCGAGCGCTCCGTGAGAGTCGCCAACGGCCGCATGGTGCGTGCACGCTCGACGCTCGTCGGCGGCCGGTTGGTGGTCAGCTCGAAGGGCGACCGGGGCACCGATTACGACGTGACGTTCGAGTCGCGGGACGGCGGGCGCGGGCTCGACGTTACCCGCCGCATCCACGCAGACCGTTACACACAGCCCTTCGTCGTCCGGAGCTTTTACGACAGGACGCCGGACGCGGCGGGTATTGCTCGTTAATGAACGAGAGTTCCAGACCGAAAACCGCTAAGGGTCACCACGCTTCCACGCCAAAGTCGGAAACCCGTGGCCGAGGCGCGCGTGTTCGAGGTGGCGCTGAGTGAACACGTCTCGCGCCTGATGGGCCGCCCGCCTTCCACGAGTTCAAACCCTTTACGGCCGCCTAAGCGTGCGGCAGTAATGTGCGCCCCTGCCCGCTGCCGCGGGGAGGCGTAAGGCTTAACACCGGGGCGGCTATGATTTCCGCAGGCACCAGGTAGACATCGAACGCAGGTTCCGCACGACTACGGTCTTGAGCGGCTCGATCAATTCCCCGCCCAGTGCATCCGCGGCGGCCAGCAGCATCCGGTCGTCTACGAGGAAGCGGTCGCTCCCGTCGGGTAGTTGATACCGCCTCCCTTCCAGTCGTTCTATTTGCTCCTCCACGCCGACGCTGGAGGCCAGGCGGGCGAAGAAGACCCCGCCCGGCTTCAGCACCCTCCACATCTCCCGAACCATGCCCTGCCAGTGCTCTTCGTCCCGCGCGAAGTGCAGGACGGCGCTGCTAAGCACCACGTCGAAGCCGGCGTCGGCGAACGACATCCCTTCGACGGCCTCCACACGGAAGTTATCCGCCGGCAGATGCGGGGCGAGCCCCGAGGCCAGCGCGCGGACGTGGGCGATGGCCTCGGTTGACAGGTCAACGCCGCAGACATCGTACCCGCACCGCAGAAAATAGATGAGGTTGCGGCCTCCCCCGCAGCCGGCGTCGAGCACACGCATCCGCGGGTTGAAACGACCCTTCAGGAGTTGGTCGAAGAGATAAATGTCTATCTGGCCGAACCACTCTTGCAGATTAAGGTGTGGAGTCATGTCGCGTTATACGCCGCTCCCGTGCACGAACGAAAACCACGCCGGAGGCCAGTCCCTTCTCATACTTACCGCTCTAGCCTTAACGCCTTAACGCAAACCGCTCGCCCCGGTAGTTATTTTCTGGCGTTGACATATATTTCGCATGTAGTATATAATCGTCGGGGATCGAGTCTGGCTTACTCTCTTCTCAGCTCCTCTGGAATTTCCCAGATTATCTGAAGGTCTACAGCTTAATACCCAAGGGGCTAAACATGAAACATCTTTTCAGTCGGGCAGTTATTCTTCTCCTCGTCGGCGCGACGATGAGTATCACGGCGTCGGCGATGACCACCAGCAGGCAGGTGACCTTCAGCGCGGACGTGACGGTCAACGGGGCGCCCGTGAAGGCGGGCAGCTACAAGGCCACGTTCGACGACCAGACGGGTGAGTTCAAACTCCTCCGCGGTAAGAAAGTGGTGGCTAACGCCACGGCGCGCCTGGAGAAAGTCACCGGGCCTTACCGCGGCGCGTATTCGCTCACGCCTGACGGCGAGAGCCACGCCCTGGTCAGCATAAACATGAACAGCACCAATCAGGCCGTCATCATCAACGGCGGTGTGGGCCCGACAGTATTAACGCCGTAACAGTCTCACTCCGCGTGGGCGCGCGGAGTGCAGACAAAGGGGCAGGCCCGGACGTAGGGCCTGCCCCTTTGTTGTTCACTCCCACCGGGGCAGGGGGGCTCATACGACGTGCCACGGAACATTTCCGCCCCGTGTTCCGGTATTAAAGACGTACATCCATGTGTTATCTAGTATAATGAAATCCCCCGATAGGTTGAGAAGTCTGGTCGGAACACCCCATTACTCCTCCCTGTTTTAAGTCAAGGGTCGAATAATCCTGATGGCTACCGACGATGTAAGTCCCGAGCGCTCTCTTGCGGAGTCAGCCAATCTCGAAGAGCTGCGTCGGCGCGAGCGCGAGCTGGCCGACTTCATCGAAAACGCCTCCGTCGGCCTGCACTGGGTGGGGGCCGACGGGACGATCCTGTGGGCCAACCAGGCGGAGCTGGACCTGCTCGGCTACGCGCGCGAAGAGTACATCGGGAGCAAGATCAGCGAGTTTCACGCCGACCGGGACGTAATCAGCGACATCCTGCGCCGGCTGATGAACAGGGAGACGCTCCACAACTACGAGGCGCGCCTGAGGTGCAAGGACGGCTCCGTCCGCCACGTGCTCATCAGCTCAAACGTGATGTGGGAGGGTGAGAAGTTCGTCCACACGCGCTGCTTCACGCGCGACATCACGGAGCGTAAGCGGGCCGAAGATGAGTTGCGGGAGTCCAGACGTCAGCTTGAGGAACTACTTAAACGCGAACAGTCTGCCAGGGCCGAGGCAGAGCAGGCGAACCGTCTCAAGGACGAGTTCCTCGCCGTCGTCTCGCACGAGCTGCGCACGCCGCTCACGGCCATCCTCGGCTGGGCGCACATGCTGAGGGTCAAACGGTTCGACGAACAGAGTACGGCCAGCGCGCTTGAGACTATCGAGCGTAATGCGCGCGCACAGTCGCAGTTGATTGACGACCTGCTCGACGTGTCGCGCATCATTACGGGTAACCTCCGCCTCGACGTGAGGCAGGTCGAGCCCGGCTCATTCATCGGGGCGGCCGTCGAGGCGCTCAGGCCCGCGGCCGAGGCTAAAGGCGTGCGGATTCAGAAGGCGATGGACACGGGCGTGGTCTCCGTCGCGGGCGACCCGGCGCGCCTGCAACAGGTGGTCTGGAACCTGCTCTCCAACGCCATCAAGTTCACCCCCAGAGGCGGGAAGGTGCAGGTCAGGCTGGAGCGCGTCGACTCGCACATCGAGCTCGCGGTCAGCGACACGGGGGTCGGGATCAGGGCCGAGTTTCTGCCGCACGTCTTCGACCGGTTCCGGCAGGCCGACCAGAAGACGACGCGCCACCACGGCGGGCTCGGTCTGGGGCTGGCCATCGTCCGCCACCTCGTCGAGCTGCACGGCGGCACGGTCGAGGCCGCCAGCCCGGGCGAAGGGCAGGGGGCAACGTTCGTCGTGAAGCTCCCAATAGTTCCGGTCTACCAGAAGGAGACACTCGCGGGGCGCGTTCACCCGGCGGCCGGAGAGGAGCCCCCCGCCTACGACTGTCCCGAAAGACTGGACGGGCTGAAGGTGCTCGTGGCTGACGACGAAGTCGATACGAGAGAATTACTCAAGGTCGGCATCGGCCAATGCGGCGCGGAGGTCGTGACTGCCGGCTCCGCCCGGGAGGCGCTCGCCGCTCTGGATGAGACGCGGCCCGATCTCCTGATTAGCGACATCGGGATGCCGGGCGAGGACGGTTACGAGCTGATTCGGAAGGTGAGGGCGCTGCCCGCCGGGCGCGGGGGGAAGGTGCCGGCCATCGCCTTGACCGCCTACGCGAGAACTGAAGACCGCCTGCGGGCGCTGAGGGCGGGCTACCAGATGCACGTCTCCAAGCCGGTCGAGCTGGCCGAGCTGGTGGCTGTCATGGCGAGCCTCATCGGGCGCGGCGATAGGGCTGAATGACGCTGAGCGGAGTAACACCTTGTCTACGGAAAATCTCTACGAACTCGCGACGCTGATCAGGCGGGAGCGCGACACCCTACTCGCCGAGTGGCGGCACGAGGTGCGGCGACTTGCCGTGGCACACGAGCTCGACGTGCCGACCTTAAACGATCACATCCCGGACTTACTCGAAGAACTCGCCGACGAGTTGGGGGCACACACGGACGAGTCGATGGTCGGGGAGCTAAAGAAGAACTCCGTCGTTCACGGCTTAGACCGGCTCCGGCTCGGGTTCGACGTCGAGGAGGTCGTGGCGGAGTACAACGCCCTGCGCGGCGTCATCCAGGACCTCATCGAAAGGCACGACCTGACTCTGCGCGGGCCGGTGAACCGCACCATCAACCGCGTCATCGACATGTCGATCGGCCTCGCAGTGAAGACCTACGCCGCGCAAAAAGCCCTGGAGATACAGCAGCGGCGCGAGGAGCATTTGACCTTCGTCGCACACGACCTCAGGTCTCCGCTCGCGGCCATCGCCATGGCGGCACGGCTTCTCGAAGACACAGTCCCCGACGTGGTGAGGGACGAGCGGGCCGCCATGTTACTGGAGACGATGCACCGCAACGTCTCGCGCCTGAACTCGCTCGTCGCCAAGGTCGTGCAGGAAGAGGCGAATCTGAAGACGCAGGTGAGCGAGAGGATGGAGCGGCGGGAAGTAAACCTGCGGGAGTTGGTCGAAGCGCTCGTCAAAGACCTGCGCCCGCTGGCCGACGCTTCAAGCCTGAAGTTGATTAACGAGATACCCGAAGGGCTGACCGCATTCGCCGACGCGGGCATGCTCTCTCTCGTCTTCCAGAACCTCATCTCCAACGCCATCGACTACACCCCGAACGGGCGAATTACTGTCGGGGCGAAGGCGGCGGAAGGGTCGGCCGCGGTCGAATGCCGGGTCGCCGACGACGGCGCGGGGATTCCGCCGGACCGGCTGGATAAAGTGTTCGACAAACTGGAGACCGACCCGGACAAGAAAAGCGGCATGGGGCTCGGCCTCGCCATCGTCAAGCAGTTCGTCGAGGCGCACGGCGGCAGTGTCTCCGTCGAGAGCGAACTCGGCCGGGGCTCGACTTTCCGATTCACGATTCCTTAGAGTGGGGTCAGGACGAAGGTGGTGCGGGGCTTCGGCGCCCGCGAAAGAGACCACCCTCACAAACGAAAGGCGGTAACTAAGTGAGCGAATATAACGACCGGCAACTGACCTGCGCCGACTGCAAACGGGACTTCACCTGGACGGCGGGCGAGCAGGAGTTCTTCCACGAGAAGGGCTTCACCAACCCCCCCAAGCGTTGCAAGGAATGCCGGCAGGCCAAGAAGGAGCAGCGCGGCGGCGGCGAGAGGAAAGGCGGCAACTATTGAGCGCCGCGCATTACACGTACGAGGTGGCGTGGTGCGAGGGGGAGCGGACTTTCATCGCGCGGGTCAAAGAGTTCCCCGCGCTCGAAGCGCGCGCCGACAGCCGCGGCGGAGCCCTGCGCGCGCTCAAAAGCGTCGTCTACGCCGTGGCGAAGGAACTGGCGGAGTCCGGCGCGGAGTCTCACGAATCCCCGTCCCCCGACACACAATGACTCCCGCCACGGCGACGTTACGTGTCTGTTTCCCCGAGACACGTCAAGACCCACCTGTTCAGGGTTCACGAAGGAGGTGTCCTCACAGCCCAAAGCGGGTCTGGGAACGGCAATCCTGTAATTTGGCAGGCAAGATCTGTATTCCACAGAAGAACCTCTGTGAAGCGGCGGTTTGAGTCAAGAGGTTTCTTCGTCGCGGAGCGAGGCGGAGAGTTCGAGCCGCGCCAGGCGCTTGAGGAATCATCTTCGGCGACCAGCAGCGCTTCGGCGTGGACATCAGGATAGTGCAGGAGTTCCTCGGGCACGCCTCCATCGCCACGACCCAGCGCTACACGCACGTCACGAAGGAGCACTTGATAGGCGTGCTGCGCGAGCGCCACCCGTCTTTAGGAATGCGTGCTAAACCCTGAGCCGGGGACGGGGGGATTAGAGGGCGGCAGAACCTAATTCCACCACCGCGAAATCTCATCCAGAACAACAATCGTATCTTCAATCGCTTTGTCGCCCCCCAGATGCAAAAGCAAAGCCCTGAGCGCTTTAATATCTGCCAGCAGTTCGGGCCTGTGCCGGTCAGAGCTGACGTGCAGCGCCTCCTGCCACTTCAAGTAGAGTTCCCGGGGCGGCATGAAGATGAGGTGGGTAATGAGCGCGCTCATGGTTCGGTCTCGGGAGCGCGTCAGCGTTTCGCGCATTGCGGCGAGAAATGCGTCACCCATGATTTTTGTACGAGTCGGTTCTTCCAACTCGATAGCGACGTATAACAACGACTCCGCACGGAGGCTGGACTCGCTGAGGGAGTAGGCCGACCCCAGTGCCTGTTCGACTAAGAGTTCGCGCCTTTTGTCGTCGCGCTGGCGCCTGATGTGCGAGGCGAGCGTTTCAGCGCGTTCCGGCTTGTCCCAGTGCCAGCTCCTCCTGAGGGCGTCTTTGAAAACAGAGTCGGGAGAGTACGGGCTGACGGCTAGTAGTCCGACCGCTTTGTACTTCTCTTCCGAAGACGGGAGCGACTCGATGAAGTCGAGCACCGCGTCGAGCTGTTCCTGATCCAGATGAGGCGCCAGGGCGGTAAGTGCCAAAACACTGTACGCGCGCGGCTCCTCGAAGGCCATGTCATACGCCGCGCGCGCTGTCTCCTGTCGCCGCGGGGCACTGAGGTGTTCGGCCAGCAGTGCCATGGCCTTTGCACGCTGCCACTCCATGGCAGATTCCGGATGGTCGTTCAACTCTTTCAATACCGCTTCGGCGGCCTCCCGGCGTTCGGAGGACGAAAGGTATTCGAGGAGGGGGTGTAGAAATTCCGCCTTGGGTACGGGGCGCTTGATTGACAAAGCCGACTCTACGAGACGGGAGATGGCGGCGCGCGGAAGGAGAGGCGCCGTGTCGGACACCGCCGCTTCGTACGCCGTGCCCCCGTGCTCGGAATGAAGTATGGATCTCCCCCTCCTCGTCTGTTCGATACAAATCACGGCCTGCGAAAAATGGCCTCGTCGTGCAAACTCATTCCCAATCACCCTGAACGCCTGCGCTTGCAGGCGCCTTCCTGTGTCGTCGGGGACGTTTCTGAACAAATACTCCAAAAGGTCGGGCGAGACCTCACGGCGGGGTTGGGAGCCGGGCCCCCTGCTCAACCCGACCGCGTTTTCGGACTCCGCCGCCGTGCCCTCGTCCGGAGTAACCCTCTCCCTGCGCTTTAACTCTTCCAAAGCTCGGGCCGCGCGCGCGCGCGCGTCGAAGTCGTTGACGGAGCCGGCCAACCGCATCAGCGCGCGCAGGTTGTTACGAGCGAGGCGAGGCGCGAGCCTCGATAACAGGTCTTTGCGCACCTCCAGGTTGTCCAGCGAGAAGACAAATCCGAGGAGTCGTTCGAGGACAGATTCCGGCGCCTGCGCGATTAGCGTGCGGGTGAGGCTGGCGAATTCGTAGGGCGGGGCGTCGCCGATGCAGTCGAATATTCTGTGGTAGACATGCTCGTCAACTTCATACGACGGGAGCTGTGGGAGAATTTCCAACTCGGCCAGCGCGCGCTTATAAGGCGCCTCGATCTCGCCCGCGAGCTGAAGGGCCTCTTTGAGTTCGTGGACGCGCGCCGGCCCCCGGCGTTCTAGCGCAATACCCGTCAACAGCCTTACCCTCTGTCCGAGGTCCGCGACGCCGGCGGCTACCTTCCTGATGGCGTCTAGGAAATCGTCCGTGCCTCGCGCTCCGGCTAAACCGAGCAGCGCCGCTTCGCGTTCGGTCGGACTCTTTATCCCTTCGGTGAGTTCCAGCACGCGGTGGAGAAGGGAGGCGGGAATCGTGCCCGCCAACTTGATCAAGTATTCCTTAAGGGAGTAGTCGACCGTAATCTCGTGCGCGAGCGCAAGCGACATCTCGTACAACTCGTGTTCTCGCTCCGGCCACCCGGCGGCGAGGGCGGCGAGCGCGGGGGCCTGGTCGTCCGGCCACTCATATTTCTGTATGTAGGCCAGCAGCCTTTCGAGAGCCGAGACCCTTTCAGCGTCCGGGAGCTTCCGCGCCACCCCGACAACGGCCTTTACCCTGTCCTCAACCAGTAGTAACGATTCGGCAACTGACAGCGCCGACCCGAGCAGATCGTCGGTCAGGAACGGGACCAATTTGGGTAGTGCCTCCGCGACCAGCCCCTCGTTCGTGTTGCCGAGAAGGTCGAGTAGGCGGGACACCAACAACTGCCTCTGCCGCCCTGCCAGAAACTCGGCAGCGGGAATTAGTTTAAGAATTGCCGATGAGGTACCAGCTGACTGGGCGGCTCCACTTAAGCGCCGTAGTATCTCCTCGCCCAGGTCTTCATTGAGCAGGCCGGCTTTGGGCAACATCGCCGCCAGCACCTCCAACTTGTCGTCGTCCTGATAGGTGCTCGCGATCCCGTACAAAGCTTTGAGAGTGTTCGGGTCGCCGGTGAGTTGGAGCATCTCCTCAACTGAATATTGCTGGGACGGCAAAGGCGTCTCGCGGACTATCCTGAGGGCGTCTTCATGGAATCCACTTTGGATGAGCGCGGCAGTAATCTCCCGGCGCAACACCGTGCCGCGGTAATGCGGCAGCAGGGGCAGAGACTCATACGCCTCTAATAGAATACCGCGCGCCTCCGGCCCACCCGCGTCCTCCGCCAGTAGAAACAGAGATGCGACGCGCTGCTCCGCCTCGGAAAACTGTCTGGCGTAGGCGACGGCCTGCGCGCGCGGCCAGAGTCGGTGGCGCGTGAGTGCGACCAGAACTTCGGGCGGGAAGTCGGCGGCGAGGCTTCGGACGCTCGACCGGTAGATTGCGCAGCGCACCTCCCGGCTCACTTCCGGCAGCGGGAGACCTCCCGGGAGCGCAGTCTCGTCAGCCCTCTCGGCGCAATGCCACGCGCGCGAAACGTCGTCCAGGTAGCCGAGCGTCTGCCCGCCCCCGGCGCGCACCGCGTACCAGCCGTTCTTACCGTCGGCGGTCTCTTCTCGCAGCAGCGCGTGTAGTTGCCGCGGCCGCCCGGCGTCGTCCATGTGCCAGGTCAGGTGCGCGTGGATGTAGCCGTCGTCCTCCACCTCCGACCACGGCCCGCCGCCCGGGTTATAAGCGCTCAGCAGTGCCTCCTGCACCTCGGCCAATTTGGCGCCCAGTTGCTCGCGCGCGTACATCCTGAGAAGGTCATGTAGCAGGGCGGCCTTGTTGGTCAGTTCGAGCAACTCGATGCGGGCCATGTGGCGAAGCAACTCCCCGCAGTCGGCGGCGCAGAGTTCCGGCCTCAGGTGGCGCCAGAAGCGACAGATGACTTCCTGCGGAACGTGTAAATCTTCAGGGAAGACCCCCAGCGAGTAGTATAAAAACAGGTCTGCCTCCGGGAGACTCTGCGCGCTCAGGTCGAAGCACGCCTGAAGATTATCCTGAGGAGTGCTTGACGCCCAGCCCATGCGCACCTGTGAGACCCGTTGAAACGTCTCGACCCACTCCGCCCCTGTCATGCCCTCGCGGAGCTGTGCCCCCGCCAGCCTGACGGCGAGCGGCAGGTCTCCAAGCCGCTCCGCAATAGACGCCAGCGCAGGGTCGTCGCGCTTGGCCCACTTACGCAAGAGTTTAATTGACTGCTCGCGGGAGAAGGTGCCCAGCCGAACCTCTTCCGCTTCCAACTCTAAAGCGATACGGCCGTCGCGGGTCGTGATCAGCGTGCGGCAGGTCGGTGAGTTGAAGAAGAAGGGCGAAACCTGTCGCGCGTCCCAGACATCGTCAAGGACGATCAACACGAACTTACCTCGAATCAAGGAGTCGAGCCGGTTTCTGCCGGCCTCGGGTGTTTCATAGAAGGCGGGCGAGTCGCCGAAGAACTGACCGATCTCGAACATTTGCTTGGCGAGGTTGCCGGGGTCTTGACCGACTCTGACCCATATCACACCGTCATGAAAATTTTTTTGAATCAACTCATCGTGACACAGGGCCAACGCCAGGATGCTCTTGCCGACCCCGCCCATCCCCTTAACTGCTGTGATTGAGACACGACGTTTCGCGTCTTCGCTCAAGAACAGCCCGCGCAAGGAGTCCAGTTCTTCGTCACGCTCAAGATAATTGGTCGGGAGCGATGGGGCGTTGGTCACTGGTCTGACGGCGGCGGGTAACGCTGACGGCGGGACATTTTGCCCCCCCGAACCGACTGCCGCAGGCGCAATCTGACCAGCACCGGTGTTCTGCCCGGTCTCCTCCGCGAGGTGCGCTAAAACGGCTTCAATAGCACCGTAGTCGCCGGTGGGGAACCAGATGGGGCGGATGCCCAGGGACGAGAGGTGCCGCGCCTTTTCGTGATAGTGAGCCTTTGACCGCGGCACTTCCGCGATGGCGTAGTGTGCGACCTCCGGCGACTCCCCGGCCACGTGGCGCAGGATCGCGACGGTGCGATCCTGCGCCAGGCTACAGCCGACGAACAGCATCGTCTGGCCCCACAGAATCTTTCTGAGCAAGTCCGGCAGGGGCAAAGAAAAGTTAATTTTGGCGACCTCGACCGCGCCGTAGTGATCGTTGTAATCAGTCAGCGTGAGAATGCGGTCGATGCGGTCTTCATAGTCGCCGTGAATCTTTAGTAAGTAGTTGCGGCTCAGCTGTAGAGCCTTGTGAACGGAGGCGGGCTTCGCGCCGAGAATGACGCGCTCGAACCGACGCCCCGTCGTCTCGAAGACCCTTTCCAGCACGCGGTCGAAATTCGTCGTTATGACCGGCCCCCGCGCCAGCATCGGTATGTAAGAGGCGGCCCCTTTAAAGTCCTTCCCTCGAAGTTTATGCTCCCCGAAATTATCCTCGATCTCGTCGTCGAAGGCCCGATGCTTCATAACGCCAAGCAAGTCTTCCGCGGCCTCCTCGTATTCACCGAGTTTGAGGCGTCTTAGGATTTTGGCCTTGACGCCTTGCGACTTCGCCAGCTTCACCAGAAACGCCGTCCACCCGGGGAAGCCGAACGGTGCAGACATGCCGGCGCCAATAAACGGAACGACCCCCACGCCGGTCTTCAACTGCTCGACCAGGCGGCGGAGGTTCGCCTCGTTGCCGTTTATTTGTTTCAGTGAATCGACCTTATTCAAGGCTTTGTAGCGTCGGGCGGGGCCATTGAGCCGCTGTAGCATCGGGCGGGAGCTACAGATATAACTTCAAACGCTAATTGGCATTTACCATAGCTTTCCTTACTCTGAGGCTGGCAAGGAGTAGCACGAGGCGTTACCGTATCATTAACGCAGGTAAGCAGACAAATTATAGCCGTTAGCAAGTGAAGCGGCTGCGGCCGGGTCAGTGCCGCACGCGGTAGCGGGTGGACGCGTGCGACGCGGCGCGCCCTTATCACAACAGTCCACCCGCTACCGCGGGTGCTACGGTAGTGTTGCAAAAAAAATCTGACTACCCAATATAGTGAGGCAGACACAAACTCTGCGATACAACTAATTGTAGCCAAAATATTTTTTGCAACACTACCCCCGCATAAACACTGGGCGAAAAGCTCCGTTGTTGATGAAATGAGTGTGCGCCTGACGCTGGCGACGAGTTGGGGTCGCGCGTCACCCTCAGTTGGGAAGGGCCGGGAAGGACCCGAACTCCGGAGCGCGGACGCAGGAATCCGTGAATATGCGCGGACTAAAAATAGTGCGCCCGCACCGCCCTTACGCGGGCATGTTAAGCGGCCTCGGCATAAAGTTAGCGGAAAGAGCCCGCGCGTCCAATGCCGATCCCTTATTCATACCTCAGCGCGGTCAGCGGGTCGACTCGTGTGGCACGTCGGGCGGGTATGTAGCAGGCTATCAGCGACGCTAAGGCGAGCAGCAGGACGATGGCCGCGAAGGTCGCCGGGTCCGTCGTACTCACCCCGTAGAGCAAGCCGGACATTACGCGCGTCAGCGCCAGCGCGCCGGCCAGCCCGACCCCGATGCCGATTATGATGAGGACAAGCCCCTGCCTGACGGCCATCCCAAGTATGTCACGCGCCTGAGCGCCCAGGGCCATGCGCAGGCCGATCTCGCGCGTGCGCTGTGAGACCATGTAGGACATCACGCCGTAGAGGCCGACGGCCGCCAATAGCACCGCGACCCCTGCAAAGACCGTCAGGAGTAGCATGTTAAAACGGCGCTGCGCGATGGATTCGGCCAGGTACTGCTCCATCGTCTTGATGTTGTAAACGGGCAGATTACCATCCAGCCCTTGGACTTCTCGCTTGATGGCGGCGGACATGCTTTGCGGGTCGGAAGCCGTGCGGGCGACCAGGATCATTCCGGAGATCGAGCCGGCCAGATAACTAGGGGCGCTCTGGGTGTACGGCATGTAGGCCTCCGGCTTCACTTCTTCATCGAGCCCGTAGTTTCGCGTATCGCGCGCGACGCCGACGATCTCGCGCCAGTCCGTCGGCCCGCTGAAGCCCAGCCGCTTACCCAAGGGGTCTTCACCGGGGAAGTAACGGCGCGCCAAAGTCTCGTTAATAATGACTACCCCGGGCGCGTCTACCCCATCCTGCTCGGTAAAGGTGCGGCCTCTAAGGAGGGGAATGCCCATCGCCCGGAAGTAACCGGGGCTGACGGAACGGTATTCGGCGAGCGGGCGCTGACCCGGCGCGTAAGGCGGATGTCCTTCGACGTTGAAGCCCGTCGAGTTCCCGCCGAAGAGCGGAATGTCCGTAGTCACGCCGGCGGCATCCACGCCGGGCAGATTACTGACCCGCTCGATCGCCTGTCGGAAGAAAGCCACCTGCCGCCCCGGCTCGGCGTACCTCGTTGCGGGTAACGACACGACCATCGTCAGCGCGTTCTCCGGGTTAAAGCCGGGATCGACTTGCATCAAGCGCCAGAAGCTCTTAATCGTTAACCCCGCCCCGATCAGGAGTACGAGCGACAAGGCGATCTCGGAGACAATTAAAATGCTTCGCAGGCGCTGGCGGCCGGCCCCTTCGCCAGTGCCCTTGCCGCCCTCTTTGAGCGCGCCGTTCAGATCGAGCTTGGTGGCCTGTAGCGCCGGCGCGAGACCGAAAGCTATGCCCGTCAATAGTGAAAGCGCCGAGGCGAACAGGAGCACTCCGCGATCGATGCGCACCTCCGCCAGGCGTGGAATGTTCGCCGGCTGAAGCGCCACGAGCAGATTGATCCCCCAGAGCGCGAGCAGTAGGCCCAACCCCCCGCCGACGAGTGCCAGCAACACGCTCTCCGTCAGCAACTGCCTTATGACCCTGCGGCGGCCCGCGCCGAGCGCCGAGCGGACGGCCATCTCCTTGCGCCTTCCGGCGGCGCGCGCCAGGAGCAGATTCGCCACGTTCGCACAGGCGATCAAGAGGACGAAGCCGACCGCGCCCAGCAACAGAAGAAGGATAGGCCGGGTGTCGCCGACGACCTGCTCCTTGTAAGAAATCAACTTAACGCCGATCCCGGCGTTCGCCTCCGGGTACTGCTCCTGTTGCTGGCGCGCGAGCGCCTCCATCTCAGACCGCGCCTGTTCTAACGTTACGCCGGGCTTCAGCCGCGCAATCACGGAGATGTAGTTCGTGTTGCGCGTCCCCCTCTCCCCCGGGCTGAAGGCGATCGGCGTCCACATCTCCGTCGTCGTTCGAGGGAAGGAGAAATCCGGCGGCATGACGCCGACCACCACGTAGCTTTGATCGTTGAGCGTGAGCGTCTTCCCGATGATCTCGGGGTTAGCGCCGAAGCGTCGCTGCCAGAGGGCGTGACTGAGGATGACGACCCTGTGGCCGCCATGCTGATCCTCTTCGGCCAGGAACGCGCGCCCCAGCGTCGGGCGAACCCGCAGCAACTCGAACAGGTCGGCGGAGACGCGCGTCGCGCGAATCCGCTCCGGCTCGTCGACGCCGCTCAAGTTGAAGTTCTGCCCGGTGTACGCGGCGACGCGCTCGAACACCCGATTCTGCTCCCGCCAGTCGAGGAAATTAGCGGGCGACATGGGCGCGGTGTTCAACTGGGGCTGCGTCCCCCAAATCTGCACGAGTTCGTGCGAGTTCTCGTAAGGCAGCGGCCTCAGCAGCACCGCGTTGACAACGGAGAAGATGGCCGTGTTCGCCCCGATGCCGAGGGCGAGCGTGAGCACCGCGACCGCCGTGAAGCCCTTGTTCCTGGCGAGCACGCGCGCGCCGAACCGTACGTCCTGAAGCAGAGTGTCCAACATTGCGAACCCCCACGTCTCGCGACTCATCTCCCGCATCCGGGTCTCGTTACCGAACCGGCGCCGCGCCGCCGTGAGAGCCTCCTCCGGCGTCATCCCGGCGGCCACGTACTCCTCGGCCTTCATCTCCAGATGAAAGCGCACCTCCTCCTCCAGCTCGCGGTCGAACCGGTCTCGCCGCCAGTAGTGTAGGCACCGCCGCCAGAGCTGGGTCAGAGGGGCCACGGTAAGAAGCTCCTTCAGGCCGGCCGCACCACCCGCAGGATCGCCTCCAGCAGGCGCTCGAAGTCCGCGACCTCCTCGGCCAGTTGCTTGCGCCCGGCCGGCGTCAGCCGGTAGAGTCGCGCGCGCCGGTTGTTATCCGAGATGCCCCACCGCGCCTCAACCCAGCCCTTGACGGCGAGGCGCTGGAGGGCCGGGTAGAGTGAGCCCTCCTCGACTTGGAGCACGTCGTCGGACACTCTCTGGATGTAACGGGCGATGCCGTAGCCGTGCAGCGGCTCACGGTGTCGCTCAAGCGTCTTGAGGATCAACAGCTCCAGAGTGCCTGGCATCATCTCGGCTTTCTTAGATTGACGGGGCTTTATCATAGATTATCTTTGCATAGCCTAACTATGCATACAAGGATGCCCTCGCCGTGAACAATTGTCAAATTAGAAACTTGGTGGCAACGGTTCACAGGATTGCGGTCGAATAGTCGTGAGACCCGCCGAGTGGCGTACGGCCCACCAGTCCTGGCCGGAAAGATCATCAGGGGCTGCGACGCAGGCTAGCTCGGAACGATAAGAAGCAGACATCTGTTAGAATCACTACCTGCCCAAAAATTGTCTTTTAACTACCGGCCGCAGAGGAGTATTATTGAGCCTTCCTAACCGAGACAGCGCCCGGTGCGGAGGGCGCACAGTTCAGGGCGGCGTCTCTCTTCCCGCAAGGATTGCGACGCCGCCCTTACTCTTACTTTGGGAAGAAGAGCGGAAAGTAGTCGCCGACGAGGATGAGGTGACGAGGCCCGACGCCTGGCTGCGACTCAAAGAGATTGCCGACCGCGCGAGAGCGGAGGGCCGGACGCCGGGGCGGACGCGCGCGGCGATAGCCGAGGGAGTCGCGCAGACGCCGGAGGTAGACGGGACGGACAAGCTGGCGGCATGAGGAAGGGCGGGGAGAAGTGAGCGGATACGACAAGGGGGACAGGCGGCGCGAGCATCGCGTCGCGGCGTGCTACGAGGCCCGCGTCGAGGTGGGCACCGCGATTCTTGACCGGGAGATCGGGACGGGGAGCCTCGGCCCGCTCACCCTCTACGGGCACACCCACGACCTGAGCCCGTCGGGGTTGGGCGTGGTCATCCCGGCCGTCGACGTCGGGCCGCGCCACAGCGGGGAGCACCTGCCGGCGCGCGTGAAGGTCGAGCTCGCGGGCAGGGGCGTCGAGGTGGAGGCCGAGGCCGTCCACTGGGGGCCGCTCTCCGAGCTGGGGCTCGGCACGGGCGTCCTCCTCGGGGTGAAGTTCACGGAGGGCGGGGAGGCACTCGCAAGGCTCCTGCGCGAAAATCTACCCGCGCCGGACGAAGGGCGGTAAAAAGTGAGCGACGAAGACCTCAGCAAAGTCAGGTGCACGCCGACCGACCCGAGCCTGGAGTTCGACGTCTTCGAGGTGGTCAGGCTCCGGCTCGCCGAGGCCCTCGCGCGCCGCGATTACGGCCCCCTCGAAGCCGAGCGAATCGCCCTCTACGTAGTGAAGGGCGTGCGCCCGGTCTCACAATTCCTGAAGGTGCTGACCAGGGAGAAGGCCCCGGGCGACGACGAGATCGTGGAGGCCCTGACGCGGGCGCTGGACGAGGCCCCGGCGCTAGTGCGTGCGACGCGGCTACTGCTGAAGGCGGACGAGGACGAAGGTTAATCGAGCGTGATAACAAGAACAAACGCCGCGTGAAGCGACCTGACGCCATCGCGCATCCTCTCTGTCGGTTGCGGGCGAATGAGCTACAGCCATTTCGCAAGCCTTCACGCAAGCCTCAGTCCCCGCACGACGCCTTCAAAGGAGGGCCGGTAATTCTCGAACTCCTCCTCCGGGGCCACGGCGATCAGGTAGAACAACCGCCCGTCGGAGGTGAAGAGGGTGTGGACGAAGTTGACCTCCACCTTCCCTGTGACCGGCGAGGGGCCCGCGACCACCGCCGCGTACGCCTCGCGCCCGGCGAGGGCGACCCGCCGCGGCGCGCCCTGCACTTGGAAGTCGGGGTTCGCCTTGAGCTGTTGTCGCAGGAAGGCGTCCGTCGCGGCTTCGAGGTCATCGCCTTTTACGGCGACTGCCCCGACGAAGAGCCCGTGCGTGATGTAGGCGGCCCCGTCCCGCCGACCATAGGCGCCGGCGGGCGCCAACATGTATTCCGTCTCACTCACCTGGAGCGCCTCCCAGTTCCGCGGGTAATCGAAGGCGAACGAGCCGTCGGCGGCGCGGAATTCGGCCGCCCCGTCGGGGCGCGGCGGGCGCGCGGCCGGCTCGACCTCTTCGGGCTCACGCGGCCCTCTGCGCTCCGGCTCGGCCGAGGCGGGAAGCCGCCGCCCGGTGAGCCGCGCCTTCGCCCGCTCGAACTCAGGTGTCGTGCGGATCGGGTCGGGTCGCACTTGGAGTGAGGGCAGGAGTTCGTTGATCGAGGCGACGCGGTTGCCCGGGTCGGGGTGGTCGCTCAGGAACTCCGGGACGCGCTGCCCGCCCGCTTGCGCGAGCGTCTCGAAGAAGCCGGCCATGTCGCGCGGGTCGTAGCCGGCGACGGCCATCAACTGCGCGCCGCCGAGGTCGGACTGCCGCTCGGCCGTCCGCCCGAACTTGAGGAAGAGCATGTTGGCGCCCGCCCCGCCGACCGTGTCGATGACGCTGCTGAGGTCCTCGCCGTCGCCGATGACCGAGCGCAAGACGCCGAGCCCGCGCCGCGCGACGTAGGCCTTCGACGCCTGGCTGGTGCCGTGGCGCAGCGCGACGTGCATGATCTCGTGCGCGAGCACGCCGGCCATCTCGCCCTCGTTGCGCGCCGCGGCGATGGTGCCCGCGTTGACGAAGATGAAGCCGCCCGGGAGCGCGAAGGCGTTGACCTCGCGCGAGGCGACGACCCGAAACTGGTAGGGGAACTTCTCTCCGGGCGCGTGCGCGGCGAGCCTGGCGCCGAGCCGGCCGACGTAGCCGGCCAACTCTTCGTCCCTCAGCAGCGGCGCCTCGCGCGCGATCTGCGCCGCCGAACGCCTGCCCAGCTCCACGTCCTGCTCGGGGCTGAAGAGGTTGAAGCCGGGCCGGAAGTGCGGTGCCGCCGGGGCGCTGTCCGCGGAGCTGCCGCTCCCCCACGGACGCCAGCCCCCGCAGGTCGTCTGGGTCAAGAGCAGCAGTGAGAGCGAAACGCGCAGCCAGAGGCCGCGTCGTGGCACATGTAGCGTCGGCTTGGTCTTCACCTGCGGCGCCTCATGAGGAGGAAGAGCAGGACGAGCACGATGGTTATCAAGATGCTGCCCGGCCAGAGGAAGAACCCTCCCTCGCTACTGTACCCGCCGACCACACACGCGGTCTGGGAGGGCACGAGCAGAAGAGCCGGGACTGTCATTCGCCTCATAAAATTCAAACCTTTCTACCCTTCAATCGTGTCACATCGATCTCAGAAGAATGCGCTCAGGAGTGAGAGCGCCAGGCTGAGGATCAGCGACAGCAGAAGCATTGAGGCCAGGGGGGCGTAGACGCGCGTGCGCCTCCCCTCGTAGCGGATGTCGCCCGGTAGCCGCCCGAACCAGGAGAGCTTGCGGGAAAACAACAGGGGCACGACCAACAGGACTAAAGTTAGCGCCGGCAGGAGAGGCAGACCGCCAGAAATGAACATGGAAATCCCCTTGTTGTTGACCGTCCGCGGTACACACGGACTCCGGCAACGGGAGCCCGTTTGCGCGGTTTCGATACGAACGCTGCTTGAGTAAATAGTGGGGCAGAACGCGTGCCACACTCCGTCCAGATAACATCCTTGAAGTCGCCGTGACAGGGCGGCCGGATTCGGCATTGACCACCTTCCCGCTGACGATCTACTACGGGCCGACGGTTCACATCACCTCGTTCCGGGCGGTGCCGGACGGCGTGGACATCGCCGCGCAGTTCTCGCCCGCGCCGGGCACCAAGCAGACCGTCCGAATCCAACTGCCGTGGGGTCGCAGCGTCCTACAGCTCACGGCCAAAGGTGAGCAGCCGAGCCGGACGGCGACCGACTCCGGTTTACTCTTGACACCTCACTCCGGTCGGCATATGTTGTGCGCGCCGCCTTCCCCCTCATTCTCGTAGCTCTTTACGCGTCTGGCGTCGTCAGCGCTCACGTCCCTTCGACACCGTCTATGCCTGACCCCTTCACCGGTCGATTCCGCAACCAGACGCAGAGAGGTGTCGCACCGCACAATCCTGCACGCCCTCCACGTAGAAACATGCCTGCCCCTTGTAGCGCGTCGGGCTACTCAACCCTGCGGCCCGGCACTCCACCTCAACCGCCCCGAGCCCCTCGGGGCCATCCAAAGGGAGGATTTCATGGCAACCAAAAGTTCGGCAAAGAAGAGTTCGGCGAAGAAGGGCTCGAAGCGAGCCGCCGCCAAAGCCTCTGAGCAGTCCGCCGCCAAAGCCTCGAAACCGACTAAACAACCTTCCACACAATCGGCAGCCGCCGCTCCAAACATAGTTGGCTCAGACCCGTGCGCGCTGCACTACCTGTACTGCGACCCGCCGACGCCGCCGGAGCGCTGCCCCGTCTGCTGCGAGCTGGGGCCGCTTAGCGCCGACGAGCGCGCCAAGTGCTCCTACAACATCCGCGTCGAGGCGGCCAAGCTTGCCATCAACCCGCAGCGCCACCCGTGCAACGGCGACGAGGCGTGCTTCCAGGGCGTGACCCTCGAAGGCGAAGACCGCAGGTGCGGCGACGAGTTCGTCGGCCTCTTCATCGCCAGCTTCACGAAGGGGCTGCCGCATAACGAGTTCGGCGAGGTGGACAGGAACGCCTACTGCGCCCTGCTACGGGCGATAGCGACGGGCGACCCCGCCGACTTCGAGGCGGTGCCGCTCGGGTGTACCCTGCCGCAGTGCATGCCGCCCGACGCCCCGCCCGAATGCCGGCGGCCGTCGCGCATGCTCGAAAGCCCGCAGGCCGCCTTCGCCTTCGACCTCGAAGGCGCGGACTCGCACGCCGTCACGATGAAGCCTGCCCCGAGGTTCGACAGCGAGGAGGAGGTCGCCGAGATCGCCGAGAACTACTGGATGGCGCTGGCGCGCGACGTGCCCTTCACCGAGTACGAGACCGACCCGCTCATTAAGGAGGCGGCCGACGACCTCTCCAAGTACGTCTGCTTCCGCGGCCCGACCAACCCGACCTACCTGTTCCGCGGCGTCTACCTCGGCGAGCAGGAGGGGCCGTACGTCTCGCAGTTCCTCTACAGGGACACGCCCTACGGCGCGCAGTTCATCCCGGCGATGATCCGCACCGTGCTGCCCGAGGTCGATTACATGACGGCCTACGGCGACTGGCTGGAGGTGCAGAACGGCTGCGACCGCGACCAGATGTTCTGCGACCCCGTCCCGCGCTTCATCCGCAACGGGCGCGACCTCGGCCAGTACGTCCACGTAGACCTGACTTTCAACGCCTTCCTCAACGCCGGGCTGATACTCATGCAGGGGCGCGACCCGCTGCGGCGGTGCGAGGCGCGCCCCGGCATGGGTGTGGAGTTCGCGCGCTGCCTGCCCTACGTCAACCCTTCGGCGCCCATGCCCGAGCAGTTCCCCGACAAGTCGGCGACGCAGATCGGCTTCGCGACGTTCGGCCCGCCGCACCTCGCCGGCCTCCTGCTTGAGACCATGAACCGCGCGCTCAAGGCCGTCTGGTTTCACAAGTGGAGCGTGCACCGCCGCCTGCGCCCCGAGGAGTTCGGCGGTCGCATCCACAACCGGCTCGTCAACGGCCGCCCGTACCCGTTCGGGCCGGCCAACTTCGCGCAGTTGCAGAGCGTCGTGCTGCCGCGCGTCTTTCAGCACAACACCCTACAGAACAATAACCGCCGGCGGCTCCCGCCCGGCTTGCCGCTGCCCCCGGGCTCTACGCCCAACGGGGGCACGTACCTTTTGCCGATGGCCTTCGCAGAGGGCTCTCCCATCCACCCGGCTTACGGCGCGGGGCACGCGACCGTCGCCGGGGCGCTCGCGACAATACTCAAGGCGTTCTTCCCGGGCGAGCAGTTGATTCTCGACCCCGTGGTCTCGACGCCCGACGGGCTCTCGCTCGTCCCGTGGGAGCCGGCCGTACGGGACGGCGTGCGTCTGACAGTCGAAGGCGAACTCAACAAGCTCGCGGGCAACATCGCGCTGGGTCGTAACTTCGCCGGCGTCCACTGGCGCTCGGATTACACGGAGTCCATCCTGCTCGGCGAGCAGGTGGCGATCAGCATCCTGTGCGACCAGCGGAACACCTACAACGAGGCTTACGAATTCAGGTTCCGCGGCTTCGACGGCAGGCTCATCCGCATCCACCCGGCCGGGCCGGATGAGAGGTGCCCCGCGAGCCCCTTCGAGCCGGCCGAGGAGGCCGAGACGGACGAAGATGTAATCAGACGGCGTTGCGACCGGAGACGCCGGCCGGGCGCCCCGAGTTGTTGAAGGCGCAGAGTGAGTGCCGCCACCGTCAATTCACCGCGCCGTAGACTCTAAAGGGTGCCGGCCCCGCCCTAGCGGGGCCGGCACCCTTTCAATTCTCGCCACTCCTCACTCCCGGCACTCCGCCGCAGACTTTGTTCGTGCCCCGTAGAAACCTGCCGCGTCAACAACAACCCACTAAAGCCCCCGCCCTCAGGCGGCTCAAGTTTTCCTCAAGCCGACTTAAGTCCTTGAAAACTACGGCGCTTAAAAGTTGACCGCGCAGTCCGAGAAATTTTCTCCGCGCTCAAGTTTCGCTCAATCCCTCTTGACTATCTTCTACACGCTGCGGGAGGGCCCGACCGGCCCCTCCGAACCGAGAGGGTTACTCTCGACGACTTTGCCCATTCGTCCCGACGGCGAAGCAGTCAGTTTAAGAAGTCAGTAAGTACCTCGCGTTTTCTGTCCGGAAGGGTGACTCTGCCCGCCCTGCTTGAAGCCCCGACGGGGACCTCCGTGCCTCCGTTCAAATGCAAAGGAGTGAGCCATGTTCGCCACCCAGAGACGCTTCTTCGTCGCCGTACTGGCAGTTTCACTGTTAGCCGCTTCCACGTTCTTCGGCACGCAGCGGAGCGCGCGTGCCCGAGGCGCGGCCAGGACTGTCATCGTCGAGTTGCGGGGCGACCCCGTAGTCGTCGCCAAGCACCGCGCCGAGTCCGAGGGGCGTGACTTCGACGCCCTCGCCTACCGACGGCGGGTAGTCGCCGAGCAGGACGCGTTCCTCGCGCGCGTGGCGGCCGCCGGCATCCCTCACGCCGTCGCGGGCGTCAACGCGCCGAACGGCGAGGTGACCGCGCCCATCCAGTTCCGCTTCAACTACGTCTACAACGGCGTCACGCTCGAAGTGCCAGAGGCGGCCGTCCCCGCCCTGCGGGGGCTCGACGGCGTGAAGGCCGTCCACGAGGCGACGGAGGTGCGCGCCGACCTCGACCGCGCCGTCGATTACACGCGCGCCTCGCGGCTCTACGGCTCGCCGCCGAAGCTCGACCAGTTCGAGGAGCGCGACACGGGCGGCCACCACGGCGAAGGCATGATCATCGCCGTCATCGACACGGGTGTTGACTGGACGCACCCGATGTTCGGGGGCGACCCGACCCCGCCGCAGTTCGGCGTCGGCCCCGCGTTGGCCACACGCAACCAGAAGGTCATCTACTACCTGAACCTGACCGCGGGCGCCGTCTCCGACGACTTCGGCCACGGCACCCACGTCGCCGCAGACATCGCCGGCTACCAGGCGATGGCGCCCACCTACGGCGCGGACGGGACCCCCTACACCGGCCCCGCGGCCAAAGTCCACGGCGTGGCGCCCCGCGCGCGCATCATGGCCTACAAGACGCTGAGCGGCGTCGGCCTGGGGCTCAACCCCTCGACCATCATGGCGGTCGAGGACGCCGTGCAGCCCTTCACGCTGAGCGGCTACCCGAAGCCCGTCCCGCACGTCATCAACCTGAGCCTCAGCACGGCCGCGCCGGCTGGCAACAACCCCGACCACCCGACGGCCGTCGCGTGCGACAACGCGACGCTCGCGGGCGTGACGGTCGTGGCGTCGGCCAGCAACGAGGGGCGCCCCGGCGACACAACGCCCGACGGCGAGGCGACCATCGGCTCGCCCGGCTCGGGCCGCCGCGTCCTGACCGTCGGCGCCAACAACGACCCGGGCTCGATGGTCAGGAACCTCGCCATGGACCGCGTCTTCGTCAGCGGCAACCCGCCCGACACGGCGGACGTGCTCGACCCGGCGGGCGTCAACCGCGCGCAGGCCGGGCTCATCGACGCCACGAACAAGGCGACCGCCACCGGCCAGCGCGCGAACATGACGCTCGGAGAGGTGAGCGGCGCGCCCTACCTTACGAACGCCATCGGGCAGTACTACGTCTACGCCGGCACCATTTCGGCGACCGCGCCCACCGACGTTCCCGACTCCGTGGCGGGGCGCATCGCCGTCGCGCGCATCGGCCCCAACACGCCCTTCGGCGCGGTGGCGGCGGCGCTGGCCGCGAAGGGGGCCGCCGCGGCGCTCTTCATCCGGCCCACGACCGAGGGCATCAACGGCGTCCAGACGACGATTCCCGTCCACGTCATCGCGGCGCCGGACGCCGACTACCTCTTAGACCTGCTCTCCTCCACCGACGATGACGCGGGCGACCCGGCGCGCGGCGCGCTCTCGGAGTTCCCAATCCGGCTCAACCCCGGCTCGTTCCAGCCCGCGATGGCCGACTTCAGCTCGAAGGGGCCCGTCGGCGGCTACGGCCAGGTCAAGCCCGACATCACCGCGCCCGGCGTCAACATCCTCTCGGCAACCGTGCGCGCCGGCAGCGTCGCGGCCAACGGCGGCTTCATGCTCGACCCGACCGGCTACACCTCGGCCTCGGGCACCTCCTTCAGCGCGCCCGTCACGGCCGGCGTCGTCACGCTCATTAAGCAGAAGAACCTGACCTGGACGCCGGCGATGATCCGCGCGGCGCTCATCAACACGGCGACGAACCTGCGCCGCGCGGACGGGACGCCTTTGGCCGACGGCGCCAACTCACTCAACGAGCAGGGCGGCGGGCTGATCGACGCCGCGGCGGCCGCCAACGCGAAGGCGCTGATGGGCGCCGGAGCGCCGGGCCCGACGGGTGACGCGCCGCCCGCACGCCCCTTCGCCATAGGCGTCAGCCCGCTCGTCGGTAGGTCGCCCGGCAACCCGGACTTCAGCGCGAGCTACAGCTTCGGCAACGTGCCCGTGGCGGGAGTCATCGGCGAGTCCGCGCACACGAAGGCCGTCCAGATTCACGACATCTCGGGCGGCGGCGCGGGCACATACCGGCTCTCCGCGAACAACGTCCGCGCGGTAGACGGCACGGCGTTCCGGGTGGAGTTGACGGACGCTACGGGGAACGCCGTCTCCGAGGTGGCGGTGCCCGAGGGCGGCTCGGCCGAGTTCAACGTCAGCCTCGTGGCGAACGGCGAGGCGGTGCCCGACGGGACGCAGGTGCAGTGGTACGTGACGGCGACTCGCACGGACGGCGGCCAGCGCCTGCGCATGCCCTTCTACTTCCGCGCCTTCAAGCCGGCCGTCGCGGTCGCCGCGCCCGAGTTCGGCGCCGTCGCCGGCAACGAGGTCGCGGAGAACCCGCCCGTGGACATCGACGGCGCGTACCGCCTCCAGTTCGCCAAGCCCTCGACGGGCGCGCAAGCCTCGAAGCTCCGCGTGCAGGAGTCTGCGGACGGCGGCGCGAACTGGACGACGCTCGCGGACGTGGACGCTTCGCAGACGGCTTTCGACGTTTCGGGTCGCGCGAACGGCACTTACCAGTACCGCGTCCTCGCCCTCTACCCCGTGCAGTACGGGCTGATCGCCGGGCCGGCGAGCGCCGCGCGTTCCGTGCGCGTAGACCGGCGGCTGGAGGCGGACGTCTCCTCGCTCGTCGAACTCGTCAACCAGAGCATCGTCTTCGGCGCGGGCTTTACGGAGCTGACCTCAGCGCTTATGAACGGTTCCGCGGGCACGACCGTGTACCCGCCGGCGCGCCTCCTCATCACCTCGATTAGCTCGGCCGGCGGGCAGGTGCGCGTGAGTAACGCCGACGCGGGCGGGGACGGCGTGAGCGGGGCGGCGATCTTCGACTACGCCTCGGCGGTCGGCCCCGACCTGACGCCGGGCGAGACGAGTGGCACGCGCCTGATACGGTTCAGCAATCCGAGGAACGAACTGTTCACCTTCACCGCGGCCGTGCGCGCGCACCTGCCCGACCCGGCCTACGCGGCCGGCGGCGGTTCCGGCGGCGGGACAGTCGCGGGCTCTGCGTCGGGCGGCGGCGACTCAGGCGCGCAGCAGGGGGCGACGGCCGGCGGCGACCTGAGCGCCGTGCGGACGACGCTGACGTTTACCGTCAACCCGCTGACCCGCACGGTGAGACTCGTGAAGTAAACGGCCAGCAGACGAATTCCCGACGAATCTTTATGACCACCTTTGCACAGACGTGGAAGAGGAGAACCGCTATGAAGACCGTGAGAGCCATCCTTCGACGTGACCGCGCCGGCCGCCCGAAAGGGGCGCGCAGGCTGCTCTTCATGCTCATGCCGCTCGCCATCGTCGCGGCGCTGCTTAACCCTTTCTTCGCCCGGCAGCAGGCCGAGGCCGCGGGCGGCGCCGCCGCGAAGGACGCGGAGTTCGACCAGAACAAGAAGCGCGTCCCCGACTTCGACGTAAACCAGGTGAAGCTCGCCGCCCGCCTCCCTTCGGCCGCGCAGGTGCGCGCCCTCGAAGCCTTAAAGTCGAACCTCGGCGACCGGTCGGTGACGGCGCGCTGGGACAAGTCCACGGGGTCGCTCGACATCCTCTACGACTTCGCCTCCGCGCCCTCTCAGGCCGACCCCGAGTCGGCCGCGCGCTCGTTCATACAGGCCAACGGCGCCCTCTTCGGCCTGACCGACGCCGGCACGCTGCGCTTGAAGAGCAACGTCGAGGCGCTCGGCGGCAACCTCCTCTATTTCGAGCAGGTGCACGCGGGGCTGCCCGTGGCCTCGGGCGGCGTCGGCGTCGTGATGGACGGCGAGCGCCGCGTGAGGGCCGTCTCCGGGCCTTACTACCCGAACCTCTCGGTCGCCGCCACGCCCTCGCTCGGCGGGGCGGCGGCGGTCGCCGCGGCGCAGGCCGACCTTGCGAAGTTCAAGGTCGAGTGGTCGAGCGCGGTCGCGGGCGTCATGAACCCGGCGATGGACGCGCTGGCCGCCGAACTCGGCCCCGTCGCCACGCCGCGGCCCGAGCTGAACGTCATGCCGACGCCCGCCGGCCCGCGCCTCGCCTACACCTTCGTCCTCTTCTCGCGCAACCCGTTCGGCATCTTCCGCTACCAGGTGGACGCGCGGAGCGGCGAAATCCTCTACCGCGTGGACGGCGTGAACTACCAGAACCCGCTCCCGTACACGGCCGACATCTACCCTTCGAGCCCGGTCCTTAAGAACCCCGACACGGGCGAACTCGACACGGACGACGAGGGCGAGCCGAAAGGTCTGCTGCGCGTCAACCTGCGCAACTACAACCCCGGCACGAACGCGACGGCCGTCGAGGGGATGATGAGCGGCCCGAACGCCCTCGTGCGCAGCATGCTGGCCACCAAGCAGCCGTTCGCGCAGGCCGCGCTCGGCACCTTCCACTTCCGGCAGAACAACCCGCCGCTCGAAGCGCAGCCCAACGAGGCCGACGACCTGGCGGAGCCGGCGCAGCACATCGACATGGTCAACAACTTCTTCTTCGTCAACTACCTGATGGAGTACGTCAAGCACCTGCACGTCGCGGGCGACCGCGCGCACTCGACCTTCGGGACGGGCCACTTCCCCGACACCTTCCCGAACAGCGACAAGCCGCTCGTCGGCCTCGTCCACTTCCCGAGCGACCAGGGCGCGGCCGGCCTCAGCGGCCCGCTCGACACGTCGAGCCCCGACGCGGCGCTGCGCTCCGCGCTCGGCATGGACAACGCCTTCTCCTACAGCCAGACGGTCGGCGGCCAGACCGTCAACCCGACGGCCTACGGCCACGGCTACGTCTTCAACGACCTGGCGAAGGACGGCCCCGTCGTCTACCACGAGGGCATGCACTCCATCTCCAGCCCCATCGCCGGGCTGGCGAACGTCCCCGAGGGTCGCGCGCTCAACGAGGCGCAGGGCGACATCTGGGCCTACACCATCACCGACGACGAGGTCTTAGGCAACTACATCGTCAACAGCCCCATCCGGCGAGCGCGCGCCCGCCAGGCGGGCGCCAACCCCGACCTGCGGCAGTGGTTCCGCCACGCCGACTCGGGCCTCAGCTACTCGCAGCTCGGAACCTACCGCGGCACCAGCTTCGAGGAGCACCGCGACGGCGAGATCGCGGCCGCCGCGTGGTGGGACATCCGCGAGCTGCTGCTGATGTACCAGCAGGGCGGCCCCTACAAGCGGCCCAACCTCATCACGGGGCAGGTCGCGGACTCCATCCCGCTCGGCAAGGAGACCTTCGAGCGGCTGATGCTCGGCATGACCTACGTGCTGGGCACGATGGACCCGGACACCTTCGTCCGCGCGCGCGACGCGATGATCATCGCCGACTCGTTCCTCTACCCGGCCGACGCCTCCGACCCGGACACGACGGGCCAACACCGCTCGCTCATCGAGCGCGCCTGGGCGGCCCGCGAGGTCGGCGTGAACGCAGCGCCCTCGCTCGGCGGCCAGCAGACCATCTCGACGCGCGTCTCGGACTTCGCCGCCGGGCAGGGGAGCCTCGGCGCGCCCGAGGGCGTCTCGGCCGAGCTGACATCGCCCTCCTCGGTGAAGGTCACCTGGCAGCCCGTCGCCGGGGCCTTCGGCTACGAGGTCCTGAAGCGCAACGTCGGCAAGGAGAACCAGCGCGTCAACCCGCCGCTGCTCGGGCGCGAGTACGTGGACGGCGACGGCACGACGGACGGCTACCTCCACATCGACTACGTCCCGGCCTCCCAGACCAGCTACGAAGACGGCGGCCCCATCGAGGGCGGCAACATCCCGCTCGGACTCAAAAACCCGGTCGGCTCCGAGTACGTCGTCCGCGCGCTCAGCGTCAACCCGAACAGGCAGATGGGCGTCTCCGCCTACAGCGCGGCGGCGAGCGTGCCGACGAAGGCCGTAGACGTGACCGACAGGCTCGAACAGAGCTACAGCAACATCGTCTTCGGCGGCGGCCGTACCGAGCTCGACCTGCGGCTCAGGAATCCGGGCGTCGGCGGCTTCGACGGGACGGCCTACATGCCGGTCGCCGTTCACGTCGTCTCGATCTCCGACCCGACCGTGACGGTCGCCAACGCCGACAACGCAGGGTCGGGGCAGGGCGGCAGCGTCGCCACCTTCCACTTCACGCCGACGCTGCGCGCCGGACAGACCTCGGACGCGCGCCGGCTCATCTTCTACAACCCGAAGGTGCGCATGTTCACGTTCGACGCCGTCGTCACGGCGCGCGTCGAGGCCCAGCCGGCGGAGGCCACGCGCTACGAGCCGGAGCCGCCGCCGAACCTCTCGAACTACGAGCTGAAGGAGTTCACCGACGTCTTCACCGGCATCGTCCCGGCCTCCGACGCCGGGCTCGAAAGGGCCGCCGGCGTGACCTACGTGGACGTGCCCTTCACCTCGAAGGAGAAGGCTATCCACGTGCGGGCCGAGTTGAGGTCGAGCCTGGGCCTGCCGGTCGACCACCGCGTCGATATGGACTTCTACCTGCTCGACGCGGGCGGCGGCGTGATGGCCAGCTCCGAGACCGAGTTCGCCGACGAGCAGGTGGCCGCGCCCATCAAGGGGAACACGCAGTACATCTTCCGCGTGGTCGGCTGGGCCGGGGCGGCGCAGGACTTCAAGATCACGAGCACGCAGACGGCCTACGTCCTGAAGTCCGGCGGCTCCGGCTCCTCGTCGGCGCTGACGGCGGGAGGCGGCACGCAGACGTTCCTCGCGCGCTACACCGTCAACCCGCTGACGAAGAGCGTCAGCGTCCAGCTCGTCAAGGCGCTGAAGTAGGACAACGGCGCGGCCGTAGACGCGGGGTGCCGGCCGGCGGGAGACAGCGTGTCTCCCGCCGGCCGGCACCCCGCTCCGCGCAGAACCTCTCGGCGGCGCTGTTCGTAGCGAACTCCGTAGGGTACTTTCTTGGGTCAGCGGTCAACGATTCTGTCGGCGGGAGTACGGGCATGCTGCCGCGGGGTGCCGCGAACGGGTGATGCGGAACGGCGAACTTCTAACCAGGCTCACGATCTGGGCTGCCGTCGCGGGCTACGGCGTCGGGGCGGCCGCCTTCGCGCTCTCGAGAGGGAGCCGGGGGTGGGATCGTGCGGCGCGGGTGGCCTGGACCGTCGGCTGTGTCAGCCTGCTGGCGCACGCGGCATCCGCCTTCCATTTCTACCACCGGTGGAGTCACGATGCGGCCCACCTCGACACGGCTCGCCAGACGAACGAGGTGTTCGGCCTCGACTGGGGCGGCGGGCTATACATCAACTACGCGCTCATGGCGGGCTGGGTCATAGACGTCTCGTGGTGGTGGCTTCGCGGCCTCGACTCTTACCGCCGCCGCCCGTGGCCCCTTACGGCAGCGTGGCACGGGTTCCTGGTCTTCATCTTCTTCAACGCGACGGTCGTCTTCAAGAGCGGGCCGGCGCGTTGGGCGGGGCTCGCCGTGTGCCTGGGGCTGTGCGCCGCGTGGTGGCTCGCCGCCCGCGACCGTCTGACTCGCCGCGCGGGCGCGGGTTCGCCCGCGACAGCGGAGGACTGAAGGCTTGGACTCTATACCGGCAGAGGTACGCCGCCCGGCGCTCGGCCCGCTCCGCCTCCCGTTCTACTACGGCTGGGTGAACGTCGCGGTCGCCGCGCTGGCGATGGTCGGCACGCTGCCCGGCAGGACGCAGGGGCTCGGACTCATCACCGAGCCGCTGCTCAGGGAACTGGAGATAGGCCGCGTCGCCTACGCGCGGATTAACCTCTTCGCGACGCTCCTCGGCGCGCTCTTCTGCCTCGGCGTCGGCCGCCTCATCGACCGCTTCGGGGGCCGCGCCGTGCTCACCGCCGTGTCCGCTGCGCTCGGCGCAGTCGTCCTCTGGATGAGCGGCGCGGAAGGCGTAGCCGCCGTCGCCCTGCTCATCACACTTACGCGGGGCCTGGGGCAGAGCGCCCTCTCGGTCGTCAGCATCACGATAGTGGGCAAGTGGTTCGTCCGCCGACTCAACACGGCGATGGCCGTCTACACGGTCGCGCTGAGCGTCGGGTTCATGGCGGCGTTCCCTTCGGTGGGCGCGGCGGTCACCGGGTACGGCTGGCGCGCGGCGTGGGCGGGCGTCGGGTTGTCGATCCTGCTGGGTCTTGCCCCCGTCGGCTGGCTACTCGTGCGCCGGTCGCCGGAGGCTTGCGGCATCACGCCGGACGGCGAGGGCAAGGAGGAAGAGGGTGCGGGCGAGGGGGCGGGCGGGCACACCCTGTGGCAGGCGCTGGGGACACCGGCCTTCTGGGTCTTCGGCCTGTCGAGCGCCGTCTACGGGCTGATCGCCTCCGGCATCGCCCTCTTCAACGAGTCGATCCTGGCCGAGCGCGGGTTCGACGCCACGGTCTACTACCGCAGCCTCGTCGTCGTCGCGATGACCTCTCTGGCCGGGAACTTCCTCGGCGGGTGGCTCGCCTCTAAGTGGAGGATGAACCGGCTGCTGGCGCTGGCCCTGGCCCTGTTGGCGGGCTCACTCCTGGCACTGCCGCACGTTAAGACCGGAGCCCACGTCGCCGCCTACGCCGTCGTGATGGGCTTGGCCGGCGGCTTCGTCATCGTGATCTTCTTCAGCTTCTGGAGTCTGGCGTACGGGCGCTCACACCTCGGCCGGATACAGGGCGCGGCTCAGGCCCTGACGGTTGTGGCCTCGGCTATCGGGCCTCTGCTCTTAGCCGAATGCGTAACCCGGACGGGCTCTTACGCGGCGATCTTCTACCTGCTGGCCCTGGTCGTGTTAGCACTCGGCGCAGGCGCGTGGTTCGTCACCCTTCCGTCTGGGCCTCGCCGCTAGACTCTCTTTTCGGCCGGCCTACTCCGCCGGGGTCGGGCATGATGATACCTGCGGCCCGCGCCTCCCGCGTTACACGGTGAGGCCGGCAGTAGATCGCCCGCCGAAAACTTTGATTGAGGGGGGGGCGCCCCCGTGGGGGAAGAAGGGAATGAAAGGACGTCCTGGCATGACGCGCCGTCAGGCGCTCGCCGGCGTGGCCGCCGTGGCCCTCGGCGGGGTCGCACGGGGGGCAGACACAAGTGGTGCGGGGAGGGCAGAAGCTCCGGCGGTCGGCGACGGTGCGAAGGCCGGCCCCGCGACGACGGACGTGACGGGGTGGGGCGTCATGAAAGAGCAGCGGAAAGCAGGTCACCGAGGGGCCCGGACGATCATCGGTAAACTGTCCGGGAAGAAGATCGCCATCCCCGACGTCGACGCCCCGCCGATGCCCGCTCTGGCCCCTCCGGGCGTCGTCCATGACGGAAAGAAGGCGGAGAACTTCGGCGAGATCGACTCGTCCGAGGGGTACCCGGACGTGAGGAGCTTCAGAAGAAAGTTCGGGCTGGTCATCCCCGCCACGAACACGAGCATGGAGCACGAGCTGTGGTCCATCATCTTCAGGAACCAGGGGCCGGGCGGCCTGCGGGGCGTCGGCCTCCACACCTCCAACGTCATGACGCCGAAGCCGAAGCTCGAGACTGAGGCGGACCTGGTCGAGTACAAGAGGCAGTTCCTGGGCGGGTTGAGGGTTGCGGCGGACGCGGCCGCGCTGGCGCAGCCGCAATACATGATCATGGGCATGAGCCTGGAGCACATCCTCGGGGGCGTCGAAGAGATAAGGGCGCCCGTGGCGGAAATCGAGGCCCACACTGGTCTGGCTTGGGCCACCTGGCACGACGCCGCCCGGGCGGCCCTAACGAAGTACGGGGTGAAGAGGATCGGCATTCTAACCCCCTTCGATAAGAGGGGGAATGAGAACGCGGCGCGGATGTTCGAGGAGCTGGGATTCGAGGTGGTCACGAGCGTCGGCTTCTCCTGCGCCAACGCCCTCCACATCGCGCACGTGCCGGACTGGGCCAAGGAGAAGGCCATCCTGGAGCTGCTGGCTACCGACGCGAACAGGCTGGACGCGGTCGTTCAGTGCGGGACGAACATGAGCCTGATTGATGTCGCGGAGAGGTTGGAGCCGGTGGTCGGGATACCGATCCTGGGGATCAACGCGACCACCTTCTGGTACGCGCTGCGGGAGAACGGGTTCGAGGGGCCGCTGAAGGGCGCGGGCAGACTGCTGCAAGAATTCTGAACCGGCACGAAAGAGATGACAAATCAATGCCCCCTGCCTGGCTCAAAGTAATTACCGCAACACTACGCACCTGAACTGCGGGCACGAACCTTGAAGTCCTAGATGGGGCGCAGTCTAAAAACGCGTGCCGGGCTCGGCCGTGAGCAGCAGATCGATGGCCCAACCCTCACCACCCGCGCCGGGCTCGACGGCCACCGACAGTGTTACTTCCAGCGCGTTCTGCGGCGATAGCAACGTGCCGCCGAGCGAGACGCGAGGGCCGCTCAGCAGTTCCTGCGGGGAGGTAAGGCTCGGGCCGCCGCCGGGAATCGATTTGCCGGCCCCGGGGCGGCCGTCGAACATTGCCGGCACCCTTAGAGCCTCGGCGTCAGCGGCGACCAGCTTCCCGGCCGGCCGGGCCTCGACTACGGATAAGTCCGCTAACTTCGCCCCGTCAGATTTCGCCGCCGCGAGAAGCCGGTAACCGGTGTTAGAGCGGATCAGGATGGGGATGCTGACCCGCGCGAGGCCGCGCTCGGTGCCGGATATGGTGATGACCAGAGCGCGGCCCACGCCGCTGCTTGAGGCAGCACGGGCGCCGTCATCGGACGCCCTCGCCCCCTGGTCGAATGAGAGTGCGACTGTTCCGCTCACGACGCCCGACACCGCGACACACGCGCCGCTCGTCTGCGCCCGAGCGACGCCCGCCAGGCAGAGCGTCGTCATCAAAAGGAGGTGTAATCTGCGTGAGGGAATGAAGGTCATCTCCGACGCGCCTCCTTTAAAAGGGACTGTTCGGTGAGCCGCGTTAACCTCGCGGCCGACTTCCAGTTCGCGGAGGCGGCGGCCGCCGCCTGCCCCGCGTCGAGATCGATCACCTTGAGGGGGTCGGGCGTGAAGCTGTTCGCGGAGACCACGAGGCTCTGCGCCTCGCTGACCTTGTAGCGCCAGGAGAGCCCGTCCGCATACGCCTGTCGCGCGCCGGACAGCCGGTAGAAGGTCTGGCCGCGCGGCATCCAGGCGAGGAGGACGCCTGTGATGCGCAGGGCTTCGGCGAACTCGCCGTCCGCCCCCGCAAAGCCGGCCGCCGCTGTCGCGGGACGCCCCACGCGGCTCACGTCGGGCGCGGCGGCGGGGCTGAACCCTTCGAGCTGCCTTAAAGTCTCCATAACTCGTGCGGCGAGCAGAGAGTCATTCGCCCGCGCCGCCGCCATCTCCCGGAGCGCGGACTCGGAGAGCGCGTCCGCCTCACCCCTCTGACTCTTCACCACGGCCTCGGCCCAGCGCGCGTGCAGGCGCGACTTAGCGAGCAGCAGTCCCCGGACGGTTCCGTCCCGGAGGCCGAGGCAGAGCGGCCGATAGATGTCCGGCCTTTCACGCCGGCAATCTGCCGCCGTAACAACCCCGGCGGCCCGCGCGCTCCCCAACTCCTCGGCGAGGAAGACCGCCGTGGAGAGGTCTGTGCTCAGGTCGCCCGGCCGCAGCTCGGCCGCCTTCACGAAGAGGTCGGGGTACATCTTCGAGGCGAGCTTTCGGTAGGCACCGGCGTCGCCCGCCTCTGCCGCCTCATGCAGGAGCCGGAGCTTCGCCAGAAGCTTCTCGGCCTTACGCACGTCTCCGTCGCTCACCGCACGCACGCCGGCCGGCGCCTGCGCGGCCGCGAGAAATGAGGGCGTGAGCACGAGGACGGCGCAGGCCGCCACGCCGAAGCTAAGCAGGCCGCGCGGGCGCCGACGCGGGCCGACGAGGATGGATTTAAGCGGCGACACTATCAAGCCTCTCCCCGACGATCTCAGTCGTCATCTCGTGGACGCGCGCGATGTCGGCGCGTGTCAGGCGCAGGAGCGCGAGGCGGTCGGACGCCAGCGCGTCGAGGTCTGCCAACTCGCTTGAGTTGTTCGCGCCCGCGACGGCGTCGGCGACCTGCAGCAGGAGCGCCGCCGGGTCGTTGACGTGGTCGAGGTCGTGGTGCGCCTGGATGGCGAAGGAGCGTGTGGCGGGCACGCCGCACGCGTCCAGAATCCACTGCCCGACCTGCGCGTGGTCAACGCCGAAGGCGGCGACCTCCTTGTCGACGGCGAAGGGGTGCCCGAGCCAGGAGATGCCCTCGGCCCGTTCGGGGAAGAGCGAGTGCAGCAGTGCCTCGCCGAGGTCGTGCAGGAGACCGGCGGTGTACGCCTCTTCGGGGCCGAGCGCGCCGGTCTTCTCCGCCAGGAGCATCGCCGCGGCGGCGCAGCGGCGCGAGTGGCCGTGCAGCGCCTCGGCCTCCGGGCCGCGCCGGATGTTCGTGCTCCCGCGTCTCACGACCTCTCGCAGGGCCTCGACGCCGAGTCGCGCGCAAGCCGCGTAGAGGCTCAGCGTCGTCTCTTCGTCGCGCAGGCCCTCGTTGGCCGCGCGGAGGGCGGAGGCGGCCAGCGCGGGCTCGCGCTCGACCACGCGCACGAGTTCTTCGAGCGGGAGCACGTGCAGAGCGGGCGGGCGCGCGAACGTCAGGAAGCGCGAGCCGAAGTCGCCGCGCGCAATGCTCGCGCGTATCTGCGCCAGGGCTTCAAGCCCGCAGAACGCGGCCACGACCTCGGGGTCGAACTGCGAGCCGGCCCCGTCCTGTAAGGTGCGGACGGCCTGCGCGTGGTCGAGCGCGTCGCGGAAGGGGCGCGGGCTCGTCATCGCGTCGTAGGCGTCGGCGACGTGGATGATGCGCGAGGCGAGCGGGATCCGCTCGCCCGCGAGCCCCGCGGGGTAGCCCGTCCCGTCGTAGTGCTCGTGGTGATGGCGCACGGCCGCGGCGACCTCCTCCATCTCGGGCACCGCGGCCAGCAGGCGCGCGCCGCGCTCCGAGTGGAGGCGGACGACCGCGCGCTCCTCCGCGTCGAGCGCGGCGGGCTTGAGCAGGACGGAGTCGGGCGTGCTGATCTTGCCCACATCGTGCAGGAGCGCGGCCAACGAGAGTTGTTCGAGCGCGGGCACGCTCAGAAGCATGCGCCGGCCGATGGCCGACGCGTAGCCGCTGACGCGCCGCGCGTGGCCGTAGACGTAGCGATCTTTCGCCTCCAGGGTGTCGGCGATGGCTCGCACGACCCCGCGGGTCATCGCCTGGAGCCGCCGCGCCAGGCGCTTGTTCGTCTCGTCCGCCTCGTGGCGTGAGCGTATGACCTCGTAGTGCTGCAAGGCGCGCACGACCGTGAGGCGCAGGTCTTCGTCCTGCCACGGCTTCGTCGCGTAGCGGTAGACCTGCCCGCGGTTGATGGCGTCGGCGAGCGCCTGCGCGTCGGCGTGGGCGGTGAGGACGATCCTGACCATGTGCGGGCGAAGCCCGGCCGCCTGTTCGAGAAGCTCCGTGCCGCTCATGCCGGGCAGGCGCAGTTCCGTCACCAGCAGCGCCACGTCGTGCTGTTCGAGCAGGCGCAACGCCTCCTCGCCTGTCCCCGCGCTCAGCACGTGACAAGTGAGTCCGAAGAGCCTTTCGAGCCGCCGGAGGTCGGCGGGCTCCTTGTCCACAAACATGATCTTAACGGGCATCGTCGCGTCCTCGTTGCGTTCTATCCTTCAGCAGACCCGACGCGCCTATTGCGAACACCGTTCCGCACCGTCGCGCCGGCGCGCGTGCGGATTCCCCGCGGCTTTCGCGTCCTCCTCGCGCGCCGCGTATCAAAAATTTGACGCGGAGACCGCGGCGTCATGGTTCCGACATCATGTTTTTGACATCCCGACCGCGGCGGCCCTGAATAAAGAAAGCGCCCGGAAGATAACTCCGGGCGCTTGTCGGTGAGGCCGATGGTGTGGGGCGCGTCAGGCGACGAGCGTGAGCTGCTCGCCGCCCGCGCGGCTCAGCTTGCGGCGCGTAATCTCCTGCGCGATGTCGCAGATCTGCGACATCGCGAACGGCTTCGTCAGCACCCACTCGACGCTCGCGGCCTTTTCCTCGTGCGTGCTGACGAGTTCGCCCCAGCCCGTGATGACCGCGAGCGACACCTGCCGGTCACGCTCGCTGACGTGGCCGAGCAGCTCCCAGCCGTTCATGCCGGGCATCCCGATGTCGGTGATCACCGCGTCGAATCTGCCCGGCTCGAACCGCGCCAGCGCCTCCGCGCCGTTCGCGGCCAGCGTGACCTCGACCCCCTCGTCTTCGAGGATGTCGCACAGCAGCTCGCGCACCGGCGCTTCGTCGTCCACCACGAGAATCCTCGTTATGCTGCACTTCCCGTTCCGGGCGTCGAGCGCGCCCGCCTGCGTCCCCGCGCCCGGCGACGGCGCGGCGCAGCCCACCGGCGGGAGGATGACGCGGAACGTCGAGCCCTTGCCCGCTTCGGACTCGGCCCGAATCGTCCCGCCGTGACGGCGAATGACGCCGTAGCTGACCGAAAGCCCGAGCCCCATGCCCTCGACGCCCTTCGTCGTGAAGAAGGGATCGAAGACGCGGGAGCGGACCTCGGGGCTCATGCCGCAGCCCGTGTCCTCGACGGTGATGAAGACCTTCTCTTCACGCAGCTCGGCGGCGAGCGTGAGCCGGCCGCCGCCGGGCATCGCATCCACCGCGTTGAAGATCATGTTGACGAGCACGTCGCGCAGCTCCGAGGCGTCGCCCAGCACGTGCGCGCCCGAACGGTTCGAGACCGCGAAGTCGATGTGAGTGCCGGCGGCCTCGGCCTTGTCCTTCCAGCGCGGGCGGGTGATCTCGCTCACGTCGGACAGGAGCTGGTCGATGGAGACCGGCTCGAAGTCCCGATCCTGCCGCTGGCGCGCGAAGTCCTGGATGCGCTTGACCGTCTTCGCGCCGTCGTGCGCCGACTGGACGATCAGCTCCAGCCCCCGCCGCAGCTTCGGGTCGGAGGTGTGCTTCAGCAGCAGCTCGGCGCGGCCGCGGATGACGGCGAGGCAGTTGTTGAAGTCGTGCGCGACGCCGGAGGCGAGCGAGCCGACGGCCGAGAGCTTCTCGACCTGCGAGAACTGCACGCGGATGCGCTCCTGCTCCTCGACGTAGCGCGAGAGCTCCTTGACGTAGAGGCGCGCCTGCTCGGCCTGCGCCTCGGCCGCCTCGACGTTCTTGAGGTATGTCCGGTAGGCGAAGACGACGACGGCGACGATGGGCAGGATGAGGACGACCGAGTAGATGCCCGTCGCGTTAATGAGCCGCGCGGCGATCATCGCCGCCGAGGCGGCCGCGGCCGTCGTCACCGAAATCCAGAGGTACGACTCGCGCCACGTACCCCAGACCGGCTTCGAGTCCCGGAGCGCCTCGCGCACGGCCGCGAGCAGGGAGTTCGTCGCGTACTGCACGAGCGCCAGCACGCAGAGCAGGCCGACGCTGCGCGCCGTGAACTCCCCCGTGACCGCGGCCGGGATGGGGCCGAAGAGGGCGCGCCCGACCCACACCGCGGTGAAGGTCGAGCAGCCCATCAGCCCCGCGTTGAAGAAGACCGTGAGCCAAGTCTTCGTGATGCGCATCGATGAGGAGAGCGCTTCGACGACGGCGAGCAGAATCGCGGCCTCGCCGTCGTAGAGCAGCATCGTCAGGAAGATGAAGGTGTCCGTGGCGGTCACCTCGCCCTTCACGCGCGGAATCTTGACGATGGCGCGCGCCCCGAGGCCCACGGTGACGAGCGCCACCGCGGCGAAGCTCCAGTCGAGTTGAGACCAGCGCATGCCCCACGCCGAGAAGAGGCAGGCGGCCGCGCCCGCCGCGCCCGTCAGCGCCATGAACCTTTCCTTCGCCCCGCGCGCGAACGCGTCCGCCTCCACACCGCCGCTGCTCATCAAGCTGCCCATCACTTTCATCGTCTCCGCCGTCTTATCTTCAACAATTTCCAGCCCCGACTCGATTCTCAGTCTCCGCCCGCGAGCGTGTCCGTCGTCGTCGTCGTCCCGTCCGAGGCGAGGATGCCGTCGCTGGCGAGAATCCCGTCTCCCCCGAGCAGCCCGTCGGAAGCGAGAATCCCGTCGCTGGCGAGGATGCCCGTGCCGAGGAAGAAGCTGCCGCCGCCGAGCGGCTGGCCGTCGCTCGTCCAGATAGAGTCGGAGGCGAGGATGCCGTCGGTGTACATGGTCGTATCGCTGGCGAGTATCCCGTCTGACGCGAGGATGCCGTCGCCCAGTATTGATCCGAGGTCGTAGACCTCCTGGTACTGCGTCACCAGTTCGAGGCCGCTCACGTATGTGTGCCCGGCGACGGCCCCGCCCGCCCAGGGGAACTGGAAGGAGGCGATGGTCGTCGAGTGCGTCGGCGCCGAGCCGGTCAGCAGCGGGTCGCCGAGCGACAGCCCGCTTGAGCAGTCCGTGCGCGTAAGCGCCGCGAGGCGCACGGCACCTTCTACGTTCAGCTCGCCCGCCCCCTGCTCGAACATGTTGAAGCCGGCCAGGGGCTGCGCCGTGTACATCAGGAGCATCTTGACCATGTTCGGCGTGAGCGAAGGGTTGGCCTGCAAGAGCAGCGCCGCGGCCCCGGAGACGAGCGGCGTCGCCATCGACGTGCCGCTCAGGCGCATCATGGCGTGGTCGGCGTTGCCGTTTGAGTAGGCCGCGAGTCCCGGGTGCGCGGTGACGAGTGCGTTGCCCGCCGACTGGGCCGAGACGAGTTTGTTGCCGGGCGCGACGAGGTCGGGCTTGACGAGGTTGTCGTGGTGGACGACGTCCGACGAGTCAGTCCAGTAGGAGCGCGTCGGCCCGCGCGAGCTGTAGGTCGTCACCCCGTCGTCCGAGCGCGCGTCGGTCTCGAAGGTGTTGGCCGCGCCGACCGTGACGGCCGAGGGCTCGATGCCCGGCGAGTGAATGAGCCCGTATACTTTGTCACCGTCTTCGTTCTTCCCCTCGTTGCCGGCGGCCGCCACGACCACCACGCCCGCGTCCACGAGCTCGCGCACGGCGAGGCAGAGCGGGTCGTACAGGTACGAGTCAACGGCCGACGTGCCCAGCGAGAGGTTGACGACGCGGATGTTGTAGGCCGCGCGGTTGTCCATCACCCACCCGAGCGCGTCCAGCAGCCCGGAGGTCGTGCCCACGCCGTCCGCGTCGAGCGCGCGCAGGTTGATGACGTTCGCGTTCGGGGCGACGCCGGTGTAAGCGCCGCCGGCCACCGAGCCGTTCCCGGCGGCAAGCGCCGCGACGTGCGTCCCGTGCCCGAACGGGTCGGTCGCGGCCGAGCCCGAGCCGGTGAAATCAACGTCGGCGACGACGCGGCTGTTGCCGTTCGAGTCGTCAAAAGAGTCGTGCGCGTGGGAGACGCCGGAGTCGATGACTGCGATGCCGATGCCCGTGCCGTCGAGCGTATAGCTGCCGCCGCCGGAGGCCGGCTGCGTGCGAACCGCGTCCGCGCCGGTGGTTAGAGACACGTGGCCGAGCAGACGGGTCGGCCTGTCCTTCGAGATGTATCTGACCCAGGGCAGTTCGGCCAGCGCGGGTAGCCCGGCCTCAGGCAGCTCGATGGCCGCCGCCTTGAAGCTGCCGAAGCGGCGCAGCACACGCCCGCCCCACTCGGCCGTGAACTGTTCGAGCAGGGCGTCGGGCTGCCCTTCGGTCTGGACGATGGCGCGCACCGACTCGGCGGCGGACGACACGCTTGCCCATTGTCGCGCGGAGGAAGACGGGCGGAGGTCGGGAGATATCTTTACGGCGGGCGCAGACTGGCCCCCGGTAAAGGAGACCGGTGCACTGTCTTCGGCGTGGGCGACGAGTCGAGGTGCCGCGCACGGGGTCAGTACCAGCGCCAGACTGAGCAGAGTGATCAGCAGGGGGGAACTTTTGGGGGTCATCACTTGTCCTCGCTTGCACGTGGTGGGGGTGTCGGGTCCCGTGAGAGCTCAGGCCGTCGATTGAACGTGCAAATCTCGTGCAACGGCTGCGGCGCACGCGGGCGGTGGGTCGGGGCGGGGAGTGAAGGGAGGACTAAACTTCCGCCTGTGAAGGTTTTCGGACTCACACGGGTGTGCGGCCGGTGCTCGTGCCTTTGGCGCGGGGCGCGGGCGGTATCGGTAAACCGACGGTCTTTTCTACACGGCGTCAAAATTTTGACGCCGCGCGCCTGCGCCCGCTACCCCCTTTGCGGGTCGTCCGCGTCCTTCCCCCATTCGATGCCGAGGCGCTTCAGCTTCTCGACGAAGGTCGTGCGCTTCATGCCGAGCAGTTGCGCGGCGCGCATCTTGTTGCCGCCGGCCTTGGCGAGCGACTGCAACAGCAAGTCGCGCTCCACCTTCGTGACGACCGCGTCGAAGTTGATTCCCGCGTCGGGTATGTTGGTTGGCCGTTGTCCCCGCGCGGTCTCCGTGATCGGGGTCTCCGCCGCCGCCTCGCGCACTTCCTCCGGCAAATCTTGCAGGGTGATTTCGGCTGCGGTACCCGTCAGCACCGCGGCGCGCTCGACGGCGTTCTGGAGCTGGCGCACGTTGCCCGGCCAGCGGTACGCGGCGAGCGCCGCCCATGCCTCCCCGCTGAGGGACTTGGTCGGCAGCCCGGCGCCGGCGCAGAACTTCGCCAGCAGGTGCTCGGCGAGCGGCCGTATGTCCTCGCGCCGCTCGCGCAGGGGGGGCAGGCTCAGGTGCACGACGTTGAGGCGGTAGTAGAGGTCGGGGCGGAAGGTGCCCTCGTCAATGCGCCTCGGCAGGTCTGCGCTGGTCGCTGCCACGACCCGCACGTCCGCCTTCTCGGTGCGCGACGACCCGAGCCTCTCGTACTCGCGCTCCTGCAAGACGCGCAGCAGCTTCGCCTGAAGGGGCAGGCTCATGTCGCCGATCTCGTCGAGGAAGAGCGTCCCGCCCTCGGCCTGCTCGAAGCGCCCGGCGCGCGCGCCTTGTGCGCCGGTGAATGCGCCCTTCACGTGGCCGAAGAGTTCGTCTTCAAGTAACTGCTCGGGCACGGCCGCGCAGTTGAGCGCCACGAGCGGCTTCCCGCTGCGCGGGCTCATACTGTGGACTGCGCGCGCGATGACCTCCTTGCCCGCCCCGGTCTCGCCCGTCACCAGCACCGTCGTCTGGAACGGCGCGATGGCGCGTACCTGTTCGAGCAACTTCCGCATCACGGGCGCGTCCGCGATGAAGTCCCCCGCCGCTGCGCCCGCGCCGCCCTGCGTGACGGCGCGGGTCCGCGCCGCGCGCTCGGCGGCGACGCGGATCGTGCCCAGCAATCCGTCCAGCGCGAAAGGCTTGGTGATGAAGTCTGTCGCGCCCCGCTTCATCGCTTCGACGGCGATGTCCACCGTGCCGTAGGCGGTAATGACGATGGGCAGGATGTCGGGCCGCAGCCGCCGGCAGTGTCGCAACAGGTCGAGCCCCGACATTCCCGGCAGCGTCACGTCCGTGACCATTACCTCGAACGGCTCGTCCCGCAGCAACCCGACGGCGGCCTCGGCGCTAGACACGCCCCGCGCGTCGTACTCCTCCATCGCCGCCGCCTCCAGGAGGACGTCACGCAGACGCTCGTCGTCTTCAACGAATAAGATTTTGACATTCATAAGGGTGGTGGGGCTTCAGACGTCCGCGGTGAGGGCCGCGCTAACCGTCGTACAGAGTACGCGCTCCGCAGAGCCTTTGCAAATGGCTCCGAGCCGGCTGCACGCTATGCCCGGGACAGCGAAGGAATCTGCCGGACAGATCTCCTTCTTGCACCCGCCTGCCGGAGTCCGGCGTCATCGGACGCAGCGCCACACAGACGCCGCCAAGTTTGTGAGAGGCAGGGGGGGACGGGTGTCGGCCCGCCCCTCCCTTTTTTCGTTGACACCGGCGTCCTCCGTACATATCGTCCCTCCGTCCTGACTTCACGTCTCAGCCGACGGGAGCGCACGCCGGCCTCACGTCAACCTCCACGTCACCTTGCAAGGGGTCTCATGCCGTGAGTAAGCCGAACCACCCGCGGTTGCCTCCCGCTTCAGCCCGGGAGACCTTTAATCCTCCCCGGATACAACAGAGGCGGCCCACCCCCGCGTCGCCTCCCGCCTCCCGCCCGCAGCCGGTGCCGAAGGTCTTACAGAGGAAGTCGGCCGCCCCCCTCACCTCTTACGACCGCCGCGTCGCCCAGCCGTGCGCGTCAGTTTTTGAGCAGAGTCAGGTATATAATACCCGGCCGTTAATAACTCGGAGCGCCGGAATCCATAGAGGGGCGGGCGGTCGCTGAATGTGTCGTCGCGCCTCAGGTCTACTTCGTTACATGCCTGTTCCCGAGACGACATCCGCCGAAGCCTTCTGGCGCTACGCGGGAGGGACGTGCCTGTACGAGGGTCGGGGCGAGGCGTGGCGGGACATCAAGGCATGGCTCACCGCCCTGCCGCCTGCCGTCGACACGCTGCACATCCCTTCGGTCAGCGAGCCGTTTCTCGCCTGGACCACCTCGGGCGAGGTGGACTTCGAGGAGCGGGAGGGTGGCCAGCCCTGGGTCACCAACCGGATCAGGAAGGGCTCCTTCTTCCTCACCACGGGCGGGGCCCCGTACGACGTCCGCTGGAAGGCCGTGAGTCCCGAGCCGTTCGAGACGATGCTGGTCTTCATCGAGCTGCCGGTGCTCCGGCGTGCCCTGGAGGAGGTCTTCGGCCCGGACGCGACCCACGCGCGGCTGCGAGACGCTTCGGCGTTTGACGACGAGGCCCTGAATTCGTTGTTAGGGCTGCTGCGCGGGGAACTGATGCGCGAACAGGCGAGCCCCCTTTTCGTGCAGAGCCTCGCCCGGATGATCGCCGTCCACCTCGCCCGCGAATACGGCGAAACGGGGGAGGAGACACACGGCAGCAGTCCATCACTCCCCGGCCACAAGCTCCGGCAGATCACGGACTGGATGGCCGAACACTTAGCCGAGGAGTTCAACCTCGACCGGCTGGCGGCTCGGGCCGGGCTGAGCAGGTTCCACTTCCAGCGCCTGTTCAAGGCCGCCACGGGCGTCACGCCCTCGTGCTACCACATCGACCTGCGGATCAATGAAGCCCGCAGGTTGCTGCGCGAGACGAAGATGAGCGTGGTGGACGTGGCCCTCGAAGTCGGCTACACAAACCCCAGCCATTTCGCGCAGCTCTTCCGCAGGGAGACCGGCCTCTCACCCAGCGACTACCGACGGCAACGCTAAAGCCCGCCCCTCCGGCAGGAATCGCGCGTTTTCGCGCCGTTTTTAACCGCCCACGTCCTCCCTCGCGCCCCCGCCGCCGTTTCGAGCAAGATCGCAACAGGTAGAGCAAAACCCCCTGCGACGGCCGGGCGGGATGGGACTACACTCCTCTCCAGTCAGGAAATTAGGAGGAAGGTTCCATGAAAAAGCTCATCACGCTGTTAGCACTTATGATCGGTTCACTCCCCGCGGCCGCACAGGACATGTCCGACGGGGCGGCCAACTTCTACAAGAGCGACAAGGTGACCGCGCAGAAGGTCACGTTCAAGAACCAGTACGACATGAAGGTCGCCGGGAATCTCTTCATCCCCAAGACCCTGAATCAGAACGTCAGGAATCCCGCCATCGTCGTCGGGCACCCGATGGGCGCGGTGAAGGAGCAAAGCTCGAATCTGTACGCCCAGAAACTGGCCGAACGGGGGTTCGTTACCTTGTCCATAGATTTGTCCTTCTGGGGCGAGAGTGAGGGGCGGCCCCGCAACATCGTCTCTCCGGACATTTACGCCGAGGATTTCAGCGCCGCGGTGGACTTCCTGGGCACCCGGCCGTTCGTAGACCGGGAGAGGATCGGCGTTCTCGGAATTTGCGGCAGCGGGAGCTTCGTCATCAGCGCCGCCAAGATCGACCCGCGCATGAAGGCAGTCGCCACCGTCAGCATGTACGACATGGGCTCCGCCAACCGCAACGGGCTCAGGCGCTCCACGACCCTCGAACAGAGGAAGAGAACCATCGCGGAGGCGGCCGAGCAGCGCTACGTGGAGTTCACGGGCGGAGAGACCAGATACACCAGCGGGACCGTGCACGAACTGAACGAGAACTCCAACGCCATCGAGCGCGAGTTCTACGACTTCTACCGCACTCCGAGGGGCGAATACACCCCTAAGGGTTCGTCGCCGAAGCTTACGACGCACCCGACGCTTTCGAGCAACGTCAAGTTCCTGAACTTCTACCCGTTCGAGGACATCGAGACGATCTCGCCCCGACCCATGCTCTTCATCACGGGCGCAGACGCGCACTCCAGGGAGTTCAGCGAAGACGCCTACAAGCGCGCGGGCGAGCCGAAGGAGTTACTTGTCGTCCCGGGGGCCGGCCACGTCGATCTGTACGACCGGGTGCAGTTGATCCCCTTCGACAGGTTGGAGGCTTTCTTCAAAACGAATTTGAAATGACCCAGGCGCTTCAGGACGTTCGGGTTCGTGCGGCAAACAACGAAAGCAGAACTGGCGGTATGAGAGGATAAGTGGAATGCGCGGAGTTGTGATGTACACCGCGGGCGACGTGCGGGTGGAGGAGCGCGATGACCCGAAGATCATCGCGCCCACCGACGCGATCATCCGCCTGTCGGCGACCTGCATCTGCGGGTCGGACCTGTGGCCGTACCGCGGGGTCGAGCCCGCCGACCATCAGGTGATGGGCCACGAGTACGTGGGCGTCGTGGAGGAGGTCGGCCGCGAGGTGAAGAACGTCCGTGTCGGCGACTTCGTCGTCGGGTCGTTCGTCATCTCCGACAACACCTGCGAAATCTGCCGGTCCGGCTACCAGTCCAGGTGCGTACACGGCGAGTTCGTTTCGCAGACGATCGGCACTCAGGCCAAGATGGCCCGCATCCCCTACGCGGACGGGACCCTCGTCTCCGCGCCGGGCCGGCCCGACCCCGCGCTGGTCCCGTCGCTGCTGGCGGCCTCCGACGTGCTCGGCACTGGCTGGTTCGCGGCGGTCGCCGCCGAGGCGGGGCCGGGGAAGACGGTCGCGGTCGTCGGTGACGGCGCGGTCGGCCTGATGGCCGTCCTCGCCGCCAGGCAACTCGGCGCGGAGCGGATTATCGCGATGTCGCGCCACGCGGAACGGCAGGAACTCGCCCGCTTCTACGGCGCGACCGACATCGTCGAGGAGCGCGGCGACGAGGGTGTGGCGCGGATCAAGGAACTGACGAACGGGCTCGGCGCGCACTCCGTCGTCGAGGCCGTCGGCACGCAGGAGGCGACCATGCAGGCGATCAATGCTACCCGGCCCGGCGGGTACATGGGCTTCGTCGGCGTCAACCACGGCGTGTCAATCCCCGGCATGGAGCTGTTCTTCTCCGGCATCCACCTGCACGGCGGCCCCGCGCCGGTGCGCCGGTTCCTGCCAAACCTGATCCGACTCATCTGGGATGGCGAGATCGATCCCGGCAAGGTCTTCGACCTCACGCTCCCGCTCGAGCAGGCCCCCGAGGGCTACAAGGCGATGGGCGAGCGCCGTGCGATCAAGACTCTGCTGACTCTGTAGGGGCGTGCGGCGGTGACGAACAGTATCCGGCGCAGCCAAGCCGGCCCGTACACGGGGCGTGTCGTCGTTAACGGAGCCGAATCAGGCAAATGGCAAGAATATTTATCACCGGCTCGGCAGACGGTCTCGGGCAGTTGGCGGCAAAAGCGCTGATCGCCCGGGGGCACCGGGTTGTCCTTCATGCACGCAATGAGAGGAGGGGACGAGAGGCTCTGGACAAAGTGCCCGGCGCGGAAGGTGTAGTGACGGCCGACCTCGGCTCAATAGGCGAGACAAAACAGTTGGCTTCAAAGGTGAATGCCCTGGGGGAGTTCGACGCGGTTATCCATAACGCGGGTGTTTATAACGCTTCGGCAGAAGAGATATTCACCGTCAACACGTTAGCGCCGTATATTCTGACGTGCCTCATACAAAGACCGAAGCGGTTGATCTACCTGAGTTCCGACATGCACTTGCAGGGGCGCTCAAAACTGGATAGTTTCAAAACTGAGACCGGCCGTATAACCTACTCCGATTCCAAGTTGCACGTGCTGATGCTCTGCATGGCGGCAGCACGGAAGTGGCCGCAGGTTTACGCCAACGCGCTCGACCCCGGCTGGGTCCCTACAAAGATGGGCGGGCAGGGTGCACCCGACGATCTGCAAAAGGGGTATGAGACGCAGGTGTGGCTCGCCGTAAGCGACGATGAGAAGGCGAAGGTCAGCGGGCGATATTTTTATCATCTAAAGGAACGCCGCCATAACCCCGAAGCCGATGATGCGTCGTTGCAGGAGAGATTTCTAAGCCTGTGCCAGGAGATGACAGGCGCTTCCTTCCCATGAAGTTGACGCCTCGGTGCAACCGTCCGGCTGGCGGATCGGTCTTTAGTTACACGGCAAGTCCGGTCGAACTCCCTGATCCGACTCGTGAACGTGAGCCTCGTATGGCGCCACCCGACTCCCAGTCCGGTCTCATAGTCCGGCGCGCGACGCCCGCCGACCTGCCGAGCATCGGCCGTCTCGGCGCGCTCCTCGTCGAGGAGCATCACGGCTTCGACCCGCAGCGCTTCCTGGCCGCGAGTCACCGGACGCCGACGGACTACGCGTCCTTCATGAGCACTCAGCTCGAAGACCCGGACGTGGCCGTCCTCGTCGCCGATGATAAGGGGGAAGTGATCGGCTATGCGTACGCGGCCGTCGATGGGTACGACTACATGGCACTGCGCGGGCCGGCGGGCGTCCTGCACGACGTCGTCGTCGAGCCGGGGCATCGCGGCCGGGGCGTCGGCCGGCTGCTCGTAGACGCCGCGCTGGCGTTCTTCAGGTCGCGTGGCGTGCCGCGCGTAGTGCTCTCGACCGCCGAGCGGAACGAGGCGGCGCAAAGGTTCTTCGCGAGCGCGGGGTTCCGCCGGACGATGATCGAGATGACGCGCGAGCTGGACGATCCTGCGGATGAACTACTACGCGGAAGCCCTGGCGGATGAGGCCCGGATGTCGCTGGGCGTGGGCGCCCTGACCGGTCTCGGCGAGGGCCGGGTGGCCTTCGTCTCAAGGAATGACGTGGCGGCGGCTGCCGCGGGCATCCTCGTCGGGGAGGGGCACGCCGGGGCGATCTACAACGCCACCGGCCCGGCGGCGCTGACGGGGGCCGAACAAGCAGCCCTGGTCGCCGAGGTCACGGGCAAGCCGTTCGCCTTCGCCGCCGTCACCGAGGGATAGCTCAGGGGCGGCCTCGCCGGGTCGGGGCTGCCCGAGACGGTAGTGAAATTAAGAAGCCTCAGCCGCTTCATCCAATCTGTTATGCCACGTTAGTGCCGGCGGCAGCAGCGGGCTGAGTTAATGCACTCGGCCCGCCTGCCGTGATTTTGCCGTGAGCGAAAATATCTTCTCGCGGGAATGGTTCGGCCACCAACCCCATCGCCTTCTCCATCGCTTGCGGGGACGTATGCGTGTAATCACCCGTCATCGTGGGCGAGGAGTGGCCGAGGACGACGAAGGTTTGCACCCTCCCCGTGAGGTTGACGTGCTCCCAACGCGGTGAGAGGGTCTCGCCGCGCCTCATGCCGGTGAGCAGCGCCGGCCTCGCCGCCGGGGCGATGTGCTCGCGCCTAACGGTCAGCTCCGCGAAGAGCAACCTCCTAGCTGCGAGTTTGAAGAAAGTCCTTGACTAATAATTTGAGATGACCTAATTTTGCAGCCGCTCTACCCCAAACGTGTGAGATTGACTTGCCCCGGTTCGAGTCCGTTCCATCGGAGGTCGGCGTCTTAAGTCCCGTTTCACTTCGCCCGCAGTGAACCTCCCGCTGGTCGGTAGCCTCAAAGTCTTACTTCATCATTGAACTCTCTGGCAGGCGGAGCCGTCTCGTCAAGACGGCGGCGCGGCGCCCTGAAGAGGGCGCGCCGCCTAAACACCAACTCACTTAACCCAGCGGCAATTCTTCTTCGCAGTTCCGAACGGCGGCGGGCCATCCCGGCGCCACCGCGGGCAACCACAACGCTTTTGTCGAGCGTAAGGAGATGAAGCGTCATGGCAGAAATGATTATTCCGGGGACATACATCTCGGTGCGCGCCGAGGGGCTGATCTCCGCCGGGAGGATCGCGACGGGCGTCGTCGGGGTCGTGGGCACGGCGATGAGCGGCCCCATCGGCGAGCCGGTCACGCTCTCCGGTTTCGCCGACGGGCGTGAGCTGTTCGGGCTGCCGGACGACTACGCGCAGCCCGACGACGGCGCGAACCCTTTGAGCCTCGTGCGGTCGCTGGCGCTGCTCTACAACAACGGCGCGTCGTCGGTCATCGCCGTCCGCGTCGCGGGCGGGACGGCGGCCAGCGCGACCTACGCCGTCCGCGACAAGAACGGGGATTCGGTCGCCGTCCTGACGGCGCGGACTCCGGGCACCTGGGCCAACGACATGCAGGTCTCGGTCGAGCCGGCCGAAGACGACTGCCGCGTCCGGGGCGAGACGCAGGCCGAGACCTTCGCCAAGCTGCGCTACGCGCCCGTCCGCCCGTCGCCGGAGAACCGCCTCCGCGTCCAGCGCGGCGCGACCCGTCGCACCGACACGCTGCAAGTCGTCTACAAGCAGGTCGTGACGGTGGCGGACGTGGCGCCGCAGGCCGGCACGAACCCGCCTCGCTACTTCCTGCCGGGCGTCACCTCGGACAGCCCCGTCGAGGAGGTGGCGGCCGTCAACCGCGTGCGCGTGCTCGACGCCTCCGGGGGCGAGGTCAGGTCTTACTCCGACCCCAACATCATCTACGGCACCGACGCCCCGCAGAAGGGCGAGCTGCGCGTCAACAAGACCTCGGGCGAGCTGGTCTTCGAGGCGTCGGAAGTCCCCGCCCCCGCGCAGCGCGTCGAGGCGAGGTTCGGCCAGGGGCACGCCGACCCTTCGGCCGGGCAGGTGCTCGTCACGACCTGGAGCGGCGACCTGAAGTTCGCCACGGGCGAGGCCCCGAAGAAGGGCGAGGACACGCTCGTCGCCTCCTACGTCGTTGACCGCGCCCGCTGCGTCCGCGTCAGCCTGTCGGACGGCGCGACGGTCGAGCGTTACACCGTGGCCGACGGCGAGATGCTGGCGAAGCTCGTCAACGAGTCCTCGTCGCTCGCCGCGGCCGAGCCCGACGCCACGCGCGGCGGGAACAGCCCGGCGCCGGGCGCGGCCTCCTACTTCGGGACGGGCAGCAACACGGCCGGCAACAACGGAGCCGACGCCGGCCGCGACGAGTACGCCGCAGGGCTCGACCTGCTCTCGAACATGACCGTCAACCTCGTCCTGCTCGCGGGGCAGGACGCGGCGCGGATGGGCGACGTACTGTTGGGGCACCTCAACCAGACGGCCGAGAGCGACCGCGAGCGCATCGGCGTCATCGGGGCCGCGGGCACCCGCGCCGCGGACTTCCTCGGCCACACCCTGGCGGACGAGCGCGTCGTGCTGGTCGCGCCGGGCATCAAGTACCCGGACGGGCTCGTGCTGCCGCCTCCTTACGCCGCGGCGGCCGTCGCCGGCACCATCTCGTCTTTGCCCGTGCAGGCGAGCCTGACGAACAAGACGGTCAACCTGCCCGGGCTCTCCGTCGCCTTTAACCGCGGCGAGCAGGAGCAACTCATCCGCCGCAACGTCCTGACGCTCGTCGATAAGGAAGGCTTCCGCGTCGTGAAGGGCGTGACGACGGCCGGCGAGGGGACGCCGTTCTCCAGCATCCCGACCCGCCGCATCGTGGACTACGCCAAGTACGGCGTGCGCTCGGCCGCCAACTCTTACCTCGGCAAGCTGAACAACTCGCGCGTCCGCGGCGCGCTCAAGGCGACGCTCGACGCCTTCCTGACCCGCATGGTCGAGGACGAGGCGCTGACGGGCTACGAGCTGGAGGTGACGGCCACGCGCGCGCAGGAGATCGCCGGCGAGGTCAACGTCGCCATGACGCTGCTGCCGACGTTCAGCATCGAGTACATCCGTGTCACCATGATCCTCAAGTGAGGAGCGTTGAGGGAGGAGTCCCGTAATGGCTAACGATGTCTTTCGCGCAACCGACGCGGTGCTCGTGCTCGCCGTGGACGACAAGAACACGCCCGAGGGGGCGGCGGCCGACGCCCCCATCACCGACTTCGGGCTGAGCAACGCCGTCGGGCGGCTGCGCGGCGTGACCGTCCGCGTCACGAGCGACGTGCGCCCCTTCTACGAGATCGGCCGCCGCTACCCTTCGGCCCTGCGCGCCGGGGTCATCCAGACGAGCGGCACCATCGAGCGGGCGCACATCAACGGGGCGCTGCTGCTGCTCCTGCTCGGCGACGGAGCCACGAGCCCGCCGCCCAACGGCACCTTCGCCCAGCCGGCCTTCAACATCATCTGCCGGCTGGAAGACCCGGCGCGGCCGGGCGAGGAGTTGCAGGTCACCGTCTTCGGGGCCAAGTTCTCAAGCTGGAACTACAACGTCCCGATGGACGACTTCGTCATGGAGGGCGTCACCTTCCAGGCGCTGCGCGTCGCACTGGGGTAGGCGGGAAGTAGAACCCTCCCGCCCGAGACCGGCCGGCCGCCCCCGCGCTTATGAACGCCAAACGTCAGGAATCCGCGCACCCCTCGGTGCTGACCGCGCAAGACCTGCTCGCGGGCGGCCAGCTCGTCCACGAGGTCGCCGTCCCCGAGGCCGTGCTCCGCCCGCGCGCCGACGCCGCGGACGACGGCGGCGCGGCCGGCCTCGTGCGGCTGCGGCCGCTCAGCGTCGGCACGCTCGCGCTCATCTCGCGCGCGGCGCGCGACGACGCGCGACTCGTCCCGCTGCTGATGATCAAGGAGTCGGTCGTCGAGCCCGCGGTCTCTCTGGAGCAGGCGCGGCAGATGCACGTCGGGCTGGTGCAGTTCCTCGTCGAGCAGATCAACGTCATCAGCGGCCTCGGGCCGGACGGCAGCTCCTACGACGGCGTGCTGCAATCGCCGGTCGGGCGGACGCACCTCCTGCTGGCGAAGCACTTCGGCTGGACGCCCGAGCAGGTGGCGCAGCTCACGCCCGCGCAGGTCATGGTCTACCTCGCGGGCATCGAGAAGCTTCTGGCCTTCGACGAGGGGAAGGAGCGCCCCGCCGAATGACGGAGCTGTTCGAGACAGGAAGTCGGATTCTCGCCCACGGCCGCCGCCTGTTCGCGCCGCCGCCGCTGGCCGAGATGCCCGCGGCCTACGCCTCGCTCCTGCGCGACCCCGCCGAGCTGCTCGAAGAGTTGTGGGGCGGCGTCGAAGACACGGGGCCGGCGGCGGAGTCTGGAAGTCCGCGTCTCGCACGCAGGGACGGCGGCGGCGCGACGCCGCGCGAACCGCTCTCGGGTGGGTCGCAGTGGCTCTTGGACTCGCCCGTCAACGTCGCGCAGACGCCCGCGTCCGTGTCGCAGGCGGCGCCGCTCCGCCTGTCGGAGGGTCGGCCGCGCGCGCCTCTGTCGAAAGAGGCAGGACGCGCCCCGAAGGCTGCGCCGCGGGGGATTGAGATACGGCAAACCGTCGTGTCAGACCAGGTCGGTGCGGAGCGGGATTACCTGTCGGGGCCAAACGTGCCGCCGCTCGAACTCGCGCCTGAAGCGGGGTCGGCGTCTCGCGGGCCGCGCCCCGTCTCCGGTGACAGGCCGGCGAAGATCGTGGAGTGGCCGGCCGCGCGACCGGCCGCCGCGGGCGGCGCCGGACTCGCGACGCCGGGCAACGTCCTACAGGAGCGGGAAGAGGAGTTGACGGGCGACCCGGAGCTTCTGAGGCTCAGGCAACAACTGGAAGTCGAGGAGGGGAAGCGGCGGCTGCGGCAGGAGTGGCCGCAGGAAGTCTCGGGCGGCGGGACGCAGGTGAGTCGCCCTTACGCCGACCCGGCGCCCGCCCCCGCCCCGCAAACGGCGACGAGCTTTTCAAGCGTCGCGCAACTTCTGAGCAAGAACGTCGCGCGCACCGAGACTGACGCGGCGGCCGCCCCCCGTGAGCCGGAGGTCTTGAAGGGCGACGACCCGCCGCCCGTGCCCCGGCGCGCCGAGGAAGAGGCGCGGGCGGGCGGGTCGGGACGGGCGGAGACGGCGCACCTCGTCGATGAGGTGTTGGAGGAGTTGTACGAGCGCCTGAGACTTGAATTCTCGCGCACCTACGGCACGACCGGGGGTTAAAGGGGATGGCCGTCAGGATCGGTGAGATCGAGCTGGAGAAGCTGACGCTGGTCGAGGTCAGGGAGCGCGCGCGCCTGTCGCACCACTCCGTGCCCGGCCTCGCGGGCGACTTCGTCCAGACGTTCGGCCGCCCCTCGGTCGAGGTGCTGATGAGCGGCACCTTCTTCGGCCCCGACGCGCTCGACAACCTCGCGGCGCTGCGCGCGCTCCACCAGGGGCGCGAGCCCGTGGACTTCTTCGCCGACGCCGTGGGCGAGGGTTACTTCACGCAGGTGCTCATCTCGCGCCTCGACCTGCGGCAGCGCGCGGGACGGCCCGACGAGTTCGACTTCGTCTGCGAGGCGGTCGAGTACGTCGAGCCGCCCGAGCCGGCGCTCGCGGACGCGGCGCTCGGGCTCGACGCCGGCCTGCTCGAAGAGGCCGGCGCCTTCATGGACGACGTGCAGAACGCCGTCGAGCAGGTCTCGGCGCTGACCGAACTGATCGCCAACGTGCCGTCGTTCGGCGACCCGACCTCGAAGCTGGCCGAGCTGCCGGCCGACTACATCGGCGAGGCCGGCGCCGCGGCCGAGTCGCTGGCCGAACTCAAAGACCTCTTCTGAGCCGCGCCGCCGCAAGAGTATGCCCGAAGGTTCGACCCACGTCCTGAGCAGGCTGCCGAGCACGTCCGGCGCGGAGCAGACGAGCGCCAGCGTCGAGTCCGGCCTCGGCGGGCTGCTCGGCGCGCTGGGCTCGCTCTCGCCCACCGACCCGAAGTCGCCGCTCGCCGCCGTGGCCTCCTCGCTCGGCGAGGTGAGCGCCAAGCTCAACTTCAACCCGGAGCCGCTCAAGAAGCTCTACCCGGACGCACTCTACGTCATGAAGAACGCGCTGCCGGCCGACTCGCTCGAATACGTCCGCTCGATTGAGGAAGCGTACCGCGCGGCGCAGGACTTCCTCAAGAACAGCGCGCTCGTGCGCGAGATCAAGCCGGGCGCGACGCTCCAGGACGTGGCGCTCGCCGCCATCAAGGACGCGCTGCGCCTCTTCGACGAGAACCAGATAAAGCTCCAGCAGAACCTCATCGACGCCGACACGCTCAAGGAGTTCGCCGACACGCTCGCCGCCTTCGCGCGCTTCCGCGAAGAGTTCCCCGAGCACGCCGCCGACTTCCTCCCCTTCATCAGCCGGAACCTCTTCGGCCTCGACCCCGACCTCCTGAACGACGCGCTGGGGCACCTCGCCGCCTCGCTCAGCGTGTTCGATAGCCTCGACCCCGCGGCGGTCGAGGCGGCCGTGGGCGAGGCGCGCCGGGCGGTGGACGAAGCCTTCAACGAACTCGCCCGACTGGTCGCCGCCTTCGACGCCGCAGACCCGGCGGCCTACGTCCTGCTCGAAGTGCGCCTCGGCGCGCTCGACGCGGCGGTGCGCGCGCTCCACGCGGCCGTGCTGCCCGTCTACCAGGCGTTGCAGCGGGCGGTCGAAGCGCACGGGTGGGACGAAATCTTCCCCACGCTCAAGAGCCTGCTCGAAGCCGTCACGTTCGAGGCGCCGCCGACCGTGGAAGACGCCGTCCACGCCCTCGCCACGCTCTTCGAGCGGCTGCTGGGCGGCGTGCAGGCAATCGCCGTCCCCGACGAGATCGTCGCGCGCACCGAGGCGATGTGTCAGGACTTCTACGACCTCTTCGCCTCCTCCTCCGTCGGGCAGGTGCGCCGCCTGCTGCGCGAGTTCCTCGAAAAGATTCAGAAGGCGGTCGCCTCCGTGCCGACCGAGGACGTGCAGAAGGTCGTCGAGGAGATGCTGGCGCGCGTCAGGGAGGAGATCGACAAGCTCGGCATCGGCGACATCGCCCAGACCATCGAGAAGGGCTTTCAGGAGGCCGAGACCTTCATCACCGGGCACATCAACGAGGCGCTGAAGGAGGACGTGCGCGGCGCGGTGCAGGGGCTCCTCGACGACGTGAAGAACCTGCCGCTCGACACGCTCTTCAGCAACATCGACGCGGCGGTCGGGCGCGTGCAGGAGCTTCTGAACGAGCTGGACGCGGCGCTCAAGGACGGCGTGGAGGACTTGAAGAAGATTCTCGCGAAGCTCGAAGAGCTGAGCTTCGCGCCCGTCGGCGACCGGATCGTCGCCGAGATCGACGACCTCAAGAAGCGCGTCAAGGCGATGAACCCGAACGCGCTCTCCGACCCGGAGAAACTCGCCATCAAGGCGGCGCTCGCCTTCCTCGAAGGCTTCGACCTCGAAAACATCATCGAGCAGAAGGCGAAGGAGGGCTTCGACGCGGCGCGCTCTTCGGTCAAGCCGCTGCTCGACGAGCTCGAAGCCGTGCTCCGCCGCCTGCGCCAGCAGCTCGAACCCTACAACCCGACGCGCTTCGTCGGCGCGCTCAACGAGCTGCTCGACGAGGCGCAGAAGCTCGCCGACAAGCTCGACGCCAAGCCGCTCCTCAAGCCGCTCTACGAGCAGGTGAACGAGTTCGTCAAGCGGCTGGAGGCGCTCTCGCCCGGCTCGCTCCTCGACCCGCTGGCCGCGCCCTACAAAGAGGTGGTGGGCGCCGTCAACCAGCTCCAGCCGGAACGGCTCATCGCACCCCTCAACGCGCTCTACGCCGAGGTGGACAAGCTCATCGACCTGGTGGACGTGACGCCGGTGCTCGAAGAGCTGGATCGCAGGCAGAAGGAGCTGTTCAAGAACGCGAACGCCGCCCTGCTCAAGGCGCTCGACGACCTCGACCTCCCCTCGCCCTTCAAGGAGTTCTTCGCCGAGGTGCGCCCCGCGGTCGCGGCGATGACCGGCGCCATCTTCGGAGACCCGGACACGGAGGTCGAGCGCCTGAGCCGCGACCTGCCCGCGGGCCTCGACGTGACCGGCGTCTTCAGGCCGCTCGACAAGGTCTTCGACGAGCTGATGAAGATGCTGGCGGGCGTGCCGGCCGACGACCTCACCGCCGCCTTCGAGACGCTGCGCAAGGTGTTCGGGCCGGGCTTCAAGGCGCTCGACCCGCGGAACCTGCTCGACGCCCTGCGGCGGGGCGAGCGCCGCCTCGAAGAGTTGTCGCCGCGCCTCCTCTACGCGCTCCCGCTCAGCCTGCCCGCGCTGCGGGTCACGTTCGCGGCGCGCGTCTCGGCCGCGCCGCCCGCGCGCAAGGAGGAAGCGCAGGCGGCGCTCCTGCGCTTCGACGCCGTCATCAAACTGACCAGCCCGACCGAGTCGCAGAGCCTCCTCGCCGAGCTGAACAACGCGCACCGGAACCTCTTGAACACGCTGCGCGCGCGCGTCAACTCGCTCGAAGCCTCGGGGGCCGAGGCCGCCTACGGCCGCCTGCGCGACCAGCTCAAGCGCGTCCTGCCCGACTTCCTCCAGCGTGACGAGCCGCTCGCGCACGCCGACGTGCTGGAAGGGATCGAGACGCTGCGCCCGACGCGCAGGGCCGGCGAGCTGAAGGAGGTCTTCGAGCGCTTCCTGCAACGGCTCCGCCCGCTCCAGGCCGCGGTCGAAGAGGCGGGGCGGAAATTCTTCAAGGCCATCCGCGACGTGCTCGACCTCGTCAACCCGCTCTCGGTCAAAGACGCGGTGGCCGACATCTACGAGACCATCCACGAGAAGGTGCGCGTCCTCGACCCCGAGAAGCTGGCGGCGGCGCTGCGCACGAGCATCTTCGAGCCGGTCGAGAACGCGCTCAAGGCGCTCGACCCGGCCGCGCTCAAGGCGCGGCTCAACGCGGCGTACCAGAAAGTCCTGAAGGCCGTCGTTGACAACATCCGGCCGATCCTCGACGACATCGCCGCGGCGCTCGACGAGCTGCTGGAAAAGATTCGCGCAGAGGTGAAGAAGATTCTCGGCCAGCTCAAGGAGACCGTCGGGCAGGCGCAGGCCATCTTCGACGGGATGGTGAAGCAGGTCGAAGACCTCGTCTTCGTCGAAGTGCTCGACCGCCTCCGGCGGGTGCTCGACAACCTCGGCGTGAGTTTCGAGAAGGAGCTGTCGCGCGTGCGCAAGGCGTTCGACCAGATGCTCGCCGCGCTGCCGCTCGACATCGGCCCGAAGAAGGTGTCGGCCTCCGTCGAGGCCGCCGCGTAAGCAAAGTGAAGAGATGACTGTCCCGCAGGCACAACTTACGCAGACCGCCGTCGAACGCCTCGAAGCGTTCCTCGCCGACGAGCGCCGGCAGCGCACGCGCCGCGAGCACGACGGGCGCCTCGCCGAAGTCTGTGAGGCGGGCGGCGGCCTCTTCCTCTACTCTTACGACGCGGCGGGCGACCTCGCGGAGATTCAGGAGGCCGACGGCGGCCGCGTCTCTTTCGCCTACGACGAGCAAAGGCGGCTCTCGCTCGTGCGCGACGAGCGGTTCGGGACGACCCGTTACCGTTACGGCGAATCGGGGAGGCTCTCCGAAGTCGAAGACGACGAGACGCGCGTGCGCTTCGAGCACGACGAGGCGGGGCGCCTGGTGCGCGCGCTGCGCGGCACGGCGGGGGCGGTCGTCTACGAGTACGACGCCGAAGGGCGCGTGACGCGCGCGCGCACCGCCGCCTGCTCGACCGAGCACGTCTACGACGGCGCGGGCCGCGTCGCGGAGATTCGACAGACGCTCGGCGGCGTCCCTCTAACGCTCTCGCTCTCCTACGACGCGGGAGGCCGGCTGGCGGAAGTCCGTCTGCCGGGGAGCGGTGAGCCGGTCGTCTACGAGTGGGACGAGCGCGGCCGTCCGTCGGCCGTGCGGCTCGGCCGTCGGCCGTTCGCGCGCTTCGAGTACGACGGCGCGGCGCGCTCGGCCACGACGCGCTTCGCGAGCGGCGTGGTCGAACGTTCGTTCCACGACGCGGCCGGCGGGCGCGCGCTGCGGCGCGAGGTCGTGCGCGGCGGCGAGGTGCTCGCGCGGCGCGTGAACGAGTACCACCCGGAAGGGCGGCTCCGTTCGGACGGCGAGCGGAGCTACGAGTACGACGCGCTCGGCCGCCTCGCGCGCGCGCGGAGCGAAGACGGCGGCGGCGAGTGGGTCTACGAGTACGACTCCTGCGACAACCTGCTTCAGGGCGCGCGCGAGTTGAGCTACGACCGGCGCGGGCGGCTCGCGTCGAAGTGCTCAAGGGGCTCGGAGCACGCCTACCGTTACGACGACGCGGGCCAGCTCACCGAAGTGCTGCGCGACGGCGAGACGCGCGCGCGTTTCATTTACGACCACAAGGGCCGGCTGGCGGCGTCGGAGGCCGGCGCGCGCCGCGAAAGATACCTCTACGGCCCCGGCGACGAGCTGTTTGCGGTGACGGACTGGGAGGGGAGCCCGCTGCGCCTCCTCGTCCGCACGCCCTTCGGGTGCGTGGGCGAGGTGCGCGGCCCCGTAGAGTCGGGCGCGGCCTTCGCCATACATCAGGACGAACGCGGCGGCTGCTTCCTGCTGACGGATGAGGATGGTCGGGTCGCGGCGCGTCCGGGCTTCGACCCGTTCGGCGCGCCGCTCTCGGAAGACGAGGCCGAGTCGCCGCACACGTTCGGCGGCCGGCGCTGGGTCGCGGAGGTCGGGCTCTACTACTTCGGCGCGCGCTGGTACGACCCGGAGGCGGGGCGCTTCCTCACGCCGGACACGTACACGGCGCGCCCCGACGACGCGCGCGTCGTCAACCCGCTGTGCGACGCGGCGGCCCAGGCGGGCCTGCGTGAAGCGATGCTGCCGGGCTGGCTCGCGCGGCCGCGCCTGCGCAACCGCTACGCCTTCTGCGCGAACGACCCCGTCAACTGCTTCGACCCGAACGGCCACTGGTCTTTCGGCTACGTGCTGCTCTCCGTCCTCGGGGCGATCTGGACTTTGCCGAACACGGTCTTCGGGCTGCTCGTCGAGATCACGTGCCTCGTCGGTGAGGTGCTGCGCTGGTTCGTCTGGGTCTTCACGGCGGGGAACGTGAGCTGGGCGACGCCGGGCTTCGACGCGGCCGCCTCGGGCAGGCTCAACGCCTACGCGCTCGTCTTCGAGGGCGGCTGGCTCGGCTCGATCCGCAGCATCCTCGGCATCACCTTCGGCAACGTCTTCTTCGTCTACAAGGACTGGCGCACGGAGATCGCCAACTCCGGCCTCCCCGACCCGGTGCAGCCCGACGCCTACGTCGGCACCGACGTGAAGATTCCGCGCGAGGACGTGCTCTACGAGCACGAGCTGCGGCACACGTTCCAGTACCAGCTGCTCGGGCCTTTCTTCCACCTCGGCATCCCGCTCTGGGGCGCGTACGAGTGGGAGGTCATCTGCTTCGGCTACGAGGACGCGTGGATGGAACGCGACGCGCGTCGCTACGGGGGTTACTGAGGCGATGGCGGCACTCAACCCGGCTTTCCAGATCACCGTCGGCTCGGCGCGCTCGTCGAGCGCGAACCCCGTCGGCATGCCGCGCCGCCTGACGGTCGAGCGCGACATGAATGTCCCGGCCGACTCCTGCGAGCTGCTGCTGGCGCAGGCGGTCGGGGCCGAGCCGGGCGAAGAGGTGCGGGTCGAGCTGGGGATGGGCGACGACCTGAAGCGCGTCTTCACGGGCGAGGTCATCGAGGTGCGGCCGTCGCTCGAAGGCTTCCGCCTCCGCGCGCTGGGGAAGATGAACGCGCTGCTGAAGCTGCGCGTCTCGGCCGTCTACGAAGGCCGGCCGGCCGGCGACATCGTCCGCGACCTCGTCCGGCGCGCGGGCCTTTCCTACGGCAAGCTCGGCGACGGCCCGACCCTCCCCATCTTCTACGTGGATCAGCGCGCGAGCGCCTACCGCTTCGCGCGCGACCTCGCCGAACGGCTCGGCTACGAGCTGTACACAGACCGCGAGGGCAAGGTGATGTTCCACGCGCTCGGCGCGGCGGCCGGGCTGGACTCGGGCGTCGGCGGGCTCGGGGGGCTGGCCGGCGGCGCGGCCGGGGCGCTGGCGGGGGCGGCCGGGGCGCTCACGGGCGGGGCCGGCGGGTACCGTTACGGGAAGGAGCTTTTGGCCGGGGGCGCGCGCCGCGCCGCGCCCGCGTGGGGGAAGGTCGAGGTGAGCGGCGAGAGCCCCGCCTCCGAGCACGGCGAGGGGACGAGCCACTTCCTGACAGCGAACCGCCGCGACTTCCGCGGCGCGGCCGGCGACGGCGAGCCCGTGCGCATCTTGATCGACCCCGCGGCGCGGACGAAGGAGCTGGCCGACCGCTTCGCCGCCGGCTACCTCGCCACCGCGCGCCGCGGCGCAGGCGAACTGTTCGCCACCGTCACGGGGCGCGCCTCCGTCGAGCTGGGCGACCCCGTGTCGCTGGCCGACGCGCCCGACAAGTCGGTCAACGGCGGCGGCTACGTGCGCGCCGTCCGCCACCGCTTCGGCGGGCGCGCCGGCTTCGTGACCGACCTGCGCGTCGCCGCGGAGGATTCGCAGTGAGCGCCGGCATCATCGACCTCGTCCGCCGCGTCGTCGGCGAGGAGCTGGCGCTCGCCCGCGGCAACCTGCTCGGCGTCGTCAGCGCCGTCTTCCCGAACGAGGACGCGAAGGGGAACAACAACTACGAGATCAACGTCCGCCTCAAGCACGAGGATTTGGAGTTGCGGAAGGTGCCGGTGGCCGTCTCGCACGTCGGGTTCGCGGCGCCGCCGCGCGCGGGCGAGCTCGTCCTCGTCCAGTTCATCAACGGCGACCTCAACCAGCCCGTCATCACGGGCCGCTTCTACACGGACGAGGCGCTGGCGCCGCTCTTCAAGGAGGACGAGATACTCTTCGAGCAGCGCGTCGGCGGCGGCGAGACGCTCAACCACTTCCGCTTCACGCCCGACGGGACGATCCTCCTCCAGCGCGACGTGAAGAAGCCGGAGGACAACAGCGAGGGCAAGACGACCGTCAAGATAGACGGCTCGACCGGCGACCTCACCGTCACGATGGGCGAGACGGTGACGCTCACCATCAGGAACGACACCGAGGTCGTCGTCGAGACGAAGGACAAGCCCGTCTCCGTCAAGTGCAAGACGATGGACGTGCAGTGCGACACGCTGACGGTTGACGGCAAGATGAGGGTTACGGGGAACGCGGCCGTCGAGGGCGAGCTGGCCGTTGGCACCGGGCCGAAGACGACCATCAAGGGCAACGAGATTACGGGGGGCTGAAGCGCGTGGGCGACCTGAACCTCAAGGGGACGCTGAACCTGAAGGGCGTGCTCCGGCTGAACCCCTCGGGCGGCAAGGTGCTCGTCGGCGGCAAGGAGGCGCTCGTCGTCCTGCCGCTCGGCCAGAAGCACGGCGACGCGGCCGCGCCCGTCATCCAGCCGCCGCCGCCCGCCGCGCCCATTAACCCCGGCGTCGGCGTGGTCGTCTTCGTCAGCTTTAACCAGACGGTGACGGCGGGCGGCGTGGCGATGGTGACGCAGGGGATGGTGATGCAGGGCAACCCCGCCCCGCCGCCCCCGTGGCCGGGCATGGTTCAGCCGAGCACCAACAACCCGACCGTCAAGATCAACAACATCGCCATCAACGTTCAGGGCGACATGGCGGTCATCTTCCCCTCTGGCGGGACGGCGACCTTGAACACGAGCGGGCAGAAGTGAATCCTATGGGCGTGGTCGGGCTGGAGATTCAGGAGCCTCTGCACGGCGCGAACTTCGTCGGCACGCGACAGGTGCGGCTGCGCGGGCGCGTGCTCACCTCCGGCCACCCCGCGCTCTTCTTCAAATGGTACTCGAACCTCGTCACGCCCCCGGCGCCGACGAAGGACAACCCCGACACGTCGCTCAACCGCGCGAACACCGCGGCGCTCGACTTCACGCCGACGCTGCACGTCGGCTCGCAGGTCATCACGCTGACGGCGCGCGACGTGGCGAGCGAAGACCCGAAGCAGCTCGTCAACGTCAGGCACGCCGGGATGGCCGGCGGGCCGCCCGTGCTGCCGCCGCCGCCGGGCGTGCCTCCGCCCTGCGTCATCCACGTCCTCTTCGCCGAGGTCTTGAAGCCGGCCGCGGGCGCGACGCTCAGCAAGGCGAACTCGACGCTCGAAGCGAAGGCGCCGCCGCTCTGGGACGACGCGGAGTACCAGGCGAAGGTCAACCGGCTCCGCTTCCGCTGGATGTTCGAGCCGACGGGGCTGCCCGCCGGGCGCGCGTCGGCCGAGCTGGTGCCGGCCCCGGCCGGCTTCGACAAGGAGAAGTTCATCCTGCGGCACCAGGGCGCGCTGCCGGCCCAACTCGTCGCGGGCACGGCCTACGCGCTCAGGCTGCGCGTCGAGCGGACGGACGCCGCGGGAATCTTCCACGACTCGGCGCCGCTCGGCGTCTCGATCAGCGCCTGAAGGAGGGAGCGATGGCGACCGAGCGCCCACAACTCTTCGGCAACGACCTGCGGCTCTTCGAGCGCGGCGGCGACTACGACCTGACGCCCGACCGCAAGGGCGACCTCGGCGTGGCCGAGGGCAACGACAACATCGTGCAGGCGCTCACGCTCCGGCTGCTCGTGCGGCGCGGCGAGCTGGCCGCGCTGGGGTGGCCCAACTACGGCTCGCGGCTGCACGAGCTGATCGGCGAGCCGAACAACCGGCGCACGCACACCGTCCTGATGGCGCACGCCCGCGCGGCCGTCGAGCAGGACCCGCGCGTCGTCGAGGTGACGGCGATGCGCGCCTACGTGCTGCCGGGCGAGCGCGACGTGGCGCGGCTCGAAATGGAGATTCAGCTCATCGCCGAGAACAATCCGCTGAACCTCGTCTTCGACGTGAGGCTGGGGAACTCATGACCGACCCGAACGATTTCACCGTCTCGCTGCAAGACGTGATCGCGGCGCTGGAGACGAGCGTCCGCGAGGGCGTCGAACAGCCGGCGAGCGTCGCCTTCTTCTTCCAGCCGGGCGCGGGCGGCTACGACCTGCCGCGCGCGGCCGTCGCGGTGACGCGCGTCACGAGCTTCGTCCCCGTCACGGTCTCGGGCGTCACCCGCAACAAGCTCGTCACCTTCCACCCGGCCCAGTACCGCCTCGACGGCAACCGCCTCGTCTGGGTCGAGAAGGATAAGACGAAGCTGCCCGCGGAGGGCGCGCGCTTCGAGGTCGAGTACACCTACCGCGACCTGCCCTCGGGGCTCACCGACTTCAACCCCGGCAGCGTCGCCGGGACGCTCCTGCGCGCCGTCGCGCGCGAGGTCACGCTGCTCTACAACCAGATGAACGAGGCGTACCGCCGGGCCTTCATCGACGAGGCCGAGGGCGCCGCGCTCGACAACGTCGTGGCGCTCTTGGGCGTGCGCCGCAACCCGGCGCAGAAGGCCGCGGGCCGCGTCACCTTCTTCCGCAAGAAGGCGGCGCAGCAGTCGGTCGTCATCCAGCCCGGCGTGACGGTCTCCGACCAGAGCGGGCGCGTCTTCGTCGTCACCGGCGAGGGCGGCAGCATCCCCTCCGAGCCCGTCCGCGAAGAGCTGCGGGGCAAGAACCGGCAGTTGAGGAACCTCGCCGCGGGGCTCGCCGGCGTCTGGCCGAAGGGCGCGGACGAATCGGACGCCGACGACCTGACGAAGACGGACGGGACGACCAGGCCGAAGGCCGTCCTCGACGCCGACGACCGGACGGTCAGGGCCGCCGGCCCGGCCCCGCTCCCCGAGGCCGACCTCGTCGTCAAGTACATGCCGCGCAGCGTGACGGTCGCCGTCGAGGCCGTCAACCCCGGCCCCGACGGCAACGTCAACGCCGGCGCCATCAAGATCATGCCCGACCCCCCGCCCGGGGCCGAGGGCGTCACGAACGAGGCGCCGACCGTCGGGGGCGCGGCCCCCGAGACCGACGAGCAGCTCCGCGAGCGCGCCAAGCACGCGCTGGAGCGGGGCGGCAACGCCACGCTCTCCGCCATCAAGTACGCGGTGCTCGACGTGGACGGCGTGAGCGGGGCCGAGGTCATCGACCACGGCACGGACGACTCCATCCCGCTCGGCCAGGTGCGCGTCCGCTACCACGGCGACTCGCGCGTCCGCGAGCGCGTGAGCCAGGCCGTCGAGCTGACGCGCGCGGCCGGCGTCATGGCCCAGCTCGACGAGATCGTCGTCGTCTACGTCGCGGGCCTCTTCTACCTCATCCCCGACGGGCCGGTGCCCGCGGGGGGCGCGGCGAAGTTCGAGGCCGCCGTCAAGGACGCCGTCGAGGCGCTGCCCATCGGCGCGCCGCTCGCCGCGCGCCGGCTCAACTCGCTCGCCTTCAACATCCCCGGCATCGCCGACGTGGCCGAGGCGAAGCTCACGGCGACGCGCGCGGGCGCGCCCGTGCCCGTGCCCGAGCCTCTACCGGTCGCGCGCGGCGAGATGGTGCGCCCCGACAAGGCCAACATCAGGGCCGTCTTCCTCGTGCGGCTCGACTGGGCCGCCGAGCGCTTCGACGCCGCCGGCGGCAAGTACGTCGTGGACATCCAGATCATCGACGAGAACGGCGCGGCGGCCTCCTTCAACGGCTTCGCGCTCGACCTCCAGGTGATGGTGCGCGCGGGGCTCAAGAACTCGCCCGACCAGCCGCCGGAGCGCGTCAACACCTTCACCGCCCGCGTCACGTTCGCGGGCGGCTCGAAGGCGTCGCTTGAGATCAGGAAGGTTGACCTGACGAGGGCCGACCTGACCGGCTTCGACCCGAACGTGCACAAGACCGAGGTCGAGTTCGCCGTCGCCGCGGCCGCCTACCCTGGGCTCGCCAAGATTCAGAAGACGCTCGACGTGAGGAAGCTCTTCGGCCTGTGACGCCGCCAATGTCTTACAAGACCGACAGACTCGCCGCCCTCTTCCCCGACGCCTACGCGGCGCGCGACCGGGAGTCCGTGCTCTACAAGCTGCTCGACGCCGTCGGCGCCGAGCTGATGGTCGCCGACGAGAAGGTCAAGCGGCTACTCAAGTCGCACTGGGTGCGGTACGCGGAGGGCGGCGCGCTCGACCAACTCGGAGCCGCCTTCGGCGTCAGGCGGCGCGTGCTGCGGCGCGAGCCGGGCGAGACCGAGGAGCGGCTGGAGTCGGACGAGGAGTTCCGCGAGCGCCTGCAATGGATCGTCCCGCTCTTCACCGGCGGCGGCACGCGCCGGGCGGTCATCGGCGCGGTACGCACGGCGCTGGGGCTGCCTTTCGACTTCGACCTGCTCAACCTGAAGGAGGACTACCCGGCGCTGCTCGCCGACCTCGAAGCCCTCGTCGTGCTGACGGAGTTCTCGCCGCAGGGCGACCGCGTGCTGGCGGCCGACCCGAAGCCGACCGGCGACGGCACGGCGCGCGAGCTGACGCTGCGCGTCGAGACCCACAGCGCCGACGCGCGCTACCCGCGCGTCGAGTGGGCGTTCGACCGCGGCGCCGGCCGCCGCCTCTCCATCGAGCTGATGGGCACGCCGCGCGGCGTGAAGTCGGGGGACGACCTGATCGTCGGCGAGGGGCAGACGCTCGTCCTCGACGCCGGCCCCGAAGGCCAGCTCAACGCCTTCGTCGGCGCGCGCGACGTGAGCGGCCTCTTCACGAACCTCGACGGGACGCGGCCGGCGCTTTTGCCCCCCGTGCCGCAGGCGCCGTCCGAATGGAGGTTCCGCGCCGAGGGCGGGCGCTTCGGCGACGACTCGCGCGCTCTGAGCCGCTTCGACGCCGACTCGTTCGACGCGCCCACCTTCCACGTCGCGCTGACGCGCCTGCGGCTCATGCCGCTGACCTTCGACGTGGAGGTGCCCTACTACGTCGAGGACGTGGTGCCGCAACTGCTCGCGCGCCACAACTACCGGGGCCAGCCGTTCGTCTTCAAGGGCATCCCGCTCGAACACATCCAGGATGTCGTTGACCAGACGCGCGCGGCCGGCGTGCGCGGCAGCGTCCACTTCTCTTTGGGCTTCCTCGAAGACCATTCGGTCGAGGACGAGGCGCGCGGCCTCGGGTGCGGCGAGGCGGGGCGCGTCGCCGGGCTCTGCGCGCAGGCGGTCTACAGGAGCGCCGAGGATCACCCGGCGTCCGACTCGCTGCTGGTCGCCAACGTCAGCCAGCAGACCGAGTCGCAGGGCATGGACGAGAGCCTGACGCTCGCGGGCGTCTTCGACATCTCGACCTTCGAGGGGCCGTTCGGATTCATGTGAAGGGAGCTTGCAGAGGTGATGAACGAAGTGTTGGACATGAGAGGCAGCGTGACGCTGCTCGTGACCGACCGCGACGGGGCGGTCGTCTACGAGCGGCGCGAGCACAACCGCATCGTGAAGTCGGGGCGCGACCTGGTCGCCAAGCTCTTCGCCGGCGCGCCCGGCCAGCAGCAGCCGACCCGCGTCACCCACATGGGCGTCGGCACCGACGGCACCGAGCCGACCGACGACCAGACGGCGCTCCTCAAAGAGCGCCCCGCACGCGACGGCGTCCCGCGCAAGCCCATCGAGGAGGTCAGCTTCGCGGAGTTCGCCGACGCGGGCGTCAAGCGCGTGCGCGTCACGCTCAGGGCCGTCTTCGACTTCGAGGAGGCGAACGGGGCCGAGCCGCTGCGCGAGGCCGCCGTCTTCAACGCCGCGTCGGGCGGCGTGATGTACAACCGCGTCACGTTCAAGGACGTGACCAAGACCAACGCCTTCAAGCTGACCCTGCTCTGGGACATCACCTTCTGAAGGAGAGGAGAGAACCATGCCACTGACGCCCGACCCGCCGTTCCCCAAGAAGCAGGGCGACAACATCCGCTCGAAGGACTGGAACGACGCCCTCAACGAGATCATCCGCCTCGACTCGGCGAAGCTGACGCTGGCGACCGGCGGCGCCCTCTCGGGCCCGCTCAGCGTCTCCACCCAGTTCAACGTCTCGCCGATGGTTAACCTGAGGCAGCCGGCGGCGACCTGGTCGAGCGTGCAGCTCTTCAACGACTTCAGGTTCATCCGCACCGAGTACGGCGGGGCCGCGGGCGACGGCCCGTTCCGCCAGTTCAACGTCGGCGGGGGCGGCGTCTCCATCGGCTACCCGAGCGTCCCGACCTACGGCAGCGGCAGCGCGCTCCTGGTCAACGGCGCCGTCGGCATCGGGACGATCACGCCCGACCGACCGCTGACCATCCAGGGCGCGGGCGGCACCTACCTCAACGTGAAGGCCAGCAACGGCACGCAGGAGTTGCTGATCGGCGCGGACGGCGCCGGGGGCATCGTCTCGACGATGACCAACCACGACCTCCAACTGCGCGCGGGCGGCAACGACACCAAAGTCACCATCAAGACCAACGGCAACGTCGGCCTCGGGACGACCGAGCCGGGGAGCGTGCGACTCCTGATCGCGGGCGTCCCGTCGTGGGGCACGGGGCTCGGGATGACCGGCAACACCGCGAACGGGGTCGGGATGTACCTTGAGAACACGGCGGCGGGCGGGCGCAAGTACGTCCTGCTCTCCGGCGGCACCGCGACGGGCGCGGGCAACGGCGGCTTCGGCCTCTACGACGATACGCTCAACATCTACCGCCTCGTGGTGGACTCCGGCGGCCAACTCGGCGTGGGAGTCACCGACCCCGGGTTCCGCCTGGACGTGTTGGGCCGCGCCCGGTTCAGGGAGGGCAACGGCTCGGCGGGCCACTGGCTCTACCAGAGCGGGAGCGACCGCGCGTTCATCGGGCTGGCGAGCGACACGCAGGTCGGCCTCTGGGGTAACAACGGCGCGCAGTGGGGGCTGGTGATGAGCACCACCAACGGCAACGTCGGCATCGGGACGACCAGCCCGAACAGTGCGAAGCTGGAGATATCGGGGAGCGTGCCCGTCAACGTGGGGGCGTACGGATATCTCAACCAGGGAACCCCCACCGGCAAGACCACCGCCGCGCAGGCCGGCATCCACTACTCCATCTGGGCGAACCAGCGCGTGGCCGCCGCCGAGTTCAACGCCATGTCCGACGCGCGCATCAAGCACGTCGCCGGCCGCTCCGACGGCGCGGCCGACCTCCGCACGCTGCTCGCCATCGAGGTCACGGACTACACCTACCGGGACGTGTTCGAGAAGGGCGAAGGCCCCCGCAAGAAGCTGGTCGCGCAGCAGGTCGAGCGCGTCTTCCCGCAGGCCGTCGCCACGCGGGCCGGCGTGGTGCCCGACATCTTCCGGCAGGCCCCGTGCGACGGCGGCTGGGTGGAGCTTTCGACCGACCTTGAGCGGGGCGAGCGCGTCCGCCTCATCTCCGAGGGGGCAGAGGGCGTCTACGAAGTGCTCGAAGCGACGCAGGACGGATTCCGCACCGCCTTCGAGCCCGGGGGCGGCGGGGTCTTCGTCTACGGCCGCGAGGTGGACGACTTCCGCGTCCTCGACTACGACGCCGTCGCCATGCTCAACGTCTCCGCCACGCAGGAGCTGAAGCGGGAGAAGGACGAAGAGGTGCGGGAACTGCGCGCCGAGTGCGCCGAACTGCGCGCGGCCAACGAGGCTTTGACGAGGAGGCTGCGGCTGCTGGAAGTCGCGCCGGCCCAGAGTCTCAACGGGTCGAACGGTAACGGCAGGCATTGAGCGCGGCGCGGGAAGGGGAGCGATGAGGGAACAGTTGGAGAACAGGCTGGCCGAGCTGAAGTCCGAGTTCGAGAGCGGGCAGCAGCGCCTGGCCGAAATCGAGAACCAGGCGGCGCAGTTGCGCCAGACCTTGCTGCGCATCAGCGGCGCGATCCAGGTGCTCGAAGAGGAACTCTCAAGGGACGCGGGCGGCGCGCCGGGCGGGTCGGACGGGGGCGCGGCCGGCGCGAATTAGCGGGGGCGTGGGATGTACGACAGGCTCAACGAGGCCGTGAAGGCCCTGCTGGCGGAGGCGCTGCCGTCGCTCTTCGGCGGCGACGACCCGCCGGTCAAGATCGGCACGACCGACAACCGCTTCAAGCTCGACGCGCGCTCGGCCGAGGCCGACGCCTCCGCGCCGCGCCCCGACGACCGCGCCGACGACCTCGCCTTCGACCCCGCGAAGCCCGAAGGCCCCTACCAGCTCGCCACCATCCCCGACCCCGGCCCGCGCCGCGTCTACCTGACCACCGAGCTTAAAGACCGCATCGCGCTGCGCGACGACGAGGTCGTCTGGGACGACACCGACACGCGCGCCTTCGCGCTCCAGCTCCGGCCCGCGCGCGACCTCACGGGCGTGGACGGCGTGCGCGTGCTCTACACCGTCGCGGGCGTCTACGTCAGGCTCAAGGTCTCACACACCTTCTCGCTGCTGCTCGAATCGACCTCGGCGCAGAAGGTGCAGCAGGCCGAGTCGCTGGCCGTCGCCGTCATCTCGCTCAACCGCCGGAGGCTGATCGAGCAGGCCGCCTACGAGTTCCAGGAGGGCGACTACGGCGTCGCGGCCACGGTCAAGTCCCTCAAGCTCGTCGAGGGCACGGCCAGCCCGAAGAAGCGCGTGCTCGACTTCAACGCCGAGATCGAGCTGAAGGCGACGCGCGCGATGTCCGAGGACGAGGGCCGGCCCATCCTGCGCATCCGCACCGAGGGCCTCCCCTCCGACCCGAACCGCCCCGTTGACATCCGCATTGACGTGGAGGCGTAAGAGTATGCGCGACCGCATCGGCGCGACCTTAAGACTCGACCCCAACCGGCTCGGCGAGCAGACGAGCTTCGTCGTCGAGCGGGCGAAGATCGTGCGCGCCTTCGGCGACCGCGTCTGGACGAACATCACGCCCGAGCAGGCCGAGCGCTTCCGCGAGGTGGGCATCACCGTCGAGTTCCACGACGACGCGTACCTCCTCGACCTGCCGGCCGTCCTCTTCGACCCGCTCGAAGACGAGGAGCCGCGCCCGCCCGACCACCTCTCCGCCCTCCTCAAGCCGGGCGAGCCGGCCTACTACCTCGTCCAGTTCGTCGCCCCGCCGGAGCCCGACTGGATCGGCGCGCTCGAAGAGTTGGGCGCGGAGTACGCCGGGGACGCGCCGCAACTGGCCGCCCTCTTCCGCATGACGCCGGAGCAGGCCGAAGCGGCCCGCGCGCTGGTCGCGGCGGAGCAGGTCAGGTGGCTCGGCCCCTACCACCCGCTCTACGCGCTCGACTACAGGCTGGCCGGGCGCGAGACGCCCTTCTCGGCCGCCGACCTGCCCTCGGCGCAGGTCGATCCGTCGGAGTTCGTCGAGGGCGGGAGGCTGACCGTGCAGGTCACCTTCTTCGACGGCCTGACGACGGGGCAGGCGGTCGCGCTCGTCGAGGCGGCCGGCGGGACGGACATCACCGACACGGGCCACTCCGTCGTCGCCGACATCGACCCGGAGAACCTGACGCTGCTGCTGGGCGCGCAGGGCGTCCGCTCCGTCGAGCCCTACCGCGAGCCCGGGCCGGCGACGCAGCGCGCGGGCGTCATCATCGGGGCCAACCAGGTGCGCAACTTCGGCAAGGTGGACTTCCTCGTCAACCTCGACGGCTCCGGGGAGATCGTCGGCGTGCTCGACACCGGCATAGACCCGCACGACGATTTCAAAGACCCCGCCACCGGCGCCTCCCGCGTCCTCAGCATCGGCAACATCAACACGCCGCCCGCGCGCCCGACCACCGACCACTACCCGCACGGGAATCACGTCGTCGGGTGCATCGCGGGCAACGGCGCGGTCGCGCGCGGGACGCTGCCGCAGCCCGCGACCATCCCGCGCGGCATCGCCCCGGCCGCGCAGATCGTCTTCGACTCGGTCAACCTCTCGGCCCCCGTGGCGAGCGGGAAGTCGAACTCGATGAGCTACCGCCGGTACCTCAACTCCATCAAGCGCGCCTACCGCGACGGCGCGCGCGTGCACAACAACTCCTGGTCGAACCAGAACAGGAACGTCTACACGCAGGGCAACTCGCTCGCCCTCGACGCCTACGCCTTCACGCACCCGGACATGCTCATCCTCTTCGCCGCGGGCAACGCCGAGGACGACGCCAACAACAACGGCGTCCTCGACATGAACTTCCTCGGCGAGCACTCGATACCGAAGAACATCCTCTGCATCGGCGCGTGCGAGAACGAGACCTCGGTGGACGGCGAGCAGCGGAACTACCGCAACACCTACGGCCAGTGGATGCACGCCCAGTTCGCCGTCCCGGCCAACGCGGCCACGGCCTTCTCGATGTCGGACTCGGCCGACGACCTGGCGCTCTTCAGCAACCGCGGCCGCGTCACCAACCCCGCCGCGCCCGGCACCGGGCGCGTCAAGCCCGACCTCGTCGCGCCGGGGACGAACATCATGGCGACGCGCCCGCCCGCCGCCAACAACCTCGAATGGCCGCTCGCCGCCGGGAGCTGGCAAGACCCCTTGACGGCGCCCGCCGCCGCCTACTACGTCGAACACGGGACGAGCATGGCGACGCCCATCGCGGCGGGCGCGGCGCTGCTCGTGCGCCAGTTCTACCGCCAGCGCCTGAGCCGGCTGCGGCGGCCGCAGCTCGTCGCGTCGCTGGGCGCGGTGACCGACCCGGCGCCGCCCGTCGTCTTCGTAGGCGCCCCGGCCGCCGCGCCGCAGCCGGGCGGCTTCCACTTCTTCTGGGTGCGCCACGCGGCGGCCGCGCCCGCGCAGAACAACATCGAGGCCGCGCGCTTCAGCCGCCGGCTCGTCCGCGCGGCCGACGCGAAAGTGCTCTTCACGGACGTGGGCGACCACCCCGCGCCCTCGGCCGCGCGCCACGGCGACAAGACCTTCCTCCTCCACCGCGGGAAGGACTCGAAGCTCAACCTGACGCTCTTCGACAAAGACCTCGCGCCCGTCAAGAGCTTCAACACGACCGGCACCGTCACGCCCGCGACCGAGTCGCGGGACGAAGACACCCGCCGCCCCGCCGTCTGCGTCCAGTCGAACGACGTGACCCTCGTCTGGGTCAGGAAGGGCACGGACGAACTCGTCTTCCAACGCTTCGAGGCCGACACCGGCAAGGCGCGCGACGCGAGCCCGAAGACCTTGGGCGCGGCGACCAACACCGCGCCGCACCCTTACCTCGTGCACACGGGCGCGCTCTACGCGGCCGTCTGGGTGCGGAGCGACGCGGGCCAGCACGCACTGCTTTTGCGCACCGTGGGGGCCGACGGCAAGGTCGAGGGCGACAAGCCGCTTGAGCTGGTCGCGCCGCAGCCGCTCGAACTGCGCGAGGCTCAGGCCGTCTGGGACGCGCGCCACAAGCAGCTCGTCGTCGCGTGGGTGGAGGAGTGGGTGACGGGCGAATGCCGCATGCTCGTCCAGCGCGTCAAGGAGGACGGGACGACGCTGGCCCCGCCCGAGACGGTCGTGGACACCGCGACGGAAGTCCCGGCCCCTCTCAAGAAGAACCTGCGCCGGCCGCGCCTCGTCATCCACCCCGAGAAGGGCTACGTGCTCTTCTATGAGAGCGACCGGCAGGGCACGCACGACCTCTACCTGACCTTCCTCGACGGCGACGGCAAGCTCGACAAGTCGCGCCTCGCCGAAGGCTTCCTACAGGCCAGCGACACGCCGAAGGACACGGAGGGCTTCGCGGCGCTCGCCGACGCCGAAGGCGTCACGCCACTCTGGCAGAGCGAGGACGAGATCAACTCCGACCTGTACGGCGTCTACGCCCTCAACGTCACGGCCGAGGGCGCGTTCGAGGCGCAGGTTGACCCGAACACGCCGCTGCTGCGCGACGGCCGCTACGTCGCGCACCTGCTCCGCGAGCACGGCGACACGACGCTGACGCAGATGGGGATGGCGTGGGCCGGCGGCGAGCAGTACACGCTCCGCACCGCGCCGAACCCGGGCGTCGGCGCGGTGCTCGAAATCCTCCGCGCCAACGCCGACGGCAAGCCCGACGCGGGCGGCCCCGTCACCCTCCACCGCGCCGACGCGTACCTGAGCTGTTCGCTCCACTGGACGGGGCAGCACCTGCTCGCCGCCTGCTCGACGCTGCTCGCCTCGCACGTCTTCCTGCTCAACGGCGAGGGGCGCGAGGTCGGCACGTTCGGCCCCTTCGGCGTCGCCCTCGCCGAGACGCCCGCGCCCGGCGTCCACATCCAGTGTGCGCAGACGGGCAGCGGGAAGAACTGGCGCGCCTTCGCCGCCTACGGCCAGGCGCAAGGCCCCGGCCCGCACCGCCTGCGGCTGGTCGTGTTGGACGAGGAGGGGAAGACGCCGGGCTCGGCCGCGGCGCAGCCCGCGGACTTCACGCGCGGCAAGAAGCCCGTGCTGGCGGACGGCACGGCGCGCCACGGCTGGTTCCACGTCGTCCCGACCGAGACGCCCGTCCACCTCATCGCCGCGTGGCACCGCGGCGACGCCGAGAACGGCGGCCGTCTCGTCGTCGAGCTGAACCGCTTCCGCCTCGACGGCCGTTCGCAGGCGGGAGTCGCCGAGCCCTTCAAGCTGACGGCCATCGCGGGCGACTCCTGCAACGCCGTCATCGCGCCGCGCCCGGTCCTCTTCGACCTGACGCCGCCCGCGCCCGCCAACGCCGCGGCGCTCAGCCGCCAGCGCGTCTTCGGCGTCGCCTGGCAGAACCGTCCCGCCCACAACGCGCCGTGGGAGATTCGCTTCAGCGAGCTCAGGCGGAACGGCGACGTGAGCAAGACGACGAAGGACGTGCCGGTCGTCCAGAAGGCCGGGCAGCACTGCACAGACCCGCAGCTCGTCTGGCACACGGACGGCTACGGGCTGGCGTGGCTGCAACAGGACTCGACCAAAGACGGGGCGCCGCGCCGCCTCTTCTTCAACATCTTCGACGAGAAAGGCGCACCCGTCAGCCTCCCGCCCAACGTGGTCGAGAAGCAACTGAGCGCCGACGACGCCGACGTGCAGTCCTTCCGGCTCGTCTGGAACGGCCGCGCCTTCCGCGTCACGTGGGTCGAGGTGGCGGGCGGCAAGCTCCGGCAGAGGCAGACCGCGCTCATGGTTCCGCGGCTGCGCGGCGGCGCGCCCTTCAACGAGCCGTTCAAGCAGCCCTCGGCCGCGCTCGTCCGCGCCACGCTCGTCAACGGCGCGACCAACTCACTCAACCGCGCCCTGCCGAGCCTCGGCACCGGCCCCAACGACGGCTACGGCTGGGGGCGCATCAACCTGCGCCAGTCGCTCGCACCCACCCCGCCCGCGACCTTCCACGCGCGCGACGACGCGGCGGTCGAGGCGGGGCGCACCGCGCGCTACGAGTTCTCGCTCCCGCCGAAGACGGCGCTGCTGCGCGTCACGCTGGCGTGGACTGACCCGCCGCATCGCAACGTCGTCAACAACCTCAACCTGCGTGTGACGGCCCCGGCCTCCGGCGCGGCGCCCGCGCGCGTCTACGTCGGCAACCGCTGGCAGACCGGGCCGCTCGCGCCCGCGCCCCCGGCGACCCCCACCAGCGGCCCGCCCTTCAGCGACCCCCTGCCGCCCAACTTAGACCCGAAGATAGACCCCTTCGACAAGGTCTACACCGTCGAGCAGATCGTCATCCACGAGCCGCCCGAGGGGACTTACCTCGTGGAGGTGCTGGGCGGCGCCTTCAAGTCGAACATGTACATGCAGCAGCCCGGCCAGCCCTTCTCACTCGTCTTCGTCGGCAGCGGCCCCGAAGTCCGCACCGCGCGCAAGATGACGGCCGCGCCGCAGGCCATCTATTGACCGGCTAACCCCGTGTGCGGGTTTTGAAAAGTTGAAGTCCGGCGGCGGCTGTGTTGCAAACCTTAACTTGAGGCAAGGAGAGGCTCGGCAGAGCCGGCCCGGGGGGTTAATTCAGTAATGCCAGACGTACTTCGCGCCGCCCCAGTAAAGGAATCCTTGCTCTCGCGCGGGCGTCTCGCTTATCACGTCGCCCGTCAGGCGCGGCGGGCGACGGCCCGGCCTGAGCGCGGCCAGAGCCTCCGCCCGAGTCTTCTTCTTCAGCCCGCCGCCGACCGCGTTCTTGATTAGGTAAGTCTGCCTCGCAGCCGGGTCGCGCCAGCCGCCGGCCTCGTAACCGTGAATGACGGCGAGCAGCAGGTCGCCCTGCGCGACCCTCGCGCGCTGCGGACGTTCGCCGGGTTTCAGCGCCGCCTTCTTAAAGTCGCGGAGCGGGTCTTCGCGCGCGTCTACCAGAACCCAGTTGGCGAGGTCGTCGTTCACCTCCTCAAGTTTCCCCCCGCCCGGCCGCACGACGACGGCAATGTCCTGCGAGCCGTCGCCGTTGAAGTCACCCGTGACGTAATTCCCCGGGCGGTCTTCCGCGACGTTCACGACGTCCCGGTAGACGCGCCCGACACATTCGCGCAGGTCTGCGGGCGAAGCTTCCGAAAGCTCGGGCGCGGGCGGCGTTTGAGCGGGCGCGGGCGTTGCGGCGGAGGCGGGCGACGGGGCGGGGCCGGGCGAGGGCCGCCGAGCGCTGCGTGCCGTGCCTTCCGCCTCAGGTCGCGTCGAGCCTGCGCAGCCCGGCGTGAGGGCTAAGAGGACGGCCGCGGTTAACGAAGGGATTGCGCGCAAAACTGTTCGAGTTGACACTTTCATTCGCGCCTCCGCGGAGGGAGTAAGACGTGTGGTTAAGGACTCGGCAGATCGCCCGGATGAAAAAGGAGACGCGGCATCGGGCGTCAGGCTATGACTTGCAAGGGAGGGCGCGGCCGCCTCGTCGCCGCCGCGCCCTCCCGGCCGAACCTCCGAGCGGCGTCGTCGTCAGAGCGACTTAAGGAACTTGATGAGTTGTCGCTTCTGCATCTCGGAGAGGGCCGTGTAGGCGTTCCTGACGCTGGTGGCCTGACCGGCGTGGCGCAGGATGGCCTCGTTGATCGTGAACGACTGGCTGCCGCCGTTCGACGGCGGGCTGCTGGAGCCGCCGTCGTGCATCAGCCGGTCGCGCGTGCGCAGGCCCCAGAGCGGGGCCGTGCGGACTTTGTTGCGCGTCGCCTCGCCGCCCGCCTCGACGATGCCGTCGCCGGTGCCGATGTCGTGCAGCATGAAGTCTCCGAACGGGTGGATGATCTTATTGCCGAGCGCCTCGGGGACGGTGAAGGTGAAGCCGTTAACCATCGTCCCCGGCGGCGCGGTCGTGATGCTGCGGACGTGGCAGGCGGCGCAGCCTATCTGGTCGAAGAGCGCCGAGCCGGGGTCGTTCGCGTCGTTGGGCACGAGGCTGCGGTCGCGCGGCGGGGCCTTGGTCGAGCGCATGAACCGCGCGAAGGCTTCCACGTCCTCGCCGAACGGGCTCTCGGGCGTGGCGGGGTCTTCGAGTTCGGGCACGGGGTCAAAGCCGGAGCCGAAGCCGACGAAGCGGCCCAGCGACGTTGACTCCGTCGGCTGGAGCGGGCTGGTGATGCCCATCTCGCCCTTGTAGGCGAGGGCCGAGAAGCTGAGCAGGCTGGCGACCGAGCCCTTCCAGCCGAAGCGCCCGATGCCCGTCGGGCAGGTGGACGGAACGTCCGGGTTGCACCCCTCCGCTTCGAGGATGGGCACACGGACGAACGTGCCCTGCATCCCCGCGGGCTGCTGGTTGGCTATGATCTGGAAGGTGATGTCGTCGATGCACTCGACGAAGCCGTCGCCGAGCGTGTTGAGCGAGCCGCGGAAGGTGCGCACCGTCTCGCCGGCGTCGGGCGACCAGGCGGGCGACAGGTCTCTCGAAGAGAAGTTGCCGCTGATGCGCGTCTGCCCCGAGCCGTCGGCGTTCATCACGAAGAGGCTGTAGTCCCCGGTGCGCGTGCTGGAGAAGGCGATGGTCGTGCCGCTCGGCGACCACGCCGGGAACTGGTCGAGGCCGGCGGCGGTCGTGAGCTTGACCTCGCCGCCCCCGCTCGCCGACATCTTGTAGATGTCGGCCTGGCCGCCCTCGTTGCGGTGGAAGACTATCCAGGCGCCGTCGGGCGACCAGAAGGGGCGGCCCTCGACGCCGGGGTTGGCCGTCAGTTGCGTGGCGGGGAACCCGCCGCCGCCGCTGCTCGCGATCTTGTAGATTTCGGTGTTGGTGCTGGTCGTGCGCGCGAAGGTGATCCACGCCCCGTCGGGCGACCACGCGGGCTGGTTGTCTTCGGAGACGGCGTGGTTGGTGATGTTGACGGGGTTGGTGCCGTCGGCGTTCATCACGAAGATTTCGTCGTTGCCGGTGCGGCGGCTGGCGAAGGCGATCTTCGTCCCGTCGGGAGACCAGGCGGGGTGCACGTCGTCGCCGCCGCCGGTCGTCAGGCGTTGCAGGAACCTGCCGTCGGAGGTCATCACGAAGATGTCCCACTGGCCGTTGATGCTGCCGTGATAAGCGATCTTGGTGCCGTCGGGCGAAAACGTCGGCCAGCGCTTCTGGGCCTCGCCAGCGACGAGCGGCCCGTTGGTGATGAAACCGTACTGGCCGCCGTCGTGTCCCATGACGCCGATCTGGTAGGTCAACCCGGCGCTCGGGTTCTGGCCGGCGAAGGCGATGCGCGGCCCGTCGGGGACGCGCTCCTGTACGCGCGGGTCGGTGGCGCGCATCTGGATGAGCGAGCCGCCGGGCGGGTTGACGAACTTGCCGTCGGGGCCGCTGTGCCCGGCGCGCGTCTCGACGATCTGGCTGACGCCGCCGGTGACGGGGTTCTGGTGGCACTCGGCACACGACTGCGCGTTGTAGACGGGGCCGAGCCCCTCGGGCACCGTCTCCTGCTCCTCGAAGGCGGCACGGTCTTCGTCGAAGGTGGCTTGGTCGGTGAAGCCGTTGGTCTGGTTGTCGAAGCCGGTCGGGGCCTCGGTCGCGCCGCTCTGGCTCTTGACGGCGGGCGCCAGTGCTGAGGGGAGCAGCAGGGCCAGCGCGAAGGTTGCGAGTGCTGCGAGTTTCAGAAGTTTCATGGTGCGAGCTTCCTCCTTTGCTCGGCGTGCGGGCGGAGCGGTGGCGGGGAGAGGGCCGCGCGGGGGAAGGTCGCGGCCGTGCTGACTGGGCTTTCGAGAGTCTGTCGATATGGTCTCGGGCTGGGCCGACGCGGCGAGTGCGCGCGGCCTTCGGCCCGAGAAGTGAATAGCGCCGGGCGCGCGTCGGACTGCACCGGGCCGGGGCAGCGAGGGCCCGCGGCGGCGGATGACTGGTGCGTTCCCGTTGCGTCGGAAGGTAGGAGGAGGGGCGGCGGGCCGCAAGACATTTGGGACGAGGCGTCGGGCGGCGGGGGCGAGCCGTGCGATCTTTACGGGCGGTGCGCCGCTTCGCCGCCGCCCGCGGGTCTTTCGCGGAAGGGGATGCTCATGCGGACGCTCACGCCGCAGCCGGGGACGCTCGCCAGCTCGAAGCGGTGGCGCGGGCCGTACAGGTATTCGAGCCGCGCCCGCGTGTCGGCGAGTCCGAAATGCCCCGCCGCACTGCCGTCCGCGTTAGCGCCGCCTTCGATGCCGCAGCCGTTGTCCGCGACGGAGAGGCACAGAGTCTCGCCCTCGCACGCCGCACTGATCTCGACGTGGCCGCGGTGTTGAGGGTGTTGAAGAGGAAGTGCGGCTGGAGCTGCGCCTTGAGCGCCTGCAACTGCGCCTGCTGCAAACGGAACTCGCGCTCCTGCGCCTCGCGGAAGTGGAGGACGGCCTGGTGAACGGCGACGATGCTCGCGTAAGCGAGGACGCCGTTGAAGACGAAGCTCCACGGGCCGGCGAGGCGGGGCACCTCGCTCTCCAAGGTTGTGGACGTGCCTCTTAAACGCCGCCGTCTTTCACAGGTTGCGGCAACTTAAAGGAACGGGCGCGCGTCGTACATTCTAACCGAGCCGGCCGTCCGCCCCGACGCAAATGTGGCAGAGCGTGTGTGGAATTTAGCTGACGGCGACTCAGCGGCAGTTGGAATCCGGGAACTTTCCCCCGGCGGCGGCGGTAATAACAGAATGCCGAGCCGGCCCGGGCCGGCGGCATCCACGACGTCCCCCGACGCGTTCCGAACTTCAGAGCAGTACTGACATAATCCACGCGGCGGGGCGTGCCGGGTCGGCTTCATGGCAGGACTCCCGACCCGCACGCCGCTCGCTGCGGCGCGCGCCCTGTTAGACCCGAGGCGTTTAGGCCCTGCCCTACGGCCGACGCCCTTCGACGACCTTACGCCATGGACGGGAATGACAAGATACGTGCCCTGATCGTAGACGACGAGGCGGCGGCGCGCCGCCGCATCAAGCAGTTCCTCGGCGAGTTGCCCGACGTGGAGGTCGTCGGCGAGTGCGAGGACGGTTGCGAGGCCGTGGCGCACATCGAGAGGTGCCCGCCCGACCTACTCTTTCTCGACATACAGATGCAGCGGCTCGGCGGATTCGACGTCATCGAGCGCGTGGGGGCAGAGAGGGTGCCCGCCGTCATATTCGTCACCGCCTACGACGAGTTCGCGCTGCGCGCCTTTGAAGTCTGCGCGCTTGATTACCTGCTGAAGCCGCTCGACCGGGGGCGGTTTCAGAGTGCAGTCGAACGGGCCCGGACGCAGATCCAAAACTCGCGGGCGGCGGGACTCGACCTGCGCCTGCAAAGACTCCTCGGCGAGCTCCACTCCGAGGCTCGGCGGCGCCGCGTGAGCCGGCTGGAGGTTAGATCCTGCGGGCGCACGGTCTTCGTGCGGGTGGAGAAGATCGACTGGGTCGGGGCGGCCGACAACTACCTCGAACTACACGCCGGCAATGAGACGCACCTCATCCGCGAGACCATGTCGCAACTGGAGGCGCGACTCGACCCCAGCATGTTCGTGCGCGTCCACCGCTCCACGTTGGTCAACCTCGAACGCATCCAGGAACTGCGGCCGCTCTTCAACAGGGATCACCTCCTCGTACTGCGTGACGGCACACAGCTCACCGTCAGCCGCACCCACTACGAACACCTGCTCTCGCGCCTGAGGGGGGATTGAGGGTTCTGCCACAAGGGCCGGCTCTCATGTTATGAGGTGGGCACCTCCGGCCCGAACGTTCGAGCCGCGGTAGTCTCACACCTTTACTCCGAGAGAGCCGCATAATTCATAACCTTTTCTTCATTCCACCTCAATGTTTGTGCAGATCCCTTTTAGTTGGAAAGTAAAACTCCCGTGAGAAACTTCCATAAGGCTCGCAGTAGATAAAGAGAGGCCTCCTTGGCTACAACGCCACCTACGGTTGTCATGAGGGAGCTGACAGAGAGGAACTCCGAACCCTACAGAGTATTTCAGTCACCAGAGACGGGGAGCTTCTGTCAGTAAAACTGATGATGCCTGTTAACAGCCTCGACAGCAGGTATTAGATAGAGACTGTAAAGCCGTACCGACAGGGGGGCCTCTTTACCTGTGGGGCGGCGGCGTTGCGCCTCCGAAGTGCGACCCGTGTGCTTACCGCCTGGCCTCCGCCTCGGTCGCCCTCGGCCCTACAGGCAGGCCGGCTTCCCGCCACGCCGCCCAGCCCCCGGTGAGTGCGCGCGCCTTCTTCCACCCGGCTTGTCTCAGTTCCTGCGCCACACGGGCGCTCGTCGCTTCGTTCGTTCAAGCACAATAGGCGATGAGCCATGCCTCCTGTTTGAGACCGAGCTCACGCGCGCGTTCGGCCACGTGGTCGGGCGGCATCCGCACCGCCCCTTTCACCTGAGCCTCTTCCCCCTCAAGGCTACGTTCGGTGCGCACGTCGAGGATCGTGACCGGCTCTCCTGCTTGCCACAGACCTTTTAATTCCTCCAGGGAGATTTTGTGCGGGCCGACCCGCGCGCTCGCGCCCCCCGCGGCCGGATTCTCGCCGCCGGTTGAGGCCGAAGAGGCCCCGCGCGTACCAAGCGCCGCCGGCTGTTCGTCTTGTGAATCCGCACGGGGATTGTTGGCGTCATCTTCAGGGAGCGCGGGCCCGGGACCGAAATCACGCGCGACGTCACCGCCGGCGGCCTCTTTAGAAGCCCGCTTGCGGGCGGCCCGCGCCAGCAGCATGGGCGAGCCGCCGTGCAGTACGACCGACGCGAGCACCACGAGCGAACAGGGCGCGAACAGTTGATCGCTGCCGGGAAGCCCGGCGAAGACCGGCAACAGAACCAGGAGCAGGGAGCTAAGTCCACGCGGCCCGGACCACGCGATCAGCAGCCGCCCGCGCGTGTCCACGCCCGATCCCAACAGCGACAGGAGGTAGACCGGCGTTCGTATTAAGAGCGCGAAGCCCGCGAAGAGCAGCACGGGGCCGCTGATGACGGAGAACCCGATCCAGATCAAAGAGCTTCCCAGCAACACGAACGTAAACAGGAGCAGCATCTCCGCGGTCACCCCGCCGTATTCGACGAAGCAGTCGCAGAGTTCGACGTCGAGCGCCGCGATCGTCATCCCGGCGGTGAACGCGGCGAGGAACCCGCTGCCGTGTACGGCCTCGGCCGCGGCGTAGGCGGTGAACGCGACGCCGAGCGAGTAGAGCGACTCGTAGTCGCGTCGCACGCCCAGGCGTCTCCTGATCAGGTCGAGCGCCGCCACCCCGAGCAGCCCGATGAGTATCCCGGCCCCGGGCCCGAGGATGAACAGGTTGAGGCCGAATTTAGAAAAGCCGGCGGCGTCGAGCGTGGTTCCCGGGCTGAGGAAAATCATTGCGACCAGCACGACCGGCAGTAAGATGACATCATTAAGTCCGCTCTCCAGTTGTAGAGCGTGGCGGGCGTCCGCCGGGATGTCGCGGCGGCGCAGGAGCCCCCGCAACAGGATGGGGTCGGTGGAGGCGAGCGCCGCGCCGAGGATTGCCGCCCCCGCCGCCGTCAGCCCCAGGAGCCACCAGCCGGCGAGCGCTATCAACGCCGCCGTGAGCAGCGTCCCCGGCCCGAGCAGTCTCAGCGCCAGCGTCGCGCGGCGCCGCACCTCCGCGATGTTGAGGGAGACGGCGTCCGTAAAGAGCACGAGCGCGAGACTCAGGGTGGCGACCACACGCAGCGCGGAAGAGTCGAGCGAGATGTTGAGGACGCCCAGGCCGACGGGGCCGAGCGCGGCGCCGAGCGCGAGGAAGACGGCGACCTGCGGGAATCCGCTGCGCTCGATCAGCCCCGATAGCAGCGCCGACACGATGATGACGACGCCGATGATGGCGAGCGCGGCGATAAGCGATTCTGCGCTAAACGTATTCATCACGAAGCAACCTGCGTGCACACGAGTCTCGGCCGTTACGAATCACACGGCGACGGCCGCACGAACCTCTCTCCCGCAACTATCACACAGCCGGCCGCCTCCTTCAAAGCGACTCGAAGAACACCTCGTCCACGTAACACCAGCCCCACTCTTCGCCGGGCTGGAAGGATTTAATGACGGGGTGGTTTGTCGCATGGAAATGTTTTGTCGCGTGCCTGTTGGGCGAGCTGTCGCAACACCCGACGTGACCACATTCCATGCAGAGGCGAAGATGGAGCCAGCGGCTTCCGATCCTCAAACAGTCTTCACAGCCGTCTGCGCCGGGCGTGACCTCTTTGACCTGACTTAGATGCGGGCAGCGTGCAGCCATCTCATCCTCTCCTCGTCTCCTATGCTCATCACGGCTCTTGACCTACGCATCCCCAGAGCCCCGCCGCTCGTTCGCGCGCGAGGCCGGCGGAGCCTTCCTCCATCTGACGCCTTCGGCGGTGTCATAGAGTTGAATCCCCCTGGCCAGGAGTCGGGAGCGGATTGCGTCCGCCTCGGCGTAATTCCTCCTCGCGCGGTGTTCCTGCCGCTCGGCTATCAACTTCATAATCTCGCCCTCGACGGCCGGCGCGTCGAAGTCGATGATGCCGAATATGCCGTCGAGTTCCCGGAGGAGTTCGTGACACCTCATCCCCGACCCGCCCCTCGCGTTCCGCGCGCGGACGAAGTCGAAGATGGCGGCGAAGGCTCGCGGCGTGTTGAAGTCGTCGTCGAGCGCGCCGTAGACCGCCCGCCTGAGACGTTCCACGTCCTCCGAGGCTTGGGCGTCGTCCAGTTCGGAGTCTACCCTGAAAACGAACTCGTCGATCCTGGCGAGCGCGCCCCCGGCCTGCTCCAGGCTCGACTCGGTGAAGTCTATCGGCGCCCGGTAGTGTGAGCTGACGAAGAAGAACCTCAGCACGCGCGCGCCGTAGAGCCCGAGGGCCTCCCGGATGGTTGTGAAATTCCCCAGGCTCTTGGACATCTTTCTGGAGCCGGTGTTGAGGAACCCGGTGTGGAGCCAGTGACCGACGAGGGGCTTGAGTCCTGAGATGGCTTCCATCTGGGCGATCTCGGCCTCGTGGTGGGGGAAGATGAGATCGACCGCGCCGCCGTGCACGTCGTATCGGGCGCCGAAGAAAGCCTCGGTGATGGCCGTGTCTTCGATGTGCCAGCCGGGCCGGCCGGGGCCGAGCGGCGTGTCCCACGAAGGCTCCCCGCGTTTCGCGGCCTTCCAGAGGCAGAAGTCGTTCCAGTTCCTCTTCCCTGCGCCCTCGTCTACGCGCGAGACGGCGTCTTCCTCGCGCAGCTCGGTCCGGCCCGACAACCTCCCGTAATCGGGAAAGCGTGTGAGGTCGTAGTAAATGCCGGCACTGTTCCGGTAGGCGAAACCCTTCTCCATGAGTCGCTCGACCTGGCTGACGATTCGGTCGATGTAGTCGGTGGCGCGCGCGTAATGACTGACGGACGTGTTGCCGAGCGCCGTCATGTCCTCCGTGTAAATCGTCTCGAACTCGCGCGCCAGCTCATCCCACGCGACGCCCCGCTCGCCGGCCCGCCGTATGATCTTGTCGTCAACGTCGGTGACGTTTTGCAGGTAGAAGACGTCGTAGCCCTTGTGGCGCAAGTATCTGACGATGAGGTCGAACTGCGTGTAGGTCTTGGCGTGGCCGAGGTGCGGGTAGTCGTAGACGGTCGGGCCGCAGACGAAGAGGTCTATCCTGCCGGGGCGCAGAGTCCTCAGCCGTTCCTTCGAGCCGGTCATTGTGTTGTAGGCGATGAGCCCTCCGGTCGTCCGGGGCATTTCCGCACCTCCACCTCCGAGTGCCGTCACGCGCCGCGCATCCGAACGCGTGCCGTCATCGTCGCCTCGGCCCCGGCGGGCAGGGTCTCTGGTATCCGCCGAAGTGAGCCACCGGGGACCAGGCGGGAGTTACGGCCGGCAGCGGCGCCGGCGCGAAGTTGCGGAACGGCCTTTCCGCGTAGACGATTTTACCGGCCACGACCGTCAGGACGGATTCGATGTTTTTGATCTGCTCCTCGGGAACCGAGAGGTAGTCCGCCGAGAGGACGGCGAAGTCGGCATACTGCCCCGGCGCGATACGACCCTTGACCTCCTCTTCGCCGCTGAACCACGCGCTGCCGAGCGTGTACAACCGCAGCGCCTCTTCCCGGGTGAGGCGGTTCTCCCGGGTGTAGAGCTCTGTCCCGCCGACCGTCCTGCCCGAGACCATCCAGTAGAGCGACAGCCACGGGTTGTAACTACTGACGCGAGTCATATCGGTGCCGGCGCCCAGGGGGACGCCGCTGTCGAGCAGCTTACGCAGCGGCGGCGCGGCCGCGGCCGCCTCTTTCCCGTAACGCCCGGCGTAGTACTCGCCGGCGAAAGCCATCCGATTCTGGACGGCGACGCCGCCGCCGAGGCGCTTGACCCGCTCGATGTTGCGGTCGGAGATGCCCTCGGCGTGGTCGATTATCCAACGGCCCTTGAAGTCCTCCGCCCTGAACACCTGCTCGAACACGTCGAGCACCTTCGTGATCGTCGGGTCGTACGTCGCGTGGATGCGGATGGGCCAACCTTGGCGGACGAGCAGCGTCGTGACGGCCGTCAGCTCGGAGCGCAGCTTTTCGTCCGACAGCTCCGGCGGCGGCGCCATGAAGTTCTCGTAATCGCCGGCGGAGTGAACCAGGTTCTCACCCGCGCCCTCGGTTACGTATCCTTCCGGCAGTTCGGCGGCGAGGTTGAAGTTTAGCCTCACCGCCTCTCCCCACTTCTCGTAATCCCGCAGTTCGGCCCCGGCCGTCTGTGTGAAGAGGTACATCGAGACGCGCAGCGGGATCCTGTTCTGTTTGGCGAGCGAGTCCGCCGAGGCGTAGTCCTTCGGGTACGCGTGCCCGCCGCCGCCGGCATCCACGACGCCGGTCAGTCCGAACCGGTTGAGTTCGCGATACCAGTGCAGGTTGGAATTGGTCTGCTCGTCCGGCGACAGCGGCGGGAGCCTGCCCACGGCCTGGTAAAGAATGGTCGGGCGCGGCTCGGCGTGGAGTATCGCGCCTCCGCCTTCGACGAACTCGAATCGGCCGCCCTCGGGCGCTTTGGTCTGAGGCGTGAGCTTCATCGCCTCGACGCCGGCGCGGTTCAGCAAGCCCCGGCTGTAGAGGAACAGGACGAACACGGGCGTGTCGGGCGCGGCTTCGTTAAGCTCCCGCACGGTGGGCAGGCGTCGTTCCTTGAACTGATACGGAGACCACCCTCCGATCACCTGCACCCATTGTCCTCTGGGCGTGCGGCCCGCCTGCTCGCGGATCATCGCCAGCCCGCGCTCGAGCGAGTCCACGCCGTCCCAACGCAGCTCCAGGTTGTAGAGCCGCCCCTGTCGGATGGCGTGCGAGTGCGAATCGACGAGGCCGGGGATGACGGTGTGGCCGCGCGCGTCGATGACGCGGGTCTTCGCGCCGCGGTAGGGGGCCACGTCCGCGACGTCGCCGACGGCGACGAAATTGCCACCCCTCACCGCGAACGCGTTCGCACGGGGAGACGGCCGGTTCATCGTCACGACCTTGGCGTTTGTCACGATCAGGTCGGCCGGCCGCTGCCGCGCCGCCGCGGCGGTCGCCACGGCCAGGCATATCAGAGTGGCGACGCCCCAGCGCTTAGTTTTTGGTGATACATTCATTGCCGATCTCCTTGAAGCGTTGGGGCCGCTCGCAGTCATTTCTTGGACTGAAGAGCGGTCGCCTGCGCCTTCTGGTAACTCTCGGAGACGGCCCGGTAGTGCGGCACCAGCTCGTTGTAGAGTGCGCCCCACGCCGCGGCGTCCGGGCGCGCCCAGGTGCGCTGGAACTCGCACAGCACCACGTTCGTGGTTACGGGGATGATGCCGGCCTGTGTCATGCGGGCGAGCGTGACCTGCGAAGCCATTTCGCTCATGTCGCCGGAGGCGTCTACGACCGCGTAGACGTTGTACCCCTCGGCCCTGGCCTGGAGGGCGGGGAACGCGACGCACACGCTCGTCCACACGCCGGCTATGATGAGCGTCTTCCTGCCGGTCGCCTTGACGGCCTTTCGGAAATCCTCATTCTCCCACGCGCTGATCTCGCCCTTGCGGGGAATGTAGGTGGCGTCGGGCGCGACTTCCGCCAGCTCCGACATCAGCGGGCCGTTGGTGCCGCCGGGTTCCGACGCGGTCGTGAAGATCGGCACCTTGCCGAGCCGGGCGATCTTGGCGAGCACGACGGTGTTCGCGCGCAACTCGCGGATGGGGACATCCTTGACGGTCTGGAAGAGGCCGGTCTGGTGATCGAGCAGGAGGACGACCGTGTCGTTGGGGTCGAGCAGCTTCGGCATCGCGTCGGCCTGCCGCGGTGTCGCGCCTGCCGGTTGCGCGTATGCCGGGCCGGTGCGCGTCTGGGCGGAGAATACGCCGATGATGGTCAATGCGAGGACGGTCACGGCGACCGTCCAACTCGTTTTCCTGTGCCTCATGTCGGAACTCCTTTGGTAAGAATTTTCTCCGCGCCGCCTTTGAAGGTGTCAGACCCCGCGCATCCGGCGCGTGCTTAGGTCCGCCGCCAGAAAATCGTTGATGTCGGCGTGCGACGCCAGGCCGGCGAAACCCGCGAAGCTGCCGTCCGACTTCAGGGCTTGCGCCGCGCGCATGAAGCCGGTCCACGCCGCGCGGGCCAGCGCGGGGCCGACGCTGATGCGCCGGACGCCGAGCGCCGCGATGTCGCCGACGCTTAGCCCGAGGTCGCTGACGACCAGGAGGTTGAGCGGTTTCGGCCCGACCGCTTCGACGAGCGCCCTGATCTCTTCAGGTTCGTGGACGCCGGGCGCGAAGAGCACGTCGGCGCCCGCCTCCGCGTAAGCTTGAAGGCGGCGGACTGATTCGCGGAAGGCATCCGGGTGGCCGACGAGGTAGCACTCGGCTCTCGCGGTCAACAGCACTCCGCCGCCCGACCGGTCGATGGCACGTCGCGCCGCCCGGATACGCTCGACGGCAATCGGCAGGTCGTAGAGTGGCGCCGACCGCTCCCCGGTGGCGTCCTCGACCGACAGCCCTGCGACCCCTGTCGCCACGCATCGCGCGACGCTGTCCGCCACCCCGGACGGGTCAGTCCCGTACCCCGACGCGAAGTCGGCGCTGACCGGCAGATCAACCGCGGCGGTAATCTCGGCGATGTGGGCCAGGCTCTGGTCGCGAGAGACGGCCAGGTCGGAATCCGGCAGCCCCCTTGAAAAGGCGAATCCCGCGCTGGTCGTCGCCAGCGCCGGGAAGCCCAGGTGCTGAAGGTAGCGCGCGGAGCCGACGTCCCACGGGTTCGGGATGACGAAACAGCCTCCTTCGTGAAGCGCGCGGAAATCTTGGCGACGTGCGTCGAACTGCTCCGACCCGTTCTTATCGATGACGCCGGATGTCGAGTTTCGTTGTTCAGAGTAGTCCACGGTGATGCCCCTCTCCGGCCGGGGTGTTAGAAGTCGCCTTGTAGGAGCCGTCATCAATAACGTCTTCCGCTCGACGGTCGTGTCGCCCCCCTGTCGGGTCAGGCTGAAAGGGCCGGGACGTTACGCCACGTCCCGCCTGACGGTTGTTGAAGGCATCGCACTCTTGAGCATTCCACGGGTCATCCAGTGTTATCAGTAACTGCAAGTCTCCTTCGCGCATGTGAACCTCCCGCTATGTCGTCGCGGCGGACGCCTTATAAGTCCCAGCCGTCTCCCGGGAGGCGGTCGCCAGCCGGTTCCAGCCGTTGACGGCGATGACGACCACCGTCAGCTTGACCAACTCCTCCGCGCTGAATTGTGCGCGGGCCGCCTCGTACTCGTCGTCCGACTCGCGGATTTGCGGCATGTTCGTGACGGCCTCGGCCCACGCCAGCGCCGCGCGCTCGCGCTCGGAGTAGTAGGGCGACTCGCGCCACGCGCTCAACAGGCCGTGGAGGCGCTGCTCGGTCTCGCCCGCGGCGCGCGCGTCCTGCGTCTGCACGTCGATGCAGAAGGCGCAGCCGTTGATCTGCGAGACGCGCGTCTTAACCAGTTCGAGCAGCGGGCGCTCCAGCCCCGACCTTTCGGAGAACTCCTCAAGCTTGTACATCGCCAGCACCGAGCCCGGCGCGGCCTCGCTGTAGTCCGAACGGGTCTGCATCACTTCACCTCACGCCCTGTCGGGTGAACCGCCCGACGCTCTCCTCTTCCGCCGGGCGCCGTTCACCTGCCGGAGAACTTCCCGAGCGCGGCCTTCGTCTCGGCCGGGCACAGAATGCTCCGACCGCCTGCCGCTGTCTATCATCCTTTGGTATCGGTCTCGGGCCCGATTGATACCAAGGTCTAATAGAAACTCCGCCGCCGAAGTACTACCTTCGCCTACGCGAACGCCGCGGCGGCGAAATCAGGAAAGGAGCGCGCGTCCATGTCAGCAAGCACGCAGACGGAGTTGTTAGCTCGGGGGGAACCGAGTGGCAGAACTGCCCTGCACTGGGTCGGCGGCCGGTGGCTGGATTCCGGTGAACACTCGGAGAGCGTCAACCCGGCGACGGGCGAGGTGATAGGCGGCTACGCGATGGGCGGTCGCAGGGAGGCCGGGCTCGCCGTGACCGCGGCGCTGCGGGCATTCCGTGAGACGGACTGGAAAGAGAACCGCCCGCGGCGCGCCCGTGTGCTCAACGCCATGGCCGCGCGGTTCGAGGCTCGCGCCGAAGACCTGGCGCGGCTTCTGTCCACGGAGGTCGGCAAGGTCCTCCCGGACGCGCGGTTCGAGACGGCCACCGTCCCCCCCAACCTGCGTTTCAACGCCGCCCTGGCGTTGACGGAATACGGCCGCGCCGCCGAGGTGGGTGCGGACGGCCTCTCGGTCGTCATTCGCCAGCCGGTCGGCGTGGCGGGCATCTTCGCGCCGTGGAACGCGCCCATCGCGCTGGGGATTCGTTCGCTGGCCCCGGCCCTGGCCGCAGGCTGCACCGCCGCCGTCATCCTGCCGAAAGAGACCGCGCAGGTGAACGCCCTGATCGGCGAGGTGATTTCCGAGACCGAAGGCTTGCCCCCAGGCGTGGTCAACGTCCTCACCGGCGGGCGCGAGGGGCTGGAATACCTCGTCGAATCGCCGGACGTGCCGGTCATCAGCTTCACCGGCAGCACCCGGACCGGGCGGGCCATCTCCGCCGCCGGCGCGGCACTACTCAAACGGTTCGGCCTTGAGCTGGGCGGCAAGGCGCCGATGGTCATCTTTGACGACGCCGACCTCGACGCCGCGGTGGCGAAGGTCGCGGCGGGGCTGACCGTCTTCGCGGGCCAGTTCTGCATGACCGGCAGCCGCGCCATCGTCCAGCGAGGAATTGCGGAGCGGTTCCGCGCCGCGCTGGCGGAGCGGCTGGAGAAGGTCAGGGTCGGCCCGGCGTCCGACGCGCGCAGCGAGATGGGGCCTCTCATCAACAAGGCGAACGTGGAGCGCGTGAACAGGCTGGTCGAGGAGGCCGTCGCGGCCGGCGCGAAAGTCGTCGTGCGCGGCGGCCCCGCGACGGAAGGGCCTCTGGCGAAGGGCTCCTTCTACAGGCCGACCCTTCTTGAGGTGACGGATTCCGCTTTGCCCATCGTGCGGCAGGAAGTCTTCGGGCCGGTGCTGACGATGCAGGTCTTCGACACGGAGGCCGAAGCGGTCTCGCTGGCTAACGACAGCGAATACGGGTTGTCCGCCAGCGTGTGGTCGCGTGACGTGGATCGGCCGCTGCGCGTGGCGCGCGCTCTGGAGGCCGGGACGGTCTGGATCAACGACTGGGCCAACATGCACGACGAGTTTGAAGAGGGCGGCTTCAAGCAGAGCGGCCGGGGTCGTCTGCGCGGGCAGGCAGGCTTGGACGACTTCCTCGAATTCAAACACATCGCCTTCAAGCCGGGGACGGTCAGGCATTAGAGGATCATGAGCAAGGCAGTCACAAAGTGGGTGGGGCGTGCGGGCGTGTCCGTTTACTTCGGTCGGGCGTTGCTGCTCGTCCTTCTGCTGTGCTCCGCGTCGCATCAACGGCAGGCGGGCGCGCAGACGGAGCGCGCCCCCGGCCCGGCGGCGGGCACGGCGGAGCCGCGGCCCACGCCGCCGCTCTACAGGCTGTCGCGCGAGGACGAGGACTGGAGCTTCCTGCGCGACCCGTCACTGCGCACAGACTTCTTCGACCCCGTCAAATACATCCGGCTGCGCGAAGGGAGAGACGACTGGTACATGACCGTCGGGGGTGAAGTGCGCCCCTACTACGAACGCTTCCGCAACGAGAACTGGGGTGCCGCCCCGCGAGACTCGAACGGCTTCTGGCTGCAACGCTACATGCTCCACGCGGACGTGCGCATGGGCGGGCGCTTCCGAGCCTTCTTCCAACTTAAGAGCGGCGTGGAGACGAACCGCAGGGGCGGCGCTCGCCCGCCCGACGAGGACTACCTCGACGTGCACCAAGCCTTCTTCGACGTCAACTTCAATCTCGACGGCCACACGCGGGGCGGCGGAGGCGGCGCGCCGATGGGCGGGAGCGCCGTCGGCGAAAGGACGCTCACCCTGCGAGTCGGCCGGCAGGAGTTCAACTACGGCTCGGGACGCTTGCTCAGCCTGCGCGAGGGGCCGAACGTGCGCCACAGCTTCGACGCGGTGCGGCTCGTTCTCAGGGCGGACGGGTGGCGCGTGGACGGTTTCGCGGCGCGACCCGCGGAGACGAACCGCGGATTCTTCGACGACGGGGCCGACACCTCCCAGACGCTCTGGGGAGTGTACGCCGTGCGACCCGTGGGGTTCGCGCCCGGTCTGATGATGGACGTATACTACGTGGGCCTCGACCGGAAACTCGCGCGCTTCGACCAGGGCGCGGGGCGGGAGGTGCGCCACAGCTTCGGCGCGCGCTTCTCGAATTCGGCACCGGGCGGCGCGAACGCGCGCGGCGCGTTCGACTACGACGTAGAATTTATCGGCCAGTCCGGCACGTTCCGCCCCGCGGGGGCGGGCGGCGGGCGGCGCGGCGCAATCCGCGCCTACACGGTCGGGGCGCACACCGGCTACACGCTCCGCGGCGCGCGATTCGGCCCCCGCTTCGGCTTCGGGGCCGCCGTCATCAGCGGCGACCGTGACCCCTCAGACCCCGACCTCGGGAGCTTCAACCCGCTCTTTCCCAGGGGCTCGTTCTTCGGGCAGATCGCGCAGAACGGCGCGGCCAACGTGCGCGTCTTGCAGCCGTCGTTCACGCTCCGGCCCGCCGGAAACTTATCCGTGATCGCGAGCACCTATTTCTACTGGCGAGACTCCGTGCGCGACGGGTTGTACGGCCCGCCCAGCAGTCTCATGCGCACGGGCCAGCGCTCTGCCGCGCGCTACGTCGGCACGCAGCACGACCTGGAACTGACCTGGGAGGCGAGCCGGCACACCACGTTCAAATGTTTCTACGCCTACTACTTCGCGGGCCGCTACTTGCGCGAGACGCCGCCCGGCGGTGACATCAGCTTCTTCGGCACGCAAATGAGCTACAGATTCTGATTTCCGATGCAGCCGAACGACGTAGTCTTCCTCTTCGACGTGGACAACACCCTGCTCGACAACGACAGGGTGACGGCCGACCTCCGCCGCTTCCTTGAGCGCGAGGTAGGGCGCGAGCGCGCCGGACGCTACTGGGCCATCTTCGAGGAGCTGCGCTCGGAGCTCGGCTACGCGGACTACCTCGGCGCGTTGCAGCGCTACCGCGTCGAGAGCCCGTACGACTGCCACCTGCTCGCAGTCTCGACCTACCTCGTCAACTACCCCTTCGCCAACCGCCTCTTCCCGAACTCGCTCGACGTGCTGGAGCACTGCCGGCGTTGGGGGCCAGTCGTCATCCTCTCGGACGGCGACGTGGTCTTCCAGCCGCGCAAGGTCGAGCGCTCGGGCCTCTTCGAGGCGGTCGAGGGCAACATCCTCATCTACATCCACAAGGAGCTGGAGCTTCAGGACGTGGAGCGGCGCTACCCGGCCGGGCACTACGTGATGGTGGACGACAAGCTGCGGATACTGGCGGCGATGAAAGAGGTTTGGGGGCCGCGGCTCACGACCGTCTTCCCGCGCCAGGGTCACTACGCGCTCGACCCGGCGGCCACGACGAAGTACCCGCCGGCCGACGTGACCGTCGAGCGCATCGGCGACCTGCTCGACTACGACCGGGCCGACCTGTGTCAGGCGGCGGGGGGCGGCTGACCCGTCGCCTCATGAATTGCTCGCGGGTGGGAGGCGGAGTCTCCAAACCCGGACCAAAGGCCAGCGCCGAAGCTGGCCTTTATGTTTGCCGAAACGCCCCAGGAATTTAACACTACAAATTCGCCGAATCGTGTTAGCTTATGTGCGCCCTCGCACCTGAACTGAGGTTGAATGGATGACCGGCCGCCCCCCCATACGCGTCCTGAGCGTAGACGACCACCCGCTGCTGCGCGAAGGGCTCGCGCTCGTCATCGGCAGCCAGCCCGACATGACGATGGTGGCGCAGGCGGCCAACGGGGCCGAGGGCGTCCGGATGTTCAGAGAGCACCTGCCGGACGTCACGCTGATGGACCTCAGGCTCCCCGACATGAGCGGCATCGACGCGCTGCTGGCCATCCGGGCCGAGTCCCCCGAGGCGCGCGTCATCATGCTGACCACGTTCGAGGGCGACGCCAACATCCGGCGTGCCCTCGAAGCCGGCGCGCGGGGCTACCTGCTCAAGAGCACCCCGCCCGCCGACCTGGTCGAGACCATCCGCCAGGTTCACGCGGGGAGGAAGGGCATCCCCCCGAACGTCGCGGCCCGCATCGCAGAGCACCTCGGCGAGGAGACGTTGACCGGGCGCGAGCTGGACGTGCTCCGGCTGGTCGCGGGCGGGAACCGTAACCGCGACATCGCCGAACGGCTCTTCATCTCCGAGGAGACCGTGAAGGTTCACGTCAAGCACGTCATGGAGAAGCTCGGCGCCAGCGACCGCACGCAGGCGGTCGCCATCGCGCTGCGCCGCGGCATCATCCAGTTGTAGAGACCGGACGGCCGCCGGGTTCCATCCGCCCCGTAGTTATTCCATGCCATCCGTTAACAACCTGTCGTCGGGAATGGTGCGCGGGCCGCTCCTCCGTCTGACGCTTCTGCTGGCGGCCCTCTGCGTCGCCCTTCTCGGCGGCTGCCGGCCCCGGGCGGGGGGCGGGCCGGCCGTCGAGTTCAGGAGGGTGCCGCAGGCCGAGGCCAGCCGCACGGAGAAGCTCGACGTGATTCAGGGCAGCGTGTCGGGCGCGAAGCCGGGCCAGCAGATCGTCCTCTACGCGAGGGCGGGCGCGTGGTGGTTGCAGCCCCTCCCGAACGCCCCCTACACCAAGATCCAGCCGGACTCGACGTGGGTGAACTCCACCCACCTCGGGACGGAGTACGCGGCCCTGCTCGTCGAGCCGGGCTACCGCCCGCGCGCGACGCTGGAAGAGCTTCCGGGCCCCGGCGGCGAGGTGGTCGCGGTCTCCGCCGTGAAGGGCGCGGCCGCTCCGCCCTCCCCCATGCTCCAGTTCGCCGGCTACGAGTGGAGGATACGCACCGCGCCCAGCAGCCGCGGCGACACGATGAACCTCTACGACCCGGCGAACGCCTGGACGGACGCCGACGGCGCGCTGCACCTGCGGATAGCGGGCGAGCCGGGCAGGTGGACGTGCGCGGAGGTCGCCCTGACGCGCAGCTTCGGCTACGGGACGTACACCTTCGTCGTGCGCGACGCGTCGCAGCTCGAACCGGCCGCCGTGCTCGCCATGTTCACCTGGGACTACTCCGGCGCCGAGGCGAGTAACCGGGAGATGGACGTGGAGATCAGCCGCTGGGGCGACCCGGCGAGCAAGAACGCGCAGTACGTGGTGCAGCCCTTCCACGTGCCGGCGAACGTCGCACGGTTCGACGCGCCCGCGGGCGCGCTCACGCACTCGTTCCGCTGGGAGCCGGGGCGGGTCACTTTCAGAACGGTTCGCGGCGTGGCGAACGCCCCGCGCCCCGAAGTCGTCAGCGAGCACGTCTTCACTTCCGGCGTCCCCGTGCCGGGCGTCGAGACGGTGCGCATCGCCTTCTACGTCTTCGGCCAGACCGGCCAGTCCCTCCGGAAGGGAGCCGAGGTCGTCGTTGAGAAATTTGAATACCTCCCCTGAGCGGGCCGCGAGTCGCCGCCCTCGCCTCGTCTGGCTGCTCGCCGGCCTGACGCTCCTCTGTTTCGTCCACGACGCGCGCGCCTTAGACCCCGACAGGGGTGTGGCCGACTACGCGCGCGACCGCTGGGGCGCGGAGCAGGGGTTCCCCGGCGCGGCCGTCTACGCCGTCACGCAGACCGCCGACGGCTACCTCTGGCTCGGGACGGAGAGGGGGCTCGTGCGCTACGACGGCGTCGGGTTTCGCCTGTACGGACAGGCGGACTCGCCCCTGTTCCCGACCGGCCCCGTGCAGGAGCTGATGACGGACGCGGACGGGAACCTCTGGATACGCACGCAGAGCAGGAGCCTGCTCCGCTACCGCGACGGGGCGCTTCAGGACATGACGCCCGAGCTGAACGCGGGCCGCACGGGCGTGACGGCCATGTGCCGCGGCGCGACGGGCGGGGCCCTGTTCGCCGTCCCCGGCAGCCTCTTCGCTTACGCCGGCGGGAGGTTCGAGAAGCTGCTCTCGACGGAGGAGCGGCCCAACTGGCTCATCATCGCGATGGCCACGACCGCCGACGGAAGGGTCTGGATGGGGACGCGGGACGCGGGCGTCCTGGTCATGAATGCGGGGCAGGTCTCCGTCGTGCAGAACCTGCCCGACAGGAAGGTCAACAGCCTGCTCGCCGCCGCGGACGGAGGCGTCTGGGTCGGCACCGACGGCGGGCTCGTGAAGCTGAGCGGCGACGGGCCGCAGCCCGCGGCGGCGCCCGCCCCGCTCGACCGCCTACAGTCGCTCGCCTTACACACGGATCGCGAGTCGAACACATGGGTGGGTACCGACCGCGGCCTCTTCCGCCTGAACGGCGGCGGGGCCTTCGCGCTCGAAGAGGGCGCGCGGGACGGCGCGGCGGTGAACGCCATCTTCGAGGACCGCGAGGGGGGCCTCTGGGTGGGCAGCGCGGGGGGCGTGGAGCGCCTGCGCGACAGCGCCTTCATGTCCTACCCGCCCCCCGACGGCCTTTCGCCCGAGGGCGGCGCCGTCTACGTGGACGCGGAGGGGCGCGCGTGGCTCGCCCCCACGAGCGGCGGACTCTACCGGCGCGAGGGGGCGCGGCCCGTGCGCGTCAAGGAGGCCGGGCTCGACGGCGACGTGGTCTACTCCGTGGCCGGAGGCCCGGGCGAGTTGTGGCTCGGGAGGCGGGGCGGCGGGCTCACGCGCCTCAGGTACGACGGCGACACCCTCACTTCCAGGACCTACACGCGGGCCGACGGGCTCGCGCAGAACAGCGTCTACGCGGTCGCCCTGAGTCGTGACGGGGCCGTGTGGGCGGGGACTTTGAGCGGCGGCGTCACGAGGCTCAAAGACGGCGCGTTCACCACCTACACAGCCGCGAGCGGCCTCGCGTCCGACTCCGTGCTCGCCGTCCTCGAAGCCTCCGACGGGACGATGTGGTTCGGGACGGCGAGCGGGCTGAGCTCGCTCTCGAAAGGCGTTTGGAGGACTTACGGCAGCGTGGACGGGCTGCCGCCGGGCGGCGTGAACTGCCTCGCGGAAGACTCGGCGGGCGCGCTCTGGGTCGGGACCGACAACGGCGTCGCGGTCGTCCGCGCCGGGCAGGTCAGGGTGCCCCGCGAGACGCCCGAATCTCTGCGCGAGCCCGTGCTCGGAATCGCGGAGGACTGGTACGGGTGGCTCTGGGTCTCGACCTCGAAGCGCGTCCTGCGCGTGCGCCGCGATAGGTTGGAGGGCGGCGCGGTGGGAGCGTTCGACCTGCGCGAGTTCGGGCCCGCGGACGGACTACGCGGCGTCGAGGGCGTGAGGCGGCACAGGGCCGTCGTCGCGGACGCGGCCGGGCGCATCTGGGTCTCCACCGGCCGCGGCCTCTCGGTCGTCAACCCCCAGCGGGTCGTGGACGAATCGGCGCCCGCGATTGTTCACGTCGAAGCCGTCACGGCCGACGGCAACGAGGTTGACATGCGCGGGGCGGTTCGCGTGCCCGGCGACACGCGCAGAATCACGTTCAGCTTCGTGGGGCTGAGTCTCAACGTCCCCGAGCGCGTCAGGTACAGGTTCAGGCTCGACGGCTTTGACGCGGACTGGAGCGAGCCGGCCGCGGCGCGCGAGGCCGTCTACACGAACCTCGGCCCCGGCTCCTACCGCTTCCGCGTCGTCGCAAGCAACAGCGAGGGGCTCTGGAACGGGCGGGAGTCGGTCGTCGGGTTCGAGATCGAGCCCACGGTCTGGCAGACGTGGTGGTTCCGCCTGGCGTGCGTGCTGTCGGCCGGGCTCGCGGTCTTCGCCTTCTACCGCGCGAGGGTGCGGAGGCTGACGAGGCTCATCAACGTGCGCTTCGAGGAGCGGCTGGCGGAGCGCACGCGCATCGCGCGTGACCTTCACGACACGCTGTTGCAGGGCGTCCTGAGCGCGTCGATGCAGCTCCACGTCGCGGCCGACCGACTGCCCGACGCGTCCCCCGCCAAGCCCCTCGTGGGCCGCGTGCTCGAACTGATGGCGCGGGTGATCGAGGAGGGGCGGGCGGCCGTGCAGGGGCTGCGCGCGCCCGCCGACGACACCGGCGACCTCGCGGAGGCGCTCTCCGCCATCCGGCGCGAGTTCGCCTCGCGTGAGGGGGCCGATTACCGCATCGCCGTCAAGGGGCGGCCGCGGCCCCTGCACCCCCTCATACGTGACGGGGCCTACCGCATCGGGCGCGAGGCGCTGCTGAACGCGTTCCGCCACGCGCGCGCGCAGAGCGTCGAGGTGGAGGTAGAGTACGGGGCCAGGAGCCTGCGCCTGACCGTCCGCGACGACGGCGACGGGATAGACCCGCAGGTGCTCAGCTCGGGCCGCGCGGGACACTGGGGGCTTTCGGGCATGCGCGAGCGCGCCCGGGATTTCGGCGCGGAGTTCGAGGTCAGGAGTCGCGCCGGCGAGGGGACGGAAGTGCGGCTCTCCGTCCCCGGAGACGTGGCCTTTGTGCCTGACGTGGTCAATGACGGGGCGGGCAGGCTCAGCAGACTCCTCCCGCGCAGGTGGCGACGCGGCCGCCGGAGGGAAGCGGGCAGATGAGTCGGCACGACTCGACTAACACCTTAGTGGTATTCAAGAAACCTCACATCTCGTGATGTGCCCCGCGCCCCGACTCGCGCATAGTGGCATGTGCCCCGACGAGGACGCCCAAAGCCCGAGGAACCTGTGCCCAGATCGCTCCCGGGGCGCGTGCGAGAGCCGCGCCCCGGACTGCTGTTGAGGGGGATTCTCCTGCTCGTCGTCTGCGCCGCCCCGTCAGGCGGTTGCGGCGCGCGGCGGGCGGGCGGCGCGCCGTCCGTCGAGCTCGACAGAGTCCCGATGGCGGGGCAGGGCGGGACGGAGACCCTCGACGAGATGGAAGGGCGCGCGGTCGGCGCGCGGGCCGGCCAGCGGATTGTCCTGTACGCACGGAGCGGGGCGTGGTACGTCCAGCCGTACGTGGATCGCCCCTTCACGAGCATCCGCCCGGACTCGACCTGGAAGAACTCGACCCACCTCGGGACGGAATACGCGGCCCTCCTCGTCGAGGAGGGCTATAGCCCCCCGGCTCGAATAGACGAGCTGCCGAGAGCGGGCGGCGGGGTGGTCGCGGCGGCCGTCGCGGCGGGCGACGTGGTCTTCTGGAGGAAGAGCTGGTTCCGCGCGTCGGCCGTGCTGGCTCTCGCACTGGCGCTGCTGGCCCTTTACAGGCACAGGGTGCGGCGGCTGACCAGGCAGTTGAACCTCCGCTTCGAGGAGCGGCTCGCCGAGCGGACGCGCGTCGCGCAGGAGATACACGACACGTTCTTGCAGGACGTGCTGAGCGTCTCGATGCAGCTCCACGTGGTCGCGGACGGACTGCCCGGAGACTCGCCGGCGCGCGCCCCGCTCGGCCACATCCAGCGGTTGATGGGCCGCGTCATCGAGGAAGGGCGGAACACGCTCAGGGGGCTACGCGCCGGCGGCGACCAGCCCCCGGAACTCGCCGAGGCGTTCTCGCGGATGCCGCTGGACCTCGGACTCCCGAAGCGGGTCGCCTTCCGCGTCAGGGTCGAAGGCCGCAGGCGGCCGCTCCACCCCGTCGTCGGCGACGAGCTCTACCGCGTCGGCCGCGAGGCGCTCGCCCGCGCGTTCGGCCCCCCGAAGGCCGGCGTCGTCGAAGTCACACTGGAATACGGCCGGCGTCAACTGCGCCTGAAGCTCAGGTCGAGTGACCCGAGCACGCCGCGCCCCGGCCCCGGCGTGCTCGACGAGTTGAGGGGGCGGGCCGAAAGGATCGGGGGGCGACTTAAAGCCCGCGGCCGCGGCACGGCGGGCGCGGAGTTGGAACTGTCCCTCCCCGCCGACGTGGCTTTCCGTCCCGAGCACCCCGCGAACACGGGGCGGCGTTTCTTCGTGCCCCGCGCGCGGAGGCCGGCGGAGGAGGTTAGCAGTTCGGAGGGCGAGAGGGCCGAGTGAGTGACGGCGAAACTATCCGGCGCGGAATAGACATCCCGCCGCCTTACGAATTACCCGCGGGCGGGAGGCGGAGTCTCTCGGCCGCCTTCACCAGGTCGGGGAGGGAGCCGGCCCCCATCTTCTCCATCACCCTGCCGCGGTGCGCCTTCACAGTGATCTCGCTGATCCCGAGCCTGAAACCGACCTGTTTGTTCAAAAGGCCGGAGACCACCAACGCCATCACCTCACGTTCGCGGGCGGTGAGTGACGCGTAACAGGCGCGGAGCGCCTGTAGCTTTGCCTCGTTACCGAGGGCGGCCTGGCTGCGCTCGATGGCGTACCGGATGGCGCCGAGCAGCAGCTCGTCGTCGAACGGCTTCGTCAGGAACTCGAAGGCCCCCGCCTTCATGGCCCGCACCGCCACGGGGATGTCGCCGTGGCCCGTGATGAAGATGACGGGCATGTCCGTCCGGTCGGCGACTAGCTCCTGCAAATCGAGGCCGCTGAGGTCGGGCAGCGACACGTCGAGCACGAGGCAACTCGGCGTGAGTGTCCGCGGGCGGGCGAGGAACTCACGCGCGGACGCGAACGTCTCCGGCTCCCAGCCCTCGAAGCCGATCAGCAGCTCCAGCGACTCGCGCACCGAGATGTCGTCGTCAACGACGAAGACGGTCGGCGTCCCCTGCGCCGGGGCCGAAGACAGCGCCGAATGCGCGTGAATCCCGGGCTGCCGATGCCGAAACAGATCGGCTCGCCCGTCGTGGGCCTTCGCGATGATGCGCCCGCTCGACGCGGGCATGGCTTCGGCGATGTGTCGAGCCGAACCGCTCGCGCTGCCGTTGACCGACCAGACTTGCGACATTTTGATCCTCCCGTTAGCTCTCAAAGCACAGCCAAAACGCCTGCTCGGCGCAGCCACCACGTTACCCGGCGCACCGGCCGAAGAACCTCTTCGGCCGAGCCGGCGCGCCCCCTTGACGATTGCGAAATAACGACCCGCAGTGCCTGTCCCGATTTGTTGGCTAAGTTTGCTCCTCCCGGCCTCCGCGCGAAACCCTAAATGGTGCGAGGGGAATATCCCCCGATTGTGTTATAGCGCGGTCACCCCCCGCGCGGAGCCGCGGGCACTCCGCCCCCCCAACTGCCGGCAACAAGGTCAGTCCTCTCGGTTCAGACTATGTGACGGAAGGCTAAGGCCGATCCCTGTCTCTGCGGGGCGCGACTACGGTGACGCGGCGTCCGAACAGTCGGGCGTCGAGCGAATACGCCCCCGGCCCGAGGAGGGTGAGCGCCGCGGCGTCGATTACAGGGAGAACGTGGATGAGGTTGCCCGGGCCAGGGCCGAAGAGCAGATTCGCGATGGCGGCGGCGCACGCGACGACGGACAGGTACGGCGTGAGGAAGCCGACGCTCAGGGACACGGACATCAGCACGACGACCGCGCAGAGCAGGAGGACGGACGACACGCCGGAGCACTTCGCCGCCTCCATAAGTAAGATCGCCGCCACCGAGTTCCTCAGCAGCAATAACGCGACCCCCGGCCCCCCATGAGGAAACATTGAGAAGAGCCTTTGCATGTAGGTGAGCGTAGCGACCTTCCCAAAAAATGGACACCCGAAATGAGGCTACATCTCTATAACTCTTTTGGGGGAGTCGCCCCGGCCTGTGGAGGGTCGGCCCGGCGGAGGGGCGGGAGGGCGCGCTCTTAACCGTCGAACCTTAACCGGCCGTCCTGTTCAAAATTGAAGCTTGAGCGCGAACTGGATCGAGCGCGGCCCGCCGACCTGGTAGAGCGGATTTAAGCCGCCGTTGGCGCCGCCCGACCCCAGACTGCCCGCCAGCGTCTGCGTAGAGCGGCCGAAGAGGGGACTGGTCAGCGTGTTGACGGGGTTGCCGAAGTTCGGGCGGTTGAAGACGTTGAAGAACTCGGCGCGGAAATGAAGCCCTAACTTTTCGGTCAGGTGAAACCGCCGACGCACCCCGACATCCGCCTGCCAGGCCCCGAACCCCCGCAGCACGTTGCGCCCGAAGTTACCCTGCTGCCCGGCGGGCGTCGCGGTGAAGGCCGCGCGGTTGAAAATCTTGCCGCCGGGAAACTGCGCCCCGTGCAGTTCGAGGGGCACCCCCGGGTTGACGTTCGGGCGGGGACTGAGGGTGACGCCCCCGGCGTTGAAAACCGCGCCGACAACGTCCACGGGCGGGGCCGATCTGGCGAAGACGAAGCTGTCGAGCGACCACCCGCCCAATACCGCTTTGACAAATTTTTGCGCTCCCGGGGGCGGCAGATCGTAAGTCGCCCCGGCGGTGAACGAATGCCGGATGTCGAAGTCGGAGTTTCCGCGGTCTACGTTCGGACTGCCAATCGTGCCGGGCGTGCTGCGGTTGTTAGCCGCGTCCGTCGAGGCGATATCAATCGAGTGGGAGAATGTGTAGGAAGCCAGCCCCTGCAACCCCCGCGACAAGCGCCGCTGGAGCTTGACTTGCAGGGCGTGGTAGTCGGAGGTCGCCGAATTGTCGGTCAGAGTAATAAACTGAAAATTCGGATTCACGTTAAGTAACTTGGTCGCACGAAGAAGCTCACGTCCGACCGCGCCGACGTACGTCGCCGAGAGGCTCTGCTTGCTCCCGACCGACTGTTCGAACGAGACGTTCCACTGATAGCTCCGGGGAAGCTTCAAGTGTGGGTCGGCTATAAAGATGGTGCCGACGGGCGGGCTTGTGGTCAGGCCGGGGGGGGCGGCGTTCTGAGGGCTTAAAGGGAACTGTCCGGGCGTGAAGTTCCTGCTGGCGAAGTACGGGAAGAAGCTTGAGACGCCCCCGAGTGAGCCTTGCCCGAGGTCGTAAAAGACTCCGAAGCCCGCGCGCAGGACTCCGTCCCAGCCTCGTACCCCGCGAAGTTGGTAAGCGAGCCCGACTCTCGGCGCCACGTTTCCGAAGGTCGTCTCGTAGAGCGGGGAGCCGCGGGGCGCGAGCGTCATCGTCGCCGGGTTATTCAGGCCCACCACGGTAAACGGGTCGTTCGCCGCGTTCTTGCCTTTGAGCGGCGGATTGATGTCCCACCTCAGGCCGTACGTCAGCGTTAAGTTCGGTGTGACCTTCCAGGTGTCCTGCCCGTAAAAGGAAAAATTTTGTGACAGCAGCGCGTTGGCTTGAAAGGTGGTCGCCTGGGCGAACGTGGCAACGCCCGAAAGCGCCCCGCCGGGGCTGGCCGACATCCCGGAGAACTGCGCGAACTGGCGGTAAGCCGCGGGGCTGCTGAAAGGCGCGAGCCAGCGATAATCAAAGCCGAACTTCAGTCGATGACCGCCCTTGGTCACGGACAGATTATCGACGAGGTTAACCTGGCGCTGCTCGTCCGTCCCCTGCTTGCCCTGCACGTACTGCCCGGCCCCCCCGACGATAAGAATGAAATTGCTGTTCGCGGACGAATACCCGGGGGGATAAAAGAGTGTGTCCGGGAGCGGCACGGCGCCGCCGAAATCATCCGCCACGAACTCGATGCCGATGCGGTGGTTGCTGTAGTTCAAACGCACTTCGTTACTGATCGCGTGGTTGATGATCTGCGTGAGGCCGACCGTCCCGGTGTGGACGGAGGACGAGAGCGAATTCGTCGTGCTGAGGACTCTGCCCGAGGAGAAGAAAGGGCCTCGCTGATCCAGGCTGGACGGCGAATAGTTATAACGGCCGAACAGGGTCAGCCCGGAGTTGGCGACGTGGTCGAGGCGGATGCTGTAGGCGTCGAGCGTTGACGGGTTTGAGAAGCCGGCGTTGAACTGCGCCAGCCCCGGCCCGAGCGCGGGGCCGTTGGCGACCGGAAACGCGTTCAGGTACGGACGCATCGCGGCCGGGGCCTGCTGCCGGGACGCGGCGTCCGGGACGGCGGTCTGGAGGCTCGACGGCTGGCGCAGACGCAGCCCTTCGTAAGAGAGGAAGAAGAACGTCTTGTCCTTCAGAACCGGGCCGCCGAGCACGCCGCCGAAGTCGTTCTGCCGCTCCGCGGGCTTCGGCAGGTTGTTGAAGTTGACGAACCAGTCCCTGGCGTCCAGCACGTCGTTCCTGAAGTACTCGAACAGCGTGCCGTGAAAAGCGTTCGTCCCGGAGCGCGTCACGATGGAGACCTGCCCGCCGGGCGTGCGCCCGAACTCGGGCGCGAACGAAGACGTCTGGACGCGGAACTCCTGCATGGCGTCCGCCGACACGAGGCTGTTCGTCCCGCCCGAGGCGCTGAGCGCGGGCAGCGCCCCGGAAGCGGTCTGGTGCATCGCGATGAAGCCGGTGACGCCGAAGTTCGCGCTGACGCCGTCCACGGTGAAGTAGTTCGCGTCCGCGCGCTGCCCGTTCACGCTGAATTGCCCCTGGTCGTTGAACGAGGTGGCGGTCAGAACCACGCCCGGCGTGAGCGTGACCAGCGTCTGGAAACTCCGCCCGTTGAGCGGCAAGTTCTCGACGAGCCTGCGGTCGATGACGGTGCTGACCGCCCCCGACTCGGTATTCATCAGGGGCGTGCCGGCTTCCACCGTGACCGTCTCGGACACGGGGCCGAGCGTCATCTCGAAGTCGATTTCGAGGGCATCCTGGACGTGAAGAACCACGTCCGCCTTGACCACCTTTTTGAAGCCGGGCTTTTCGATCTCGACGCGGTAGGAGTTCGGCGGGAGGTTCGCGAGGTAGTATTCGCCCGAGCCGTTCGTCGCCGTCTCGTAGCGGGCGTTCGTGCCGGCGCTGACGGCGCTGACTTTGGCCCCGACGATCAAAGCTTTCGCGGGGTCTGTGACGCGGCCCGTGAGGGAGGCGTTAGTCGTCTGAGCGCGGACACACGTCAGCGAAGCGAAGAGGAGAAAAGCAAAGGTGGCCAGTCGTCGCGTAAGACCAAACCTCCCGGCGGGGGCTGCGTGAGAGTACTCGCGGACTCGCCGCGGCGTCAATACCTCGGCGGGGTGACGTGCCAATCCCCCGAAAGGGTGATGCCCGCGGCGCCGGTCACGAAGTAAATCATCAGGTGGGTTAAGTACACTCCGGGGTGACCGTATCGGCCGAAACGGCAATCAGGTAAGATGTGCGCCGCATGCAGGGAGCAACCCGACGAGGACGACGCGTTATCCTGCCCGGCATCGCGCTGGCCTGCATCGCGCTGGCCTGTTGTCCGCGTGCGGTCGCGTTGAATCCGGAGCTGGACGCCAGCCAGTACGCGCACACGGCCTGGAAGATACGCGACGGCTTTGCCAAAGGCAGCATCAACTCCATCGCCCAGACGCCTGACGGCTACCTCTGGCTGGGCACGGAATTCGGCCTGCTTCGCTTCGACGGCGTCAGGAATCTTCCCTGGCAGCCGCCGCCGGGCCAGCCGCAGCTTCCCTCCGGCCAAATTCTCCGCCTGCTCGCCGCGCGCGACGGGACGCTCTGGATCGGCACCTCCGGGGGGCTGGCGAGTTGGAAGGACGGCAGGCTCACGCAGTACGCGGAACTCGCCGGGCAGTACGTTCTCAAGCTGCTTGAGGATCGTGAAGGGGCCGTCTGGGTCGTCGGGCGGGCCGTCCCCGTCGGGAAACTCTGCGCGATTCGCAGCGGCGGCGTCAAGTGCTTCGGAGAGGACGGCGCCCTCGGCCGCGGCGCCCTCAACCTGTATGAGGACAGCAAGGGCAATTTGTGGGCGGGGGCGTCGGAGGGGCTGTGGCGGTGGAAGCCCGGCCCGCCAAAGTTCTACGCGCTGCCCGGCGAGCCGAACGGCATACGGTGTCTGGGTGAAGACGTTGACGGCACGCTCCTGATCAACCGGCAGGGCGGACTCCAACGGTTTGCCGACGGGAAGACCGAGCCGTATCCGCTCTCAAGTACCGTCGGCCAATTCCAGGCCAAGAGGCTGCTGCGCGACGGCGACGGCGGCCTGTGGGTCGGGACACAAGACCGGGGCCTGCTTCACGTACGCCGGGGAAGGGCGGACGCGTTCGCGCCGTCTGACGGCCTCACGGGCGAAAACGTTTACGACCTCTTCGAGGATCGTGAAGGCAACATTTGGGTCGCCACCACAAACGGCCTCGACCGCTTCCGCGACTTCGCCGTCGCCACGTTCGGCGTGAGCCAGGGCTTACCGAGTTCGATCGTCGGGGCGGTTCTGGCGGCCGGCGACGGGAGCGTTTGGCTCAGCACTTACGGGGGCCTGAGCAGATGGCGTGACGGGCGACTGACGAGTTACCGCGAGCGCGCTGGACGCGCGACGGGGGTGCGCGAGATCGCCGGCAGCGGGTTACCGGATGGAGGAGTCCAGTCTCTTTTCGAGGACGCCCGCGGCCGAATCTGGGTCGCCACGACCCGCGGCATCGGCTACATGGATAACGACCGGTTCACTCCCGTGGCCGGCACCCCCGGCGGAAACACCCTCTCCTTCGGCGAAGACAACGCAGGGAATCTGTGGGCCGTCAATGTGGATTCCGGGCTTTTTAATTTGCGAGACGGGGGCGGGGTTCCCCGGCAGTTTCCCTGGGCCGCACTGGGGCGTAAGGATCACGGCAGCACTCTGGTTGCTGACCCGTCGCGGGGTGGGCTGTGGCTCGGATTTCATCTGGGCGGCGTCGCCTACTTCGCCGACGGCCAGGTGCGCGAGTCTTACGCGGCGGCCGAAGGGCTGGGCGAGGGCCGCGTCAACCAACTGCGTTTCGACCGGGACGGTGCGCTCTGGGCCGCCACCGACGGCGGGCTCAGCCGTTTGAAGAACGGGCGCGCCGCCACGCTGACCGGCAGGAGCGGCTTGCCCTGCGACGCGGTTCATTGGGTGACGGAAGACGAGGCCCGCTCGTTCTGGCTGCACACGGCCTGCGGCCTGGTGCGCATCGCGCGCCCCGAGTTGGACGCGTGGACGGCGGCGGCGGACGCGGGGAAAGACGCGCCGACGATTCAGGCCACGGTCTTCGACAGCACGGACGGGGTAAGAATCCTCCCCTCCGGCGGCCACTACAGCCCGCAGGTCACCGAATCCGCGGACGGAAAACTGTGGTTCATGGGTATGGACGGCGCCCACGTCGTCGAGCCGGCCCGGTTGCGCGTCAATAAGGTTCCGCCGCCGGTGCACGTCGAGCAGATTGTCGCCGACCGCAAGACCTACGACGCGACCTCCGCCGCAGGCGGGCGTCTGCGTTTACCCCCGCTGATACGCGACCTGCAAATAGACTACACGGCGCTCAGCCTCGTCGCGCCGGAGAAGATTCTGTTCCGCTACAAGCTGGAAGGCCACGACCGCGACTGGCACGACGCCGGCAATCGCCGGCAGGCGTTCTACAACGACCTCCCCCCCGGCGACTACCGCTTCCGCGTGATGGCTTGTAATAACAGCGGCGTGTGGAACGAGACCGGCACCTCCCTCGATTTCTCCATCGCCCCCGCCTACTACCAGACCGCGTGGTTTCGCGTCTCGGCCGTGGCCTTGTTTCTGTTGCTGCTCGGGGGAGGTTATCAACTGCGGCTGCGACAGGTGGCGCGGCAAGTGCGCGGGCGCATGGAGGAGCGGCTTGAGGAGCGGGAGCGCATCGCCCGCGACCTACACGACACTCTCTTGCAGAGCGTGCAGGGATTAATCCTGAAGTTCCACGCGGTCGCCAGGCAGATACCCGTTGACGAGCCGGCCCACGACGCCTTAGAGAAAACACTCGACCGCGCCGACCAGGTGTTGGCCGAGGGGAGAGATCGCGTGCGGAATCTGCGCGCCGCCGCGGCCTCACTCAACGACCTGCCGGAGGCGTTCAAACGGGTCGCCAAAGAGACCCCGCACGGCGGCGAGGCGACCTTCAAGACCGTGGTCGAAGGCGGCGTGCGGGAGTTACACCCGGTCGTCCTGGAGGAATCTTTTAGCGTCGGGCGCGAGGCGCTCGTCAACGCGCTCACACACTCCGGCGGCCGCCACGTCGAAGTGGAAATCACGTACGACGCCCGCCAGTTTCGTCTGCGCGTCCGCGACGACGGGCGCGGCATCGATTCTAAGATTCTCGAAGAGGGCGGCCGCCCCGACCACTGGGGGATGCAGGGGATGAGGGAGCGCGCGCAGAAGATCGGCGCGCAACTGAAGGTGTGGAGCGGCCCCGAGACGGGAACCGAGGTCGAACTGGTCGTCCCCGGGGGCACGGCCTACAGGGCCGCCCGTGATAGATCGAAGGGGTCATGGCTTCGCCGGCTCTCCGGAAGAAACGTCGGGGCCGATTAGATGTCGATGATGCCGCGCTTGAGGGCGATGGTCACGGCGTGGGTGCGGTCGCTGGCGCCGAGCTTCGAGAGAATATTCTTCATGTGGGCTTTGACCGTCTCCTCCGAAACGGCGAGGCGCCGGGCGACCGCCTTGTTGGCGTTGCCGGCGGCCACCTCCCGCAGCACCTCGATTTCGCGCTCGGTCAACGCGTCGTCGCTGTGGTGCTCGGCCATCTCGACGGCGATTTCAGGCGGGATTATTCTCTTGCCGCCGTGTACCTTGCGAATGGTCTCGACCAGCTCCTTCCGCACCATGCTCTTGAGCAGATACCCGGAGGCTCCCGCCTTGAGGGCCCGGACCGCCTGGGCGTCGCCGCCGTAGGTGGTCAGGACGATGATGCGGGCTTCGGGGTCGTCTCTGCGGATGGCCAGAATCGCATCCGTCCCGTTCATGACCGGCATCTGCAAGTCCATCAGGGTGACATCCGGGCGGTGGGCGCGAAATTGCTCGACGGCTTCACGCCCGTTACCGGCCTGCGCGACGACGACGATGTCCGTCTCGTTGGCCAGCACGGCGGCTATCCCTTCGCGCAAAAGCGGATGGTCGTCTACGGTTAGAATCCGAATGGGTCTTCCGGCGTCCATAGTTGCCTACCTGTCAATGCCGCGAGGGAGGCGAAACGTGAACTACTCGTTTTAGCGCCGACGACACGATAGGCCGTCGCCCCGGAGACTACCGGTTCGAGGCCGACAACGATCGCCGCGCGGTTTCAGTTTAGACCGTGCGGCGATTGTTTTCCATCTTTCGCGCGAAAGCCTCGCGCCTCGCATAGACGAAGGTATCGACCGATACCATCGTCTAATAGATTCGCCTTCGCGCCCGTGGTCTACTCGCCGCCATGAACACCGGAGTGAGAATCATAAAGCGCGGCCGCGCCCTATGCTCGCAGAGCGCGCCGGTCGGCCGGGGCGAAAAGACCGGGCCGCAGCGCGAGCGCGAAATCGCCGCCACGGTCAAGGGTTGGATCGCCGAGTCGGCGCAACGGAGGAGCGACGAGAGACGGTGCGCCTACGCCCGCCTGAAACTGTTGCCGTTGTGACCACATGTGAAACCGCGGACGCGACCGCCGCCCTCGAAAACCCGGGAACGAGTGCGCGGCAGGGGCTCGCGTGAAGCAGGGGCCTGAAACTATATGGACAGACGGCGAAATATGTTAATCGGGATCGTCGTGGCCGTCTTTGTCGTGGCGGCAGGGGTCTACGCCACGGGTCTGACAAGGCAGTTGCTGAGACCCTTTCGCGGCGGCGCCGCCGAATATAAGAGTTCGGAATCCGGCGCCGCCCCGGAGCTGGCCGCGGGCGACTGGTTAAACTCGGAACCGCTACGTCTCAAGGACCTGCGCGGCCGCGTGGTGCTGGTCGAGTTCTGGACTTTCGGCTGCTACAACTGCCGTAACACGTTGCCCTACGTCAAAGGCTGGGACGCCCGTTACCGCGCGAAGGGCCTCACCGTCATCGGCGTGCACTCGCCTGAGTTCGACGAGGAAAGAGAAATCGAACACCTCCGCCGCCGGGTCGCCTCGCTGGGGATTACGTACCCGGTGGTCACGGATAACGACTACCGAACATGGAAGGCTTATAACGTCGAGGCGTGGCCCACCACCTTCCTGCTAGATAAGCAAGGGCGAATCCGTTGGAGGCACGTCGGCGAAGGGGGTTACGGCGAGGCCGAGCGACTGATTCAGAAGCTACTCGCGGAATAAGAGACACGGCCTGAAGGGTCGCGTCGCAGGAAATAGTCCGAACGGCTTTCGGAACACTACCGGCTCATGCGAAGCGCCGCGTTGAGCGCTTCGAGCAGGGCGGTCTCGCTGAACGGCTTTGACAGGCACTCCACGGCGCCGCGTTCGAGCAGGCGCGGGCACAGCGCCTCACCCGCGTGAGCGGTGATGAAGATGATGGGAATCTCCTGCTGCCGACGCGCCAACTCCTGTTGGAGGTCTGGCCCGGACATGCCCGGCATGGCGACATCCAGGATCAGACACTCGGTCCGCTCGACGGAGTCGGAGGCGAGGAACTCTTCCGCCGACGAGAACGCCTGCGCCGCGAAGCCCAGCTCCCTCAGCAGGTCGGGCAGCGACTCGCGCACCGACTCGTCGTCATCGACTACCGATACGAGATGAGGTGTGGCCGTCATAGCTATGCCTTCCTGGGAGCGCCGTCCGCGTCCTTCAGAGCGGACGCCCGAATCGCGCCGGGGCCGGCGTCGTCCGTCGCGCCCCCGGGTGAGCGGGGGATGGAGAAGGAGAACGTGGCCCCCGGCCCGTCATTCGGCGTCGCCCACAGGCGGCCGTGATGACTCTCGATGATGGAACGACTGACGGAGAGGCCGATGCCCATGCCGCCGCTCTTGGTCGTGTAGAAGGCTTCAAAGAGTCTGCCCGCATCCCGAGGGTCGAAGCCCACGCCCACGTCACGCACGGAGAGGCGCACGCAGTCGCCGTCGTCTTGCCCGGTTCTGATCACCAACTCCCTCGGGCGGTCTTCGACGCCGCCCATCGCGTCCGAGGCGTTCAGGAGCAGGTTCAGGATGACCTGCTGAAGCTGGACGCGGTCGCCCGTGACGGCCGGGAGGTCGTCGGAAAGCTCGGCCCGCAGAATGACCCGCCCCCGCTGAAGCTCGCCGAGCGACAGCGCGATCACCTCGCGCGTCGCGTCGTTCAGGTCCACCGCTTCAGACGCGGCACCCCTCTTGCCGAAGAGCGCGCGCAATCGCTTGATCACGTCGGACGCGCGGTTGCCGTCGCGGATCGTGCGGCGCGCGGTCTCGCGCGCGCCTTCGACGTTCGGGGGCTCGGCGTCCAGCATCCTCAGACAGGTGCTGGCGTTGGTGATGATGCCCGCCAGAGGCTGGTTGACCTCGTGCGCGATTGACGCCGTCAACGCCCCCAGCGTCGCCACCCTGGACACGTGCGCGATCTCCGAGCGCAGCCTGGCGAGCGCCTCCTCCGCGAGCCGGCGTTCCGTCACGTCCTGCACCGCGCCGATGTACTCCAAGTGACTAACCTGACGCCGGTTCCTGTGGGCGATCACGTGCAGGTACTTGACCGAGCGGTCGGGCATGAGCAGCCGGCACTCGAACTCGAAGTCGCCGCCGCCGGCGCGCGCGCGGGCGAACGCCTCGTCGAACAGCGGGACGTCGTCCGGGTGAACCCGTGTGCTCATCAGCTCCGGCGTCACGGGCGCGGCCGGGTGAAGCTCGAAGATGTTGTAGGCCTGCTCCGACCACGTCATTTCGTCCGTCTCGACACGCCACGAGAAGCTGCCGGTCGAGCTGAGGCGTTGGGCCTCGGCGAGGAACGCCTCGCTGCGGCGCAGCTCTTCCTCGGCGAGTTTCAGGGGCGTGACGTCGGACGTGAAGCCGACCATGCGGAACGGTCTACCCTGCTCGTCGAAAAACATCTGGCCCTTCGTCAGAAGCCAGTGGATGCTCCCGTCGGGCCAGACGACGCGAAACTCCGCCGCCACCTCTCCGGCCTCGCGGGCGTGCTCGATGGCTTTGACGACGACCGGCCAGTCGGGCGGGTAGATCGTCTTCTTCCAGCTCCGGTAAGTGCCGTCGAAGCTGCCGGGAGACATTCCGTGCAGGGCCTCCTGTTCCGGGGACCAGGTGTTGACCTCCCGCTGAGGGTACCAATCGAAAGCCATCGCGCGGGCGGACTTCTGCGCCAGGTCGAGCAGCTCCTGCTTGGCCTGGAGTTCTTCGATGATGCGGCCGCGCTGGGCTTCGGCCCGCTTCCAGTCGTCGATGTCAGTGTTCGTCCCGTACCACTTGACGATGTTGCCGAGCTCGTCGCGCAGCGGGTGCGCGCGGAAGAGGAACCAGCGGTACTCGCCGTCGTGCCTGCGGAGTCGGGCCTCGGCCTCTCCGGGCGCTTCGGAGGCCATGATGCGTCGCCACGACGCGGCCAGGCCGTCCGCGTCGTCGGGGTGGAGGGCGGCAGTCCAGCCCCAACCGCCCGCCTGTTCCGCCGAGAGCCCGACGTAGTCCAGGTAGTGCTGGTTGAAGAAGTCGGCGCTCCCGTCGGGGCCGGTTGACCAGGCCAGCGCGGGGATCGTGTCGATGATGAGCTTGAGGTTATGCTCGCTCGCCGCGAGGGCCTCCTCGGCGCGCTTGCGCTCGTCTATGTCCGTCAGCAGCACGCACCAGCGGACGACTTTACCGTCCGCATCGCGGAGCGGAAAGCCGCTGTTCTCGAACCAGCGGTAGACGCCGTCCGACCGCCGGAAGCGCTGCACGATGTTGTAGGGACTCCCGGACTCGATGGAGCGGGTGAAGACCTCGGCGACGTGGGGCAGGTCTTCGGGGTGAACCGTGCCGTTCGTCCCCCAATGCCTCAGCTCCTCCAGGGTCTGGCCGAAGTAGTCCGACAACTGGCGGTTGACGACCTCCACGTAGCCCGTCGCGGAGAGCAGGCCAACCAGCCCCGGGATAGTTTCCAGGATCGAGCGCGACTCGCGCTCGCTCTCGCGCAGGGCTTCTTCCGCCCGCCGGCGCCCCGCGGCCTCCTTCCGCGACGCCTCGTTGGCCGCGGCGAGCTCCCTCGTCAGCTCGTCGATGCGGCGCTCAAGGCGCTTGATCTCTTCGGCGGTCTGTTCGGGCTGTGCTTCCATACTCACACCGCGTTCGGCGCGTTCAACGTGGCCCGCCGCCCGCCAAGCTCACACGGGAATTTCTCCGGGGCGGGAGGAGCGGATTCTGGTGGAGGCTCCCGCCGGTTCAGGACTCCGGGGTTTCGTGGGTAGTCCTCGAAGACGCCAGCATGCGCCGGTCACCCGCGGATGTCTATCATACTTTGGTATCAGTCTCCGGCCCGGCCGTACCGCAGGGACGCCCCTCGCCGGCGGCGGTAATGTTACCCATCACGCCGGCTGAGACCAAGGTGTCGCCCGATACCTTCGTCTAATAGACGAGCCCACGCGCCCGTGGTCTACTCCCGCACGTCACCGCGTCCGAGCGAATCGGGCGCGTGCGACGGACGGCTTTCGGCAAGGAGAATAGACCATGCGACTCGAAAAAGTGCGGTACGAAATCAAAGGGCGCGCCGGCGGCTTCGGCCTGCTCTCGCGATTCCTCCTCGCGCTCTTTGCGGCGACGACGCCTCTGGCGCTCCCCGCCGCCGTGCTCGCGCGGCAACCCGCCCAGACCGCCACGGCTCGAACGGGAGCCGCGCGGCCCGCCGACGCTAACGCAATCCGCCCCTTCCGCGTCCACATCCCGCAGGAGACCCTCGACGACCTCCGCCGGCGCATCAACGCCACGCGGTGGCCCGAGCGGGAGACGGTCGCGGACAGCTCGCAGGGCGTGCCGCTCGCGACGGTTCGCGAACTCGCGCGCCACTGGGCGACGGATTACGACTGGCGCAAGGCGGAGGCGCGACTGAACGCTCTGCCGCAATTCATCACCGAGATCGACGGCCTCGACATTCACTTCATCCACGTCCGCTCGAAACACGAAGGTGCGCTGCCGCTCATCGTCACGCACGGCTGGCCCGGCTCGATCATCGAGCAGTTGAAGATCATCGACCCGCTCACCAACCCCACGGCGCACGGCGCGAGCGAACGGGAAGCTTTCCACGTGGTGATTCCGTCGATGCCGGGCTACGGGTTTTCGGGCAAGCCGACCACGACCGGCTGGGGCCCCGAGCGCATGGGCCGGGCGTGGGCGGAGCTGATGAAGCGCCTCGGCTACACGCGCTACGTCGCACAGGGCGGCGACTGGGGCGCGTTCGTCGTCGACCAGATGGGTTTGCAGGCGCCCGCGGGGTTGCTCGCCATCCACACCAACATGCCCGCCACCGTCCCGGCGGACGTGGACAGGGCGCTCCTGGCCGGCGCCCCGCCGCCGCCCGGCCTCTCGGCCGAGGAGCGACGCGCCTACGACCAACTGGTCAGGACGTTCAAGCAGGTGGACTACGCCCGGCTGATGGGGTCGCGGCCGCAGACCTTGTACGGCATCGCGGACTCGCCCGTCGGCCTGGCCTCATGGCTCCTCGACCACAACGACGCCGACGGCCAGCCTGCCGCGGCGGTCGCGTCGGCCCTGAGCCGGACGACGAGCGCCACGGGCGAGCTGACGCGCGACGAGATACTCGACAACATCACGCTCTACTGGCTGACGAACACGGGCGTCTCCGCCTCGCGCCTCTACTGGGAATATAAGGGCGGCTTTTTCAACGCCAAGGGCGTCTCCATCCCTGTGGCCGTGAGCGTCTTCCCCGGCGAGCAGTATGAGGCCCCGCGGAGTTGGACGGAGCGGGCCTACCCGAAACTCATCCACTACAACAGGCTCGACAGGGGCGGCCACTTCGCCGCGTGGGAGCAGCCGCAGCTTTTCGCCGCGGAACTCCGTGCGGCCTTCAAGTCGCTGCGGCAGGACGGCGCGACGGCGTCGAGTCGTTAACGCGCCGCCCGCCGGGAGGTTCACAGATGAAGATTTTTGTCGCAGGGGGGACGGGGGCGGTTGGTCGTCCGCTGGTCGCGGAACTGCTCGCCGGAGGACACGTTCCAGTTGTTCTGACCCACTCTCCGGAGAAAGCTCAGGCTCTGATGGAGCAAGGCATAGAGGCCGCGGTCACCGACGTGTTTGATCCGGAGGCGGTCAAGGCTGTTGTCCGTCGCGCCCGGCCGGAGGTCGTGATCGACCAACTCACCGCGCTGCCCAGAACCTACACCCGTGAGTCGCTGAGCGCCGCCGCGGCCTTTAACAATCGCCTCCGTTTAGAAGGGGGTGCCAACGTGCTAGCGGCCGCGCGGGTGGCGGGCGTGCGGCGTTACCTGAGGCAGTCGCACGCATTCTGGGCTGTTCCCGGCCCCGGGTTGGCGGACGAAGAGACGCCCCTGGCCTTAGACGCCTCGCCCGCGGTCGCGGCAGAAGCGCGCTTAATAACCGAGCTTGAGCAGCGCTTACTGGGAGAGCCGGACATAGAAGGCATCGCCCTGCGTTACGGCTTCTTCTACGGGCCCGGCACATGGTTCAACCCCGACGGCGACGTCGCCCGACAGGTGCGACAGCGACAGTTCCCCGTCATCGGGGAGGGCGAAGGCGTCGCGTCGTGGTTACACATCGAGGACGCGGCGGTCGCCACCGCCGCGGCGGCGGAGCGGGGCAATCCGGGGATTTATCTAATCGCTAACGACCAACCCCTGCCGGCGCGCGAATGGCTCCCCGCGTTCGCCCGGTGGGTGGACGCCCCGCCGCCGCCGCATGTGTCGGTCGAGGAGGCCCTGAAAGCGGGCGGCGCGGACGCGGTCTACTACGGGACTCGGATGCGGGGCGTGTCGAACGCCAAGGCGAAGCGCGAACTGAATTTTCAGCCGCGGCCTTTGGAGTGGGTCGCCGACTCCGCCGCGGCTCGTGCCGGTTAACAAGTCGGCCCGTGCCTGAAACGAGTGCGAGCCTCCTGAAAGTTGTCCAATTTCAATGTCCGTAGCACTCGTTTCAGGCACGAGCCGGCACGCTCGATTCTCGGGTGACCGCGCGGGAGGAAAGAACATGGAAGGCCCCATTCTGGTCACAGGTGCGGCGGGCCGCGTCGGCGGGATAGGGCGCACGGTCGCCGAACTGCTGTTGAGGCAGGGCAGGGCGGTGCGCGCGATGGTGCGACGGGAGGACGAACGCGCGCGGGCGCTCGGCGACCTGGGCGCGGAGGTCGTGGTCGGCGACCTGCTCGACCTCGACTCGATGCACAGGGCGGTCGCCGGCTGCGAGACCATCTACTTCGGCATGTCGGTCTCGGACGCCTACCTGGCCGCGACGGTCAACGCGGCGGCGGTGGCGAAGCACCACGGCGTGAAGGCGTTCGTCAACATGTCGCAGATGACGCTCGCGCAGATGAGCATCACCGAGACCACGCCGAGCCTGCAGCACAAGCTGCACTGGCTCGCCGAGCAGGCGCTCGACTGGTCCGGGCTGCCGGTCGTGCACGTGCGGCCGACGGTTCTGCTCGAAGGCTTCTTCCTGATTTTCACCGCCGAGTCGGTCAGGCAGTCAAACCAGATCAGACTGCCGTTCGGCGACGGGAAGACTTCGCCGGTCGCGGTGGGAGACGTGGCGCGCGTGCTCGCCGCGCTGCTCGCCGACCCGCGGCCGCACGTCGGCAGGGTCTATCACCTGACCGGCCCGCAGTCCGAGGACATGCACTTCTACGCGCGGGAGTATTCGGAGGCTCTCGGCCGCACGATCACCTTTCAGGACATCCCGGTCGGGCCGTGGCGGGAAGGGCTGCTAGGACGCGGCCTGCCGGTTCACCTGGTGAACCACCTCGCGACGATGGCCGACCTGCACCGAGCGGGCCGCTACGACCGGATGTCGGAGGACGTGCGGTCGTTGACGGGGCAAGCGCCGCTCAGCGTGCGCGAGTTCGTCAGGAAGAATGCGGCCGAATTCACCGCGTCGGCAAAAGCGGCCTGAGAGCTTCCCGTGCCACACGCGGCAACAACAATTTTGGATTCGATAGGAGGAGTTATGTCAAAGACGGCAGTCGCAGTAGCGCCGATGAAGGCGGCGCAGGTTCCCGCGCCGGGGGCGGATTTCCAAGTCGTCGAGCGCGAGATTCCTGAGCCCGGCGCGGGTCACGTGCGCATCAAGGTGCAGGCGTGCGGGGTCTGCCACAGCGACGTGTTCACGAAGGAAGGGTTGTGGCCCGGAGGGATTCAGTACCCGCGCGTCCCGGGACACGAAGTCGTCGGCGTTATCGACGAGGTGGGCGCGGGCGTGTCCGGGTGGGCGAAGGGGCAGCGCGTCGGCGTCGGCTGGCACGGCGGCCACGACGGCACGTGCACCCCTTGCCGCCGCGGAGATTTTCGCAACTGCCTTAACCGGAAGATACCGGGCATCAGCTACGACGGTGGATACCAGGAGTACATGGTGGCTCCCGTCGAGGCGCTGGTGTCGATACCGGAAAGTCTGAACGACACCGAAGCCGCGCCGCTGCTCTGCGCCGGGGTCACCACCTTCAACGCGCTGCGCCACAGCGGCGCGTCGCCCGGCGACCTCGTCGCGGTGCAGGGCGTCGGCGGCCTCGGCCACCTCGGGATTCAGTTCGCGAACCAGTTCGGCTACAGGGTCGCCGCCGTCGGGCTCGGCCCCGAATCCGAGGCGCTGGCGAAGAAGCTCGGGGCACACGTCTACATCGACAGCGGGGCGACGGACGCGGCCGAGGAGTTGCAAAAGCTCGGCGGGGCGCGGGTGATTCTGGCGACCGCGCCGAGCTCGAAGGCGATGTCCGGGCTGTTCGACGGGCTGGGGACGAACGGCAACCTCATGGTCATCGGCGTGGACGTTAAGCCCATCGAGGTCACGCCGCTCCAGATCATCACCGGGACTCGGACGATTCAGGGCTGGTCCACGGGGGCGCCGATTGATTCGGAGGACACGCTGCGCTTCAGTGAGCTGACCGGCGTGCGCCCCGTGATCGAGACCTACCCGCTCGAAAAGGCGGCCGAGGCTTACGCGCGCATGATGAGCGGCAAGGCGCAGTTCCGGGTCGTCCTGACGATGTGAAGGGGGGGCACAGATGCGAGCCGACATTGTTCCGGGGGCGGTCTTCCCCGACTACGAGCTTCCCGACCACACGACGAAACGCCGGAAGCTCTCCGAGCTGCAAGGACAGCACCCGTTGGTGCTCGTCCTCAGCCGCGGGGGATTCTGCCCCAAGGATCGCCGGCAGGCCGAGGGTCTCGTCCAGCTTCACCGCGAGATCGAGGTCGGCTACTGCCGGCTGGTCACGATCAGCACCGACAACATCACCGAGACGAACGAGTACCGCAGCGGCGTCGGGGCCCACTGGCCCTTCCTCTCCGACGCGGGGCGCAAGGTGCAGAAGGACCTCGACATCGCCGAGTACACCGACCCGCTCCACGACCCCATGATCCCGCACGTCATCGTGCTGGAGCCCGGCCTGGTCGTTTACAAAATCTACATGGGCTACTGGTTCTTCGGCCGGCCCACGCTGGAAGAGCTTCGCCAGGACTTACGCGCGGTTCTCAGGAAATGCCGGCCCGACTGGGACATCACCACGCCCGAACTCAAGGCGGCGTGGGCTGAAGGGCGCAGGGAGCTCTTCTACCCGTACGGCAAAACGTACGCCCAAACTCTCGGCGAACAGGATTAGGGGCGGGGGCTCCGGCCGGTTCCTGGTTCGTCGTTAGCCTGACTAAGCCCTGCGGACTGTCTCACCCGAGTTCGCAGGGCTACGTGTTTTCAAATCCGAGTGCCGACTTCACCCCCGTCCCTCGCCGTCGCGCCGACCTGATACCAAGGTATCGACCGATACCAACGTCTAATAGATTCGCCCTCACGCCTGTGGTCTACTCGCCCCCGTGGTTGAACGACACACATTGAAAGGAGACACAGTATGAAACGGATCGCCCTGCTTCTGGTCGCAGGCGCAATGGCGGCCGGCGTCGTCGCCGCCTGGGCCCGCACGTCCACACGCGCCGACGCGGAGCCCGCCCCTCGGAGCGCGAAGGAGGTTCGCGGCGCCTCGCCGTACGCCGAGGTCAAGGACGAGCCCCCGCCCAAGCTGTTCGTGGACGACCCGCTCCCCGAGGGGCTGGCCCAGGGCATCGTCTGGATTCAGTGGCGGGTGGAGAACCTGAACGTCGTGCCGGTCTTCGGCAAGGCCGCCACCAACATCTCCCCGCGGGTCGGGCACCTGCACGTCCACGTGGACGACGTGGGCTGGTGGTGGGCGGACCCGAGCGGCGTCAACACAATCGACATCGCCGGGTTGTCGGAAGGCCCCCACAAGGTGCGGCTCGAACTGGTGAACACCAACCACGAGCCCTTCCCCGGACAGTCCAGGACGGTGACGTTCACGATACCCAAGGGGGCCTCGCTCTCACTGAATCAACGGCACGGCGCGAGGTGAAGAGATGAAGACACGTGTGGACTACGGCAAGGCCGCGCCGGGCTCGGTGCAGGCGATGTACAAGCTGGAGAAGTACGTGCAGGAGTCGGGGCTGGAGCGCCCGCTGCTCGAACTGGTCAAGACGCGCGTCTCGCAGATCAACGGCTGCGCCTTCTGCATCGACATGCACACGAAGGACGCGCGCGCCGCCGGCGAGACCGAGCAGCGCCTCTACGGCCTGAGCGCGTTGCACGAGGCCCCGTTCTACACGGAGCGCGAGCGCGCGGCGCTGGCGTGGGCCGAGGCCGTCACGAACATCTCGCAGACCCACGCGTCGGACGAGGAGTACGAGGCGGCCCGCGCGCAGTTCGACGAGGGGGAGCTGGTCAAGCTGACGATGGCCGTCATCGCCATCAACGGCTGGAACCGCCTCGCCATCGCCTTCCGGCCGGAGGTCGGGCAGTACCGGCCGCGCGGGAAGGCGGCGTAGCCGGGTCGCCCCGGGAGAAGACCGAAGAGGGCCGTTCCGGCATTGAAGGGCGAAGGAGTGTTTCCCATGGCTGTCCGTTTGAGCAGGACGTTCATCTTGCGCAAGCTCCACCAGCTCACGGGGATCGTGCCGCTCGGCGCGTTCCTCCTGGAGCACTTCTACACCAACTCGAAGGCGCTGGCGGGGCCCGAGGAGTTCAACGACGCCGTCCGGGATTTGCAGTCCATCCCCTACATCCTCTTTATCGAGACCGGCGTCGTCTTCGTCCCGCTCGTCTACCACGCCGTCTACGGCCTCTTCATCACGTGGGAGTCGCGGCCCAACAACCTCTCGTACCCGTACCCGCGCAACTGGTTCTACCTGATTCAGAGAATCACGGGCGTGATCCTCTTCTTCTTCGTCCTCTTCCACGTCCTCAACTTCCGCTTCGGGCTCCTGCCCGGCCTGAACACGGTCTCGGTGGCGCACGCCCCGGACAGGGCCTTCGACATCGTGGCCCGCGAGTTCCGCATGCTCCCGATTTTAATCGTCTATGTGGTCGGCGTGACGGCGACCGTCTGGCATTTCGCCAACGGCATCTGGCTCTTCCTCGTTGACTGGGGGATCGCCATCGGCGAGCGCGCACAGCGGTGGGCGGGCTACGCCTGCATCGCGTTCGGGGTGCTGCTGCTGACGGTCGGGCTCAACGCCATGGCCTCTTTCGTCCGTCCGGGCGGACTGCTGGGAGGGATTTTCTCCTGATGGCAACTGACCGAGTCGGAATCGCGGTCGGCGGCCGGGCTTTGGATAAATGAAAGACCAAACGCTGATGGGAGTGCTCGGGGAACTGCCCGGCTGGTTGCAGGCGGCCGGCTGGGGCCTCCTGTCCGCGTCCGGCCTGCTGATCGGGGCCGCCGGCGGGTTCTACACGTCACTCCGTCACACGGTCATCGCACGCGTGATGACGTTCGCGGCCGGCGTGCTGCTGGCCGTGGTGGCGGTGGATTTGGTGATCAACGCGCGCGGCTCGGCGAGCCTGCACTGGACGGTCATGGGGTTGCTCGGCGGCGCGGCGGTCTTCAGTTCCGTCAACTGGCTGCTCTCCCGCCGCGGGGCGCGGCACCGGAAACGCTGCGGCGAGTGCATGGAGCAGCCGTCCGAAGGGGAACAGCCCGGCAGCGGGCTGGCCATCGCGGCCGGCACTTTCCTCGACGGCGTCCCCGAGGGGGTGGTGCTGGGGCTGAGCGTGCTGTACCAGGGCGCGCCCGGCCTGGGGACGGTCGCGGCGTTCTTTTTGGCTAACATCCCGGAGGCCCTTTCGAGCAGCGCCGGGATGCGGCGCGCCGGGCGTTCCGCGCGCTACGTGTTCAGCGTGTGGGTCGGAATCGCCCTGATGATCGGCCTCGCGGCGGCGGTCGCCGGGCTTGCGCTCCGGGGCACGGGGCCGGCGGGCCGGGGGACGGTCGAGGCGTTCGCGGCGGGCGCGATCCTGGCGCTGGTCTCGGAGACGATGATCCCGGAGGCGTTCCACGGCTCGCCGCAGTTCAACGGCCTGCTGCTGGTCGTCGGTTTCGTGGCCTTACTGAGCCTAGTGGTGCTCGGTCACTGAAGTCTTTAGGGAGGTGCCTGATGGCTGAACAATTCATCTCTCGCGGTTTCAAAGGGCGTGCGAGGGAGACCGACAGGGCGGTCAAAGAACGCATCCCGCCCGGCCAATTTGTGACGAAGGAGTTCCCGGTCTTGTCCGCCGGGCCGACCCCGCGGACGCCCCTGGAGCGTTGGGACTTTTCCGTCTACGGGGAGGTCGCCGAAGACCTGAAGTGGACGTGGGACGAGTTCCGGCGTCTGCCGCGCGAGACCGTGACGGCCGATATTCACTGCGTCACCAAGTGGTCGAAGCTCGGCACCGTCTGGACGGGCGTCTCGGTCGATACGCTGCTCGCGGGCGTTGGCCTCGACGCGCAGCCCGAAGTCCGTCACCTCGTCGCCTTCTGCGACGGCGGCTACACGACGAACCTGCCGCTCGCCGACGTCCGCGGCGGAAAGGCGTGGGTCGTTGACGAGTACGACGGCAAGCCGCTCGACCCCGTGCACGGCGGCCCGGCGCGCCTGCTCGTGCCGCACCTCTATTTCTGGAAGAGCGCGAAGTGGGTGCGCGGCTTCAAGCTCGTCAGTGAAGACCGCCCCGGCTTCTGGGAGTCGGTCGGCTATCACAACTACGGCGACCCCTGGAGAGAGCAGCGGTACGCGGGTGATTAAAGGGCATGGCGCAGCAGCTCAAATGGCAGCTCGGCACGGTGGTCGAAATCCGGCAGGAGACGCCGAGGGCGAAGAGCCTGATTCTCGATCTGCCGGATTGGACGACGCACCTCGCGGGGCAGCACGTGGACGTGCGCCTGACGGCGGAAGACGGCTACCAGGCGCAGCGCAGCTACTCGATCGCTTCGCCGCCGGAAGATAGACACCTGATGCTCACGGTCGAGCGCATCGAGGGCGGCGAGGTCTCGCCCTACTTAACCGACGGGCTGCGCGTCGGCGACCGGGTCGAGCTGCGCGGCCCCGTCGGCGGCTATTTCGTCTGGGACGCGCGCGAAGGGAAGCACGACGGCTCGCCGCTCTTTCTCGCCGCGGGCGGGAGCGGCGTCGCGCCGCTGATGGCGATGATTCGCCACCGCGCGCATGCGGGTAATAAAGTTCCGACCAGACTCCTTTACTCGTCGCGCTCCTACGAAGAGGTCATCTACCGCGAAGAGCTCGAACGCCTATCCGCGAGCGACCCGACGCTCCGCATCATTCACACCTTAACCAGACGGCGGCCCCCGGACTGGGCGGGCTACGGGCGCAGGGTTGACCGGGCGATGCTGGCGGACGCCGCCTGGCCGCCGGCGGAAAACCCGCTCGCCTTCACCTGCGGCCCGACCGCCTTTGTCGAGGCGGTCGCCACACATTTAGAGGAGTTGGGCTACGAGCCGGGACGCATCAAGACGGAGCGTTTCGGGCCCACCGGAGGTTGAGCGGCATGCGGGATAACGACTTGAGGCTGGACGGCAACGCGGCGGGCGGACTGCTGAACGAAATCTTCCCGTTCGAGATGACTGCCGCGGAGGCGACCTGCGCGGGCTGCGCCGCGACGAGCCTCATCGGCGAGCTGATGCTCTACCAGCACGGGATGGGCGCAGTCCTGCGCTGCGCCGACTGCGACACGGCGCTGATGCGGATCACGCACATCCGCGGCTCGTACCGCCTCGACCTGAGCGGTATGACCTACCTGCGAATCGCCTCGGACATTCATTAACGGACGAGGGCGAGCCGCGCTTGCGCGTGGCGCCGGGCACCACGCAAGGGAAGGGCAACGATGAGATTAAGCAGCCTTGCGCAACAGGCGATTGAAGCCGCCGGCGGCCTCGACCGCTGGCGCCAATTCGAGACCGTTTCGGCGCGCCTGTTGACCGGCGGCGTCCTGTGGCCGCTCAAGCACCAAGAGGGTGTCCTCGACGACGTGCGCGTCCGCGCAGACCTGCGGAGGGAGTGGGCGTCTCACCGGCCGTTCGGCGCGCCCGACCTGCGCACGTCGTTCGAGCCGCATCGGGTGGCGATTGAGAACGCGGAAGGACGGCACGTCGAGGAGTTGCCCCGGCCCCGCGACTCCTTCGACGGTCATGCTCTCGACACGCCGTGGAGTCGCTTGCAGCTCGCGTACTTCGCGGGGTACGCCATGTGGACCTACCTGAACACGCCCTTCCTCTTCGCCTCGGACGGCGTCGAGACGGAGGAGGTGGAACCGTGGCGGGAGAACGGCGAGACCTGGAGGCGCTTAAAAGTCACCTTCCCGCCGGACATCGCCAGCCACAGCGCCGTCCAGACCTTCTACTTCGACGCCGAAGGTCTACTCAGACGGCACGACTACGAGGTGGAAGTGTCGGGCGGGACTCCGGCCGCACACTACGTGTACCGGCACGAAGAGTTCTCGGGGATTCTCGTGCCGACCAGGCGAAGGGTGTTCGGGCGTCGGGAGGACGGGACGTGCGTTCCGGAGCCTCTGATCGTCTCCATCGACCTGAGCGAGGTCGAGTTTAGTTAGCGGTAGTCCGAAGGTGCATGAATGAGCGCCGGCTGCCGGCCTGGGGGGATATGTTATGTCCGAAGAAATCAATCATCATCGCCGCCGCTTTCTCGGCGCCGCGGCCGTGACTATCGCCGCCGCCCGCCTCGGAATGGTGGGTTCCGCGCAGGCACAGTCCGACGGGATAAAGCCGGCGGCGGCGCCCCCGGTCAAACCAAACACAGACGCGTCATTGGGCGCGCTGAAGCAGATCGAGGCCGGCGTCCTGAGCGTCGGGTACGCCGAAGCCGGCCCCGCCGGCGGCCCCGCGGTCGTGCTGCTGCACGGCTGGCCCTACGACATCCACACCTATTCGGAGGTCTCGCCGCTGCTGGCGTCGAAGGGTTACCGCGTGATCGTCCCCTACCTGCGCGGCTATGGCGCGACGCGCTTCCTGTCCGATGAGACCGCCCGTAACGGCCAGCAGTCGGCGCTTGCGGTCGATGTCATCGCGCTGATGGACGCGCTCAAGATCGAGAAGGCGGTCGTCGGCGGGTGTGATTGGGGCGCGCGCACCGCGTGCATCGTCGCGGCGCTCTGGCCCGAACGCTGCAAGGCGCTCGTCTCCGTGAGCGGCTATCTCATCGGCAGCCGCGAGGCCAACAGGACGCCCTTGCCGCCGAAGGCCGAACACGAATGGTGGTATCAATTCTATTTCGCGACGGAGCGCGGCAAACTCGGCTACGAAAAAAACCGGCGCGACTTTAACAAGTTCATCTGGCGGCTCGCCTCGCCGAAGTGGGCCTTCGACGACGCGACGTTCGGGCGCAGCGCCGCCTCCTTCGACAACCCCGACCACGTCCCGATAGTCATCCACAATTACCGCTGGCGGCTCGGCCTGGCCGAAGGCGAGGCGAAGTATGACGGGCTGGAAAGGCGGCTGGCCGCGGCCCCCTTGATCGCCGTGCCCACCGTCACGATGGAGGGCGACGCCAACGGCGCGCCGCACCCGGACGCCAGCTCCTACGCCAGGAAATTCTCGGGCAGATACTCACACCGTGTCGTCACGGGCGGCGTCGGTCACAACCTGCCGCAGGAAGCCCCGGAGGCTTTTGCCGGGGCCGTCATCGAGGCCGACGGCTACTGATTCATCGTTAGACCGGGCGAGCCCTGCGGACAGCGTGAGAGGTGTCCGCAGGGCTTAGCTGTTTCCAGTCCCGATACCAAGGTGCCGACCAATACCATCGTCTAATAGATTCAACCTCAAGCTTGTGGTCTACTCGCCCCGCTATCGCGCCTCGTCGAATCGGGTGCGCGCGACGGGCAGTTTAAATAGAGAAGGAGCACACGCCATGCGACCGGAAAATGCACGTCACACTGCCGAGGGTCGTATCACGTGTCACCTGGGCCCACTCCCGCAACTCCTCTCCGCGCTACTGGCGGCCATGTCTGTGACGCCGCCCCCCGCCGTATTCGCGCAGCAACCCGCCCGCGCCGGGGCGCGGGCCCCAAAGGCGGCTATGGTGCTCGCCGGCGAAGGCGAATCAATCCGCCCCTTCCGCGTCCGCGTGTCGCAAAAGGCGCTCGACGACCTCCGCCGCCGCCTCGCCGCGACACGCTGGCCCGACCGGGAGACGGTCGCAGACCGGTCGCAGGGAGTGCGGCTGGCGACGATGAAGGAGCTCGTCCGCTACTGGCAGACCGACTACGACTGGCGTAAGGCGGAGGCGAGGCTCAACGCCCTGCCGCAGTTCGTCACGACGATTGACGGGCTCGACATACACTTCGTCCACGTCCGCTCGCGCCACCCGAACGCGCTGCCTCTGATCATGACGCACGGCTGGCCCGGCTCCGTCTTCGAGCTGCTCAAGACCGTCGGCCCGCTCACCGACCCCACCAAGTACGGCGGCCGGGCGGAGGACGCCTTCGACCTCGTCCTGCCCTCGATGCCCGGCTACGGCTTCTCGGGCAGGCCGCAGGGCACGGGCTGGAACCCCGAACGCATCGCGCGCGCCTGGGCCGAACTGATGAAGCGGCTCGGGTACGCGCGCTACGTCGCGCAGGGCGGCGACTGGGGCGCCCCCGTCTCCAGCGCGATGGCGCGCCAGGCGCCGGCGGGGCTGCTCGGCATCCACATCAACTTGCCCGCCACCGTGCCGCCCGAGGTCGCGAAAGTTCTCGCCGCGGGCGCGCCCGCCCCCGCGGGACTCTCCGAGAAGGAACGCGCGGCGTTCGACGCGCTCGACACCTTCTACAGGAAGCACCGGGGCTACGCCGTGATGATGGGCACGCGGCCGCAGACCATCGGCTACGCCCTGACGGACACCCCGGCGGGGCTCGCGGCCTGGATGTACGACTACAACAACGGCGAGCCCGAGCGCCTGCTCAACAGAGACGAGATGCTGGACGACATCACGCTGTACTGGCTGACGAACAGCGCGGCCTCGGCGGCGCGGCTCTACTGGGAGACCGGCGGCCAGAGCGTCCTCCTCGCGTCCGCGCAAAAGACCTCAGAGATCGCGCTCCCGGTGGCCGTCACGGTCTTCCCCGGCGAGGTCTACCGGGCCCCGGAGACGTGGGCCCGGCGCGCCTACCGCAACCTCGTCTACTTCAACGAGGCCGACCGGGGCGGCCACTTCGCGGCGTGGGAGCAGCCCGAACCCTTCGCGGCCGAACTCCGCGCCGCCTTCAGAGCCATTCGGCCGGCACGCTGAGCGCCGGACGCCCAAGTGAAAGTCTGACGCCGGTCTTTGTCCCGGGCCGCCGGGGGAGGAGGTCATGATGAGTCTGGTGAAGGAAGCGAAAAGCTTAGGTGTGAGGTGGGAGAAAGAGTTCGGGTACTCACAGGCGGTGAAGGTCGGCGACGTCATCTACCTCTCCGGGCAGGTGAGCCATGACGATGAAGGCAACTTCGTCGGTCTGGGGGAGATGGAAACGCAGATGCGCCAGGCATACGCCAACGTTAAGAAGGTGCTCGCAAAATATGGTGCGACGATGGAGAACATCGTTGACGAGGTGCTCTTCGTGAAAGACATGGATGCGGCCTTCGCCGCGGCGGTCAAGTGCAGGCCGGAGGTCTTCGCAGGGGCCCCGGTGTTGGCGAGCACAATCGTGCAGATCGAGCGTCTGGGCTTCCCCGAGCTGATGATTGAAATTAAGTGCGTCGCCAAACTCTAGAGGTTGAGTCGCACGAGCCATTCGATGAAGGAAAGGCGGTTCCGCATGAAGACGATACGAATCATGGCGTTAGCGGTGCTGATCGTCGGGGGAGGTCTGGCGCTGCACGCGGCGCGGGCGCAGCAGCCGTCCGGAATCAGGCGCACCGACCTCCAGCGCCACGACCTGGGCGTCCCCGGGCGCGAGGTCGTGCAGGTGCGCGTCGAGCTCGACCCCGGCGTGGCGTTCGGCCGTCACCGGCACCCGGGCGAAGAGATCGTCTACGTCATCGAGGGCACGCTGGAGTATGAGGTCGAGGGCCGGCCGCCGGTCACGCTCAAGGCCGGCGAGGTGCTGTTCATCCCGGCCGGGGCGGTTCACGCGGCGAAGAACGTCGGCAGCGGCAACGGGGCTGAACTCGCCACCTACATCGTCGAGAAAGGGAAGCCGCTCGTCGTGATGGCCGAGTGAGCGCCGGGCGGGGTAACCGGGGGCGGCGGCCGTGGCGCCTCCACGTACAGGAACGGAGTCTGTCAAGGCTCCCCAGACGAAAGGAGATAATGATGTCCAGCGTTCAGGTGAGTGAGAAGACCGAGGCGGCGCCGCAGGCCAAGCCGGTTGACATGAGGCTCGAAGTCGTGACGATCCCCGTCTCCGACGTTGACCGCGCGAAGGCGTTCTACGAGAAGCTCGGGTGGCGGCTCGACATCGACATCGCGAACGGCGACTTCCGCGGCGTGCACTTCACGCCGCAGCACTCGCAAGCCTCGATCATCTTCGGCAGGGGGAGCACGGCGGGCGCGCCCGGCTCGGCCCAGGGCCTGGTCCTCGCCGTGGACGACATCGACGCCGCCCGCGCGGACCTCCTCTCCCGCGGCGTCGCCGTGAGCGAGGTCTTCCACTACGCCGGCGGCCCCTTCAACGACACCGGCGAGAAGCCGCGCGTCAAGGGCCGCGACCCGGAGGGCCGCTCCTACTTCACGTTCGCCTCGTTCGAGGACCCGGACGGCAACGGCTGGCTGCTCCAGGAGATCACGTCGCGGCTCCCCGGCCGGGTGTGGGAATGAAGGGGGCGCGGGCCATGGACGTCGCGGCACTCGCAGAGCTGCTCCGCGAGACGGCGGAGCGCCACGACCATTACGAGAAGACGCACGCCGAGCACCACTGGTGGGACTGGTACGCGCCCTACCTGAGCGCCCGCCAGCAGGGCGGCGGCCCGGAGGAGGCGGCGGCCGCCGCCGACCGTTACATGGAGGAGGTTTTTCACGTCCTCCCCCGATGACGCCGCCCGGGTGGCGGCGCCCTCCTGATACGTCACCCGCCGGGCAGGCGGCCTTCTCCCACGGCGACGGCCGGAGGGGACATGTCGACTCGACATGTCCCCTCCGGCCGTTCGCCCCCCACGCTCCTTTGCAACAGGGTCGTTGACCTCGCCTCCGCGCTGTCCGATGCCAAGGTGCCGACCGATACCAACGTCTAATAGATTCACACACACGCCTGTGGTCTACTCGCCCCGGCTACCGCACCAGGGCGAATCGGGTGCGTGGGACGGACGGTTTTTATAAAGGAGAACGCAATGCAATTCGAGAAAGCACAGCGCGACGCCAAGGCCCGAACCGCGTGTATGGTCGGCCCTCTCTGGCGATCCCTCGTCGTGCTCCTGGCGGTGGCGACATCTCTGGCCGCGCCCGCCGCCGTGCTCGCGCAGCAACCCGCCAGGGCCGGCATGCGGGCGCCGGCCGCGGTCAGGGCGCGCGCGGACGAGGACGACGCGGTCCGCCCCTTCCGGGTCAGATTCCCGGAAGAGGCGCTCGCCGACCTCCGCCGGCGCATCACGGCCACGCGTTGGCCGGAGCGCGAGACCGTCGAAGACTTTTCCCAGGGCGTGCAACTCGAAAAGCTGCGGCCGCTCGTGGAGTACTGGGGGACGCGGTACGACTGGCGCAAGGCCGAGGCGAGGCTGAACGCCCTGCCGCAGTTCACGACCGACATCGACGGCCTCGACATCCACTTCATCCACGTCCGCTCGCGCCACCCCGAAGCCATGCCGCTGCTCATGACGCACGGCTGGCCCGGTTCCGTCTTCGAGCTCCTCAAGGTCGTCGAGCCGCTCACAGACCCCACGGCCCACGGCGGGCGCGCGGAAGACGCCTTCCACCTCGTGCTGCCCTCGTACCCCGGCTACGGCTTCTCGGGCAAGCCGAAGGCCACGGGCTGGGGGCCAGACCGCGTGGCGCGCGCGTTTCACGGGCTGATGCAGCGCCTCGGGTACAGGCGGTACGTGTCCCAGGGCGGCGACTGGGGCGCCATCATCTCCGAGGTGTTGGCGGTGCAGGCCCCGGAGGGGCTGCTGGGCATCCACGTCAACATGCCCGGCACCGTGCCGCCCGAAGTCCTGCGGCTCATCCGCAACCGCGAGCCGGCGCCCCCGAACTTTACCGAGGCGGAGAAGACGGCGTTCGCCGGGCTGGAATACTTCTACCGGAAGGGGTTCGGCTACGCCGAGATGATGAACACCCGCCCGCAGACGCTCGGCTACGCGCTGGCGGATTCGCCGGTCGGGATGCTCGCCTTCTTCTACGACAAGTTCACCGAGTGGACGTACAGCGGACGGCAGCCCGAGAAGGCGTTCACGCGCGACGACATGCTCGACAACGTGACGCTGTACTGGCTCACGAACACCGGCACGTCCTCCTCGCGCTCCTACTGGGACGCGGCGCAGGGAGGCGGGGGGCCGTTCAACGCCGTGGAGATTACGAAAGTCCCGGTCGCCGTCACCGTCTTCCCCGGCGAGATCTACCGCGCGCCGCGCAGTTGGGGCGAGCAGACTTTCAAGAAGCTCATCTACTGGAACGAGGTCGATAAGGGCGGCCACTTCGCCGCGTGGGAAGAACCACAACTCTTCGCCCAAGAGATTCGCGCGGCGTTCAGACCGCTGCGCTAGACGAATTGGAGAGTGAGCGATGTCCGAAGAGCACCGAGACGTTTACCACACGCTTTCGACCGCCGCGGTCAACACCCGCGTCGCCCGGTTCCTGCTGGCCGGCCTGCTCGTCGCCGGCGTCTGCGCGTTCGGCTCTTACGCCCAATCCCTCGACTCGGGCGGCGGGCAGGGGGCGGCCGGGGAGCCGTACCCGCAGATGCCGTCTATCGCGCCGATAGGCGTGAGGATCGGTAAGTATCTGGACGTGCCGGCGTCGGCCAAAGGCCCGGCCCTCGACCCCGCCAAGGGTTACCGGCTGCAAGACCTCGGGGGCGGCCTGTACATGGTCACCGACAACGTGTACCAGTCGATGTTCCTCGTCTACGACCGCGGCGTCGTGGTCGTAGACGCGCCCCCGGCCTACGCGGCGCACATCCCGCGGGCCGTCGCCGAGGTGAGCGACAAGCCCGTCACGCACGTCGTCTACAGCCACTCCCACACCGACCACATCGGGGGCGCGAAGTCTCTGGGCGGCCGCCCCGCCGTCGTCGCGCACGAGGAGACCCTCCGGCTGCTGAGGCGGGCCGCCGACCCGAACCGCCCGCTGCCCACCGTCACCTTCAAAGACAAGTACACGCTGCGCGTCGGGGGTAAGGTGCTGGAGCTTTCCTACCACGGCAACGGGCACGAGCCGGGGAACATCTTCATCCGCGCGCCGGCGCAGCGCGTGCTGATGGTCGTCGATGTCGTCTTCCCGGGCTGGATGCCGTGGCGCCGCTTCGCCCTCGCGCAGGACGTCCGGGGTTATTTCGCGCAGGTCGAGGAGATACGGAAGATGGACTGGGACACGCTGGTCGGCGGCCACGTCGCGCGCACCGGCACCCACGCCGACGTGGACCTCCAGGCCGAGTTCAACCGGGACGTGAAGGAGGCGGCGAGCGCCGCGCTGGCTTCGACCAGGCTCGGCGAGGGGCTGAACCCGCTGGACAGGGTCAACCCTTGGGCGGGCTTCGACGACTACATCGACCGCGTCGCGGCCCAGTGCGTCAAGACGCTCACGCCCAAGTGGTCGTCCAGACTCGCGGGCTTCGACGTCTACGTCTGGGATCAGTGTTACGCGATGGAGCAGAGCCTGCGCATCGAGTAGGCGCAGACAACCAGTAAGCGACCTGATAGTGAGGTGAACGCGACATGAACGAGAAGCACGAAGCGACTGGCCCAGTAACGACCGGCACGCAGCAGGTGGAGGTGGCCGTGCTCGCCGGCGGCTGTTTCTGGGGCGTCGAAGACATCCTGCGCGATGTGCCCGGCGTGATCGACACCGAGGTCGGCTACACGGGCGGCTGGCTGGAGAACCCGACGTACCACGACACGCACGACAGCAAATCCGGGCACGCCGAGGCGGTCCGCGTGACCTTCGACCCGTCGGTGCTCGGCTTCGAGGAACTGCTCGAACGCTGGTTCTTCCGCCTGCACGACCCCACCACGCTCAACCGCCAGGGCAATGACGTGGGGACGCAGTACCGCTCGGCGATCTTCCCGCAGACGGAGGAGCAGCGCGAGATTGCGGAACGCGTCATCGCGCGCGTCGAGGCGTCTGGGCGCTGGAAGCGGCCCGTCACCACGAGCATCGAGCCCGCCGCGGCCTGGTACAGCGCGGAGGAGTACCACCAGGATTACCTGCGCAAGAACCCCGGCGGCTACACCTGTCACTACCTGCGCGACTGAGCAATTGATTTGGATGGAGTCGGAGGGGGCTGATGTCCGAAGAGCGCAACCACAATCGCCGCCGCTTTCTTGCCGCCGCGGCCCTGGCCGCCGCCGCCGTCCCGTTCGGCGTGAACGGATGTGCGGCGCGGCGGACGGCGGGCGCGCCGGGTCAACTGCCGGACGAAGGCGAGCTGCCCTCGCTCGGCGGCGCGAACGCGTGGCTCAACTCCGAGCCGCCGAAGGCCGGCTCCCTGCGCGGGCGTGTCGTCCTCGTCCAGTTCTGCACCTACACCTGCATCAACTGGCTGCGCACGCTCCCCTACGTCCGCGCGTGGGCCGAGAAGTACAAGGGGCACGGGCTGGTGTTGCTCGGCGTGCACACGCCCGAGTTCGAGTTCGAGAAAGACCTCCATAACGTCCGCCGCGCCTTGAAGGAGATGGGGGTCTCCTACCCGGTCGCGGTCGATAACGACTACGCGATATGGAGTGCTTTCAATAACCGGTACTGGCCCGCCCTCTATTTCGTAGACGCGCGGGGGCGCGTCCGCCATCACCACTTCGGCGAGGGCGAGTACGAACAGTCCGAAAGGGTCATCCAGCAACTGCTGGCCGAGGCCGGGGCCGGCGGCGGCGGCGAGCTAGTTTCGGTCGAGGGCCGCGGGGTCGAAGCCCCCGCCGATTGGGGCAGCCTGAAGAGTCCGGAAATCTACCTCGGCTACGGGCGCGCCGAAAACTTCGCGTCACCCGGCGGCGCGGAATCGGACGAGCAACGCGTCTACGCGGCCCCCGCGCAGTTGGGCCTCAACCGTTGGGCGCTGTCGGGCGACTGGACGGTGGGGAGGCAGGCCGCCGTGCTGAACAAGGCCGGCGGGCGCGTCGCGTGCCGCTTCCACGCCCGCGACCTTCACCTCGTCATGGGGCCGGCGGCGCGGGGCAAGTCCGTGCGGTTTCGCTTGACCCTGGACGGGCAGCCGGCGGGCGCGGCCCGCGGCGTTGACGTTGACGACGGGGGCAACGGCACGGCCGCCGAGCAGCGGATGTATCAGTTGATCCGGCAGCCGAAGCCCGTCACCGACCGGCGGTTCGAGGTCGAGTTCCTCGACCCGGGCGTGGAGACTTTCGCGTTCACGTTCGGCTGATTAACCCGGGCGCACACACGCCCGCGGCGGGGGCAGGAAGGGAAGCGCGATGAACGAACTGCTTGAAGACATTCTTGAAGCGCGCGGCGGGCCGGGCATGCCCCAACCTCTACTTCGTCGTCGGCCGGAGGCCGGCGGGACGGAGGAGTCCCTGCGGGCGGTTAACGAGTTCCTCGCCATCGTCTCGCACGAGCTGCGCTCGCCGATCACGGCGATTCTGGGCTGGGCGCGGCTGCTCAGGACGGGGAAGACCGACTCGGACAGGCTCGCGCTGGCCCTGGAGGTGATCGAGCGCAACGCGCGTTTGCAGGCGCGGCTCGTCGAGGAGCTGGTCGATTACACGCGCGTCGTTTCCGCCAACAGGCTCCCGCTGAAGGCACAAGCCTTCCCACTCGCCGCCGCGGTCAAAGAGGCGGTCGAGGCGGTGGCCCCCGCGGCGTATGCCAAGAAGGTTCACGTCGTGAAGCGGCTGGGCCCCGCGCCGGGCGAAATACACGGCGACCCCGCCCGCTTGCAGCAGGCGCTCACGAACCTGCTCTCGAACGCCATCAAGTTCACGCCCGAGGGCGGGGTCGTCACGATCTCGCTGGACGCGTGCGGCCGACACCACACGATCACCGTCAGCGATACCGGCAAGGGCATCGAGCCCGGTTTTCTCCCCTTCGTCTTCGACCATTACCGCCAGGCCGAAAGGGCGTGCGGCGCGGGCGGCGGTCTCGGACTAGGGCTGGCGATAGCCCGCCACATCGTGGAGCTGCACGAGGGAACGATCACGGCTGACAGCCGGGGCCCCGGGGAAGGCTCTGTGTTCACCGTTCGGCTTCCGCGCGACCGCGCCGCGTCCGTAATGCGCGCCGCGAAATCTTAACTCGGAGAGGGAGGTCACAAGATGTCTGTCTACCTACTGGCGCTTCTCATCGGTGTCGTCGCGGGGCTGCGGGCCATGACCGCCCCGGCGGCGGTCGCCTGGGCGGCTTACCTCGGCTGGCTCAACCTCGGCGGGAGTTGGCTCGCCTTCCTCGGTAACTTCTGGGTGCGCTGGATACTGACGGCGCTCGCGCTCGTCGAGCTGGTCACAGACCAGCTCCCGTCCACCCCGAGCCGCACGGTGCCGGTTCAGTTCGGCACGCGCATCGTGATGGGCGGCCTCTCCGGCGCGGCGGTCGGGGCCTCGGGCGGGTCGTGGGTCGGCGGACTGGTCGCGGGCGCTGTCGGCGCGGTCATCGGCACGCTCGGCGGGCGCGCCGCACGCGCGCGTCTCGCCGCCGCGTTCGCCAGCGACCGCCCCGCCGCCTTCGTCGAGGACGCGGTCGCCATCGTCGGCGGCGCGCTGCTGATAGGAGCCGTAATGCGATGAGAGAGTTCGACGCGATCATCATCGGCGCGGGCCAGGCCGGCCCAGCGCTCGCCGGGCGGCTGACCGGGGCCGGCATGACGGTGGCCCTCGTCGAGCGGAAGCTCTTCGGCGGGACGTGCGTCAACACCGGCTGCACGCCGACCAAGACGCTCATCGCCAGCGCCTACGCCGCGCACCTCGCGCGCCGCGCCGCCGACTTCGGCGTCCTGCTCGGAGGCCCCGTGCGCGTGGACATGAGGCGGGTCAAGGCGCGCGCCGACGCCCTCGTCGCGGACTCGCGCACGGGGGTCGAGAAGTGGCTGCGCGGCATGGAGGGCTGCACCGTCGTCGAAGGGCACGCGCGCTTCGAGGGGCCGCACCGTGTGCGCGTGGGCCGGGAGCTGCTGAAGGCTCCGCGCGTCTTCGTCAACGTCGGCGGGCGCGCCTTTGTGCCCGACATGCCGGGCGTCCGCGAAGTCCCCTTCCTCAACAACCGCTCGATGCTCGAACTCGACCGCCTGCCCGAGCACCTCGTCGTGGTCGGCGGCAGCTACGTCGGGCTGGAGTTCGCGCAGATGTACCGCCGCTTCGGCGCGGAGGTGACGGTCGTCGAGAAGGGGCCGCGCCTCATCGCGCGCGAGGACGAGGAGGTCTCTGAAGCCATCAGGGAGATTCTCGTCGGCGAGGGCGTTAACGTGCGCACCGACGCCGAGTGCATCAGCCTCGCGCCGCACCCGCGGGGCGTCGAGGTCGGCGTCAACTGCCTGGAGGGCGAGCCCACGTCGGTCGGCTCGCACGTCCTGCTCGCGGTGGGGCGTCGGCCGAACACCGACGACCTCGGCCTCGAAGCGGCCGGCGTCGAACTGGACGCGCGCGGGTACATCAAGGTTGACGACCAGCTCGCCACCAACGTCCCAGGCATCTGGGCGCTCGGCGACTGCAACGGCCGCGGGGCGTTTACGCACACGGCCTACAACGACTTCGAGATCATCGCCGCCAACCTGCTCGGCGGCGAGAGCCGGCGCGTGAGCGACCGCGTCCCCGGCTACGCGCTCTACATCGACCCGCCGCTCGGCCGCGCCGGCATGACGGAGCGCGAGGCCCGCGCCACGGGCCGCCCGCTCCTCGTCGGCAGCCGCCCCATGACCCGCGTCAGCCGCGCCGTCGAGAAGGGGGAGACGCAAGGGCTGATGAAGGTCGTCGTGGACGCCGAGACGCGCAGGATTCTCGGGGCCGCCATCCTCGGCACGGGCGGGGACGAGGCGATCCACGGCGTCCTCGACATCATGAGCGCGGGCGTCCCCTACGACGTGCTGGAGCGCGCCGTGCCCATCCACCCGACGGTCTCAGAGCTAATCCCGACGATGCTGGGCGAGATGCGCCCGGCCCTGTAGGAAGTGACCGAGACCGGTTCGAGCGAAGGGAGAACATTTATGAGCAAGCCCGTCCGCATCCTCGGCATCGCCGGGAGCCTTAGACAGAAGTCCTACAACCGCGCCGCGCTGCGCGCCGCGGCCGAACTCGCGCCCGAGGGCGCGACCGTCGAGCTCTTCGAGCTGGACGGCCTCCCCGGCTTCAGCGAGGACGACGAGCAGCGGCCCCCCGAGAAGGTCACGGAGCTGAAGCGCCGTGTACGCGAGTCGGACGCCGTCCTCTTCGTCACGCCCGAGTACAACTACTCGATCCCCGGCGTGCTGAAGAACGCCATCGACTGGGCCTCGCGCCCCTACGGCGACAGCGCGTGGGCGGGGAAGCCGGCGGCCGTCATGGGCGCGTCCGTCAGCGCCATCGGCACGGCGCGCGCCCAGTACCACCTGCGGCAGGTGATGGTCTTCCTCAACATGTTCCCCGTCAACCAGCCCGAGGTGTTGATCGGCAACGCCTCCGAGCGGTTCGACGCCGACGGGAACCTGACCGACGTGGAGACGAGGGAGCACGTCCGCCGGCTGCTTCAGAGCCTCGTGGACTGGACGCGGCTGATCGGCGGCCGGAAGTAGGCTGACGGCGTCTAGCGTCGGGTGGCACGCAGGTTACGGCCGGACGAGCAGGGAAGCGCGGAACATCTCCCGCCCTATCAAGCCGGTGCGCGATGAGTTGGAGGCCGTGGGTGGATACGGCCGGCGGCCGCCGGACGCGCCGCTTTCGTCGCCGTCCATACACTCCGTGAAGGGGAGGCGAGATGATCAAGGTAAGACCTTCGGCCGAGCGGGGCAGGACGAGGACCGATTGGCTCGACAGCAGCCACACGTTCTCCTTCAACCGCTACCACGACCCGCGTCACACCGGCTTCCGCAAGCTCCTCGTCATCAACGAGGACTTCGTCGCGCCGGGGCGGGGCTTCGGCACGCACTCGCACGGCGACATGGAGATACTCTCCTACGTCGTCGAGGGCGCGCTCGAACACAGGGACTCCGCGGGGGGCAGCGGCCGTATCCGCCCCAACGAACTCCAGCGCATGACGGCGGGCACGGGCGTCAGCCACAGCGAGTTCAACGGCTCGCAGGCCGAGCCGGTCCACTTCTTCCAGGTCTGGATCGAGCCCGAGACGGAAGGGCTGCGGCCCGGCTACGAGCAGCGCACCTTCCCGGAAGGGGAGAGGCGGGGGCGCTTGCGGCTGCTGGCCTCCCGCGAGGGGGCCGACGGCTCCGTGTCGATCCATCAGGACGTGAAGCTCTACGACGCGCTGCTCGCGCCCCGAGACAGGGTCTCGCACCAGCCGGCCGTCGGCCGCCACGCGTGGATTCAGGTCGTCAAGGGCGCCGTGGCGGTCAACGGCACCCTCCTCGAGAGGGGCGACGGGGCGGCGGTCAGCGAGGAGACCTCCATCAACTTCGAGGCGCTCGAAGACGCCGAAGTCCTCCTCTTCGACCTCGCATAGCGCGGGCGGGATTTGGCGGTGACGGCTACGCGAACGTGTGAGATTATGAAGGCGGGAAGAAGGGACGGCTCACGGCGGGCCTTCCCGCAGTGCGGCGCGGCCGCGGCGGCCGGCACAGGTTGAGATGTTGAAGGGGGGAACAGCTTGCCAGAAAACCCGTTGACCGCGGCTGAACAGCATACCCGCAGGAATCTGCCCGACGAGGACGAAATAGACGAGACGCTGGAGGAGTCCTTCCCGGCGAGCGACCCTCCCGGTTGGACACTCGGCGTGGACGCCGACCACCGACCCGGCGAGGATTCTCCCGAGGAGAGGTAGCGGGAGGCGAATCTCAGGATGAACCTTCACCCGGGCGGGTGACGCGTTGCCCTTCCGAGCGCAGCCGGGGCGTACCTTCCGACGCCTGGTGTAAAGTTCACGGCCCGGCTTACAGTCCCGACCCCGTACTCTGGGCCCGTCGTCTATGGCATCGGACGATGCCGACGGCCGGCCTGCTTTACCTTCACCACGTACTTCTCGTTCGCTTCCGTTTCGCCGTCGGCGGCGACGAGTTCTACGGCGCGCTCCCCGGCCTCGTAACCGGAGTGCGTGTAGGAGCCCGTCATCGTCACGGGCTGAGGGCCGAGAGCGCCTGCGTCTGTAGTGGCGCGTGCGGACGGCCTCGCGCACCTGCCCGTGCAGACGGGACATTACTGACGCCCCTCGGGTGAGAGATAACGCCCTGACGGGGCGTATAATCTGGCGGGATTATTGGCCGCAAAATACGCCCGCGGGCGCGGGAGATTAAGGGGAAAGTTCAAGAAGCGACCGGATTAGATGCCCAATCGGGCGTCATTGCCGGCGGCTTATACGCCGGGATAAAAACAGGTGCGCCCAAACGGGCGTCTCCACCGGCGGCTTGGAGTACGCCTACTTAGCGTTAGATTGCTGTCGAGTAATGGCACACGAAGGAGCTTGTTATGGAATACAAGCATGGATTGACTAAAGCCGAGTGGGACGAAAAGAAAAAGGACATAGTTCAAATTCTCATCGAGATTTCTCTC